>Ga0180437_10003448_pt1 | contig 23545 bp, 13 predicted proteins | sample SS_ome_4_FD_132410 | JGI IMG/M metagenome (GOLD analysis project Ga0180437, IMG submission 132410) | Hypersaline lake sediment archaeal communities from the Salton Sea, California, USA - SS_3_D_1 metaG | ecosystem: Environmental > Aquatic > Non-marine Saline and Alkaline > Hypersaline >...
CGGCGGGAAGAGGCGGTCGACATTGGTTTCGTAGATCTTGCGCAGCGTTTCGTCGTCGAGATTCAGGCCCTTGAGCGCGCCGTAGGGGTTGTCGCCGCCTTTGACGGCGTACTTCGAGCCGGTTGCGGCCATCCAGAAGTAGTAGGCGTCCTTCTCGAGCACGTCGCGGCACGCGCGCAACACCGACTCGATCCACTCGGGCGTCTTCTCTGAATTGCCGGTGACCACCATGTCCGTGCCGAAAAACACGCGATCGCTGTATTTCTCGAAGAACGCCCGAAACACGTCCCGGTGCCGGCTGACCATCCCAAGCCCGTTGACCAGAATGCCCCGCGTTCCGAAACTTGTGTCGGTATACAGGTTCGGGTACGTGTCCAGCAATTCCTGGAACGCCCTAAACGACCTTCCCTTAGGATTATAGAACGTTACGCCAAAATGAGGAATTATCACCGTAAGTTCCGGAAACCGCGCCATAACCCGACGGAATTCCTTGCCGTAAAGCCGCATGTTTACGTGCCAGCAAATCGGCAGCCCGCTCTCCTCACAATACGCGTATATGGGCAACATCTCTTCCGTATCCAACGGCTTCTCGTAAAACTGCGCGTGGCCTGAGTATAGCTTCAGCCCTTTTGCGCCTTCCGCAACGTACGCCTTGAGCTTTTCGAGGTTGCCCGGGTCGCCAGGGCGCAAGGTGCAGAACGGGATGATTCTTTCAGGCATCTCTTTGGCCGCGTTAAGAATATCGCGTGAATTCTTCTCGTTATACTCCGCAATCCCGAAACCGCTGCCCATCAAGGTCCGGGCCGAACTTGCCACAAAAAGCGTCCGCTCTATCCCAGTCGCTTTGCAGGCTTTAAGATACTTGTCAAGATGCGATCTCTTGTACAAGTGCTCATGGGCGTTTACAACGTGAAATTCTTTCAGGCCCGGATCAACGACAGCAAGCGCTGCGGCCCCGGGCCCGGTGAACTTTGCCGGCCGCGCGCTGCTGACCTTTGTCACGGTGTATGTGACGAAGTTCGACACCGCAACCAAAAGGACGACATAAAAAGTGCTGTTGGCAAGCGTCTCTCGCCTCGACGCCTTGGACCTCGCGCCGGTAGATATCACCTCCGCTTCCTCGACGGCGTTTTTGCTTTCTTCCCCGAGCATAAGGCTTGTGTTCTTCCCACGGCCCACACCGGTGGCGTATTCCTACGCCTCCGGCCACGCATCATTCACGTCTTCACCAAACCATAGCCAAACACGCCCGAAAACGCAAGGCTCAGTTTGCCGCCAATAAGCAATGCACCTGCCGCGGCAGAATCCCGCAGAATTCCATTGCGATTCCGACGCATAATTTCTATAATAATCGGTGCTGCTTCGGGCGCAACAGGGCGAGAGGGCTAAAACTATGGCAAAAGAAGATCCACACGCTAAATTGGGGGATGAGCTTGTTAAACAGGACCTTATCACCCGCGAGGAACTGACCACTGCCCAAAAACGTGAGCAAGAAACGGGCACGCCTTGGTACAGACAATTGATCCAAATGAAGAAAATGCCGTTGGGCGTTTTTGAGGATGTTCTGAGACGCGAGTTTCACTCCAAGACGGCCCGAGATGAACATCAGGCGCTTGGAAACACGCTCCTTGACCTCAGTGCCATCTCCGAGGAACAGCTTACCGAGGCCCTGGCCGAGCAGAAACGAAACGGGCGTTTACTGGGTAATATTCTTCTCGATAGAGGCTACGTGACACGGCAAACGATTGCCATTGCGCTGAGCAAACAGTACGGAATGGAGTACACCGACCTCTCTCAATGTCCCAGCGCCAAGGAAGCCCTTGACGCCGTTCCTGAGAGCATGGCGCGGAAAAATCACGCTATTCCCGTTCGACTGGAGGGCGATAAACTAACGGTTCTTGTCGCAACACCCCAAACAAGGGACCTGTTGCAAGATATGGGGATACTCCTCGGCTTGCGGCTTCACGCCATTTTAACGACAACGGATGATATTAGGGCTGAGATTTCACGGCGTTACGAGGAATTCAGAGACAAACGGAAACGGAAGCGAATACCAGAAAAGGCCCCGGCAACCAAGGCTAAGCCGGACGTTGCCAAAGGACCTCAATCAGTTAAGAAGAAACCAACAACGCAGAAGGAGACTGAAATCGTGGCTACCGAATACGAGCAGATAGAGGTCGAAGAAGCTGAAACAGGCCGCTTCGAAGAGATTGCGCAACAGGCAACCGGAATGCCTGTTATAAAACTTGTTTCTACGATTATCGAAGGCGCCGGCAATTCCGGGGCCACCGACGTTCATCTCGACCCACAGGAGCCCGAAATGCGCGTCCGATATCGCATAGACGGGGTACTTCACGACGTCATGAGTATTCCGGCCGATATCGAGCAAGCCGTCATTTCACGAATCAAAATCATGTCTGATATGGACATAACCGAGACACGCCACCCACAAGACGGCCATATCAGCATGCAGATCGGCGAACAAGAATACGATATTCGCGTCGCATCAATGCCAACATTCTTAGGCGAACGAGTCGTACTGCGCCTCTTGGATCAGACCTCGGTCTTGGCAGGGGTCAAGGATCTTGGCCTCGAGAATGAGGATCAGAACACCTTAACGAGGCTTATTAAACAACCTTATGGTATGGTTCTAGTGACCGGGCCGACAGGAAGCGGTAAGACGACCACCCTCTATGCAGCCCTCAACCAAAAGAACGTAATGACGGAGAGCATCGTCACGCTCGAAGATCCTGTTGAGTATCAGTTGTCAGGAATTAATCAAGTCCAAATTGACGATGATATCGATCTAACCTTTGCTAACTCACTCCGAGCCGCGATGCGGCAAGATATTGACGTACTTCTTGTGGGCGAGATCCGGGACGTCGAGACGGCCCGAATTGCAATTCGAGCCGCTATGACCGGCCACCTTGTGTTCAGCACACTACATACAAACGACGCACCCGAAGCAATCAGCACTTTGCGAAATATGGGTATACCGTCGTATCTTATCTCCAGTGCTTTGACGGCAGTTATCGCTCAACGTCTAGTGCGGCGAATCTGTGAGAAATGCAAGACACGATATACACCAAACAAGGCCTTACTTAAATCTATCGGCCTTCCGGAATCACTCAAATCTTTGTATAAAGGTAAGGGATGCGATTACTGCTATCATACAGGCACAAAAGGGAGAACGGGCATTTTTGAGGTCTTGGAAGTAACGCCTGAAATCAGACGGATGATTGCTGCGGAGGAATCCACTGAAAAAATCGCCAAAATGGCCAAACTAAAGACTATGGCAGAAAGATGCCGTCTTAAAGCAAAAAAAGGCATTATCACCCCCGAGGAATTCCTGCGTGTAATAAGGACCTGAACCTCAAAAAATTTTGAGGTCTAGGATCGGCTCTAGGACACTCGGGAGAGTCCAAGGAATTGCCCCACACCTACATAAAGTCGATATGCTGAGATGTTCCCAAATAATATAATTGCATTTCTTAAGGATATGACTCTTTGCTTTTCTAAATCCCCTTTGATACGATTGCCGCATAATGGCCTCGCGGCTGATCGGCGAGCCACAGACCCGTCCGTTCAAGCCGTACGCGGGCCGGACACACGGCTCGAGGCGTGGGGCCGTTCAGACGATCGCCTGGGGTCGTCTGAATAGATGTTTTATACGGACAAATTATGTGGATAATCTGTGGATAACCCCGGCGTGGAACATCAGCCAGCATGTCACTCATTGCCTCAGTTTATCATGCAAGTTTATGAATCATCATGAGTTACCACGACAATCTATAACTTATAGGGGATTTCCGGAATGTCCATAACTTATTTTAAAAAAACAACTTACAGATACTATACGAACCGACGCAATCCAAAAACAACAACAAAATAGAAATGTTTCACAATCATCTACGGAACACATCATTGACACCAAAACAAACCAATTTACACTCAAAAACACCTGTGGACAATCACCAGTGTAATCTGACAAACTAGCTTGAGAAAGGCACTGTGGATCCTATGTGATCAATTTCTGGAAACCAATCCAGAAATTCACACCGAACACTGAGATATACATTAAATGTCTAAAAACCATATTAAACTAACGACAGGCAATCCCAAAAAGACTGACAAATTCTTCACAAGTTATTCAACTTATAACCATATCACACTAGGCTTCTTACAGCGTTTTACACAAATTTGCAGGCACTATTACGAAGATGACTAAATTATACTATAGTAATTCTTCTTTACTTCACTAAATATAAAACTTCCTAAAGCGAAACCACGGAGAGCTAACAATGAAAATCGTAATTCCTCGTGAAGATCTTCTTAATACAGTCAACAAAGTTAAGACCGTTGTGTCTCCTAAATCAGCGTTGCCCATTCTTTCACACATTCTTATGGAGTCACAAGAAAGCAGTGTTCGTCTATCTGCTACCGACTTAAAGGTTAGTATTGAATGTTCGGTGGACTGCACTGTTGAAGAGCATGGTTCTTTGACAGTTTCATCGCAGCGTTTATCATCAATATTGTCTGAGCTTCCAAATGTCGATATTGCGCTGCAGCTCTTAGAAAACAATATTATCTTGTTGGAATGTAACCGCATACAAACAAGGCTGTTTAGTATGTTGCCGGAGGAATTTCCTTCCATTCGCACCTTTGAAAGTATTGAACCGTTGGTTTTTGGTCAAAGTATGTTAAAGCGTTTACTTTCAAGAACTTCCTTTGCTATCTGTTCTGATCAGGCCCGGTATAATTTAACTGGGTTGTTGGTGGAAATCTGTGAGGGTAAATTGACGGTCGTTGCAACCGATGGTCGCCGTATGAGTCTATGCACTGAAAGAGAAGGTGTACCAGAAGGTATCGAAGTTAAGATAGTGATCCCTGGAAAAATGATAAATGAATTAGAACGATTGCTTGCGGATGAAGGTAATGTAGATGTCCTCATTGATGAAAATCAAGCTGCTTTCACATTTGGCAATGTGCGTCTAGTTACAGCCCTTATTGAAGGAAACTTTCCAAAGTATGACATGGTAGTGCCCAAGAAACATGATAAGGAAGCAATATTGAATACGTTACAGTTTCTTGAAGCTGTGCGCCGTACTCGGACAATGACAAACGAGAAATTTAACTCTGTAAGGTTTGGGTTGACTTCGGGTGTAATGACGTTGAAGGTAGTTACACCTGAAGTGGGTGAATATCAGGAAGAATTTCCGATCGAATATGACGGTGAGCCCATTGAGATTGCCTTTAATCCAGACTATGTGCTTGACGTCTTGCGTCGTATAGATTCAGAAAAAGTATGTTTAGTATTGAAGGATTCTATGAATCCAGGTCTGATTAAGCCGGCCAGTGAAGAACCCGTAGATAATTATCTTAACGTCGTTATGCCTATTCGTATATAGCAAAGTACTTAAGTGTATGTAGATATATTTGTAGATTTTTTTGTCAGAAACGTTTAACAGAGAAGTGGGGAGTTTCGAGCAAGAAAATCGAAAGAAAGCAATTTCCTGTCAGTAGTTTGTTTTCCGGCCGTTTCTTTCTGAGCCCAGAGGTGAAATTCTATCCAAGCCCGTCCGCTGGTTCAACCGATGCAGCCGGTCCCACCTCGAGATCATCTGAGAAGTCCTGCATAGCTTCTTCAGACAATATAGCTTGGGTATCCTGATAGTGTGGGCTACCGGTTCCTGCCGGGATAAGATGTCCGATTATCACGTTTTCCTTCAACCCACGCAGATAATCTCGTTTACCGGACAAGGCGGCGTCGGTCAGCACCCGAGTGGTCTGTTGAAACGAAGCAGCAGCAATAAAGCTTTCGGTGCTTAGGGCCGATTTCGTGATGCCTTGGAGAATAGGCTCGGCCTCGGCCGGTCGGCCGCCTTTGGCCAATGTTTGCTCATTAGATTCCTGGAATCGGATCCGATCTACTTCTTCGTGGGCTAAGAAAGGGGTATCGCCGGGATCGTCCTTGATTTTCACTTTCCGCAACATTTGACGAATGATGATCTCGATGTGTTTGTCATTAGTACGCACGCCCTGTAAGCGATACACGTGCTGAACTTCATCCAGAAGATATCGACGCAATGCGTCTTCGCCTTGCACTTCGAGAATATCGTTTGGGATGACGGGGCCGTCTGTAAGCCGCTGGCCCGCCATAACGCGATCGCCGGTTTGGACATTCAAATGTTTTCCAGGTGGGATAACGTATTCGCGTTCCTTGCCGACGGGCGGCATAACTCGAACTTTCCGCATGCCCTTTGTAGCGCCGCCGAGTTCTACGATTCCGTCAATGTGACTTATTATGGCGGGATCCTTTGGTTGGCGCGCTTCGAATAGCTCCGCGACCCGGGGTAACCCGCCAGTAATGTCCTTTGTCTTGCTGAATTGCCGCGGTGTTTTGGCCAGCAGATCGCCTGCCCGGACCTTGGCGCCGTCCTCGACGACGACGTGGGTCTGTGCCGGCACGGTCGCGTAGGCCAATACTTCGTCATTCTTACCCAAAATCGTGATCTGGGGGTGCAGATCTTGCTTATGATCCGTAATGACACGTTCGATAAGACCTGTGTCCGGGTTCGTATCCATGCGCATGGTTACGCCTTCGACCATGCCCTCGAGATGCACCATCCCACTGGCCTCCGCCACGATGGACACGTTGTAGGGATCCCACTCGAAAAGGAGTTGACCCTTCCGGAGTTTCTTGCCGTCCTCGGCGAAAACCGTGCAACCTGACGGCACCGGATAACGCTGAACTTCCTTCCCTTCAGCATCGAACACGGCCAGTTCGCCGCCGCGGTTCACTACGACGAGGTTGCCGTCTCGGTTCTTGGCTGTGCGCACGTTGCGGTGCTCGACGGTGCCGGAGTCGGGCATACGGATCTCGCTTGCTTCGACTTGGCGCGTTGCAGTACCGCCGACGTGAAACGTCTGCATGGTTAACTGGGTGCCCGGCTCGCCAATGGACTGAGCTGCAATGATTCCCACGGCTTCACCAAGTTCGACCAGCTTGCCTGTAGCCAAGTTTCTGCCGTAACACTTGGCGCATACGCCCCGCTTTGCTTGGCACGTTAACACCGAACGAATACGCACGCCAGGAAGCCCCGAGTCAACTATCTGGCGGGCTTTCACTTCGTCGATTTCGTCCCCGGCCCGGACAATCGGTTCTTTTCTTCCTGGCACACCGACGTCGTCGAGTACATAACGGCCGACCAGGCGTTCCTCGAGTGGGGCAACGACCTCTGCGCCGTCCATTAAGGCTTCCATCCAAATGCCATTGAGCGTGCCGCAGTCGACTTCCTCAACGCTCGCGTCTTGCGCAACGTCGACCAAGCGTCGGGTAAGGTAGCCGGCGTCGGCCGTCTTGAGCGCCGTGTCCGCCAACCCTTTGCGTGCGCCGTGCGATGAAATAAAGTACTCGACCACCGACAATCCTTCCCGGAAGTTTGACGTGATCGGCGTTTCGATAATGTCGCCGCTCGGCTTGGCCATCAGGCCGCGCAACCCCGCCAACTGGCGCACTTGCTGTTTGTTTCCGCGCGCCTTGGAACTCATCATCAGATAGATGCCGCTGAACCCTTGGTCGTTCTCGGCCATCCGGCGCAACATGGCAGACGAAACCGATTCGGTCGTCGTGGTCCATTGATCGATGATCTTGTTATATCGTTCGCCCTCGGTGATAAGTCCATTCTGATACATCTCGTCGATACGCGCGACCTCGGATTGAGCAGATTCAATAAGCTCTTCTTTCTCGGGCGGTACAAGCATGTCGGATACGGCGATGGAGATGCCGGCCAAGGTTGCGTACTTGAACCCGACCGCCTTCAACGCGTCCAGCAGGCCGATGATTTTCTCGTGACCCAACCTGGCGTAACCGCTTGTGATGATGTCGCCGATTGACCCCTGATTCTGCTCGCGGTTGACGTCTTCGAGGGTTATCTCGTTCGGAAGCGCTTGCCAGAAGAGAACGCGCCCGACCGTCGTGTCGATAATGCTGTTGTTGTGCCGGATCTTGACGGCCGCATGCAGTCCAGTTTCGCCCGTCTCGTAGGCCAGAATCACCGACGCTGCATCCACAAAGATCTTGCCCGGCCGTTTGATCCCCGGCAGTCTTAGCTCGCCCCTTTTGACTTTCTCAGGGATCCGATACACATGCCCCTCTCGCCATTCGCCCCAGGCCTTCTGCCACTCCCCCTTTGCGCCTTCCCGACGCTTGGTGACGTAGGCAATGCCAAGGACGATGTCCTGGCTCGGGGTAACGATGGGGCGGCCGTAGGACGGCGAGAAAATGTTTGTGCTCGAAAGCATAAGCAACCGCGCCTCGAGCTGCGCCGCAGGCATAAGCGGCACGTGCGCCGCCATCTGGTCGCCGTCGAAGTCCGCGTTGAACGCCCGGCAGACCAAGGGGTGGATGCGAATCGCCTTCCCTTCTATCAGCACCGGCTCGAACGCCTGTATGCCCAAACGGTGCAACGTGGGTGCACGATTGAGCAAGACGGGATGATCCTTGATGACGTCCTCGAGAATGTCCCAGACCTCTTCCCGCCCTTGTGCAATGGTTCGCTTCGCCGCTTTGATCGTCGTCGCGATTCCGCGTTCCTTCAGTTCGTGAATGATGAATGGCTCGAACAGCTCGAGCGCCATCTTCTTCGGCAGGCCGCACTGATGCAGTTTAAGTTCGGGACCTACGACAATGACGGAACGGCCCGAGTAGTCCACGCGTTTCCCGAGCAAATTCTGGCGGAAACGCCCTTGTTTGCCCTTCAGCATATCACTGAGCGATTTGAGTGGGCGGTTCCCTGCGCCGAGCACCGTGCGGCCGTGTCGCCCATTGTCGAACAGGGCGTCCACGGCTTCTTGGAGCATGCGCTTTTCATTGCGCAGGATTACTTCAGGGGCGCGTAGCTCGATAAGCCGCTTGAGCCGGTTGTTGCGATTAATCACGCGCCGGTAAAGGTCGTTCAGGTCGCTCGTGGCGTATCGCCCACCCTCGAGCGGCACCAGCGGGCGCAGGTCCGGCGGGATGACGGGTATGACGTCGAGCACCATCCAGGTCGGGTTGTTCCCGCTCTTGCGCAGCGCTTCGACTACTTTCAGTCGCTTGATGGTCTTGGTTCGGGCCTGCATGCTGGACGTGTTGGCAAATGCGGCGTGAAGCTCGGCGCTTAGTGCGTCCAAATCTACTTCTTCAAGCAGCATTTTGACGGCTTCGGCGCCCATCTTCGCGGTGAATCGGTCGCCCCACTCCTCCCGCGCGTCCTGATACTCGTCCTCGGTCAAAGTCTGCATCTTGTCGAGGGTGCTGTCGCCGGGATCGATTACCACGTAGTTCTCGAAATAGATGATGCGTTCGAGGACGCGAATGCTCAGGTCGAGCAGGTTGCCGATGCAGCTCGGCGTGTTCTTGAAGAACCAGATGTGGGTAACCGGCACGGCGAGTTTGATGCAGCCCATTCGTTCCCGGCGGACTTTGCTCTCGGTGATCTCGACGCCGCATCGGTCGCAGGTGATGCCGCGGTGTTTCACTTTCTTGTACTTTCCGCAACCGCATTCCCAGTCCTTGACGGGGCCGAAAATGCGCTCGCAAAAAAGCCCGTCTTTCTCAGGCTTGAATGTGCGGTAGTTTATGGTCTCCGGCTTTTTCACCTCGCCTCGGCTCCATTTCAGGATTTCCTCGGGGCTGGCAAGCCGAATCATCAATGCATCGAATCGTTCACCGGTTGTTGCGACGTATTTAGGCAAGGTCTACTCCTCCAACGGTTCTTCTTCTTCATCGAGTTCGGCAGCCGTATCCACTTTGACCAATTTAATGACGTCCAGGCAGAGACTCTGCATTTCCCGCATCAGTACGTTAAATGACTCCGGCGTGCCCGGTTCGACCTCGCGTTCACCTTTCACAACGGCTTCGTACGCCTTCGTGCGCCCCTGAATATCGTCCGACTTGATGGTCAACAGTTCCTGAAGCGTGTATGCCGCACCGTAAGCCTGCAGCGCCCATACCTCCATTTCGCCGAATCGTTGCCCGCCGAATTGGGCCTTGCCCCCGAGTGGCTGCTGCGTCACCAGTGAGTACGGCCCTATGGCCCGGGCGTGGATCTTGTCGTCGACAAGATGGTTCAGTTTCATCATATAGATGTAGCCGACGGTCACCTGTTGGTCGAATACACGGCCCGTCCGGCCGTCGCGCAGCCCGATTTTCCCGGTTTCGGGAAGGTTTGCCTTCTTCAGGAAGTCGCGGATGACGTTTTCGGAGGCCCCATTGAAAACGGGCGAGGCGACTTTCATTCCGAGCGCATGCACGGCCCACCCAAGGTGGGTCTCGAGCAGTTGGCCTACATTCATGCGCGAGGGAACCCCCAGCGGATTCAGCAGGATTTGCACGGGCGTGCCGTCGGGCAGGAAAGGCATGTCCTCGGCGGGCAGGATTTTCGCAATGACGCCCTTGTTGCCGTGGCGGCCTGCTACCTTGTCGCCGACGGCCAAGCGGCGTTTTGTGGCTACAAACACCTTTACCTGCTTGATGACGCCGGGCGGTAGTTCGTCGCCTTTCCGGAGCATGTCTATTCGGCTGTCCCGAAACGCAATGAGTTTGGCTTCCTCCATGGCGGCCATGTTAACCAGACGGGTCAGCTTCTGTTGGGTTTTCTTGTCTTCGATCTTGAGTCGCGCCAGCACGCTGTAATCGAGTTTGTCGAGATGGGCCACTTTGATCTTTTTGCCCTTCTCGAGCGCCAATTCGTCCGTTCTGTGGTCGACGACGTCCTCAAGGATCTTGAGCCCCACAAGGTCGTCGCGCAAGAGCTTGAGAAAGATGCCGCGGATCTCGTCGATCTTTTCTTGGTATTGTTTTCGGAGTCTGTTCACTTCGGCGTTAAGCGCGGACTTCGAACCGCCGTCCGCTGTCTTGTCGCGGCGGCTACACACGCGTACGTCGACGATCACGCCTTCGGCCCCGGGCGGCAGGGTCAACGAGGCGTCCCGCACGTCCTCGGCCTTCTCGCCGAAGATGGCCCGCAGCAGCTTTTCTTCGGGCGCCAGTTCGGTTTCCCCTTTGGGGGTGACTTTGCCGACTAGGACGTCGCCGGGTTTTGCTTTTGCGCCGATCCGGACAATCCCGTTCTCGTCCAGGTTTCTCAGAGCCTCCTCGCTCACATTCGGAATGTCGCGGGTGATTTCTTCCGGGCCGAGTTTCGTGTCCCGGGCCTCGATGTCAAACACCTGGATGTGGATTGACGAGAACACGTCTCCTTTCACCAGGTCTTCGCTGATAAGAATTGCGTCCTCGAAGTTGTAGCCTTCCCAAGGCAGGAACGCGCACAGGACGTTCCGGCCAAGGGCCAATTCGCCCCGATCGGTGGCGGGGCCGTCCGCAATGATATCGCCCGCTTCGACTTTGTCGCCCTTCTCGACGATTGGACGCTGATTGATGCAGGTGTTCTGGTTTGATCGGATGAACTTTTTGAGGTGGTATTCGTCCTCGTCCGCCCGGAACGGATTGTCTTGGGCGTCCCGTTTCGAGTGGCGGATGCGGACGATCTCGCTGTCCACGTACTCGACTACGCCGGAGCGCTCTGCGCAAACGACCGTGCCTGTGTTCTTTGCGGTTACGTGTTCAAGCCCTGTGCCGATCAGCGGCGAGTCCGTTTGAAGCAGGGGCACGGCCTGACGTTGCATATTCGAGCCCATCAGCGCCCGGTTGGCGTCGTCATGCTCGAGGAATGGGATGAGCGCTGCGGCCACGCTCACAAGCTGCTTCGTGGATACGTCCATATAGTCCACCTGTCGCGGCTCGACTTTCGGAAAGTCGCCCCGGTGACGCGCCAACACCTGCGGATTGACGAACCGCCGGCGCTTGTCGAGCGGCGCGTTCGCCTGAGCAATGATATAGTTGTCCTCGTCGTACGCGGAAAGGTACTCGACTTGACCGGCGACCTTCCCGTTGTCCACTTTGCGGTAGGGCGTCTCGAGAAAACCGTATCGATTTACGCGAGCGTACGTAGACAGCGACGCCATCAAGCCGATGTTGGGACCTTCAGGGGTCTCGATCGGGCAGATTCTACCGTAGTGCGTTGGGTGCACGTCCCGCACTTCGAAACCGGCCCGTTCGCGGCTCAACCCGCCAGGGCCCAAGGCGCTTAACCGGCGCTTATGAGTCAGCTCAGCCAGAGGATTGATCTGTTCCATGTAATGAGAGAGTTGGCTCCGGCCGAAGAAATCCTTAATTACGGCGCTGACGGGTTTTGGGTTGACTAGGCTCTGAGGCGTGAGTTGGTCTTCGTCCTGAAAATTCATGCGTTCGCGGACGGTGCGTTCCATGCGCACCAGGCCGACGCGCACCTGATTGGCGAGCAGTTCCCCCACCGCGCGCACCCGGCGGTTGCCCAGGTGGTCGATGTCGTCTAACACTCCCTCGCCGCCTCGCAGCCGTACAAGATACTTAAGCGTCGCCACCACATCTTCCGGCGTTAGCGTTTTGGTTTCTTGAGGAATCTCTAACCCTAACTTCCTATTGATCTTATAGCGGCCAACCGGGGCAAAATCGTACCGGCTCGGATCGAAAAACAGCCGGCGGAAGAAAGTCCGCGTTGTTGAATCCGTTGCCGGGTCGCCAGGTCGGATGCGGGCGTAGATTTCCCGGAGAGCATCCTCTTGACTCTGGGTCGAATCCTGACATAGCGTGTTAATGATAGACGAATCCCTGGAAACATCCTCTGCATTGATCAAAACCAACGTCTTTACATGAGACTTCGTGAGCCGGTCAATGGCGATCTCTGTGAGTTCTTCCGCGGCATCAACCAGAATTTCGCCGGTCTCAGGGTCGATTACGTCGCTCGCGACGATCCGGCCGGCCAGTTCCTCGATATAGATCGATCTACTCCCGATTTTGACCTTACTCCGGCCGACGGCGGCCTCCTCGATGCGGTAGAAGAGCTTGAGAATGTCCTCGTTCTCAACGTATCCAAGGGCCCGCAGAATGGTCGTGGCCAGAATGCGCGAGCGGCGGTCAATGGTAAGCCACAGCAGGTCGTTGATGTCATACTCGAACTCGAGCCACGCGCCACGGTACGGAATGACCCGCGCAGAGAGCAGTGCTTTCCCGTTCTGGTGAATCTTGGTTTCGAAAGATACGCCGGGGGACTTGTGCAACTGACTTACGATCACCCGCTCGGCGCCGTTCACAATGAACGTCCCCGTGGGCGTCATCAGCGGCAACTCGCCTAGAAACACTTCCTGCTCCACTATCATTCGTTCGCGGACCTCGTTCGACGTGCCGACTTCTTCATATCGGACTAGGCGAAGCAGCGCTTTCAGAGACGCCGCATACGTCAGGCCCCGCTGTTGGCATTCCTCGATGGTGTACTTGGGAGGGGTGAAAGAGTAATGGACGAACTCGAGTCGCGTCAGGTTGTCCGGGGAGGCGACAGGAAACACGTCGTGGAAAACCTCTTGAAGCCCCATGGGCAAACGCTCATCGGGAGGCACGTCCCACTGAAGGAAATCACCGTACGACTTCGTTTGAATCTCAATCAGGTCGGGGAGGTCCATTTCGTCGGGTATGCGCCCAAGAAAGGGACGGTCTTTGGACATATCGTGCGCTACAGCCATGCAGACGGATCTCCTAATCGATTGGGCTATTGATAGTTAAGACATGTTGGGGCGGACACACCCCCACACGGCGTCAACGTGATCTCGGGGTTTGCCTAAGGAAATCGCCACATCCGGTCTCTTTGACGAAGACAGATCTCTCCTTTTGGAAGCCAAACAAAAACTATACCAAAAAACCATAGCCTATGTCAAATATCCGGGAAAGAATTTTCTGGGAACAGCCCTGCGCGTCAATACCCCAGAATCTCACGCAGGCCTACTGCGCCATGCGCACATCACCAAACTGTACACCCGCCGTCTACTACGAGGTTTTGGCCTGTTATGTAAGACGCGCCGCTCGAAAGCAGAAAAGCGACGGGCGTCACAAGTTCCTCCGGATTGCCGATTCGTCCGAGGGGTATCTTGTTCTCGAGGCGCGAGATAAAGTTGAGGTCTTGGCGAACGTCGCCGCTGGGAAATGCCCCCGGGCTGATCGCGTTGACTCGTATGGCGTATTTGGCGAGATAACATGCCGCGTATTTTGTGAATTGGATGAGTGCGGCTTTGCCGGCGCCGTAATTTGGGGGGTTATTGAATTGCGGGGACTCGGCATAGGCTCGGGGATCGGGAGATACGATGCCGTAGATGGAAGCGACGTTTACCACGGCGCCTTTTGTTTCCTTCAGAAATGGCAGCGCGCTTTGGAGCATCGTGAATGCAACGCCAACTGCGCCGTCAATGCCCGAACGCCACTGGTCGATGGTCATGGTCTCGAGGGAACCGCCTTCGCCAAAGTAGGCGTTATTGACCAGACCATGGATGCGTGTGCGATCCGATTTAAGTCGGGCAAAGGTGTCTGCGATACTGGTCTCGTCGGCCAAATCGACGTAGCAGACCTCGATGCCGTTTCCTCGGAGGGCCTCGAGTTTGTCTGTCTTCCTGTCGTCTCTGGCCGTGGCTATAACCGTTGCGCCGAGTTCGCGCAGGCCGATGGCAATCGGAAAGCCAAGATGCCCCGTGCCCCCCGTTACAAGTACGGTCTTGCCGCCTAGATCGATCATGTTATAGCTCCCATTTTGAGGGGTTGACAAGGGCCTCGTCATGTATCGAGAACGGCGAGAAGTCGAACTCGAGGCCCGCAATCGAGGCGAAGTCGGCCGCGTTCTTCTTGAACTCGTTGGACGTACGTACGCCCATCAGCACAATATCCACTTCCGGCTGTTGATTCACAAAACAGAGCGCGGCCTGCACGAGGGACAGGCCGGTTTCGTTGACAAACGAATCGAGTCGGTGTCTGGTTTCCGCCACCGCACTGAGCGGGGCGGGGATAGTGGATTCAGGCATCAGGAGCAGCCCCTGTAAGAAAACCGAGCGCGCATGGATCTCGATGCCTTTCTGCTTCAGGACGCTCAGCAGGCCGCTCTCGATAAAGCGTTGGTCAAGGATGCTCAGAGGCAGTTGAATGAGGTCGATATCGTACCTGGCTAGAAGCGCCTCGAGTTGGGCGGGCTCGTATACGGAAACGCCTCGTTTCCCGACGCGGGCCTCTTGTTTGAGCCGGCCCATCGCTTCGAATACGAATTCGCCCCCGGGGACAAGCAGATTGTTTGCGTCATGCACCAGTAATGCGTCCACGGAAGATTGGCGCAAGTTCGCCAAAGACCGTTCAAAAGTACGCTCGACCTCCTCGGCTTCCGCTCGCGAAATCCGGGCGCTGCCAAACTGCGGCGTTTTCGTGACGATGCGGAAGTCATGACTGCCCAGTTGAGCCAGAGCGTCGCCCAAGACGGCCTCGCTTCCGCCGTAGCAAGGTGCGGTATCCAGCGTTTGGATGTGGCTGCTCCGAGCCGACTCGAGGATGGTCAGGACCTCTTCGGGCGTGGTTTGCCCCAATGTGTTCGCGATGCCGTAGTCCATTCCAAAATGGACGGTTCCCAAGCCAAGCTTTGCCATATCCTCAATACCTAAGGCAAAATAGACGGGCCCGAGGCCCGTGCAGGCCCGACGAGCGCAACGCCGCAGTTGCACGTGGATGCGCCGCTGCACTAGGATTTGTTCGGGCTAGTAGGGCTGGCGACCGTAAGACAAATCCGTGTGGTAGCCTCTGTGCTTGGCTGGCTATCGCGAATTACTCCTCGAGCTTCTTCCGCAACTTTCGCAGGCGCCGTAAGGCCGATTCGTCGAGGTGGTCCTCGACGCGGCTTAGGTCGCCCGGTGTTTGATACAAGTGTTTGGTGGTTGTCTTTAGTTCCTTGGACGCCGCTTCGACTTCGGCGAGGAAGTTCGTGGGGGCCATCACGAGGGCGCCAAGGGCTCGGCACAAGTCGCGTATGCCGCGATCGCCGCTGACTATCACGAGTTCCCGGCGGTTGGTTGCGGAAAAGACCTCGCGCTCGATGACGGTGTCGGCGGACTGATGTCCCGGTGAATAGACGATCTCGAGGCCGGGCGCTCCGCGGAAAGGCGCCTCCGTTTCCGACTGGCGGCCGCGGCCGTCGAAAATGACCCGGACGCGGTGTCCCGTGGCCGCACAGAACCGTGCCGCAGTTTCGATTAAACTGTCGCGGGCCGTCTCAAAATCATGTCTCGCCAGCGCCTGGAGCTTCGGACAATAGTGAATCACGTTGTACGCATCGATATAGTAAGTATATGCCATGCAATGCGCTCAGTTGACGTAGACCCGCTCGACGCGCGGGCCAATGCCGGTGAGAATGTCGTACGGTACAGTCTGGGCGCGCTCCGCCAGTTCTTCCACCGAGATCCACTCGTTGCCGTCTGTGCCGACCAGGACGGCCGTGTCGCCTGCCGAAACATTTTGGACTTCGCTCACGTCGACGACGATCTGATCCATGGATACGCTGCCGCGCACCGGACATCGTTTGCCGCGAATCAACACATCCGCGCGGTTGCCGAGGCCGTATTTGTACCCGTCGGCGTAGCCCACGGGGATGACGGCGGCCCGCATGTGGTTCTCGCTCTTGTAGGTACGGCCGTAGCCGACGCTTGAACCCGCTTCGAGTTCCTTGACGAGTGTGATGCGGGCTTCCCAACGCAGCGCGGGGTGCAGCGCCACGCCTTCAGGACGGTTGCCGGTAGGCCAAACCCCGTACGTCATCAGGCCGGGCCGTACCATGTCAAAGGCGCTCGTCGGGTAGTTGATAATCGCGGCGCTGTTCGCCGCGTGCGCCGTCTCATAGGGAATGCCGATCTTGTCGAGTTGGCGCAGCAGTTGCTTGAAAAGCCGAATCTGGTTCAGCGTGAAGTCATCGTCCGGGGCGTCGGCGACCGGGAAGTGGGTGGCGATTCCTTCGATATCGATGTTCGAAATGCGCGTTAGATACTCGAGTTCGGCAGTGACGGAGTCGATATCGAAGCCTTGACGCCCCATTCCCGAGTCGATTTTGCAGTGAATTGGGAGTACTTTGTTAGCGCGTCGAGCGTGTTCGCCCACCCGTTCCGCGGCGCTTGTGTCCGAAATCATGAGGCGAAGATCGTGCACAACCGCCGCGATCAGGCCGTCGGGCGGCGGTTGGCCCAATACCAGTATCGGGGCCGTGATGCCCGCTTCACGCAAGGCAATCCCTTCATTGACGGTTGCCACGCCCAGCATCTCGACGCCATACTCGACGGCGCGCCGGGCCACCGGAATCGCGCCGTGTCCGTATCCGTCCGCCTTGACAACGGCCTGAATGGCGCAGTTTCTGGGAATCAGGCGCTGAACAACGCTCAGGTTATGGCTGTAGGCGGCCAAGTCGACAATCGCGCGCGTTGGGGAGGCCATCTGCATGTTACAGATCCCGCAGGCGCAGCGCCTGCCAGTTTATGCGGACGAATTTGTAGCCGGAGTACAGCGTGAAAAAACCCACAAGTATTATGGCCCAGTACGAAGCGTGCCACACCGCCGTCTGAAAAAACCCAGTAAACGCCGCGTCCGCAAAGAACATTGTCAGCGCCTTGGCCACAATCGCGAAGAATAGAAAGGCAAATATGTACACCATTTGGATGATGGCCTTGGTTTTGCCCCACACATTCGCCCCGATAACCACACCTTCCGACGCCGCCAGTGACCGTGCCCCCGTGATCAGAAACTCGCGGGCAAGGATCACCACAACCGCCCACGCCGGCATCCGAAGTTCGTCCAGCGTCATCAAAACCAGGAACCCGGCCGCCAGCAAGACCTTATCCGCGACGGGGTCGAAAAGTTTCCCGAAATTCGTGACGAGATTCCGCTCGCGCGCGATCTTGCCGTCGTAGTAATCCGTGATTGTGGCGGCGACGAAAACCGGATAGGCAAGGATGTAGGCCACGACATGATCGACCGCCATGAGGCCGACAAAGACGAATGTCATGAAGAACCGTGCAAGTGTAAGCTGGTTTGCAGGGTTCATAGCCTATCCGTGCTGAGAGATGCGCGTTCCAATTGCATCCTCCCAATTTGCCTCGGATGTGGCCCCGAAGCGCGTGACCAGCGACAGTAACGAACCCGGGGACATTGTACCAAAGTCCGCGGCAAGTAAGGAACCTCTTGCAGGGCAGAGGCATAGTGTCGAACCGCGCTGTTGGCGGGTCGGGGCGCGGCGTGCGTAGTCGGGTGTGCATCGTGCGGGAAAATGCATATTGCGATTGACAGATACCTGCAATGAATATATCATCTTCCTAAGTGTATAGAGCTAGCGGAACGTTGGTCGGATTTCGGTCGAGAGCGGATCGATCTGGCCAATTTTTCCAGGAGTCCGGTCATGATGACATTCTTCGTTGTTTGCGCGGCCGCAGGCGGCACGATAATGGTGCTTCAGCTTCTTCTCTCGCTGATCGGCCTTGGCGGCGACCACGACATAGACGTTCACGACGGCCACGTCGATTTCGGCGGCCATAGCATCGATATGGGCGACCATGATTTCGGCGATTACCACTTGGCAGGCGATCACGCCGACCACGGCTCGTCCGCGTTTTTCGGGGTGCTTAGCTTTCGTTCGCTGGTGGCGGCGGTGACGTTTTTTGGGCTTGGTGGCACGGCGGCGCTGGCGTCCGATCTGCCCGTGTCCCTCTCTGTGGCGATCGGGTGCGGCTGCGGCGCGGGGGCGATGGTGCTTGTGGGATGGCTCATGCGTCTCTTGCATACGCTCGGTGAAGAAGGCAACGTCCAGATCGAGCGCGCGGTGGGCCAGACCGCCACCGTGTACCTGTCCGTTCCGGGCAAAAGAAAGGGCGCCGGCAAAGTGACCGTGAAGCTTCAGAACCGCACCATGGAATACCAGGCAATTACGTCGAACGCGAAAGAGTTGCCGACCGGGGCTCACGTCGTAGTGGTGGGCGTGGCAAGTCCGGACACGCTCGAGGTGGCCGAGGCGTCCGATTAGCGGCGGCTCGGAAGGAGAACTACCATGGATATTTCCGCTCTTGCTATTGCGCTGATCGTGCTTTTCGTGGCCGTGCTGTTCCTCGCGTTCGTGATCTTATTGTCGAAGCGATACAAGCGGTGCCCAAGCAATTGCGTGCTTGTCATATACGGCAAGGTTGGCGGCCGGGGGTATAGCGCCAAGTGTATTCATGGGGGCGCGGCGTTCGTTTGGCCGCTGTTTCAGGACTTCGCCTACCTGAGCCTCGAGCCGAGCCAGATCGAGATTCCGCTCAAGGATGCGCTGTCCATGGAGAACATCCGCGTGAACGTGCCGAGCGTCTTCACCGTGGCAATCGGCACCGAAGACGCCATCATGCAGAACGCGGCCATCCGCTTGCTCGGATTGAATACGCAGCAGATTAAGAAGCAGGCCGAGGACATTATCTTTGGCCAGCTTCGTCAAGTAATCGCCTCGATGGGCATCGAGGACATTAACCGCGACCGCGACAAGTTTCTCCACAATATCCAGACCTCGCTTGAGCCGGAGCTGCGCAAGATTGGCTTGGTATTGATCAACGTCAACATTACCGACATTACGGATGAGTCGGGCTATATCGAGGCCATTGGCAGAAAGGCCGCCTCGCAGGCAATCCAACAAGCCCGGGGCGACGTCGCCGAACAGGAGAAACTGGGTGAGACACGCGTGGCCGAGGCCGATCGCGACAAGGCCGTCAACGTGGCCGACGCCCAAAAGCAACGCAATATCGGCATACGTTCGGCGCAGAAGGAACAAGCGGTTCGCGTGGCTGAGCTGGACAAAGAACAGCAGGTCGGCGAGAAAAGCGCCCAGTTCCAGCGTGAAGCCCAGGTAAAGGACGCGGAACGTGAGAAACGTGTCGCGGTGGCTGACGCCGAGGCGACGGCCGTCGAGGGCGAAAACTTGGCGAAGGCGCGCGTGGCGAACGCCCAGGCAGGACTCCAGGTGAAGGAGGCGGAGGCGTATCAGCTCGGCGAGACCCGTACGCGCGAGGCCGAGGCGGCCGTCCTCGAAGCCCAGAACCTGGCGATGGCCAAGGCGGCCATCGCCGAGGCGGAGCGTATCGAGCAGGAGCGGCGCGCGCAACTCGAGGCGCCCGCGAAGGCCGAAAAGGCCCAGACTATCGTCGATGCGGAGGCCTCGGCCGAGCGGCAGCGCATCGAGGCCCAAGGTGAAGCGGCGGCCATTTTCGCGAAACTCGAGGCGGAAGCAAGGGGCCAGTTTGAGACTCTCGCCAAGAAAGGCGAGGGGTTGCGACGGATTGTGGAGGCGTGCGGCGGGTCGCAGGAAGCCTTCCAGATCCTCATGCTCGAACATCTCGACAACTTGGCCGAGGCCTCTGCGAAGGCGATCTCGAACATCAAGTTTGACAAGATCGTTGTGTGGGAAGGCGGGGCCAAGGACGGCGCAAGCAGCACCGCGAACTTCCTTCATAACATGGCCCGCACGTTGCCGCCCGTGCTGCAGACTATGCGCGACATCGGCGGGGTCGAGATCCCGGAGTACTTGGCCAAACTGGCCCCGGAAGACGGTGCGCCGCCGGGTAAACCCGATGCGGCCCGGGCGCCTTCGCGGCCCAAGACGGCCGCCGGCCCGTCGCCTGACGCGAAAGGCCAACAACCGCCGCCGAAACCGGCGCCATAGGGTGAGAATCTTGGGCGCGACAAACGTCCGTCAGACAGCGCGCCGCCGCGCTTGCCACACGGTATCGTTATCGCCGTTCAGCAGCGAATCACGCGTTTGATGATTCGCGAAGCAACTGGATGCTCCTCACGAATACCACACCGCCGTTATTGCGGGCACCGAGACTTCAAGCGATGAAATCCTCTCGATGGCGACCAATACTCGAAACCGCATTGATTGGGGGAAGCAAATTGCCACGCCGCTCGGGGACACGCTCCTCACAATTGTAATACTAAGTTGCTTTCAAAGAGATGCTAATTCGATGGGGCCAACAGTGCTTTGCATGACGATGGCTTTTTTACGCGTCATTCTGAGCAACGCGAAGAATCTCACTCTCACAGATACGTTGACGAGTTCGAGATCCTTCGCTTCGCTCAGGATGACAGCAAGGCCACGGCTTGCCTGAAGTCACATAAGTTGATGTTTGAATGCAACTTGGTATAAAGAGGAGCAAGACGGACGTCATTACATTATGGGAAGATCCTGTAAGAGACGGTACGAACCGGAGGGGCGCCGCTATCGTCGTCGGCGGCTTCCTCTGGCTGGCGAGGTCTGGAGTAGGGCGGCGACACGTTCACGTAACTCGGCGATGTGAAAGGGTTTCTTGAGATAGTCGTCGAAACCGTGTTCCGGCAACTGGGCCGCGTCTTCCTCGGTAATATAGCCGGAAATCGCCAGTATCCGCGTCGTGCGCGTCTCGGGTCGCGCGCGCACGCGCTCGCACACCATGCGGCCGTCCATATCAGAAAGGTGAATGTCGAGGATGATCAGGTGTGGGTTGTGCTCGACGACTTGCGCGCCCGCGTCGAAACCCGTGGAGGCGATGCTGATGCTGTACTCCTTGTTCTCGGCCAGTGCTGCGGGGATAATGTCGAGGTAATAGGGGTCGTCGTCCACGACCAAAATCCGCTGTTCGCCTTCCTCGAGGCGCTCGAGCGGTATGCCGTGACTTAGCATGAACTTCTTGAGGCTTTCGTACGGAATCCGCCGATCGCCACCCGGGCCGAGCCGATACCCCTCGATCTGGCCCAGGTCAAACCACCGGGAAACCGTGTCCGCCGACACGCCACAGATCGCAGCCACTTCGCCGCTCGTGAAAACCTTGTCTCTCATCCACGCGCTCCATCTAACCGCCGGCCTGGCCAGCGAGTAAATCGAGATTCTCGGGGTATGCGGCACTATGCCTACAAATCCTAGCATGTTATGCCGCATATTTCAAGCCGAATCCCCAGCACATTTTAGGGATTTCGTGAATTTTTCGCAGTTTAGCGCCCGTCTGACAAAGCGGCTTTGCCTAGACAGAAAAGCGGGGCGTAATGGAGACAAGGGAACGCGGCGCCGACCTCGAACGCGGCCGCAGGACGCGCGGAGCGAAACGCTTGGCACGATTCACATTGCCATCGTTCGTTCCATCGTTGATCGTAGGTGCGGAACGGTTTCTTCCTGTGCCGCAACCCCCTGCTCCGCCGGTTTGACAGTCGCGTCCGCAACGAAGCGCGTGGTATTATGGGAACAGAAGACGCCGCGACTATAGTTGCTGGGAGAGCTACCGATGGAAGACTTGGCCCGGTTCGAGACCCCGGAGAATGTCACGGTGTCCTACCCGCTCGCCGGCCCCGGCACGCGGTTTGTGGCCTATTTCTTCGACGAAGTGATTCTGTTCGTGGCCATCACCTTGCTGCTGATTCTCTTGGGACTCGGGAGCGCCGTGGCCGGCACGGCCGGCCTTCTCGGGAACATGGGCGGCGACGCCCTCGGCGCGATCGCGGTTTCTGTCGTGGTGGTGGTCATCGGGTTTGCTCAGGTTGGTTACTTTGCATTATGCGAATGGTTCATGAACGGGCAAACGCTTGGGAAACGCGCCGTGAACGTCCGCGTCGTGATGGAGAACGGCTTCTCGCTGAGTGTTGCGGGGGTGCTTGTACGCAACATCATCCGCCTGTTGGACGCCATACCGCTGCTGTGGATTGTGCCTATAGTGACGCACAAACGCCAACGGTTCGGCGACATGGTCGCCGGCACTATTGTCATCTCAGAAGAGGCCCACCCGCTTGCCAGTGTCCGGGAACAACTTGGCACGCGGCCGGCCCACGAGGCGCAGTTCACATTCACTTACGGCCAACTCGACAAAGTGGACGCATCGGAACTGGAGACCATTGAGATGTTCCTCGAGCGTTGTGGACGCCTCGGCGGCGCCGAGCGGGCCCGGCTGGCCGGGCAGTTGGCCGGCGAGATTATCCGGCGCCTCGAGTTGCCGCCCGTGGATAACGCGCCCCAACAAGAACGTTTCCTCCAAGATCTTGTTGCGGCCAGTGTGCGACGCGAAGTCAGGGAGCTTGGATGACCGATGCCCTAACGCGCAACGGACGCGCGGCTTCTGCATCGTGTTCGCCGCTACCGTTTCCAACACGAGTACACAGGCGCCCGAACATAGAACCGTTTTCGGGTATTTCGAGCACACGGAGGAACAGCGTGTATGCCGGGGAAGGACAGAGCGTTTCATTCGACCGACGTTCATGAAATGCGTAACGCGATTGCGCGTGTGGTGACCGCCACGACCGTGACGGATATGCATACCCACCTATATCCACCGGCCTTTGGCGACTTGCTGCTTTGGGGCATTGACGACCTACTGACGTATCACTATCTTGTCGCCGAGGTGCTCCGCGTTTCGGCTATCCCGTATGAGCGGTTCTGGGCGCTCGGCAAGAAAGAACAGGCCGACCTGGTATGGCGCGAGCTTTTTGTCGAGCGGTCGCCGTGCAGCGAATCGTGCCGGGGCGTCTTGACCGTGCTCAATGCCCTCGGACTTGACGTAAGCGTGCGCGATCTCGACGCCTATCGCAAGTATTTCGCGGAACAAGACCCGGCCGCCCACGTGGACACGGTGTTTCGCCGCGCCA
>Ga0180437_10003449_pt1 | contig 23542 bp, 42 predicted proteins | sample SS_ome_4_FD_132410 | JGI IMG/M metagenome (GOLD analysis project Ga0180437, IMG submission 132410) | Hypersaline lake sediment archaeal communities from the Salton Sea, California, USA - SS_3_D_1 metaG | ecosystem: Environmental > Aquatic > Non-marine Saline and Alkaline > Hypersaline >...
ATTGTTATATCGCCAGTTACGCCAGTTAATTTAACTGGTAATGGACGATTGTTTGCAGGAACTCCGGTATCTTCTGTTACCGTAGTATCAACTCCATCTCTTACAAATTGAATTGGAGTCATCGCCACAGCACCGGCGGCAGTGGCCGTTGGAGTTACTGGCTGATAAACAGAGAAAGTATCTGTAGCAACAGGTGCATAAGCAGCCAAATCGAAAGAGAAAGGAACATCAATAGTGAAGTTATCAGAATCAACGATTTCACTTACCTTTACCTCCATTCCGCTGGCAAGACCAGAGGTGAATCTGATTAAGTTTCCAACCTTTAACCCGTGAGCGTTGACGTTTAAGGTTGCTGCATCAACTACGGAATCTATCGCATCCGTTCCAGTAAGGGTTCCAAATTGATGAATGGTAACGTCTGGGCCATACTTTCCAGCGCCTATTGGCGATACTGTTGTATACTCATTTTTTACCTTTTGATCATTCTTGTGCTTGCTAGAGTAGCCCCTAATTGTTCCCATTTAAACCTCCCACTCTTATTGAGTGATCTTCGTGTTTATTGTCTTGTCGATATCATCGACTTTTTCCCTTATATACCTAATATCTCTTTTCATTCCGACAATTTCTGCTTTATCAGCATTATAGTCGGCCTTAGTAACAAAGTTATTTGTAAAACTAACAAGCAAAAAGCTAACAACAGCAAGAACTATAGTAGCTCCAAAAATAAAAATCCGCTCCCTGGATTTTACTGTCATCTTATCCCCAAAAAATAACCTCTGCGGTAGATCCAGCTCCACCGGCTTTTGCTTGTAATATTGCGCTTGATAGGATTGGTATTGCGGGACTAACCGCATCTGGTTTTAATGTCCATCTATCTGATGGATCTTCGCCAAAATTAAAATAAATATTTTCGGTTCCCACGTTCTGAATAACAAACCCAGAAACCTTATCTGGAATAGTAATGGATGTCATTGTTGCTGGCACAGAATATCTCTTAACCCCAAGTACCCCGCTTGGTTTCGTTGATACAACGGGAGCAGTCCTAACGGTTCTAGTTGATGGTCCTGTTTCAATTCCCATAAATCACCTATATCTTTTTACAGAGACAAAGCCCGCCACTCATTACCACCGGCCCCGGCTCTCCGTTGTCACATACAACAGCTATCTTCTTTGTTCCATCACCAATAATCTCAGATTCTAAATGTATTTCAGCAGATCCTTTGGTGGAAAATAAAATCACCTCATTTTCACCGCCGTAGTCCCACGCCACATAAACCGCTGAGTTTGGAGTAAAACAAGCTTGACCATTAAAGCAACAAATATATATTTCCTCGCCATTTGCCGGTGTGTATGTATCGGCCACTCTTTGTTCCGCGCCCACCTCGCCCGAAACTATTAATCTAAATTTTTGAATCGCCATTAGATAACCCTCCAGATAATTGTACTGAGCCTAAAATAATTTAGACCAGTAAGGTCATCTCTAATTGTCATTTTAATTTTATCCGATAATGTTCCATTTAAGGTTATTGATGGGCTTAACGGGAAGGCACCAAAAAAAGTATTATTACCAGATATAAAATCCGTAATGTCTGATGTTTTTTCGTGAAAACTAGAAGATATGCCAGTATTTGTTGCTAGGTTAACAATGTTATAAGTCGTGCTATTTCTTTCTATTTGCAGCAGGCATCCATTCGTAAGAGTAGCAATGTTCCCAAACTGATCAGGGGTTCCCGTTCCGTTGTCATCAATATAAGCAACCAGATTTTTTAAATACCAAACCTGACCAGATGGAGGCGCTACTGTAAAAACAACCGGCGTTACACTTCCATTAACATTCAATTCTTCACTGGTTCCGTTTAAAAATTTTTCCCTGGCATGCACTAAAGTAGTTGTTGGAACGTCGGCAATGTCGGCAATAACATGAAGTCCATACTTGCCGCTTGCCTTAAGTTCGATATCTGCCCTATCAGCAGAAGCATTTATAAGACCAACCAGGGCCGCATCATTGACATCTGTAGCGTTTGAATCACTTATCATTTTTATCAACTACCTTCTTAGCCGCCTTCCTTTTAGCTTTCTTTTTCTCAGGTGGCTCTGGATTGATTTTTTCAATCTTTCCGCCAGCTATTGTTTGGTCTAATTGTTTCTCTAGGTGGGACATTAATTCTCGTAATCTGTACATTTTGCCATAGAAATCAATTATGGTGTCACAATCGATGTCTTTGTAATGTGCTCTTTCTAAAAGGGTGACCACACCCTTGAGTGTGGCCACTTGATCTTGTTTCTTCATTATGCAATTTGCTCCACTCTGATATCATGAGGTCCGGCGGTGCCAGCGATTGCGTAGATATCTAAATCTTCGCCAAATTCGTTAGACCACGAACCGTTTTTAGGAACCATAATGCCGTTTGAAGTAGTAACAGCATTGGAGTGTCCTAAATAAATATCGGTATTTGACAAGTTCTGAACAGTCATGATTCTACGTCCAGCTAGTGGAGTAGAAGCAAGTTCTGCGGCTGAGTCAGTTACATCAGCGTCAGCTACGTTATAGCCAACGTTTGGAGATGTATTAACCCAGGTTCTACGATACATGTCAGCGAGAAGGTCATACCTATCATTGTTGGCAGAAATTGCAGTTAATAGTCCATCAACAGCACGTCCACCAATCTTAATTGGGTTTCCACTATCTGCATCGTCATCACCAACAGAGCTGGTCAAGTCAGCGGCTACCTTTAATTCACCATCATTGTTGAAGATGAATGGGTGAAAGTCGCCATCAGCTGATACCGGTGATCCACCAGCATCTTGTCTAATACCCATGATAAGAGGTCCGCTGTCTGGTCCTGTGTGAGCAGCGTCCTCGGTTACGAATAGATCACTTGTTTTTAAATTAACGTCTAGTGCACTACCAGTATCAGTAATCACGTTTCCGGCGTTACTGATTAGGTACGCTCCTACTCTAGCGGGATCTGTTGCGCTAGAGGGATCAAAATTAATACGGTCTAAGGTAATCATTGTGTCTCCTCCTTAAGTCCATTCCAGTATTTCGACATCTATGCCTGCCACTGGGGATTGAAAGTACAAGGTTAGGCCTGTTGCTAATAATCTGCTCTGTGTAAAACTTGAGTTTGCTGGTACTGAAATATAAGTTGTCCCACTATCACCATTTACAAAGGCAAGCTTTAAGCTAGCAACCTGCCTTACTTTAATCATAAACTCTTTTGTGTCCGCGGACAATGCCCTTGAGTATTCGTTGTTGGCCAGAGGACATGTAACATTGTAAACAGTGGGGGTCGCGAGTTCGGCACTTGCTAAACTTACTTGTACTGGATCAGTATCCGGGTTTCTAACATAGGTATCCAGTGCCCGCTTATTTCCGGCAACATTTGTTCCAGTGACATGTTCATGATCACCGACACCCGTATCAGTAGTTGGGTAGGATTTAATTACACCGGACACTATCTATCCTTGTCGTAATATAAATCCACAATAATATCCGCATCTCCTGGTCCGGCAGCCACGGTCATGTTTGCCCTAACGTTTGCAAAAAGATTCTCGGTTATCTGTAAAACCTCTGATCCATTTGCACCCTTGGCTGCAAAAGCCCCGCCGGTAATATCATACCAATCTATTCCGTTAGGAGAGTGCTGTAATTTAATCGTATATGTTCCTGCTACCCAATTGGCCACCTTTAGCCAGCCAATAAACCTAACCGCTCCTCTTTCTAATGATTGAGAAACGGAGTTTGCCGTATCCGCAACATTTTCACCTACAAGCCTTAATTTGGAAACACTTGCCATGATTTCTCCGCAAAAGAGGGGAGGTTTCCCTCCCCCTAATTATTGTTCATCAACTATATCTGCACCCATTACGTGTAACATTAGATCTGCTTCTTTCGGAGCATTTGCCAAGTCAACACACTGAACTTCAACCAACAGTGCAGTTAAAGTAGTGATCCTGACGTGAGCATCATCTGTTAAAACGCCAGATACAACAGTGGGTACACGACTGAAGGGCTCGGTAAAGGTAATTCTGTAGTTACCAACACCCAAATCTGTTACGGCTCCTCGATATTGCCCTTCCGCAAGTACCGGGGTTCCCGTAGAGCCATTAAGGCGGTAGTTTTCCAACCTCATCGCTCTCTTGAAACTCTCTACATTTCTTCGCATGATTTCTCCTATTTATAAGGCCCTAGGCCATCAGCACACGCCCTAAAGAGTGGACATCAGACCCAGGACACGGGAGCTAAAAACCCCGATTATACTGCCAATGAGTGAATAACACCGTGAGGAGTTGGCTCGATATATGTTTGCCAATATCCGCCATATCTTGCCTCATAAGTGTCGTCGTTTGCTGTTCTAAGGAAAACGGTTCCATCATCATCAAACCATCCAAAGTCTGGTCTGTGGTGAATTTCAAGATGGTTGTCATTCAAGAAATAAACCCTATCGTCCTCAACAAATCTCTCTGGGAAAATACCAACTGATCCCATTGAACTCATGAACTCAACGCCCCTAAAAGAAATCTTTCCTTTAAGGTCTTTGGATCTAGGCTCAACGGTGTATTGTTTTTGGTCTTCTAATAGGTTCAAAATCTTACGAAATTGAGTATAAGAAGAAACAATAAGGTTAGGCGCTTTTCCGAACTTCTTCTCGATGTCTAACATGATTTTATTCATGATATCGGTAGTGATACCTGCACCAGAAGCATCTTCTTGAGTTGATTGCCATCTTCTTTGAACAGTAATGTTATAAAGAGTTCCAGAAGTAGTGTCGACAATCTCTTTGATTCCGATCGGGTCGTTCTCATAAGAACCTTGCATGACAATACAATCACCATCAACAATGTTACCGGCGGCATGACCAGCATCTAGTTGAGCAGAGTTTTGAGGTCCTGAAATTGTTACCGTTCTAGTTGAAGAGTCAACGGCTGTTACTTCGAAAAACGCGGTAGTGCTTTCAAATCCACCACCGCTTCCATCTACAGTTCCAACGGCTCCGGTTGTACAGCCTGTTACAACCTGTACAAAGTCTCTTTCTTCCCAGTTAGCCTCTTTCCACCCGCCGACGGTAAGACCAGTCTGAACCGGAAAAGTGATTTCATATTCCCAAACACCACCAACGCCGTTGATTGTTCTAACGACATTTGTTCCAGCATCAGTGTGAAACCTTCCGCCGAGGATACCCTTTGACCCAAAAAGGATTCTAGAGGTGTTTCTGTTGTATGATTCAACAGTTTTTTGAACAGTTTCACGAGTAGCTTTTACGAAAGCACCCTTGCTATCCATAGAAGCCTTGATAGATTCTCTGTCTACCAAGCAAACAGCATAAACTTTCTTTGCAGTGAAGTATGCTTTTTCATAGCTTCCAACGTTTGCACGAGGAATACTTCCAGATCCAACACCACCACTAAAAGATAGAGAGGTGGCAACATCTCGTCTTTCACCAGTGAAGTCGAATCTTTTCTTAGCTCTACCAAGTGTAACGTTGGCAGAGTTATACATGTTTTCTGAACGCTTATAATAATTGATTTTAAATAGTGCTGTTGCAGCATTAGTGGCCGTTGAAGTGTAATTAAACGGAACACTATTTCCATCCCAAGCCATAATTTACTCCTAAAAATAATTAAAGGACGTTTCTTCCGCCGGCATCTCCGTACTGGTAATAACCATCGAAGTCGCCGAACATTTCCGTCCCGGTTTGTTCTTCATTATTTTCAGTTTCAACTTCCCCAGTCTTTTTTTCTTCAAGTTGTGGTTTCTTTTCCGCCACAGCTTTTCCGGCCTCAAGACCAAGTGTCTCCCTGACGATTTGTATGACATCATCTTTTGTATGAGTTGGGTTCAAACCGACTGCCTTATCTCGAACAAATTTGAATGTCTCTGAGTAGACCGATTGATCGTCTAATAGCTGCTTATTGACTGAAGTAAGCACCTCATTAACCAGTTTTACAGATATCAGGTCCAGTGCGGTTTCCCCGATTCTGTCAGCAGTAATCTGCTCTTTTGGTAATTGTGTGTTTTCTACAATCCAATTGTAGCCATCGACATATTGTTGTTCGCTCAATCCACGAGATTCCCGCGCCCTACTTAACTGCGTTCCCCGTTCGCGTATACGGGATTGCCGCCGTTGTCTCTCAAGGCTGGTCTCGTCTCTTTTGCGTAAAAACTCGTTTTCTTTTATAAGGAAATGTTGCCTTCTCTCTTCCTGGGTCATATCGGCAAGTTCGTCGATATCACCGTAAAGCTTTTGAACCAAAGACTGTAATGCACTCCTACTATTAACCCCAGCAATATCAAGGGCATAGGCAAGTCCTGATGCTGGATCTTCACCCTTAAGCATCTCAACAACTTGTCTAAATACCTGCATTTGCCTTGTTGCCTGATCTACTTGTTTTTCTGCCGCTTTTCTGTCTTTGTCTAGTTCAGTAAATCTCTTATCCCATGCAACCTTTCCGCTAAACTGATCCCTTAAATCTCGGATACTTAGCTGCTGTTCTTCACCATCTACGGTAACTGTAACCATTGCATCTTGGTTTATTTCTATTGGATTATCCCCGTCCATTAGCTTAAGCATTTTAACTTCCGCTTTATCTGGCTGCGGAGCTAGGTTAGGGTCTACATTCTTATCCTTTTCTGTTCTTTCTTCGTGTTCTTCTGATTCGTCTTTTGGTTCAGATGGTTCCTTGTCGCTGTCGTCATCCTGCTTTTCTTCCATTTGTTTTTTAAGCTGTTCTCCCTCTTGGGTTTTGGCGTTTACATACTGCTCTCTTGCCATCTCCATTTGATCAAAGTCTTCAAATGAAGGGCTTCCGCCAGATACTTCTATAGATGTGTCTTTTCCTCCATCCATTTGGCTCTCTAATGCTTGAATAGCTTGGTCGCTCATAATAATTCTCCCGTTTTATTGTTTGCCTTCCGTAAAAGGTACTGGTTCTGGCATCGCTGCTGGCATCATCCCGCTTTCCCCGATTTGTCCTATTGGCTTAGCTTTTGGCATGGTGCCTGGGCTTGGAACCTGTCCTCCTAAAAGAACCTGAATGTCTTCTGGTGATGGTTCATAAAAGACCGGGAAGTTTGGAAGCATAAGCAGTTTTTGAGCATATAGAGGATTGGTTCTGGCCTTCTTAAGCATCATCATCTCATGAGCAAGAGTATGCTCGATTAATGTCTGCTGGCCTTCTGGTGGGAGATCCTCTTTAAATTCGCGCTCTTGCGCTTCTCTTATATGTATATTCCAGTGAATAATATGGTTTTCAAATACTTGTGGCTCTCCTAATGGATCACCATTAAGGATAGATTCGTTCTCACTCTCTGATGATTTAACAGAAATTGTGTTGATATCCTTAAACTTCTGATCTTGAGCTAAGTCAATTAAATCAAGTACTTGCTCATTACTAAGCATACCAGGGAAGGAATCATTTAGATCTATTAGGGTTTGCGTACGGCTAGACCTACTTTGAGGAAGTGCCGATGCATTTTGAATTTTTATGTCATATGGTTTATCTAGAATAGCTTGATCAAGCTTTTTAATTCGGAACGTGTTATCCTTCCCTAGAAGCTTAACTAATCTACCGTCAGTATTCTTATAATATTGTTGCATCCTTTCTATGGTTTGCTGAGCTACCCCAACGACAAGTCTGTTTCCTTTGGCTATTTCTGGTGTTGCTCGCTCATTCTCTTGCTCATCTAGGAATTGTAGAGCGATACCGGCCCTAATACCATTCGGTGGTTCTCCACGGGAAACTGCGTGTATTCCCCATATTTGTTCTTTCCAAACCCTTAATTTATCAGGATATTCTATTATTTCCTTTGGAGTTGGGTTAAAGGTAACTAATTGAGGAGCGACTGGTCCCCGGTACCGAACAATGGTTACGTCGCTATTTAAAGATGCCCTGGTTACGGCGGCATTGGCCGGAACGACCCATTTAGGAGCGGAGGCCAGTCCATGATTCCTTGCTATCGCACTGGTGATATTATTATGATGCTTCTGAAGTTGCATCGTCATGCGGATTGTCGATCTAGCATATAATTCGCCAGGGATATCTATATCAGTCAGCCTTTCAAATGGAAGTTTTCTTAGTTGGTTGCCCTCTTTGTCAGTGAATGGAAAATCACCAGATTCCAAAATTAAATCAAGGGTAAATACAATCTTTTTACCCCGCGGAAGAAATCTAGTTGGCTTATGCCAGAAGGTCATAACCATTATCTTATTGCTTTTATTATCATCCCCAATAAAGCGAATATCTCCACAGCCTTTCGTTAAGTTTATCTTCTCCTGTTTCTTGGGATATATTGCCTTCAGATTATCAACATAGTCAAAATCAATAGCTATAAGGTGGTTAACCTTGTTCCACGTTTCAGCATCATCCAGTATGTATCTATCTGGATTCACTATCTTATATGTGACATCACCAATAAAAATAGGCTCCTCTATCTTTATTGTGTCTCCTGCTTCGGTTTGAATTGTCTTAGATTTCTTCTTGTTTGGGATCAAAACCTCAATCCCAGAGTCAATTGCAAGCTTCTGGGCAGGAACCATGTGTCCCTCGTTTTCATCCCAGTCAATAAAGATCAGTGACTCTCCATAAAGCATTGAATTTAGTTTCTGGCTGGTTATATATTCATCAATATTTACTTCACCCCACCTAGATTCAATCAGATCTTTTGCCGCCAATGCACCCTGCTTATCTGTTATTTCATCATGCCTGGGCAGAACAGTGATTGCCGGTCTAAACCTAGTCATCTTAGCAATCTTTGTGCGAACTAAGTCATAGATATTATTAACAACAACCTTTGGTGTCCTGACACTAGATCCTTCGTCTTGGTCTCTAAAAGCATTTTCCCTGGATTTGGTATCTTTATAATGAATACCCTTATAGATATCTACGTTTTCCTGATATGTTGCGATTCTGTTCTCTAGCCCGCTTTTCTTTCCTTCCCATTCTGATTTCAACCAGTTAAGTAGTTCCTCTTCTTTCTTGTTTGCTACCGTCCAGAAAGGTGGATGGTCCCTGACTTCTTCTAAATCATCGTTATCAAAGTCATCAAAGGTTACGCCAGCCTGAGTCATAACAAAACCCCTTTACGTCATCTAAAATAGTGATAGACTTGAATTGATCAATCATTTAAAAGATTGTGATTTTGCTTGGTGGGATATATAGGGCTGGTTTTCCGGCCCTATTTTTTTATTCAAAACCGGCGTTTAATTCCGCGTTTAAATCTCTTTCTAGTTTACCATCTTCTCGCATCGGAACGTAAGAAACTTGGTGTGTTGATTTCTCCATTGCTTTTACAATAATGACAGAATAAACACCAAGTGCAAACCCCATGATCGATAGGACACCTGCTATTACAGTGCAGCAAAAAATAATGTCTATATTCATTTCTTCTCTTCTTTCTTTTCTGCCATAACCCGATTGAATAGGCCGTCAGTTTGTCTGTACTTAAATTTACCCTTGTTCTTTATGATCTTTTCAACCATCTCGTCGGTAATATCGGTACATTCTTCATCAAAGTTCCGCCAGACAACATCATCTGACCTAAGCCTTGTCCCGTACGGTATTTCTTCTCCTGCCATAAATCCTCCCGGTACTAATAGATTATTACCAACAGTTGTCATATGCAATAGTCCAGTCCTTTTCCTCTTGCCACATCTTAATATCTTCCTCCATGGTGATCATCCTTCTGTCGTCATTTGTCTTATCTTCTGGATATGCAACCCTATTGAGTGAATGACCCTGGACCTGATCACCATACCTGTCGCAATCAAGTAAGTGGTCGTTTTCTTTGGGGATTCTCCCCTTATCGTCTTTAACATAGTTCTCTATTTCAGAGGCTAGACTGGTACATCTATCGCTCATGAAATACCTGTCTGTTAGCATTTGCTCTCTTATTAGATTGATTCCGTATTCCTTATTTGACCTTCTTATATGTTTCTCTGATGGGTAAAATGCGTTATTTACACCTTCCTCCTCAAATATTTCCGCCATTTCGTTAGAGAACCAAGTGGCGGCTTCATCATAGATTAATTCCCATTCCTCAATCTCTGGATAAAGGTCCATGATTTTGGCACGTACTTGATCCCAGATCCTACGGCTGGTCATGTGTGATGGTCTCTTCTCATATATCTCATCTAGCCTATAAATAACCTTAGTATAAGGATGGATAGCTCTGAACAATACTCCGAAAACAGAAGCGCCAGATGGATCTGCAATCGCTTGCCATATCATTCTTTTCTTATCCTTAGCTATTTCTCTAATGATATCAGCATGTTGCATGATGTGTTTGGGTCTGCTGAACATTGGGTATATTGCCTTGGCGCCACCTTTTACTCTCTTGGCCTCATATTCTCTGTACCATTCATCTTCTCTGCCTGCTCTGAATAGCTCTGCTTTTTTCCTTTTAAGGAACTTTCTTGGGACATGTGGGTTTGCCCATGATGGCATGTTGAAATAAGCGCCCGTCGGATCTATTTGGATATCGGCCGCCACTTCACAGAATTGATTACTTTCTGTTTCTGGCGGGGTTCCTATTATAAGAAGGGGAGCATCGAATGTTGCCAGGTTTGGGTCCATTACACCATAAAACTCTCGCTTAAAGTCTTTAAATTCGTCGTATCCGACAGCATGTGGGTTAGTCCCAGCATGACTTGCAAAATTATCCGACCCATCAAGCTTAATAAAACCACCGCTATAAGCACAGCGAACACGAGTTTCAGTATCGTTATGAGTGATTCCATATTTATTCCTTAGTGCCTTGGGCATGAAGGTTTGGATTCTCCTGGATGCCCAGATTATTTCCCTTGCTTCCTTTTGAAATGGAGCAAAGTAGTAACAAGCTGCGCCCTTAATCGTTAGCATCATCCTATAGAGAAAGTACAACATCATTTCGGTTTTACCGAACTTACGCCCACATTCCAGGAACACACGGCGCTTTCCCTCATAAAACAGTGCCTTACCTATTGGCTTTTGTCCGTCATGAGGTACGAATACGGTGTTGAGATCCTGGAGAATCTCGGCGTACATTAATGTGTATTTAACCTTGGAGGTGTGGATGGTCTTCCCCTAGTGCATCTATCTTTTGTTCCTCGGTTAGCTCAAAGTCGCAATTAAGCTGATCTTCTATGTCCTCATCAGGTTTGTTCTCATCAGGCTCATAGTCCTCTGATTCTTCCCACCATGTATCCAGGTCTGCTTTTGGTCTTGATTTTGATTTCCCAAGGAATATCTCAAGCTTCTCAATTACTATCTTATCGCCCTTAAACGACATGCTCCCGTTAAACTTAATCATTCTAATAACCCCGCGAAATTATTGGTATCTGGTGTTTGCATTATCCGTTCTATTTTTCTTTGTATTTCTGGACCTATCTTTATTTCTGGATATGTTCTTTTTAGTTCCAACAGGAAGTTAGATGTCCCGGTATCTATCTCTGCTTGCCACGTATCCAGAAGCTTGATCATTCTGCCTTCTAGCTTATATTTAAATTCCTGTTTTACGGATTTACGTAATTCTGAGTTTTCTCCTACGAACTTGCGATCAATGAAATCAACTATCATGTTTGCCAGGCGGGCCTTTCTTTCTATCCCGGCAAAACCATAGTGTGCTGACGAATCGGCTAAATTATCTATCTCCAACAGAATATCGAATGGAAGATACATGTCCATATCTGGTCTCTTCCCAGGGACGCCTCGCCAGTGTTTTATTTTCAATGCTTTTTTACGAAGACGCCTTATTTCCTTCTGGCCCTCGGTTTCTTCCTCGTCGAGCCGGTCTCTCTTGATCGCCCTTTTAACAAACTGGCTTTTTTCAACCATTTCTTTAACAAAATTGTTTTTGATTTTATCAGTCTCTTCTAGAAACTCTCCCATGATTACCCCCCCCGTGTGTTTAAAGGATAGCCGAACAGGAGAGGCTGGTAAAGCCATGTCAAGCTAAATACCACCGTACGCGGACGGAGTGTGCAGCGCGCACGCCAAAAAGTATGGTCGCAGGGTGCTTGACAGGATTAGCACCAGCACCATTTGTTATACAGTTAGGGCAAGTTATTGATATTATTACAACGGATGCGCCGCCTCTTTTTTTATGATTTATATCGGGAATATACCTTATGAGTGCATATCTTGTATTGAATCCTGGATTTGCATGATAATTAAGTATGAGCAAATCTTTAAATGTTTTAGGCCTAAAAGTTCCGGTCCAGATAAAGAAACGAATAGTTGTTGGAAACATGGAGTGCTACGGCGTCTATCGCCCGCATAGAAAGACAATAGAGATCCACTCTCCTAGGGACAAAGCAACGCTTATACATGAGGCGTTTCATGCCCTCTGTGATCGGCTGGGAATCGGTCTAGACCCCATGATCGAGGAAATACTTGCCAATGCGGTAGAGCTTCTAATTACTGAGAATTTCAAGGTTATACAGAAGAAATAACCCATAGGTCGAGTTTAACTGGCAGGGGGAGGTGGAATTGAACCACCGCTAACAGAGTCAAAGTCCGTTGTGCTCCCACTACACTATCCCCCAATGCTTTAATATTAACCGACACCGATGCTTTTGCAATTATTTTGATTTCAGCGGATAATTGAATTATGGACAAGATCACACGGATGGATCTACCGAGAAAAAGGAGTTTCGTCTATTACATCGCAACAGATTGGCACGATGTAAATTATTGCCAGCGGACGGCACAGATCCTCGTTCAGACTGCCATCAAAACCCCACGGACTAGGCGTCGGCTGATCCTGGGCGGGGATTTTTTAGACCTGCCTCAATTTATGCCCAGAAACCCACACTTTAAAAGACATCTTAAATATGCTGGTGGAATAGAGGAATATTTCATCCCGGCAGCGGAAGAGGCATATGCTTGGGGCAACGTCATACTTGACCAATTACAGGAAAAGTTTCCAGAGATTGTATTCGTTGTTGGCAATCATGATTATCGACTAGAGGTATTTCAAAGAGATTTCTGCCCAATAGAATACCACCCGCACTTTGACCTGGTTATGGGATTGAATCTAATTAAGCGAGGCATACCATTTATTAATTATAACAACTGGTTAGACATTTCACCCGGCAGGCTAACCTTCACTCACGGCATGTATCATAATATCAACCACCCAAAGAGCCATTACGATACCGTAGGACATTCAGTAATTTATGGGCATCTCCACGAGGCACAGATGCGACCATTTAGAAGGAGGGGGGATACTCAGTACGCCTATGCCGTTCCTTGCATGTGCCACCTGGCCCCAGAATATCTTAAGAACAGAGATAATAAGTGGGATAATGGATTTGCCACTGTTGTGGTTAAGCCCAATGGTAATTCAGAGGTTAATCTGCATGTGGTTCGAGATGGAGAGTTAATTGGACCCAGGGGGTAGCTTACCACTTAATATTTTTATCCCTTTTTGACATTCTTTAATTTGTGCCTGTATTCCAGCTGGCCCTAGCTTATCACCCACCTCCTTAAGCTTCTCAATCTTCCTCTTCAGTGCATTTATCCGGTCCTTTCTCACTTGATCCGGTGTCTTCGGCTTCAGTCCCTTCTTCTCCATAACTATCCTCTAATCTTTTATAGTCCACTTTTACATCATCTAAAAACGGATCATTTTCTAGTATTGATCTTGCCTGCTGAATCGTCATGCCAGCAACGCCAAAGTTGTCTGTTAATTGCCCCTCATTCAATCTATTTATCTTATCTATGTTCTGAAGTATAGAGTTTAGTGTCTTGGCATCATCGTTTGTTAGCATACCACCGACAGCGGCAAGACTCTTTTGATACAGATACCTTGCGAGCAAATCTATTGTTAACTCTCCACACATCTTTACGGTCTTGTATTGATTTAGCGCTATTTGTGCCTCAATGGCATTTTTCGGATCTTTCCTGATTTCCTCTAGTCTGTCCCAGCCCTCTTCCGTTTTAAATGCTAAGACGTCTTCTTCTGATAGGTGGCAAATAGCAGCTATTGAAACAAGGTCGTAATTCCTGAAAAACAGCTCTTTTGCCCTAAGCTTCCTTACTAGCGGGCTTGCGTTTTTGGGTAGCTTGTTTTTTGGTCGGTTTGGGCTTTGCTTGCTCTCGCTCATCTTGCTTCGCCTTCTCCTCTTGTTCTTTCTTTATCTTTGCTCTCAGTTTCTTTTCTAGTGGTTGGATCTTTGCCTCATCTACCTCTTTGAACTTTTTAACGCTTATTCGCCCGTTTTCCAGCATCTTCCTCAATCTATCAGATGCCGAGGTCCAGTTATCCTGCTTTACAAGTTCATCTATTATCTTCAACTCTTTATCGACAATTATCTCCCCTATAACCTTATGAAGCTTTTTCTTCTTCATGAACTCTCTTCCATCAAAGAATTGAGAACTAAACTCGCTCATTTGTCTGGCCATAGAATCATTTAGAATTGACTCAGTGGCGTACAAATTAGGATGCATACCGAACTTTTCAAAGAATTGCTTATCGTGCTTTTGAATGATTAATTTAGCTGGCGAATCTGATACCATGTGCTTCTCCCGTGTTTTTAATTACCAGCTTTCAAGTATATACGAACTAACCTAATAATCAACATTCATAAGTTATTGATAGCATTGGGTTTACTGCATCGCATGTGTAATAATTACATACCTTTATAGGCATTTTTCTTTTTTTCTGTACAAAAATTCACCCGGCTGGTAGAAATAATCATTAATTTCTACTGGCAGTGCTAACCAAGGAGACTTTAAAATGATCACTAAATCAGAAGAAAAAATCACCGTAATCAAGAACTACTACGAACTTAAAAAACAAGCAGATGCTATCGCTAAACAAATGAAGGATTATCGGCTTGAACTTTTTAGGATTGCCGGCGAAGATAGGGCAATATCTGGCGGTGGGTATACGGTTACCATCGACACCAGAACTAGATCATCTCTTGACAAGAAGGCGATAGAATTGCAGTACGGATCTGAGTTTATCGATTCGTTCAGCAAGGTAACAGAATATGAAGTATTAACAGTAAGGGAGGCGTAATGAAAATAAAGATACTAAGAGAAACCGTTACCCCAGATTATGAAGATTCCAGTGGATATAATAGTGGGGAAACAAATTGGCAAGGAAAGATAGTCGATGCTCTAAAATTCGATACTGGATATCTTTTTATATATAATTCAAAGTTTGGGTTCTCTAGGCAGGTTTTTAAAGACGATGCGGAGGAAATACCGGAAAAGACGCCAGGACCGCACGAGGAAATACATGCCGCCATTATAAGGGATGGACAGTCCGCTCAAACATGCAATTTTACTGAAATATTTGGCCAAAAGATTAAGCATATAGAGTTTCATATATAAAAAATCGGTACTTCCAGAGAGCACCAGAATACGACCTAATATTTGAAAATGAAAATTAGAGAATATCTAAAAGCCGTTAAAATGACTCAGCTTGAACTTGCCAGGCGGGCAGATATGAACAACGAAAATCTGTCCAGGTACTGTCGAGGGATAGCTGAGCCTACCCTACTCACTGCCTGCAAAATAATCAAAGCATCAAACTTTATGATCATGCCACATGAGCTGCTAAGTACTGAACATTACAAAGAATGGAACGAATTGTTCTGTATTCCTGGGTTAAAAAAGGGCCTGAAATAATTGGCTTATCCAGACCCTTGGAGACTTTAGAATTTTAGGTCTAAAGCAGTGCTACTTATCATATATCACCCATTGATCTTATTGAACAGTGGGCTTTTTGTTCTCTTCCATTATTTCAAGCATTCTTTTGTTTAAAAACAGTGTTTTGAGGACACATTTAGTTGTCTCTATATCAACCTTGCCCTCGTTGGCCATCAGCCAAAACTCTATCTCACTTATTCTCGACCGAACTAGATTTTTCAGCTTGCTCATTGCCTTGTTCCTTCGCCATTTTGTTCATCATTGCAATAACATATCTTTGTTCGTCGGACATTGATTTGACAGTAAGGTCTATTCCTCTTTGCTGTAAATTATTGACCGCTTTGGCAAGGGATATTTCAAGCATCTTGTCGCTTAAGATATACTCTCCCCGGTCGATTTCCCAATCTCCTAATAATTCCTTTTTAGACACAGTAATCTTTGAATCATCTTCCTTAAGATTAGGTCTAAAATCACTCCAAAGTGTCGATTTTATTGGACACCCTGTTTCTACCGCTTGCTGTAAGTTCATAGCTCCCCCCTTTCTACTGCTTCGCAGTTTTCTATTACTTTCATGAATACATCTTGGTATGTCTTCCAGCTAAGCCCATATCTAAATGGTAGAGTGGCTGCCTTATGGTCAACATCCATATAATCAATTACCTTGCCATATGTTTGTGAAAATACCGTAACCGTGCTGTCGTTTGCTATTTTCAGTGTTCCAAGTCCTCTCCAGTTAATCATTGGCGTTTTCCACTTTTTGGAAATAGAACAAGGAAGACAAAAAACCTTATCCCCTCCGAGTTCTTCTATTGTCTGCACGGTATCAGCAAATTCCTGCAAATATCCCCACGTAAATTGTTTGGCGATTATCTCTGCTTTATCACTTCCAAATAACATTTGATCAATTTTAGTTGATTTAAGCGCCCTTAAATACTGGTCAGCTATTGGGGTTCCCCGGTGTGGTGTTCCGCAAGTTGTTAAACTTACTACGTTTTTCATTAAATCCGGCCTTCTGTGAAGGGCAAGCCTGATGTCTAACCCTCCGGCAGAATGCCCAAATAAATGAACCTTTCTGCCGTCGAGTTCAGAATCTAATATTCTAACGAGCCAGTCTGCGCGTTCAGAAAGATCCATTCCTCTTTCTCGCGCATGTATATATACCTTTTTCACTTTAGTCTTAAGAAAATCGCGGACCATTAACAGGTTATAGATCTTATGTCCTACCAGTAACCCAGGAACAAATACAAATACCTCGTTAAGCCTCTTGTTTGTTATTTTCATCAGATAGTTCTCCCAAATATAATAATGCCTCTTCTAGCCATTCATCATCCTTATTAAGAATGTCGCTTCCACTAGAAAGCTCTAGCTTTGCTAAATAATGAGCATATAACTCCTTGTTTTTACAGCCATCTGTTAGACTTCTTAGCTTGCTGCCAAGTTCCTTCATTAGCTTTTCCCTATCAGAGATAGCAGAAAGAGGGAGGCTTGGTGGGACCCAAAATATTTCTCTTCCCTCTTTCTTAACCCAGTGATATCTAGCACCAGGATAATTACTATCTACTTCTTGCGCATATAAGTCCTTTAAATCATAGAGATATCTGCCTATCCCCCAGTTGACTGCTGCCCGGATAAATGCCTTAGAAATGCCTCCCTTAAATGCCTCTATGTTTGTTTCCGGGCTGCCATTGGCCTTATCTACCCAGGCGCTGCCATTAACAAGCGCTTGATCACACCAAATACTTAAGGTGCAAATAATCCCGTTTGTGTGTACTTCGTAAGAATCTTTCCACCTAAAAGGACCGACCACCTCGTCCAGTCTGTTTTGAATAGCACGGGCATCTACATAAGGAAGGGCCATAAACTTTTGCCCAATTTTTGTTCCAAGGCGCCAACATATTTCCTTGGACATAAACTTTTCAGTTAGTCTCTCAAAATTCATAAAGCCTCCATTTAATAGCTGATAATATATCCATTAATATCCAAATGACTTCTATAAAATTTATATGGTTATTTTTACAATCATCTAATAAATGAATTGTACGCTGAAGCCAAAAACTGGTAAATACTTCCACTAAGTGGATATTAGTGCAAAAAAATGCACATTGAGGTAACTATGAGTAGCGATTTATTTGACAATATCGAGAACATATTAACTGATAGGAATGTGACCAATTATCAGTTTAGGGTCTATATGTGGTGGAAATTACTACTGTTTAAGGGGTCTGGAATAAAAAAGCTTCCTAGAAGTGATAGGTCGGTTAGAAGGGCATCAACGCAACTAGTCAAACTTGGGCACCTTCCCCCCCCCGCTCTGTTGTGGTTTAGTAAAGCGGAAGTTCCTACTTGCCCGCAGGGCTTGGAGGTAAATACGGATAAGAGCGGAAGGGAAGGTAAGTTTTTGGGGGAACGGATAGTTGATGAGGACGCAGGTATTGGCTCACTTCCCCAAAAACCAGGTAAAAAGGGGTTTCGTAAGGTCGATTATCACAGAATGGTGCAGCAATACAATAAAAAATTTTCAGGTATTTTGCCAAATGTACAGAAAATCACGCCCTTACGAAAAACGAGAATCAGGCAAGCGGACAAAGAATTACGGGATATGGGACTTACCTGGCAAGACTTTTTGGAGACCATTGAAAAATCTTCATTTCTATGCGGCCAGAATCCCCGCAAATGGACTGCCAACCTTGATTGGTTGCTTAGGCCTCAAAATTTCACGAAGGTCTTAGAAGGCAATTATGGAGCTAATAGAGGCATAAGAGATCCAATGGATTCCTTTCTTGAGAGGCAGCTTGGAAAAGAGAGATATGAGAAGTATAAAAGAGATAACCATGGGAACACGGGGGAAGGGCAGTGCGAAGCAGCGAAATAGACGCTGAATATTTAGAACTACTAGCGGATTCAGATAAAAACACATATATACCGACGGATTTTATGTTTCTTAAAGAGCATAATTCCTGGAGGCCCGAATGCTTACACCTTCTAATGGGGACAGCATCTAGTGGAAAATCAACGCTAACAAAGGATTTGGTAGCAGAAGCTAGCAAAAGTTCTAGGGTTATTGTTTATAAATCAGAAGAGACCACAACCGAGTTTGCCAAAGATCTTCACAATGGCGCCTATGGCGACATAATGAAGGAAGATATTCATATATTCTCCGAAATGGAAAATGAAAACTTTGATACCGTTAGGGCATTTGCCCGATGGTTAGAGAAAAAAGTTGTAGAAATACAACCAGGAGTTGTGTTTTTCGATAATTTAACAACATCCAGATATTACGCCGAAAAACGTCCAAATGAACAGTTAGCATTCGTTTCATGGCTAAAGAAGATGGCACACGAATATATGATCCCAATTGTCCTCGTTGCCCATACCAGAAAAGAAGTAACCGATAATATGAACAGGTTAATTGTAAAGGAAGATATTAGAGGAACATCAAATGTTACTAACCTAGTTCAGTTCTTCTATGTGCTTCAAAAAATAATGACGGGCAATACCTGGAATCTTTTTCTTAGAATTGACAAAAACAGAGGATATAGAGTTAAAAGAACACTTTTTCTTATGGACTATAGAATTGACAGGAATAGATACATATCTTCGCTTCCTGTTGAATTTGAAGAATTTAAAGAAATATATCAACAAAGGAATAGATTATGAAATTAGATTTCACGCTTTTAACAGGAAGGATTGGTGGTGACGCCAAGACTAGGCCTGTTGGCAAGTATACGGTAACAGAATTTAGCCTAGCTGCCGAGAAATTTAAGAAACCAACCGCGTGGCACAGGGTATCTATTTGGGGGAAAAGAGGAGTGTCCCTTGAGCAATACCTGCTTAAAGGAACACAGGTTGCCGTCTTTGGAGAATTGGATGCAAAAATTTTCGAATCTAAAAACGGTCCGGTTATTTCCAGCGATGTTAAGTGTATAGAGATTGAATTACTATCAAAAGCGAAAACCATACAAAGAGAAGTGCCAGAAAACAATCAACAACAAAGTCAGACAGAACAACCTATGTTTACTGGTGACGATATACCGTTCTAGGGAGGACATATGACAAATGAAAAGGTTGTGTTTGATATCCCAACAGTAAAAGAAATCAATAGGAGAGTTGAGTTTCTCGGACAATGGCTTGAAGAAAACAAGGTCCCCGGAGTTATTTGTGTTAATGAGAACAGGGAAAATCACACGGTCTACTGTGCCGGAACTCCTGTCGACATTTGGCATCTAACAACGTCGTTAACGGATCTTGTTTGTAAAAAATATCTCAAAAAAACGCTTCCAGAAGTAATGATAGAGGGAGCTGAAATTTCAAAAAAACTAATAAATGGAGAATATAAGGATCTTAAAAAAGGAGTAAGCAATGATTAAAGCAGTGCTAAGTGATGAAGTTTATCTAATGATGTGCCTGATATTTCTGGCATTTATAATCGAATTATTTTGGGGGAAGTAATGATCAATTCAAGAAGGAAGGGACATAGTTTTGAGCGTCTTATAGTAAAGGACTTTAAAGAAATAGGATACACAAGAGCAGAAAGAACGCAAGAGGGTTCTAAATCAGACAGAGATGGAATAGACATAATGAACGCAGGAGAGTGGAGACCACAGTGCAAGGTCGGAGCGAAATACTGTCAGCCTAAGATAATTAATGAAGTCTATTGCCGAAATGGCATACCGATTGTTATCACAAAGGCGGACAGACAAGGAACGCTAGCGATTCTTAAATGGAAGGACATGATAACTATAATGAAAAGATTAATGGAACATGGAGAGATGAAGCAAGAGCAGATGGATATGCTCATAAATCAAAAGGCAGTTTAAGGAAAATTTTATGAAACTTTTAATTTTAATTTTATCAATGACATTATTATTTTCTTGTAAAAAAGATGAAGAAAATAAACACTTTCACCGGCCGTCAATTGTTATCGGGGAAATTAATTGGTTTCCGGCATCAAGGCTTGGACCAGGACCGGCAAAACATTTGTCCTACAAAGTGGGAGTTTTAAACGCCGGTGGTCTAAGGTGTACAGGCTGGATATACAATCAAATTGCATACACCGCTAAGCACTGCTTAACCAGGACAAACATAACTACTTTAAATTTATGGGGAAATACCGTTTCCGTTGTTTTTGATAGGTGTGATTATAGATCCGACATCTGTACCGGATATATTAATTATGGGGATATTGCGTATCGCGACCCCGTTCCATACCATGGTGAAAAAAGATCAGCGTATTTACTTCATCAACAAAATGGTACTATCATGGTTTCAGTAAGTTGTTTATGGTGGAAGAAAACCGAGTATCGGATCTATCACACATGCGACAGCAATTATGGCAGCAGTGGTGGAATGTTGGTAGACGCTTCCACGCATATTCCAATAGCAGTACATACAGGTGGAATCCCTAGTCTCAATGTAAATACGGGGGTTAATGTTGGGATTGTGGATTGAGTACATAAGGTTTGGCGGTCATCTTACCCTATAGATGGCCGTCATTTAAACGGGAGATTAAAATGTTTTGGGACAAAGAAACTGTTTGGTATAACCAAAAAGAAAATGAATTAATTATTGTTAGGACCAGATGAGAATCCAGGGGTTTTCTAGCTACGAGGAATTTAAAGAGTTCTATGCTGTCGCCGGTTTTAATACCGACATAGCAGAACCCCACATAAAAGAACTATATCTAGAGATAATAGCAATGAGAGATAAGCTAACTATTGCAAACATAGCCCTATCCTTTTACAAAGACACGCCTGTTTTTAACAGGGAAGCAAAAGACGCCCTAGCAAGAATGGAAGCAATCGACAAAATAACATATCAACAAAAATCTAGATTGCATTAACACGGGAGAGCTTATGAGAGTACAGATTACCAAAGACCTAAAGATTAACGGATCTAATTGGAAGGGAAGAGTTGTGGAGGCGCTTCCGGCGAAAAAGAAGAGAGCGCTATTTGGCTGCGATCCAAACGTCGATCACTTTTATTATTTAGAAGAAAACGAATATTGTAGACTAGATAACGACACAGAACCTGAATCGGCGCCTGAAGATCTTGAAAGAAATATGACTTATATGTTTGAAAAATCAATGGGCAAAAAGATTAAAAAAATCGAGTTCTTTTAATGGATACAGGCTACACTTGCCCAAATTGCGGTGCCCAGAGAAATAGTTTTAGCTGCTTTATTTGCGATAGACTAAAGTATCTTGGAAAAAGGGAAAGAGAAGCCGATATGTCCAGGGTTCTTTTATCCTGGATAATTCAATATTCAAATGATCCAGTTATAAGAACTAAAATAAAGGAACACGTAGAAAAAATTGAAGAAGATTAGGGGACTTTATGAATTTATATTGTGGTAAGTGCGGAATTAGTTTTCTGTCTGAAGAAAATAATGGCAAATGTCCTATGTGTAATAATGATATGCCTATAGATATTTCAGAAATGCCGGAAGATCTTACTTTAAAATTGAGGTTAAAATAATGAACTTAAAAAATGAGTTGAGGTAGGGTGTGGATTGGGAAGATGAAAAAATACTACATAAAGCAATAGATAAATGGGGAATCGAGCTACAGCATTTAATGACAATAGAAGAATGTGCCGAGTTAACAAAAGAAATTATTAAAGAGTTTAGGGGTAAGGGTAGAGGTAACGCCCTTTGGGAAGAAATAGCTGATGTTAGTATAATGATTGACCAATTAACCATTCATCATCCCGAGGTTAAAAAAATAAAAATAAAAAAGATGTTGAGGCTGAAAAAGCTTGTAGAGGAATCAAAATGACAGAAGAAAAATTTAACTTAATAGAAATAATACAAATGGCGAAGGGTGAGGATGAGTTTTATTTTAACGCCGGTCTGGGGGACAATTATAGAATTAAAAATGGAAAGATAGAAACAGAGGATGGCAGGTGTTGGTGTGTGGTTGTGAGATGGTCACACGCCCTAAATGAAAAAGTATTCACCCTCCCAAAACCCGAACCGAAAAAGTATAAGATGTATCGGCATTGGTATGTGTGTGGTGGGTATATGTATAAAATAGGTTGGGGTTGTAACACTTGGGATAAATATAGTTGTAGTGAGAACGAACTTATCCACACCGAAACAATTGAAGTATCCAGCGAGGGGGTGAGGCGGTTATGAGTGATGACGCTTTAAATAAGCTAAGAGAAGAACAAAAGAATTTAGATCCAGAAGTTTTTCTACGAGCTTATTTCTGTGATCCAATTACTATAAAAGAACTTCAAAAAGAAAACAAAAAACTAAGAGAAGGAATACTCTACGCAATAGGTGAATGTATGAGTTGGGGTGACTGTGTAGAGCATCTTGAAAAACTTATTGAGAAGTGAGGCGGTTATGAGTAGTGATGAAGAAATTGATTTGCAAGAATTAATAAAAGAGCGAGACGAGCTAAAAGAACAACTCGCCGAACTTGAAAAACGAGATGAATATTATCATTACATCGTAGCTGAAATGTCACTTGATTCAGATCAAAAAGACTATGATGAAATTGTGTGTCCTTATTGCAAGAATGAGCTAGACAAACTAACTCGGCTATCTGCTACCTGTGGACTATGCCACCCTTTTAAAAATTATTTTAAACTAAAAGAACAACTCAAAGATGCTCGGGAAACATTGGCGTTTTATGGGGATAGTGGCAAGTGGCAGGACGTGTCGCCAAAAACCGGCAATAAATACAGAGAAGGTGAGGGCGTATTTTACAGCGATGATGTTTTTGATAATTTATGTGAGGGCGGCAAACGCGCCAGGGCGTTTTTAGAAAGGTGGAAGGATGATTGAAGAATTAATACAACCTGAGGACTTTAGCGGTAACGGATCTGGATCTGGATCTGGATCTGGATATGGAGATGGATATGGACATGGATATGGATATGGAGATGGATCTGGATATGG
>Ga0180437_10003450_pt1 | contig 23537 bp, 18 predicted proteins | sample SS_ome_4_FD_132410 | JGI IMG/M metagenome (GOLD analysis project Ga0180437, IMG submission 132410) | Hypersaline lake sediment archaeal communities from the Salton Sea, California, USA - SS_3_D_1 metaG | ecosystem: Environmental > Aquatic > Non-marine Saline and Alkaline > Hypersaline >...
CAAGTGGGATTTGTGGCTTGGTCCGCGGCAGTATCGGCCCTACCACCCGGTTTACCTGCCGGTGTTCTGGCGTGGATGGCTTGATTTCGGCACCGGTGCTCTCGGCGATATGGGTTCGCATATTCTGGACCCGGCGTTCTGGGCGTTAAGATTAGATAAGGCTCGTACGGTAAACGTGGAAGCAAGCACATCGTATAATCCCGATATGGCATTCTGGAATAAATGGGTAGGTAAAGGCAAGAAGTGGAAAACAGAAATAGAGAAATGTGTCGAAGAACAAAAGAAAGAGACTTATCCTTCAGCTTCGATTTTGCGTTATGAATTTGGCGCCCGTGGGGATATGCCGCCGGTCGAGCTTAGCTGGCACGATGGCGGTTTGCTTCCTAAACGACCGAAAGAAGCTTCCAGGGGTTTTGGAAACAATGGAGCGTTTATTGTCGGCGAACAAGGTGCAATCAGTTACGGGACCCACGGTGCCAAAGGCGCCAGGATTAACCCCGAATCCAGAATGCAGGAGTATGCGAAGCACCTACCGCCGAAAACTATAAAACGGGTGCAGCAGACAGAAAATCCGCATCGCCAGGACTGGCTCAGGGCCTGTAAAGGTGGTGACCCGGCCAGTGCGAATTTCGATTACGGCGGGCCGCTTACCGAACTGCTTTTAATCGGTATTATCGCCAGCCGGGTTCCAGGTGAAAAACTCACCTTCGATTTCGAAAAGATGGAGTTCACCAATAGCAACAAACATGGCAAAAAAGCTAATGAGCTCATCAGGCCGGTTTATCGTGAAGGCTGGAAATTGTAATCCCATTCAGTGGATGAAAGGAACTCGGTATAGTTTTTAACTTAAATCAGTGGAGGTGGAAAGATTATGTTTGTCGAAATGAACCGCAGGACATTCATTAAGAAAGCAGGGATTACCGGTGCGGGGCTTGGAGTATCGACGATGTTTACAAACAGGGCTTTCGGCAAAGCTGTGCCAAGTGAGCAGGTAATAATGGCTGTGGCCGGGATGCGCGGGCGCGGCAGGAAGCTTGTCAGGTGGTTTGCCGAAAATGAGCACTGCCACGTCAAATATGTTATCGATGTTGACAGTCGATTTATAACCAGGGGGCTCAAAGAGGCTGAAGGGAAACAGCAGAGGCCGCCTGAGACCATCAAGGATTTTCGCCGGGCACTGGACGACAAGGACGTTGATGCAATCGCTATAGCGACGCCGGACCACTGGCATGCGCCGATGGCTATCGAGGCTCTCAAGGCAGGCAAACATATATATGTTGAAAAGCCGTGCAGTCATAACCCGGCTGAAGGTGAGCTGCTGGTGAAAGCGCAGAACAAATACAGTGGCCTTATCGTGCAGATGGGCAATCAGCGTCGTTCAAGGGAGTCGTGCTATGAGATGCTGAATTTGATAAAAACGGGTATCATTGGCAGAGTATATTGCGCCAAGACGTGGTACACGAAAGCACGAGGGCCGATTGGTTTTGCAAAGGATATTGCCGTGCCTGATACGCTCGACTGGGATTTGTGGCAGGGTCCGGCTCCCCGCCGGCCATACAATAGTCTCATACACCCGTACGAGTGGCACTGGTTCTGGCACTGGGGTACTGGTGAGGCGGGCAATAACGGTACTCATGAAATCGATGTAGCACGGTGGATGCTGGGTGTTGATTACCCCACAAAGGCTGTCTCCGGCGGCGGCCGGCTGCACTACAATGATGACTGGGAGGCTTTTGATACCCAGTGGGTAACTCTCGAATTCCCGGGCGATAAAGCTCTTGTCTGGGAGGGCAGAAGCTGTAACCCTGTTACACAATATGACGACAGCAGAGGAATTATGCTGTATGGCACCAAGGGTGCAATAGCAAACAATGGCAGATATTACAAGGTGTACGATGATAAGGGTGAAGCTGTCGGTAAAGATGATATAAAAAGCAAGATAGATTTCGATGCAGACAGTTCTGGTATTGCACTGGGCGGCAATCACCAGAGTAACTTCATCAGTGCAATCAGAGGAAAAGGTAAAACAAGCTCGCCTATAGATGAAGGGCACAAATCGGTGCTGCTCTGTCAGCTCGGTAATATCGCACAGCGTACGGGAGATACTCTACACTGCGACCCGACAAACGGCCATATTCTCAATAATCCGGAGGCTCAGAAGCTGTGGAGCCGTTCGTATGAGCCCGGCTGGGAGCCGAAGATATAAAAATCAAGGTTGTTTTAGCAAATCAAGCCCCCCGATTTATTCGGGGGGCTAACTCTCAGATTAACTGCAATTGGTATAAGTGTCGAGTTGGTGGGAGTATCGTTTTATTTGGAGCTAAACAGAGTTGGGTGAGATAAATATAGCTGAGTTTGTAAGGGATTTGGATTATGGCAGTGTGGCTGGTATAGCTGTATTGCTTGGCGGGGTGCTGGTTCTGAGTTACTGGCTCAGTGAGACGTGCTGGGGGCGGGATGCATTGAAAGATTCTCAGGCGCGCGAAAATTTTCTCCCGCTCCACACACCTTTTTTTGTGCTTGCGGCGTGGTTCCTGATTCCGGCGGTTGCCATGGCAGTTGCACGGTCGCTAACAGAAGAGCTTGCCGACTGGAAGGGTGTTGTGGTAGATAATATTATCCTGTCTGTTGCCGCTCTGGTTGCATCGGGAGTGGTTGTTCGGCTTGCAGCAATATATTTTCACGGCGGCCTGAGGGGGTTTGGTATTGGTTTCAGGCATATCGGAAAAGATTTTCTCTGTGCTGCGGTGAATCTTCTGGCTGTCTGGCCTGTGGTGACGGGGGCACTGTTGCTGACTTTGCGAGCTGGTCAGTGGTTCGTCGGGCCTGATTTTGAGATTGGTCGTCACGAAGAGCTACAGTTTTTCAGCGATTATACGCAGAGTTCGCTTCGATTCGTGATTGTAATTACAGCTGCGGTAGTGGTTCCCGTGTTTGAGGAGCTGCTGTTTCGCGGGCTGATTCAAAGTGTTCTGCGAAGTCGTCTTGGGAGGGTCTGGCCTGCTGTCTTTATTACATCGGCATTTTTTGCGGTGGTGCATCCAACTGCCAGTCACTGGCCGGCTCTGTTTGTACTGGCGCTTGCACTGGGGTACGCTTATGAAAAGAGCGGCTCGATATTGCGGCCAATTTTCATACATTCTTTTTTCAATGCCATAAGCATTTCCGCCGTACTTATCGAGCAAAGTAACGTCTAATCTGTCGCTGTCGGTCAAATTATAATCAGCTTATGCCCAGGCAATCGGCCATAGAATATAGGCCGGGTTTTTTGTCCGTCAGCCATTTTGCTGCTTTCAGGGCGCCGCTTGCGAAATTGCGTCTGGAATTGGCGGTGTGGCCCAGGGTCAATGTCTCACCGGCAGCAGCAAAAATCACCGAATGCTCGCCGGTAATATCGCCCGCCCGTATCGAATGAATTGTGATAGTGCCCTTTTGTCTCAGAGCGTTTTTACCGCTTCGTCCCACCTTTATGCAATCGGGGTATTCTCTGGAGCTTGCAACACAGATGTTCTCTGCGAGAGTCAGGGCGCTTCCGCTCGGTGCGTCTTTTTTGAATTTGTGGTGCTGCTCGATTATTTCGATGTCGTAGTTTTCGTCGAGCATTTGTGCGGTTTTGCGGACGAGTGAAAACAGGACGTTCATCCCGACACTCATATTGCTGCCGTAAATGACCGCTATTTCTTCAGCTGCCTCTTTTATCTTCGCCTGCCCGTCACTGCCGAGGCCGGTCGTGCCGACTACCAGGGAGCAATTATTTTGGCGGCAAAAGCGTAGAGTGTTATCGAGGGTTTGGGGTGTTGAAAAATCTATTGCCACATCGGCGTCCGATGGGTATTTTTCGGTTAATTCGACGTTGAGCTGTCCTGCGCCGGCGACAAGGCCTGCGTCTTTTCCGATATCAGGATGGTCGGCACGTTCAATGGCCCCTGCTATTTCAAAATTGCCCTCCTGCAGTGCAAGGTCAAGAATCATTTTACCCATTCGCCCCCCGGCACCCACTATTACCAGTTTCGTTTTCATTTTTGTTCCTTCCGACAATGTATTGACTAAAGACTACCGGAAATATAACCGGAAAAACGAGCAATTACAAGCTGAAAGTATTATTGGATTGATTATTTTTATTGTTGTGCGTTATTATAAACCCGGTTTAAAGGTGGTTATTCAGAAACTTTGTCAGAAGACAGGAGTCAATTATGAGATTAGGTATTTGCAAAAAAGGTTTTGTGTTTTTGAGTATTTTGTTTTCTCTAATCGTTACAGTTGCTGCCGGCCCGCAGGGCAGCGGGCAGGTTAGTCATATACCTCGGCCGGAGCATCCCAGGCCTCAGTTCCAGCGTGAAAGCTGGTTGAACCTGAATGGTGAATGGGATTTTGCCTTTGATTTCAATAACGTCGGTGTAAAAGAAGGCTGGTCGAAAAGGCCATCCGCCCTGGACAAAAAGATAATCGTTCCTTTCTGTCCGGAAAGTAAACTCTCCGGCATCGGCTACACCGACTTTATAGCTGCGGTGTGGTATCATCGCGGTTTAAGTATCCCGAAAGAGTGGTCAGGGCAAAGGATTTTTCTGCAATTAGGAGCGGTTGATTTCGACTGCCGTGCCTGGGTCAACGGCAAGCTGGTCGGCAGGCACTACGGCGGTTCATCGTCGTTTTGCTTTGAGATTACCGCCGCTTTGAATGATGGTAACAACAGCCTGGTTGTCTGCGCGCTCGATGATGTACGCAGCGGTATTCAGCCGGCCGGCAAGCAGAGCAAGAGACGCGAATCCCATGGCGTCTCATATACACGCACAACCGGAATCTGGCAGACGGTCTGGCTGGAAGCCCGCCCGAAAAGTTTCATCGAATCGGTCCACATTATTCCCGACCTGGACAATGAACGTTTCGTTTTGACGCCGGTCATTGAAAATCAGCGCGGGAATCTGGAGTTTCGAGCTACCCTTTTTTCCGATAAAGGCAAAAAGCTCGCTTCAGTCCGCTCATTATCGACTAACAGCGCCCCCCTGCCGCTTGAGATACCCAATCCGCAGCCATGGAGTCTCGGCCATCCGTATCTATATAAGCTGAAATTTGAGCTTCTCGACGGCGGCAGATCTGTGGACACAGTCAACAGTTATGCCGGCCTTCGCAAGTTCCACATAGAAGGCAACAAATTTTATCTCAATAACAAACCCATTTTTCTTCGGTTCGTTCTCGACCAGGGTTTTTATCCGGATGGTATCTGGACTGCACCGGATGACAAAGAGCTGAAAGCCGATATCGAGCGTTCTCTGGCGGTGGGTTTCAACGGGGCCCGGCTGCACCAGAAGGTTTTCGAGGAACGTTTCCATTACTGGGCGGACAAGCTGGGTTACCTGACGTGGGGAGAGTTTCCCGACTGGGGCGCCCATTCTTTTGACAAGCTGGAGGCTGTTATTAATATCGAACGTGAGTGGCGAGATGTAGTCCTGCGTGACAGAAATCATCCTTCGATAGTAGCGTGGACGCCGCTGAACGAGTCACGAAAATCCGCACGCACATACGAGGCATACAGCCGCGCGGTCAGGTCTATCGTGGCTGTAACTCATGCAGTTGACCCGACACGCCCGATAAATGACGCCAGCGGATACGTTCATATTCTGACCGATATCTTCAGCGCACATGACTACTCTCAGGACCCGAATGTATTGCGTGAGCGATATGGTTCTGTCTCGCCTGATTTAAAGGATGTCTTTATTCGCGACATCAACCTCAAGGCCTCGGTATCTTATGAAGGTCAGCCTTATGTTGTTGACGAATACGGCGGAATTTTCTGGACAAAAGAATATTTGAAGCTTCGTACCAGGACGGATGGTGGGCGGAAAAAGATTGCACACGGCAGAACACCTGAGGAGGTCGAGCAAATGATTAAGGCCCAGACGGACGTTCTTCTGGCGAATCCTAATATCGCCGGTTTTTGCTATACTCAACTGACGGACATAGAGCAGGAGGTGAACGGAATATATACCTACGAGCGTGAGTTGAAATTCAGCGCCGAAAGGTTAAAAAAGATTTTCACAGCGCCGACAAAAATGGAATCGAGCAAATAGAAAAATGAGGTTAAAGGCATCCATTGTCTTTAACCTCATTCTATTATTAGCCGCTTTTTATCCGCCGGTGGCGAGTAAGCGAGCGGGTTGCGTTTTTTTATAGTGCGGTATTTCGTTTTGGCAGAGCCACAGCTTTACGTGCATTTAGCATTTTTTTCGGTTCATCAGGCCATTTCAATTCGTCGAAGATGAACTCTGCGGCCTGCCTTATCATAATAGCTGGCATAGAAGGGTACATTTCCAGGCAGCATGTTACCTCGTTGTCATACCTGCTGAGCGTATCGAGCAGATATTGCCATTTATCTTTGGAGATACCTCCTTTAAGGCCCGGCGGCTCGTGGTCATCGGTTATACCGTAGTTGTCGTGCAGGTGCAGATGCCGGATTTTCGGGGCGAGTTGGTCAACGTATTGTTCGAAATTAAAAACAGTGTCTAAATTTGCGAAGCCTGTATCGAGACAATAGGATAACGAGTCAAACTTATCGCCGATTTGTTTTACAGTTGCAAGTTCGCCGGTTTCCAGGCACAACCGGACGTTATATTTTTGTGCCAGTTTTACTATTTCTGAGGCGAAGTCGAGATTTATGCGGTCGTAGTGGTTTTTCTGGTGATTGCCGTTGAGCGCGAGCAACTGCTCAGGTTTTGCCACAATTGAGGCTTTGAGGATTTCTGCGCATTGTATTTGCTCCTGCCACTGTTTTAAGCTGGGATGGTCGTCACGCGAAAGCATAGAGACATTCATACCATTTGTTGCGGCAGCTAATCTGGACCAATTCCGACGATTGTAACGGCATGCCGCCTGTCCTCTGATAGTCGGCCATAACTCAATCCCCAGTCCCAGCGACCTGAGGAGCTCGCAGTCCTGCTCGAAGGAAAGTTTGTTTTCCCTCCACCAGAATATCATAGAAGATACAAGGTATTTAATCTGCATCTGTATAGCTCCTGTTTCCTCCTATTGTTACCTAATGTCTATACGTAGCTGCTGTCTTTGATGTTTATCGGGTAAAAAGAGGTGGGTCTTCAGGTCTTTTTCGCAAAAATTTGTGACTTTTTTTATCTAATAAGGGCGATGAATCGTTTTTTTTGAGGGAACTGCAGTGAGCTTTGCAAAAACGGGATTGGCCTGGTTGCAAGACGAGTAAGATTACGGTATTATGGTATCAGGAGACTCGGTTGCGTAACCAGGCAATTGATAAGTGAAATATTTTGTTTTCAGGTGGATTTCATGGATTATAAAATTGCCATCTACATTTTAGTAGTTATTTCCATAGGCTTGCTTGTGGCAGTGTGGTTGTGGCGGCGGGTGAGCAAAACAGAAGCTGTCCGGAAGAAACGCCTGAAAGGTTTTAAAAACTTCGATGCAGTCCCGACCGAGTCGCCCCAAGACAATCATCTCAGGGAAGTTCGGCAGCAGAGCCTGCAAAATGTCGAGACGCGGTTTGCTATTTTAAGGCGATTGCTGCTTCCAGTCCTGTTTGTTCTGCTTGTGCTGGCGCTAATCATCCCGTTTCTTGGTAAAGTACCCCAGACTGTTATTTCCGTTAGTGTGGCTGCTGTAACGGTTGTAGTAGGTATTGCTGCCAGGCCTTTTGTCGAAAATTTGATTGCCGGGGTGGTAATATCATTCGGTAAGCGGGTGCGTGTTGGCGATACCGTATTAATAGACGAGCATTATGGAACGGTCGAGGATATTACACTTAGCTATACCACCATCAAGGAATGGAACTGGCGTCGTTATATCATTCCCAATGCGGCGATGTTAAACAAGAATATTGTAAACTATACCCTTAAAGAGAAGTATTACTGGGTGAATGTAGAATTCTGGGTGGACTATGATTCTGATATACAGCTGGTTGAAGAATTAGCTACGAAGGCAGTTGAAAACAGCGCTAATTTTGCTAACTACGAGGCACCAAAGTTCTGGGTAGTGGATTTGACCAAAGAAGCCGCACATTGTATGGTAGTTGGCTGGGCAAACAGTCCTTCGCAGGGGTGGATGTTAGGCGTTGACACTCGCAAAGAGCTAATTCAGCAATTCAAGTCACACGGAATCAAAAGCTACTCTTTGCGCTATCAACCGGCGACAAGCAGTTCGATTGGGGATTCAAGTCCTGCGGAGGGTGAAAGAGGTTCGAGTTGAAATTTTGCTTTCCGGCACATTCGGTTTGTTAATCTTTGATTTACGCAAGGTGGTATTTAATACGGTGGTGCTCTGGCTGGGTTTTCCGGGATTTATTGGTGGTATCTAATCCGTAGAAGACAAAGTCCGGCGGCCGGTGCCATCGGCCCGGCAGCGGTTCGGTTTTTTGCTTCGATAATCTCAGGTATCCGGTCAGGTTTCAATCTGCCGGCCCCCGCCTCCACTAATGTTCCTGCAATGTTCCTGACCATATTGTACAAAAAAGCGTCACCTTCAACGTCGATATGTATCCAGTCGCCATCATCGGTTACATCGCAGCGAAATATGGTTCTGATGGTATTTGTCCTGGTATCAGCCGCTGAAGCGAAAGACTTGAAATCCATAGTGCCAACCAGTTTTTCCGCCGCCGAGCTCATCGCCTCGATATCAAGTTTGCCCGGCACATACCAGCAGTGCTTTATGCGAAGTACCGGCCGAGTGTTGCCGTTATAAATCGTATAACGATAGTGCTTGTTCTTTGCCCCCAATGTAACCTCGAAGCTGCGCGGCACTTCGATGGCTTCGACAATTGCTATCTCCGGTGGAAGGCGGTCATTTATAGCGACGGTGAGGTTTTCGGTCGGAACTGGGCTGTCTATTTGTATTACCGCGACCTGCCCCAATGCGCTTACCCCCGCGTCGGTTCTGCTTGCGGCTTTGATGGTCGTTTTGCCGCCCGGCAGAGAACTGAGGGCCTCGTCGAGTTTTTGCTGGATGGTTTCAAGGCCCGGCTGCGCCTGCCAGCCGTGATACCCGCTACCATCGTAGGCGATAGTAAGTTTTATCGAACGTAGGGGCATCGATAAATCAGTTCAAGAGGCGTTCGGCAATCTGGACTGCATTTAGAGCGGCTCCTTTGCGGAGTTGGTCTCCCGCTACCCAGATATTGATGCCGCGTTTTTCTGGTATTGAGTTGTCCTGTCGGATTCTGCCAACAAAAGTTTCGTCTTTGCCGCTCGCTTCGACCGGCATCGGAAATAAATTACTTTGGGTATCGTCAATTATCGAGACGCCTGGTGCTGAGTTCAAAAGCCCTCTGACTTCCTCCGGCGTAATAGAATCAGTAAATTCAAGGTTGATACTCTCGCAATGCGCCCGGAAAACCGGTATCCGCACACAGGTACAACTGATACCAATCTCAGGGTCATCGAAAATTTTTCGGGTCTCGTTGACCATTTTGCTCTCTTCTTCGTTATAGCCGTCCGGGCCGATTTTCGAGTTGTGGCAAAAAGCGTTGAACGCTATCTGGTGCGGGAATGCTTTCGGCACCACCTGCCTGCCTTCCAGTACGTCGCGTGTCTGGCTCTCAAGTTCATTCATAGCAGCCTGCCCCGCCCCGCTGGCCGCCTGGTACGTGCTTATCACCATCCGTTTTACACGGTTTGCCCTGTGGAGAGGCCATACCGGAACCAGTGCTATGATTGTCGAGCAATTCGGATTGGCGATTATCCCTTTGTTCTGCTTGATTTTTTCCGGGTTTATCTCCGGGATGACCAGAGGGACTTCGGGGTCCATCCGAAAAGCCGATGTGTTGTCCACCACCACTGCTCCTGCTTCGACAGCAGCCGGTGCGAACTGCCTGCTCCTTGCACCGCCTGCACTGAACAACGCGATATCGATGCCGCTGAAACTACCGGTCGTCATCTCTTCAACCGTGTATGTCTTGCCCTTGAAGTCGATTTTTTTACCCGCTGAGCGGCTGCTGGCAAGCATTCTGAGCGAGTCAAAGGGGAAATCCCGCTCCTGTATTATTTTCAAAAATTCCTGTCCAACTGCACCGGTAACACCGGCTATCGCAAGATTACAGCTCACTTTACAACTCCTGAAAAAATTACCGTTTTTCCGGGTTTCGAAACTATTGCAAAAGTTGCCCCGCCGAAATTTGCATCCCGCTGCGAGCAACTCGAATTCCGCATTATAGCATTATCACCGCACTGTTGCAAGCGGGGTTTGATGATTGTAATGCTTTTCGGAGTTTACAAATGCCACTGGCACCCCCTGCTAACCTTTGAAAAACCAAAGGAACAAGCCTGTATCAGCCTATAATATTATGTATGAGACTAAAAGAAACGGTAAAAGAACTCAATCGGAGAAGCTGCAACAGCAAGACCCGGCATAGTAACAGCTGGTGCCTGAAAGCAGGTTTATTTTGCCGCCATTGGTTGGAAATACTACTATCGAATAAGTGTTACAAATACCGTATTAAAAATATGCCTTCTACGAAGCAAAAGGTATTGGGGCGGTAACAGAGAGATATATAACAATGCCATAATAGTGGACAAATCCGTGCCTAATACATTTTAGCCCATAACAAATTATATATTGGCATTTGTAGTCTTGGCGGTGTTTGTGGTTACTTTGTTAATTTTTTGCGGGTCACCATTTTTTAAAAGATTCAATATCGGTACGAAAGCTTCGCTGTTATTGTGTGTTTTTTACTGGACTATTCTGGCGATGGAAGTTATTGTGTGGCGATTCTAAATCAACGCTAAATTTTTTATTATAATTGTTATAGGAACTTAAAGATGAGGAAAAGCATTTGGATACACTTTGTGGTAGTAGCGATTGTAACTACAGTGGGCATTTCAACTGCTGCTATGCCAGATGCCGAAAAAAAAGGGGCAGTGTTTCCCGATGCAGATGAGATAAAACATAACTTTCATAATTCACGGCCTTGGCTGGAAATAGGTGCCGATGTTCGTTTTCGTATGATTCGTGAAAGAGCCAGGAAACTAGAAAAGAATAAAAGTAGCGACGATAGATTCTGGCAGCGCTACCGCGCCCGTATATGGACAAAAATGAACTTAGCTAATGATTTGGATTTCAATATGCGGCTTGTAACAGAGCCGCGATATTACGGCCGCAGAGACGATTTAGAGCATCGATTTATTCGGCATGAGGCGCTGTTTGACCGATTTAACATCGAGCTGAAAAATATTTTCGATTTGCCTATAACGGCAAAAATAGGCAGACAGGATTTGCAACTTGGCAGCAATTGGCTCATTCTTGAAGGTACACCTTTAGACGGAAGTCGAACCGTTTACTTTGACGCTGCTCGCTTTACCTGTGATTTGGATAAACACTGCTCAACATTGGACATTATCTGGATTGATAACCATGCTGACAGCGGCAGGTGGCTCAAACCATTCAACGATCGCAACATTGATACTGCCGAGCAGGACGAGAGGGGTGCTATTGCCTATTTGTCTAACAGGTTGAATAAAAATACCCAAATTGACGGTTACTTTATCTATAAAAACGACCATAACCGCAACAGGACCAATGGTAGCGAAGGCAATATTTACACCATTGGTGCAATGGTTAAAGGCAACATCGACGACAATTGGAAATATCAGATTGAGGCTGCTCCGCAATTTGGACATAAAAACGGCAAAAAGCTTAGTGCATTCGGCTCAAACAATAAGATTAGTTATCATCTTAACGACAAGAAGGATAATATCCTCTACATCGGTTATGAGTATATGTCTGGCAGCAGCGACCCGGATAAGCATTTCGACAGAGTGTGGGCCAGAGAGTCACGATACAGTGATTTATACAACGGATGCATTGATTCAATCGACGGCAGGGAGTTAGACGGATCGAACCTGCACCGTCCGAATTTCGGCTGGAGCATCCGACCGATTGACAAAATGCAGGTTATAACTGATTACTCTCTGCTATTTGCCGACAAAAACACCGAGGACGCCGGCACAAACGGTATGAGTAAGCACGGTAAATTCCGAGGACAATTGTTAAAACTTCAGGTGAAATACAAATTCAACAAGCACATACAAAACCGGTTCACAGCTGAATGTTTTTTACCAGGGAACTTCTACAACAGTGATCGAAACGACGTAGCTATGTTTCTTCGATATGGCATAGTATTTACATGGTAGTTGCATGATTCGCCAGGCTGATTTCGTAAATATCAAGTGAATTAATTCTAACTATGCCGGTGTATCCTGTGTGTCCAGATCGAAGTCTGCCTGAACATCCAGAAATTTCGCCTTTATATCGGCAAGCAGATTCGGGCTGTCAACTCTAAGTTCGTTCGCATCGAGCTTGCAGCTTTTTTCATACAGTAACGCTATCTCGGCCACCGGCTGACGGCACAGTCGCACGCCTTCGGGGAACGTCCGTAATGACAATCGGGTTGGAAACGTCATCTGCCGACTGAACGGCATATTCGGGTATTCGCCCTCACGCAGCCATGCAATCTGTATAATGCGGCACTCGTCATCGCCGGGTGAGCCGAACTTCCAGGTCTGATTAGCTGATGCGCCGCGGCCTACGTGGATTCCACGGCTGGATGCTTCGTCCAGCTTTCTGATTTTAGTCTGAAGGGTAAAAGACTTACCGTCAAAATCGCCGATTGCATATTTCTCCCAATCCATAATGCCCCAGCGAAGGTTGTCGGCATCGTGGTCTGAGCCAGAATTATGTACCACACTCGATTAGAGATTTATCCGCCTGTGGAGGAGTTATACCAATCTCGTTTAATAATTGCGCTTTAATGCACCATAAGCGGCTTACTGATAATTAATTACAAAAACTAAACGCGCAACTTATTACGCTAAAGGGTATTAGTGCACGAATACCAGGACCTGGATATTAAACTGATGCTTGATGTGATAGACAGTCATCTGGATGAATTTGTTGATTTTACAAATCACATTATAAAGTGCTTCGCAGATGACCTTACATTCTGATTTTCCAGATATTTGATACCAGAGAAGGCGAAGCTGTTTATTCTTTCGGCAGTGTCAGTATGATGTATCTGCTCCAGCTTCCTTCTTTGACCAGCAGCAGGATTTTACCCGTATCAGTCGCCTCGGCAACCGCCTCGTTGAATTCATTGACATTTGCTACATCTTTGCGATTCACTTTCATAATCAGGTTGCCCGGTTTTATTCCGGCTGAAGCAGCTAATGAGCCTTGCACGACCTTCTCTACAATCACACCGCTTTGGTCCTCGTAGCCGTAGCGTCTGGCCAGGTCATCGGTGAGGTTGCGCACCTTGACGCCGAGTTTATCCTGTGTTGAAAAATCTTCTGTTTGTGCCAGACCTTTTTTCCGTTCAGCCAACACAGCGGTCAGTTTTTCTGTTTTACCGTCACGCAAAATCACTATTTCAACCTTTGTGCCTGGCAGGAGCGTGGCCACTTTTCTCTGGAGTTTGTGGGCATCGGCAACTTTTTCGCCGTTAAATTCCACTATCACATCTCCGGCCTTTATTCCGGCCTTTGCGGCTGGAGAATCATGGAGCACCGACGGTATCAGAACGCCATCGGTAGTCTCAAGGCCGAAAGATTCGGCAAGCTCGGCATTGAGGTCCTGGATACCGACGCCAAGATACCCTTGCACTACCTTGCCTGTATCTACGAGCTGTTCATAGACCGTTTTTGCCATATTGGCTGGTATCGCCAGACCGATGCCGATATTACCAGTAGCTCCGATAATCGCCGTGTTGATGCCGACTACCTCTCCATCCAGATTAAGCAGCGGCCCGCCGGAATTGCCGAAGTTTATAGCCGCATCCGTCTGAATAAAGTCCTCGTAATCGGCAATCCCCAGGTTATTTCTTCCTTTGGCACTTACTATTCCGGCCGTAACCGTATGGCTTAAGCCGAACGGATTGCCGATGGCAAGCACCCACTCACCAACTTTTATCGCATCTGAATCTGCAAGCTCCAGGTGCGGCAGGTCCTCGCCGTCAATTTTTATAACCGCTATATCCGAGCCTTCGTCGGTACCAACAACTTCGGCCTGTTTTTCCAGGCCGTCCAGCAGCTTGACCGTCACCTTCTCGGTATCACCGACAAGATGGTTGTTTGTCAGGATATAGCCGTCCGCACTGATAATAAAGCCGGAGCCTTTGGCAATTTGCCTTCGTCTCTGCTGCGGTGCTCTTCTGTTCGGCAAATCACGTTTGAAAAACTCAAAGAAGTCGCCACCAAACGGGTCCTCGAAAAACCAATCGGGCATCTGTTGTCGGCCCCTTGAAGTAACAGTTCTTTCGGCGCGGATACCCACTACCGCCGGGGAGACCTTTTCGGCAATTCGCGCAAATACTTCACCCGTTTGCCTGAGTGTCTCGATAGAGTTCTTCTCCTGTGCCGCAACTGGACCGGCCACACTCAAAACCACCCAAATCGCAATAAAAGCAATAATAAACCTGCTGTGCCCTTTGCATTTCAAAGTGTACATATTGTCGCCTCCTGATACGATTAACCTGCCTGAATAATCGCGGCGGTGACCTGTGTGCCGCTGTTTATAGACTTAATGAAATCTACGATTTTATCTTCCTTATGTTCCCGCCGTCGCAGGTTTTTACAGAAAAGCATGCCGATTTTATTTACCTGGGCTGCAGTATTACAGCTCGGCCTCTATCCATCCGAGCAGCTCGGTCAGGTCATCGAGTGTAATATCGCCCATATGAGCGATGCGGAAGGTCTGCTCCTTCAATTTGCCGTAGCCGTTGCCGAAAATCGTATTGTGTTTCTGCTGGATGGCATTGATTGTCTCTGCCACGTTTATACCCCGTGTGTTCCTGACTGCCGTCAGGGTATTCGAGGCGTATTTACGCTCGCAGAACAAATCGAAATTATCCTTTGCCCAGCTTCTTACGTAATCTCCCATCTGCTTATGCCGCAGCCATACCTGCTCCATTCCTTCCTGAACGAGTTTCCTGCACTGATAGTTGAGCGCCATTATGTGAGGTATGGCCGGTGTAACGAGGGTCTGATTTTTCTGTGCCGATTTTTCCCAGAGCTCGAAGTTAAAGTAATAGCCCTTGTTCTGTACCTTTCTGCTTTTCTCCATCGCCCTGTTACTGACGACCGCGACTGCCAGGCCCGGCGGTATTGCAAAGGCCTTTTGGACCGAAGCAAACGCAACGTCCCATCCGAGCCGGTCGAAGTGCAACGGCAGCCCCACCATTGCACTTACCGCATCTACAAAAACCAGCACGTCGGGATATTTTTCCTTCATCATCTCGGCGATGTCATATACCGGATTTGTCAGCCCCGTGCTCGTCTCGTTATAAACCAGCGTGACGGCTGCGTAATTTCCGCCAGCGAGTTTTTTATCCAGCATCTCGGCGGTTACAGGCCGGCCCCAATCTACCTTTAACTCTTCCACTTTTCTGCCGCAGCTTTGGGCGACGTTCGCCCATTTATCGCTGAACGCACCGCAGCATGTTGCCAGTACCGTTTCATCCTGTCCGACGCAGTTGCGTATCGCCGCCTCCCATATCCCGGACGCAGAAGAGGTAGATAGGAAAACATTCTGCTTGGTGAAAAATATTTTTTTCAGCATATCGACCGTCTCGCCGTGCAGTTGCGAATACTCTTTGCCACGGTGTCCCAGTGTCGGGTGCGACAGTTGCTCGAGGACGTCTTTGTTGACCTTAACAGGGCCGGGTATGAACAGCCTCGGTGCTTTTTTCCAGTCAGTCATAGTTTTTCTCCCAAATATAGTGCTCACGATTGAGTTTCCCGGTTTTCTCGCCTGCCGAGACGGGCTCTGGCACGGCTGGCGGGTAACTAACTTTAAGAATAAACATTTACATTCTTACTCGCGGAAATTTATCACCCTGAAGGGTGTAAAAATTACAGTTCGCTGATTGTCAGTCCAGAATACATTTTCGGATAAAAGAAGGTTGATTTCTGCGGCATTTTCTCTCCGGACTTCGTTACCGCCTTCAACTGTTCCAGCCTGACGGGCGTCAGGAAAAAAACGAGCTGCCCGTCGCCGCTGTCAATTTTCTCTACACAATTATCCAGACCGTCTCCGGTATCCTTGACGTATTCGACGTTTTCGCCGCTCGCCAAATCCTCATCGCTGATACCAAGCTGCCTGTCCAAAACCAGCTTATGCAGAACTGAAACGCTAAGCGATTTCCATCCACTGCTTTTATCGCTCGCCACCTCATTCATAACGCTTTCATCGGTTAACACCGCTGCATAAAAAGCTCCTTCGCCGGCGTAGATACCAAACGCACATTTTGCTTTGTCCTCCTGCGAGGTAATAAAGGAGAACATTGCTGTTTTTGCTTCGGCCATGCCCTTCGAATTACTAAACTCGAATGACTTCAATTCAAAATCGTCTCCGAGCTTCTGTAAAAAGTCTCTCGCATCAAAATCATTGAGCCCTTTGACAATTCGATGAGTAGGGAGCAGGACAAAGCCGTCGTCTCTTATGTTTGAAAACGCCATCATTTGATAGGCTTCGCCCAGTTTGCCCATTTGCCTGTAATAGTTCAATCCCGTCTCATACCGATGGTGACCATCTGCAATAATGCATTCTTTATCAGCCATCATCCGGGTCATCTTTTGTATCGCCCGTGGGTCACTTATCGCAAAAAGCCTGTGCCTGACATCGCTTTCATCCGTCAAATCAAGGAGCGGTTGTTTCTGCAATTGTGTTTCTAAAAAAGTTTCCGCTATTTGCCTATCATCATCATAAAGCATAAAGACAAGTCCGAGGCCGGCACCGGTGGCCATATTTAATCTCAGCCTGTCTATCTTTGGTTTCTCCAGTGTTTCCTCGTGCGGCCTTACCGTTTTGCCGAATTCCTCGAGCCTGCCCATTGCGATGAAGCTGAGACGGCGATGTCTGGTGCCTGCCAGTTCAAAATCCTGAATATAGCCGTAAATGCCTTCGCTCTCGTCCTTTCGCAACGCCCCGCTATCAATCCAGTCTCGCAGGTATTCAGCAGCCCTGGTATATTGATTGTTTTCGTCGCTGTCGCCGGGCCTTTGTCTGCCCTTTATCAGCCGAACTACATTGTAATCGCTTTTGTTATAAAGTTCCTTTTGTTGCCCTGCCGTTATTACATCATAAGGCGGCGCAATACACCTGGCGGGGTCTCCGACCACCTCTTTGTTGAACCTGAATGCCCTGAATGGCTTGATTTTCATTGCCACTATACCGAAAATCCTTTCCTGTCCGACCGATGGGCAGTTCCTGTAATTATGAATACCGGGAATACCTCTGTCGCCGCTATGGAACGGGAAATGTTACAAAGACTAAGCAGGCTTGTCAAATGCTATTACGGCTGTTCACTGAGCAGTTTATATTCAACGCTGTCAACCAGCGCCTGCCAGCTTGCCTCTATGATGTTCTCCGAGACACCGACCGTGCCCCAGGTGGAATTTTTGTCCCGATTCTGGATTATAACCCGCACACTCGCCGCCGTTCCCGCGCGTGCATTGACCACCCGCACCTTGTAATCAATCAGGTGAATGTCCCTGATACTCGGATAAAAGCCCTCCAGAGATTTTCTCAGGGCTTTATCCAGCGCATTTACCGGCCCGTCACCTTCTGCTACCACGTGCTCGACCATATCATCTACCTTGAGTTTCACGGAGGCCTCGGTGACAGGGCTTCGGCTCGGTAACTGCTCGGAGTTTACATGATACTTCAGAAGCTCGAATGCCGGCTTATACGTTCGCATTACCTTTTTGACGAGTAAATCAAAACTTGCATTCGCCGCCTCGAACTGATAGCCCTGGTTTTCAAGCTCCTGGACCTTCGCCAGGATTTTCCCGGCGAGGGCCTTGTCCTGTGAAATTTTTGACTTTTCAAATTCAGCCAGGACAGCCGATTTTCCGCTCAGCTCTGATATCAAAAACCGCCTCGCATTGCCGACCATCTCCGGGTCGATGTGTTCGTAAGTCCGCTTGTCTTTGCGCAGTGCATCCACGTGCAGTCCGCCCTTGTGTGCGAACGCACTTTCTCCTACATAAGGCATACCCATCGCCGGTGTTAGATTAGCAACCTCGGATATAAAATGCGATACCTCGGTAAGTGCCATTATTTTGGTATCTGTCAATACCTCGAAGCCCATTTTGAAGGCCAGATTCGGTATGATTGCGCAAAGGTTTGCGTTTCCGCACCGCTCACCCATACCGTTGACTGTTCCCTGCACGTGCCGGGCGCCTGCCCGAACCGCTGCAAGCGTATTGGCCGTCGCACAATCGGTATCGTTATGGGCGTGGATGCCGATGGTCATATCCGGCAGCTCTTTGCGAACTGCCTGTGTTATTGTAAAAACCTCGTTCGGCAAAGAGCCTCCGTTGGTATCGCACAGTACCAGCACATCGGCACCGGCCTCAGCGGCGGCACAAAGTGTTTTCATTGCATAGCCCGGATTATCCTTGTAACCGTCGTAAAAATGTTCGGCATCGAAGATGGTCTCCAGGCCGTGGGTCTTCAGGTACCTGACCGAATCGGCGCAAATCGTCAGATTTTCATCCAGTGTGCAGTCCAGCACCTTTCTGATATGAAAGCTCCAGCTTTTACCGACCAGCGTTCCCGCCCTGGTTTTACAGGCAATTATGCTGTTAAGTGAAGTATCCTTCTCGGCCTTGCTGGCTGCTCTTCGCGTGCTGCCGAAGGCTACCAGCTTCGAATTTTTCAGCCCTTCTTCGCTGACTCGCCTGAAGAACTCTATCTCTTTCGGGTTCGAGCCGGCATAACCGCCCTCTATGTAGTCCACACACAGTTCATCGAGACAGTGTGCGACGGCAAGTTTGTCTTCTAAAGAAAAGCTCACGCCCTCGGCCTGCATACCGTCGCGGAGGGTCGTATCGTATATTTTTATCGTTTCTTTCGCCATACCCGTGCTCGTATTATTGCTCAAAACAGTAACACACGCATTTGAGAAATCAAGCCGTATTGTAGCTTTGCGGCACACATCTGTAAAGCCCGAATGTTCCCAATCGCCGTTGTGAAAACACACAGCGCTTGAGATATAATTATAAAGTCGTCGTAGCGGCAGGGTGCTATTTTTACTGTTGCGGCTTTTTCAGTTCTTCAATCTTCGGTAAGTCCCTGAGTGATTTCAATCCGAAGGTCTGAAGGAACTTTTTCGTCGTGCCGTAAAGCATCGGCCTGCCGAGGACCTCGGCCCGGCCCATAATTTTCACCAGGCCCTTAAACATCAGGCTGCGAATCATTTCGCCGGCCTGGACGCCTCGTATAGCCTCGACGTCGGCCCTGATGACGGGCTGCTTGTAGGCTATTACCGCAAGCGTCTCGAGTGCTGCGGCGCTTAACTTGCTATCGCTGCGGGTAGAAATTAGTTTTTTAAGCCAGTCATTGTAGCCGCTCAGTGTCAGCATCTGGTAGCCAAGAGCAATTTCCTCAATCCTGAAGGCATGGCCGTTGGTCTCATACTCTTTGTTAAGCGTCTCTATGCACCGCCGGATTTGTTTGACGCCGGCGCCTGCGATGTTGGCCAGCCGTTTAGGACTCAGCGGTTCATCGCACGCAAAAAGAACGGCTTCTGTAATCGATTCCAGTGTTGGCTCAAAACCCTCGTTCGTCGCGGGTTTTTCCTGTTCTTTCATATCTTTTTCCATTCGAATGGGTCCGAATCCTTTCTGCTTACCTGTATTTTTATGTTGTTGAGCCGGCGCCGAAGCTGTTTCGCCAGCTTCTTAAGTATAAATCTCTCTGAGACACTGTGGCTCAGACAAATGCACGTTACATCCGCCTCTTTCGCCGCCAATGCCTGGTGGTGTTTCAACTCACCGGTCAGGTACAAATCGCAGCCGGCTGCTATCACGGAATTGATGATTTTTCCGCACGAGCCGGCACATACCGCAGCTTTTGTTATCGTTTTGTTCTGCCTGCCCACAAAACCCATAGCAGCGGCGCCGGTCGTCTTTTTTATCCGCCCGATTATCCGGCCCAACCCTTCGGGTTCTCTGAGCCCGCCCATTTTGCCCAGGCCGATTTTTTGATACGGGTAAGTCCTGAAAATATCGAAAGCCGGCTCCTCGTATGGATGTACATTTTTCATTGCTTCAACTACGTTGCCGAGTTTTTCTGCGCTGACTATGGTCTCGAAGCGTACCTCGTTGACCCTTTCGATTCTGCCCTGTTTTCCTATTGCAGGCCGTGCGCCCTTATGCGGCAGGAAACTCCCCTCGCCCGTTGCCTGAAACCCGCAATGGCTGTAGTTACCCATTGTCCCGGCGCCCGCCTCGAAAATCGCATCGGCAACTATGTTCACCGACTCAGCCGGTATAAAGACAACCAGCTTGTAGCCGGCCTGTGGCTGAGCACTTACAAAATCACCAATAGGTTCAGGATTTTCAATGCCGATTATATCGGCCAGTGCATCATTAACCCCGCCTGCCGCCGCATCCAGAGCTGTGTGTATCGAATAAACCGCAATGTTACTTTTGATCAGCTCATAAATCAGGTTTTCCGGGCCTTGTGTCGTGATTTGCCTGAGCCCGTCCCAGATAACCGGATGATAGCCCAGTATCATATCGACCTTATTGCGCCTGGCTTCGGCTAATACAGATTTGGTAACGTCAATGGTCAGCAGTATATTTTTGACATTTTTCTCGGCGTTCCCGATAAGCAGGCCAACGTTATCCCAGTCCTGAGCCAGGTGCAGCGGCGCGATTTCTTCAATTGCTTGCGATATTTTTTTTGCTTTCATTTGTCTTTCCACATTGTTTTTCTACATTTTTTATAAATGCTCTGTGCAGTTTTTTTGTTACCGGCCCGACTTTGCCTTCGCCGACTGTATGTTTTTCCACCTGCGTTACGGGTAGTACCTGCATCAGCACGTTCGTAAGGAAAATCTCGTCCGCTTCCAGAACGTCATCTATTGTCAAATCTTTTTCCTCGAATCGTATTTTTTCGGCGTGCGCGAGCCGGCAGATTTCGCTGCGTGTAATTCCCGACAGTACGGGTGTGCTTAATTTAGGTGTAAAGAGTTCGGAATCCTTTATGAGAAAGACATTGCTGATACAGCCTTCAGCGAGACGTCCGTCCGGTGTGAACCACAGGGCCTCGGCGGCTCTCTTGCGATGAGCCAAATTCAACGCCAGAATCCGCGGATAATAGCTGGTCGTTTTGTGACCGCAGGTCGGCTCGGCGGGGTTCTGCCTGAAAGAAGATAGTACCGCCAGCACACCGTCACGGTAAAATTCGGACGGATAGGGCTCCATTTCGTCAGATGTAATCAGCAGAGTCGATTGCGAATTACCATCTTTTTGTTGAATCGGGCCGCTGGTGAGTGTAATCCTTAATCTGGCATCTGACAGGTCGTTCGCCTTCAAAAGTTTATACACGGCATCTTTTATGTAATCTTTTTCGCGGGTGTTATTTATTGCCAGCACTCTGCTGCTGAGTGCAAGTCTTTCCAGATGGTTGTTCAGGCAAAACACAACGCCGTTGTAGCTCCGCATAGTCTCGAAAAGCCCTGCTCCGTATAAAAACCCGGCATCGGTAACACCGACAGCGCCGCTGTCAATATCAATCAGCTTGTCATTTAGAAAAACTTTTTTCGCCATTTACCTGAGACTTTCTTTTCTAACACAAAAAGCCTTTATCCACCAAGGCTTTGCAGCGCCATTGCCATTGCTTTTGCCTTTACGAGGGTCTCCCGCCATTCCGCCTGCGGTGTGGAGTCGGCTACGATTCCGCCGCCCACCTGGAAAAAGGCACGACGATTCCTGATGATAATGGTTCGTATCGCTATATTCAAGCATGCAGTTTTGTTCAGTCCGAGGCAGCCTATGCAGCCTGTATATACGCCGCGCTGCGTCGGCTCCAGCTCGTCTATTATCTCGGTAGCGCGTATTTTCGGTGCGCCGGTTATCGAGCCGCCCGGAAACATCGCACGAAGGATGTCGCACATATTGTTTTTTTCCGGCAGCTCACCCCGGACGGTTGCAACCGCATGCAGTACGGTTGGGTAGCTCTCAATTGTCCGAGGCTGAATGACCTTGATAGTGCCGAAGCGGCATATTCGGCCAAGGTCGTTACGTTCGAGGTCGATAATCATATTGAGCTCGGCCTGTTCCTTTTCGCTTTCGAGAAGCTCGGCAAAGTTCTTCTCGTTAATCCGGCGCGCGTAATCGTCTTTGTCTCGGCGAGGCTCTATCCTTGCCCGGGTCCCTTTGATAGGCCTGGTGCGGATAAACCCATTTTCAATCGTGATAAACATCTCAGGCGAAGTGCTGATAATGTGAAAATCCTCACCGCCGATATACGCTGCGTACCCGCTCGGATTGTAGCGATTCTGCCAGTGGAAAAGTTCGATGGGGCTGTGGCTGTATTCGGCCTCGAACCTCTGGGAAAAATTAACCTGATATACCTCGCCGTCGTAGATATAACGTCTGATTTTCTCCACCGACTCGAGGTAATAATTCTTATCCATATTGCATCTTAACCGCGAATAGTCGATGTTGGCTGAAGCTTCGCCGGATTCCGGTATCGTTATCTCTTTATTCGACAGCTCTAAAAAATGCTCCAGCTCAGCCAGCTTTTCTTCGGGACTGACTCTGTCGTCTTCGAAGCCCACCGCTATTAGCCAACAGGTTGAATCGCTGTGGTCGAGGCATATAACTTTATCGTAAAGACCAAGCCGGATTAACGGCATATCAAAATCATCGCGGGTCGTCTGCGGCAGTTTTTCTATGTATCTGGCCAACTCGTATGCGAAATAACCCACCCATCCGCCGCAGAAAACGCCGCTCGGTAACCCTTGCGGCAGTTCGTCAAGCCGATACCTGTCCAGCAGATGCCGGAGTTTCACAAAAGGTTTGCTTTGATTACTTCTGAACTCAAAGACTTCTCTGGGGCCAGCCGACCAGTAGCTGAATCTTTTTGTGTATCGGCTCTGGCTGTTGCCGCCGAGTATAACAGGCTCTCTGCGATGTGAAAATACCTCGTTTAGTCCATCAAGGTTCACCGGCCTATCGCTTCTGCGGAAATAGACTTTGCAGCCGATTCGGTTTTGTTTTTGTTGTAGTGTAACTGTTTTCATTGTTACCGGCTGCTGAGCAGTTGGTTTATTATCTCGACGCCGCTGGACGTTCCTATCCTGTCGGCACCGGCGTGTATCATTTCAAGGGCGTCTGCGGCGGTTTTAATGCCACCGGCCGCTTTTACTTTCACAGAGGGGGCCGCCTGTTTGATTAGCCGAACGTCCTGCGCAGTTGCTCCGCCTGCCTCGTGCATTCCAGTGCTTGTCTTTATAAAATCAACGCCGCTTCTCTCGGCTACCCCGCAGACAAAAAGTTTCCTGTCCATCGGCAGCGCCGCCGCCTCTATGATAACCTTGATTACAACCTCGGCACGCAGCGACCTGCACACGCGGCGGACGGCCTGGAACTGGGCCGCCAGGTACTTTTCGTCTCCTTCTGTCACCGCCGCCAGGTCCGCCACCATATCAATCTCGTCCGCTCCTGACAGTATCGCCTCCCTCGCAGCCGAAATCTTGACCTTTGTCGAATCAGCACCAAGCGGCAGGCTCACCA
>Ga0180437_10003451_pt1 | contig 23537 bp, 16 predicted proteins | sample SS_ome_4_FD_132410 | JGI IMG/M metagenome (GOLD analysis project Ga0180437, IMG submission 132410) | Hypersaline lake sediment archaeal communities from the Salton Sea, California, USA - SS_3_D_1 metaG | ecosystem: Environmental > Aquatic > Non-marine Saline and Alkaline > Hypersaline >...
ATCGGAGTTTTTTGGCCGACATCGGGAGCAATGTGCTGGGATCGCACGTTCCCAAAAAGACCGCCACCAACCGGGGGCGAACCAAACTGATCTTGAACGACCGGTACACGCCCCAGGATCTTGCGTTTTTCCGTTATGCACCTCCGGGCTTCGGCCGGATCGAGCTGTTCGACTTGGACGTCGATCCCCATGAACGGTCCGATACCTCGGACCAATCCCCCGGGCTGGCCAATGAAATCATCCGTTGGATCAATGATTTCTATGCCGGAGCGCGAAAGGCCCAAACCCAAAAAGCCCGCATAGACCAAAGCGTGCGCGACCAGCTCAAGGCGCTGGGATACATACGATAAGGGAGTTGGTGATGAAAAAATGGTTCGAGATCAAATGTTTGAGTGAGGCCGAACAGGAAGAGATCATGCGTGCGATCGAGGCGGCCATCGAACGCAAGAAGCTTGATGGGATTCTCAAGGAGCGGGAGGTCCGGGAGATCATCGAACTCGAGCTCAGGCCCCTCCTGGACATTCAGGATGTCCAGAGTGTTTACGAAAACCACCTGTTCAGAGAAAAAGGCGACGGGTAAGGCGAGGAGACGACCATGGATGATGAGAGCAAAAAACCGTTGGGCGAAGCCCCTAAGATAACCGTGAATTACGACGATCCCGATGTGGAGGATATCATGCGCCAGATCCAATCCCGAGCCGCCTCGCGCACGAAACCGGCAGAGGTGCAGGACTCGGATGAACGCCGGCCCCTATCCGGGCGGCCCGATTCCCGCACGGGCGGTGAATCGAATTCCTCGGTGCCCCATCCTCCCGAACCGGTGTTGGAGCCGCTTCCGCTTACAGGAGTCAAACGCCTGCTGCTTAAAGTCATGCGGCCTTTTTCCCCGTTGATCAAACTCCTCATCCTTCCCGTACACCGTGAGCTGATCGAGACCGTGCACCGCCTCGATTTTACCAACCGCCGGCTCGATTTTCTCAATGCCCGATTCGAGGCCGCCTGGAAATCGTTGAGTCGAGATCTCTATGAGTCCACCGACACCCTCAATCGCAAGGTCGACGGATTCAACGACGCCACCAATCAGCGTTTGGATAAGGCGTTCCATGACCTGGGCCGGACCATGGAGTACACCAAACTCTTACACAGCCTCTCTCACAACCTGGTCGTGGAATTGAGCAAGCTCAAGATCGAGGAGGAGGACCTCAAGGTCAAGACCCGGATCATGGAAAAGGATTTTGAATTCCTCCGCAACAAGGAGAATGCCCTGGAGAAGCAGGTCTTTCGATGAAGGTCGCCTTTGTGGTGCAGCGCTACGGCCTCGAGATCAACGGAGGCGCGGAACTGCACTGCCGTTGGGTGGCGGAGCATATGCGGAAGCACTGGGACGTCCAGGTTTTGACTACCCAGGCCCAGGACTATATCACCTGGAAGAATACCTATCCGGCGCGGCGGGAAACCATCAACGGCGTCCCGGTGCGGCGCTTTCCGGTGGCCCGGACCCGCGATCCCGAGCGTTTCGGTAAGCTGCAGGTCCACCTTCTGGACCACGAACATTCCCGGCAGGATGAACTGGAATGGTTGAAGGAAGAGGGGCCGTATGTGCCCGAGCTCGTCGACCACATCCGCACGCGCGCCGAGGAGATCGACTTTTTGTTTTTTTTCAGCTACCGATATTATCATTCCTATTGGGGCATTCAGGCCGTTCCGCACAAGAGCATCCTGGTTCCCACCGCCGAGCGGGACGCCGTGATCCGGCTGCACCTGTTCAAAGATCTGTTCCGCAAGCCGCGCGCCTTCGTGTACAACTCGGTGGAAGAACGGGAGATGATCCAGGGCCTGGCCGCCAACCGAGATGTCCCCGGCGAGGTGGTGGGTGTGGGGACTGAAATACCGCCGTCGTTTTCCGCTGAGGCTTTTCGTGCGGCCTACGGCATCGAAGGCGATTATATCGTCTATATCGGCCGCATCGATGAGAACAAGGGATGTCCCGAGCTGTTTGATTTTTTTCTGCGCTTCAAACAGGAGACCGCTTCGGAAGTGCGGCTGGTGTTGGTGGGAAGCAGCCTCCTCAAGATCCCGGCCCGTCCGGATATCCTCTACCTGGGTTTTTTAAGCGAGTCCGATAAATTCGCCGCCTTATCGGGGGCGAAGATCCTCTGCATGCCTTCCTTCTACGAGAGCCTATCCATGGTGACGCTCGAGGCCTGGGCGTTAGGGAAGCCGGTTTTGGCCAATGCCCGCTGCGAGGTCTTGAGGGGTCAGTGCATCCGCAGTCAAGCCGGTCTCTATTACAGCACCTATGAAGAATTCCGGGACGCTCTACGGCTGCTGTTGGCCGATGGAGCCCTGCGGAAGGCCATGGGTGAATACGGCCGGCGCTATTTTCAAGCCCATTACACCTGGGATGCCATAGAAGGCAAATATCTCCGTCTGGTGGAGCGCTTGCAGGAGAGGTGAGCATGGAAGTCCATCAGTTCGCCACTTCGCTCACCTACGGCGATGCCATCTCCAATGAGATGCTGGAAATCCGGCGTGTTCTCCGAGAACAGGGATTCCGATCGGAAATCTTCATCCGCTTCTTCGACCCTCGCATGGCCGGACATATCCACGACTACCGGGAATACAAACACTTCAGCCGGCCCGATAACATCGTGATTTTTCATTTTTCCATTGGTTCTCCGGTGTCCAAACTGTTCTTCCGTATCCCGGACAAGAAGATCATGATCTACCATAACATCACGTCGCATGCCTATTTTCTGGATTACCATCGCATCCTGACCCGCGAGTGCTACAAGGGGAGGCTGGAACTGCAGCTGTTCAGGGACAAAACGGACCTGGCGCTGGGTGATTCCGAGTTCAATCGGCGGGAACTGGAGCTGGCGGGCTACCCGCGGACCGGTGTTCTCCCCCTCCTGCTCGATCTGACAAGATTCGATCGTCCGGGCGACGCCATGGTGCCACGGCTCTTCGACCAGCCCAAATGGACCCTGCTGTTCGTGGGGAGGGTGATCCCCAACAAGCGGTTCGAGGATGTGATCAAGTGTTTCTATTTCTATAAGACCCTGTTCAATCCCGACTCACGGCTGATCCTGGCCGGGGATTACCGGGGGATGGAGCGCTACTATGCCGCCCTCGTTGACCTGGTTGCGGACCTGGAGCTCGAGGACGTGCATTTCACCGGGCATATCCGGTTCGATGAGCTGGTGGCGTATTACGATCTGGCCGATGTCTATCTGAGCATGAGCGCACATGAGGGATTCGGAGTTCCCCTGCTCGAGTCGTTCCACAAGGGCATCCCGGTGCTGGCGTATGCCGCCGGCGCGGTGGAAGAGACACTGAACGGAGGCGGCATCCTGCTCGAACACAAGGACCAGCTCAAGGCCGCGGCACTGCTCGATGCTCTGCGTACGGACCGGGCTCTCAGGGATAGGGTGATCGCGGCGCAGCGGGCGGCGTTGGAACGCTATGACCGCGTCAACACCGGGAGAATCCTCCTGGAACACATCGAACGGGTGGGCCGAACATGAGAATCGACCAATTGATTCCGGCCTTTCACCGTGGGGATGCCATCGGCGACACCGCGCTCCATATGAAACAGTTCTTCCTCGCCCAAGGCTTCGATTCCGAGATATTCTGTCTGGACCGGGATCCCGGCTTGGAAGCCCTTTCCCAACCTTTCAGCAGGTTTTCAACTCCCGGCCCGTCCGATGTCACCGTCCTGCATTTTGCCCTGCCTTCTCCCTTGACTTCCGCATTCGCCCGGCTAAAGAGCCGGAAGGTGCTCCTCTACCATAACATCACGCCGGAAAAATATTTCCTACCCTATAGTCGTGAGCTGGCGCGCCTTTCCCGTATGGGGCGGGATGAGCTCCGTTCGTTGGCTCCGGTCACGGATCTGGGATTGGCCGACTCCGAATACAACCGCCGTGAGCTGGAGGGAGCGGGGTTTCATCCCACGCTGACCCTGCCGCTGTTCGTGGATTTTTCCAAATATGGAAGGCCGCCCAGCCGGTTTATCCTCGATCTTTTCCAAGACGGCCGAACCAACCTGCTGTATGTGGGCCGTATCGTACCCAACAAAAAGATCGATGAGTTGATCAAGGTGGCGTTTTTCTTCAAAAAATACATTTCGCCCCTGGTGCGGTTGATCGTGGTGGGAAAGATCCATTCCCTGCCCAAATACTATCAGGCGCTGATCTCTCTGGCAGATGATCTCTATCTCAAACCGGAGGAGATCTGTTTTACCGGCCATATCCCGGATGAGGATTTGTTTGCGCTGTACCGGGCTTCCGACCTGTTCCTCAGCCTGAGCGAGCACGAAGGATTCGGTCTTCCCTTTATCGAGAGTATGATCTTCGATCTCCCCATCCTGGCTTACGGCAGCACCGCGGTTCCGGACACTCTCGACGGGGCCGGGATCGAGATACGGCACAAGCGGGTGGATCGTGTGGCGGAACTGGCCTACATCGCGGCTACCGATAAAAAATTGAAAAAAAAAATCATCTCCGCTCAACGGGCCCGCCTGAGGCGGTACCGAGAACAGGATCTGGAGCGATTCCTGCTAAAAAACCTCGCAACTTTGAAAGGAGGAGACGACTAAATCAGTACGCGGAAGAATGAGGGTTTGGAAAGGCGATTTTGATGCGGAAAGCTTTTTCATCTCTGCATTATGAAAGGAGATGAAGTCTCTAAAAACATGAAGGTTGCATTCATCGTCCAGCGCTACGGCAAAGAAGTCATGGGAGGATCAGAGCTTCATTGTCGTCAGGTCGCGGAACGCCTGGCCGTCGCCGGCCATGACTGTACGGTGTATACCACTACGGCCAAGGATTATGTCACCTGGCGCAATGAATACGCGCCCGGCGAAACCATCTTGAACGGAGTTGTGGTCCGGCGCTATCCGGTGGAAAAAGAGCGGGATATCCAAGAGTTCAACCAATATTCGGACTGGATCTTCGCCCATCCCCACAGTCGGCAGGATGAGCTGGAATGGATGGAGCGCCAGGGGCCCTGCTGCCCTCGGCTGTTGGAAGCGCTCGAGAAAGACCGCCTCGAGCATGACGGGTTTATCTTTTTCACCTATCTGTACTACAATACCTTTTGGGGACTCAAGAGGATACCGGGACGCAAAGCGCTGGTGCCGACGGCGCATGATGAGCCGGCCCTTTATCTGGATATCATGCAGGACGTGTTCGGCGATCCCTCCGCGTTGGTCTTCAATACCGAGGCCGAAAAGGAGATGCTCGCGCGGCGATTCTCCTTTGCCGGAAAATACCAGGATACGGTGGGCGTCGGCGTGGACATTCCGGAGGCGTGCGATGCCCGGGCCCTGCGAGATAAATTCGGATTGAGCGCTCCCTATGTCCTCTACGCCGGGCGCATCGAGCCCGGCAAGGGGTGCCGAGAGCTGTTCGAATATTTCTTAGATTTTTCCGATGGTCACCCCGATGTGGATCTGGTTCTGATCGGCAAACTGCTGATGGATATCCCCGATCATCCCCAAGTCCGCCATCTGGGTTTTGTCTCCGTCCCGGAGAAGAATGCGGCCATGACCGCTGCGGCCGTTACCGTCCATCCCTCGCATCTGGAAAGCCTGTGCATGGCGGCCTTGGAATCCATGGCGGTCCAGACCCCCATTCTGGTCCAGGGGCGGACCGAACCGCTCAAGCAGCATTGCCTGCGGGGCAAGAGCGGGCTCTGGTATAACGACGGCGGCGAGTTTGGGGCGGCTCTGGAATTGCTGCTGGGCGATCAGCGTTTGCGCGCGAGCTTGGGCGCCGGCGGCCTCAGATACGTCCAGCAGAACTATGCCTGGCCCCGGATTGTGGATAAATATCATAGACTCTTGCAGCACCTGACGGAACGGGAGGCACTTTCCGCATGAGCGCGCCGGCTTTTTCCGGACCAGGAGGGGCTCCCGGCGGAAGCGGAGAGTTTGACTCCGCAATCCCAATTGTGTTAAGAAAGTAGAAGGCCGATGGCGTTCGTCAACTACACTACCAAGAGTATCGCGATCAAGATCGTGTATTATGGCCCCGGCCTGAGTGGTAAAACCACCAACCTGCGCTACATCTACAGCAAACTGGACGACGGTTCGCGCGGTGATCTGCTGTGTCTGGAAACGCCCATCGAACGCACTCTTTTCTTCGATCTGCTTCCTATCAAAGCGGGAATGATCCGAGATTTCCAGATACATTTTCAGCTGATGACGGTCCCTGGCCAGGTCTTTTACGGGGCTTCACGCAAGAGTGTGCTCAAAGGCGCGGACGGGATCGTGTTTGTGGCGGATTCACAGATCCCCCTCTTGGACGCCAATCTGGAAAATTTTGACGGCCTGCGCAAGAATCTCTTGGAATTCAATGTCGACCTGAATTTCATTCCATTGGTCTTCCAATACAACAAGCGGGACTTGGATAATCTCATCCCGGTCGAGACTTTCAACAGCCTGCTCAATCCCCTGAAGCTTCCCTATGTCGAAGCCGCCGCCATCAACGGGATCGGGGTTTTTGAAACCCTCAAAGAAATCGCGAAACTCACCGTTCCCTATGTCAAGGAGAAGGTCTTCGGCGAAAAACGGGAGGCGGAACCCAAAAAGGTGGAGATGGATCGACCCCCTGCGGCGGACAGCCGACCGGTCGCGGCAGAGGTGTCGGCTCATGAGTCCGAACGGCCGGCCGTCGCGTCGGCGGGCATGAGTCCGGCTCCGCCCGAAAACGCTGCCGCGCGCGCCGATGAACCGGCTGTGCAGAATAGCGTACCGTCGGTGAAAGAGGGAGGCCCGGCTGTGCAGGAGACGAGAGACGGGCGCCCTCCCGGCAGGGATGACCTCGAATTCGAGTCCGAACATCCCGATGCCCCCGTCCGGATGACCAAGATCAAGTTCAAGTCCCATACCGATGTGGAAAAAGAAATGGAAAAACTGGCGCGCGAATTCGGCGGCAAAACCTGAGTCTCCCTCCTTTCTGCGAATCCTCTCCCATCTCCCCGGTTTCCATGTGATTCGTCCACTCCAGTGAAAAAAACCGCATGCAGCGCCCGTCTATTAGAATAAATATCCATGCTGTTCAAGATCGGGAGCGCCTCCCTCGCCGGTATTGATGCCTATCCGGTCGAGGTGGAGGTGGATGTCAATGCCGGCATTCCTCATTTTGTCATCGTGGGCCTTCCCGATACCGCGGTCCGGGAGAGCAAAGAGCGGGTCAAGGCCGCACTCAGGAACTGCGGGTACAGCACCTCCCGCCGGAGGATCATTATCAACCTGGCTCCTGCCGATCAGAGGAAGGAAGGTTCCGGCTTTGATCTGCCCATCTCGCTCGGCATCCTGGCCCATCACGAGGCGTTTCCAGAGGCCCGACTGAAGGACTACTTGTTTCTGGGAGAGTTGGCCCTGGACGGCCGGTTGAAGCCGGGAAAGGGACTTTTAGCCGCCACCGTCCTGGCAAAACAGCGGGGATTTCGAGGTATCGTGCTGCCGCGGGAAAATGCCCGGGAAGCCGCCCTGGTGCGAGGAATCGAGGTCTACGCCCTGGACAACTTGGGAGAGGTGGTCCAGCTCCTGGCCGGATCGGGATCCGTCGCTCCGGTTCGATTTCGGGAGGAGGATTTGCGGCCCGCCGAGACATGGGAGACGGACTTCCGGGAGATCAAAGGCCAACAGCATGCCAAGCGGGCGCTGGAGGTGGCGGCGGCCGGGGCTCACAATGTGATTATGGCCGGCCCCCCCGGAGCGGGAAAGACCATGTTGGCCCGGCGGCTTCCCTCCATACTCCCGCCCATGACCTTCGAAGAGGTTCTGGAGCTCACCCGTATCTACAGCGCCTCCGGCCTGCTGCAGGGACGAGGCGCAATGGCCGAGCGGCCGTTCCGGGCCCCCCACCACACCATTTCTTCGGCGGGGATGGTGGGTGGGGGGCTGGTCCCCAAGCCGGGAGAGGTCAGCCTCTCCCACCATGGTGTGCTCTTTCTCGATGAACTTCCCGAGTTCCGAAAGGAAGTGCTGGAATGTCTGCGGCAGCCGTTGGAGGATGGGATCATCACCATTTCCCGGGCCAGCATGTCGGTGACCTATCCTTCGGTTTTCATGTTGGTCGCCGCCATGAATCCCTGGGGTTGTGTTGCCCAGATGCCATTGTTTTAGAAGAAGGAGGAAGATAGGTAAGGTGGATTGTCACATCTTCTTTGCTGATTATGATCTTCTCAGTAATATTTTCAACAATCTTCTGCTTTTCTTCCATAGTGAGATCTTTCCAACGCGAATAGAGATCCTTTGCCTCACTCAGGATCTGATCGCTCGATAGATATTGAATCCTCAAGAAATCTATCTCGCCTTGGAGATCAGGAATCCTGTTCTCTAGTTGTTTGGCTCTTTCCTCAAGAGGCTTATGATACCGGCCAAAAGTCTCCATTGTAAGCTCATCATTGATGTAGGCTTTGTAAAGCTTTCCCATCTCCGATTCGGCCTTCTTTTTTTCCTCGATTGTCGTTTTTAGCTGGTCTTCTTTGTCCTTGATTACATGATCTGCTTGTTTGAGGTAATTTGCTATCTCATCTGGTGAGAAAAAGAAAGCCTTAAGCTGTTCGCGAAAGATATCTTCCAAGTCCGTCTCTCCGATCTTGTTCCGGCATTTGTAACAAATATATTTAGGAGAATTTGAAGGAACGTACATCTTGTAATCGCAGTGGCAGAAGACATAACCGGAAAATAAATGTACCCTCTTCCTTGCTGGTTTTTTCTTGCTTTTCTCTTGCTCATCGAGAATGGCATTGCACTGGTCCCAGAGTTCCTCTGAGATAATAGGTTCGACTCGATTATAAACCCATTCCTCTTCAGGTTTGATCACCCTCTTTTTACCCTTTTCTGGAGGTCCTTTTGTCCAGTTAGCTCGATGGATTCCTTTGGCTGTTGTATCTCTTAAGAGCCTTACAATGGTGGTATCAGAGAATTTTGAGCCATTTCTTGTCCTGTACCCTGCTTCATTAAGGAGTTTAGCTACAGTCTTTTTTCTTTTATGTTCTAAGAATAGCTCATAAATAATTTTTCTTATCGGAACTTCTTTGGGGTCGGGCACAAGTTTTTTGTCCTTCCATTGATAACCGAAAGTGGCTTGGCCGCCTGTTGGTTTTCCTAACTTGGCCCTTATAGGAACTGACGCACTTACTCTTTCTGAGATTTCCTCTCTTTCCCACTGGGCCATAGCTGCAATCATGGTATAGAAGAGCCTTCCAGCAGGGGACGAGGTGTCAATTGCCTCTTGGAGGGAGATCAAGTCGGCGTTGTGCTGTCTGAAGATATCGGAGAACTCAAGCAACTCTTTGGTATTTCGAGCGAGCCTAGCAAGCTTAGAAAAAATCAGTCCGGTGATATGGCCAGTTTTAATATGGTCGAGCATTCTCTGGGTTTCAGGAAGTTCCATGACGGACTTTCCGCTGACTGCCTCAAGGTGATAGACCTCCTTGATCTCCCAGTTCTTGGATTCGGCATAGTAACGGGCACGCTTCTCGTGGTGTTCTGGGCTTTCTCCCTTGGCCTGATCTTCGGTCGAGACCCGGATCCAGATGCCAACGGGCTTTGAAGTCGACACAACTTAACCTTTTTATAACGATTATAAAAACATTATACTATAATTCAAATGGCAAGAATGGCTCCGATTCGATTAAATATGAAATAGAATTGTCAACATTATTTATCTAATATATAATGCAACTATAAGAATTACAGATATATAAAGATATTTATAGGTCACATGAATGGCAAGAAGGGGTAGGGTAAACAAAAAATCGATATGTCTAAAAATTCTGATTTAACCTTTATTACAAACGAGAAGGATCAAAATCTCCTTGAGAGATTTAAGATTCTTATAAAAGACACAGAATTTTTTGATGTTTTAGTTGGATATTTTTATACCAGCGGTTTTTATGCACTTTTTAAGTCATTAGAAAATACAAAAAAAATCAGAATTCTTATTGGCATTAGCACTGGTATAAGAACCGCGGAGTTAATCGAACAATCTAAGCAACGCGAACTGCAATTTTCTCATGCAGAAACAAAGGAACATTTTTCAGATTTGGTAACAGATGAGATGGGCAATTCTGAAGACAGCAAAAATGTAGAAGAAGGAGTGTTGAGGTTTGTAGAGTGGCTCAAGAGTGGAAAGCTGGAAATCAAAGCATACCCAACCGAAAATCTTCATGCTAAGCTCTATATCATGTCCTTTGTCGAGAGGGATCGGGATGTAGGTCGGGTGATTACTGGCTCCAGCAATTTCACTCAGGCGGGTTTAGTAGAAAATCTCGAATTGAATGTGGAACTGAAGAATCGAGCTGATTACGAATTTGCGCGAGAAAAGTTTGATGAGCTTTGGAAAGATGCTGTTGATGTAAAAGAAAGATATATTCAAACAATCCAAGAGAGGACATGGCTAAACAACACCATCACTCCATACCAGCTCTATCTCAAGTTTCTGTATGAGTATTTCAAAGATGAGCTGCGGCAAGCAGATGAAGTCATCTTCAAATATGTCCCACAAGAGTTTAAGCGTTTGGAATACCAGGAACAGGCGGTTTTAAATGCAAGAAAAACTTTAGACGAATACGGCGGAGTTTTCATTTCAGACGTGGTTGGTCTTGGAAAAACTTATGTGTCAGCAATGCTGGCTGACCAGCTCGATGGCAGAACTCTTGTTTTAGCGCCGCCAGTGCTTCTGGATAAAACTAATCCTGGTTCCTGGCCTAATGTTTTTACGGATTTTCGTGTGCAAGCTGAATTTGAATCTTTAGGAAAATTGGATCAGCTTGCCCGACGTGGTACAGAGAAATTTAAAAATGTGTTCATAGACGAAGCCCATCGTTTCAGAACTGAATCAAATATCACCTATGAAAACCTTGCTCAAATCTGCCGCGGGAAAAGAGTAATCTTGGTTACTGCGACGCCTTTCAATAATACACCTCGGGATGTTTTAAGCCAGATCAAACTATTCCAGAATGCCAAGAAGAGCACTATTCCTAACGTTCCGAATCTTGAATCATTCTTCGGACGTCTGGAGCAAAAAATCAAGAAATTAGATAGGCAAAAAAACTATGTAAAATATATGCAGGTCGCCAAAGAGAATGCGAGGGAGATTCGTGAGTCTATATTGAAATACCTCATGGTCAGACGAACTAGAAACGAAATTGAAAACTACTTCCCCGATGACTTAAGAAATCAGAAACTTAAATTCCCCGAGGTTGAGGATCCAGAGCCAGTTTTTTATCAGTTAAATGAAGAAGAAAATAATATTTTTAACAAAACCGTTGAACTCATCGTCCGGAAATTTAAATATGCACGCTATATGCCAATGCTTTACTACAAAGGAGAAGAAAGGCCGGATCAGTTGGAGATCCAATCACAAAAAAATATGGGCCGCTTTATGAAGATTCTTTTGATTAAACGATTAGAAAGTAGTTTTCATGCCTTCCGAAATACTATAGGTCGGTTTATCGCTTACTACGACCTGTTCTTAAAAGAGTTTGAAAATGGCAATGTCTACGTCAGTAAAAAATATGCGAATAAAATATATGAGCTATTGGATAGCGACGATGACGAGGCGATTCAAAAATTCCTCGAAAGCGAAAAAGCCAAGAAATATCTATCAAGTGATTTTACGAGTGCTCTAAAAAATGATTTAGAGAACGATCTAAGAATCTTAAAAGAAATCCGAGATTTGTGGAGCAGAATAAAACGGGATCCAAAAATTCTCTCTTTTGTTGGAATTCTCTCATCGTGCTCTGTCTTGAAAGAAAACAAGCTTATCGTTTTCACGGAATCTAGGGAAACAGCAGAGTATCTTGCGGATAATTTAGAAAAAGTATTGCCAAATGAGGTTATTGCTCTTCATGGAGGTTCAAGTGCTTCCGCCAGAGAAAAGGTCATTGAAAATTTTGATGCCCGTGCGCGTTTCCCCAAGCACGATTACAGAATTCTTGTCACAACAGAGGTTTTATCGGAAGGCGTGAATCTTCACTCCTCAAATGTCGTCATCAATTATGATCTTCCTTGGAATCCAACACGGATGATGCAGAGAGTTGGAAGAATTAACCGAGTGGATACTAAATTCGATAAGATTTATAGTTTTAATTTTTTTCCTACTGAACAATCCAATGACCAAATTAAACTAAAAGAAGCCGCTGAAGCAAAGATACAGGCATTTATAACTCTTTTAGGAACTGACGCTCGTTTATTAACTGAGGGAGAAGATATAGAATCACACGAATTGTTCAATCGTCTTATTTCCAAAAAGACTATTACTGGAGAAGATGAAGGAGACGAAAGCGAGCTCAAATACCTTCAAGTCATAAGAAAAATTCGGGATCATGATCCGGATTTGTTTGAGAAGATTAAGCGTCTGCCAAAAAAGGCGCGAACCGTCAAGAAAATTGAGGAGAAGGAAAATAGTCTTATAACATACTTTAGAAAAGGAAAGCTCCAAAAATTTTTCTTAGTCGACAACGATGAGTCAATTGAAGCTGATTTTATTAGTGCAGCAAAATTACTTGAATCTGAGCAAAAAGTAAGGCGTGAAAAAATTCCAGCTGATTTTTACGAAAAACTCGAAAAAAATAAACAAGCTTTTCGGAAAGCTACGACAGAGGAAGATGTTGAACTAAAGGCAGCAAGAGGCGGCAGAGACAGTTCTTTTCAGATGCTTAAAATTCTTAAGGCGATAGGGGATTTTCGGCAATACACCGAAGATCAGGAAACATATATCAAAAGAGTTATAAATCGTCTTGAAGAAGGAGCTCTGCCAAAGCAAACTACAAAGACGACATTAAGAGTGCTTGAGAAAGCTTTGAAAGATGGTCTCTTAAATCCCTTAAGAGCACTCGTAATCCTCCAAAACAATATCCCAAATGAATTTTTAGAAAGCCATATTGCGGAAAGTGCAGCACACACATTTGGGCCTAGAGAAGTCATACTGTCTGAATATCTCAAAGGTGTATGATGGAGAAAACATCAGCTCAAAAATTAGTGCATGACACCTTGCAAGGTTCTTTTAACAAAGAACGCTTTGTTTATTTGGTGAAAAATCTCCTTAATCGCATTGAGGAATCTCCTTTTATATACCAGGGCAAATATATATTTGATGATTTTGCTGATTCAATTCAGAGTGTGGAGCGCTTAGGAAAATATACCGATCCAGAGGGAAAGCTGATAGATATTCTTGTTGTCCGGCTTAAAAAGGAAACGTCTCTCGAGCGAGCAAGAACAAAACAAAGAAACTTCGTTGCCAAATATCTAAAAGGCAGCAGAGGAGGAGCTTTAAAAGACGCTGCCCTCGTCGCTTTTGTTTCTCCTAATGAGGACGACTGGCGCTTTTCACTTGTTAAAATGGAATACAAGTTCGATGGAAGAGGAAAAATTAGGGAAGAATTTACACCAGCCCGCCGCTATTCCTTTTTAGTCGGAAAACACGAGAACACTCACACTGCCCAAAGTTGCCTTATCCCATGCCTACTTAATGACGAAGCTAACCCGACACTCAAAGATCTAGAAGACGCATTTAGCGTAGAAAAAGTCACAAAAGAATTTTTTGAAAAGTATAGGGAGCTCTTTTTAAAGCTGAAAGAATCTCTTGACGAGATACTAAAGATAGACGAAAAAGTCAGAGAAGATTTCAAAACTAAAAATATAGATACCACTGATTTTGCTAAGAAGCTCCTCGGTCAAATAGTATTCTTATATTTCCTTCAAAAGAAGGGTTGGTTTGGCGTAAAGCGGAATCAAGAATGGGGGCGGGGCTCTAAGCGTTTCCTACGCGAACTTTTTGAAAAAAGACATGGTGAATATAAAAACTTCTATAACGATATTTTAGAACCTCTCTTTTATGAAGCTCTGCGGCTTGAACGCCCTGGCGATTATTACAGCCGGTTCGATTGTCGGATTCCCTTTTTGAATGGTGGACTTTTTGACCCAATTAATGATTATGACTGGTGGAACACTGATATTTTTTTTCCAAAAGAAATATTTTCTAACAATCGCAATACAAAAGAAGGAGACATTGGTGACGGAATATTAGATGTTTTTGATCGATATAATTTCACAGTCAAAGAGGATGAGCCTCTTGAAAAAGAAGTAGCAATTGATCCAGAAATGCTCGGAAAGGTCTTTGAGAACCTACTCGAAGTGAAAGACAGGAAATCCAAAGGAACTTACTATACCCCGCGAGAGATTGTCCATTACATGTGCCAAGAAGTCCTAGCTAACTATTTGGCAGCCGAGCTCCAAGGCAAAGTTAGCAAGGATGATATAAACGCTCTTATGACATACGGCGAATCTGCCGTTGAGCACGATATCCGGGTGATTAATAAAGGACATGAGACATACAGATATTCATTTAAACTTCCGGAGAGCGTCCGAAAAAACGCAAAACTAATAGATGAAGCACTAGCCTCGATTCGCGTCTGCGATCCGGCCGTTGGCTCAGGTGCTTTTCTAGTCGGGATGATGAATGAAATTATCAGAACTCGGAACGCTTTAACGCCCTATATTGTTGAGGACGGAAATCGATCACCTTACAATTTCAAGCGTCATACCATTCAAAACTGCCTTTACGGCGTAGATATTGATCCGGGTGCTGTTGAAATTGCCAAGCTGCGCTTGTGGCTTTCGCTTATCGTAGACGAAGAGGAGAGGGAGAAAATCCAGCCCTTACCAAATTTGGATTATAAAATCTTACAAGGTAATTCACTTTTGGGTGTTAAAAAAGATCTTTTTAATCAGCCACTTTTTGCAGAACTCGAAGAACTGAAGCCTCTTTACTTTGATGAAACAAGTGCAAGCAAAAAGCAAAAATACAAAAAACAGATTGATGAACTAATCAGTAATATAACCAAAGGACATATGGAATTTGACTTTGAAGCGTATTTTTCAGAAGTATTTCATAGAAAGAGTGGATTTGATGTAGTAATAGCAAATCCTCCATATGTTGATTCGGAAGAAATGGCAAAATCTATGCCAGACTTCAGAAAAAAAATTAGTGCCTCTTATGACAGCGCTAAGGGAAATTGGGATTTGTACATCCCATTCTGGGAACTCGGTTTTAAACTTTTATCAAGTAATGGGAACGCAGTTTTTATAACTCCGAACAAATGGCTATCAATAGGATATGGTGAGAAATTAAGAGCACTTTTAGATGAAAGTGTATACAGGGTAGGAAACTGTAACCAGGTAAAAGTATTTGAAGCCGGGAATTCCCCGGTTGTAGTTTTTGCAAGTAAAGCCACGTCGAATGATAATATTAATATAGATGTATTTGCTGAGGATTATTCGATTTCAGAGATTGTTAAAACCTCAAAAGACATTCTCAGTCAAGAAAATTGGGGGTTACTTCTCTCAAAACATATTAAATTACTTTTAAAAATCCTTAATGTGCCACAAAAAGTGCAAGATAATTATTTTGGTGAAAATCCATGTACCGTATCAGAGGCATACAAGATCAAAAGTTTGATTAAAGACCTAAAAGAAGCATCCAAATATAATCCGAATCTCTATTTTAAATTCATTAACACTGGCACTATAGATGCATATATTGCCTTGTGGGGAGAGAAAGCTACAACGTACCTAAAGGATAAATATTTATTTCCTGTGATTAAGAAAGAAGAATTTTTGAAAGCTTTTCCCAGAAGGTATTCACAAATGAACTCAATGAAAATTGTTATAAGTGGCATACGCCATTTTGAATGTCTCTTTGATAAAGTCGGAGAGATAATTGCGGGAAAATCTACTGTGATTCTAAAAAGCAAAAATAATGGCGATTATGAAGTAATCTTGGGAATATTGAATTCGGAGATAATTTCTTTTTACATCAAGGAATCGTATGGAACTCTCGGTATATCAGGAGGAATCAACTTTACAACAAATCTTGTGGAATCATTGCCAATTCCGAAGATAGATGATTCTTCTAAAAAGGATATCACAAAAATAGTAAAGAAGATTATAGGCAAAGCTGATTTAAAGAGTACATCTTTGAGTGAAAAACAGCTCCACGAATACAAAAAACAAATCGACCAGATCGTCTATAAACTATATGACCTCACGCCTGAGGAGATTGAGATTGTAGAAGGCTCTCAAAATTGACAATAAGATTCCTTATCAATGAGGACGGTAGTCCCTTTGAATCATCCGAAATACAAACATTGTGTACGGCATTAGATTCTCTTAGCGATGATAATCGGGAAGAATACCGCGATCAGAACGCTTCAGCTATTGCAAAGTACGGCGCTGCCAAAATATTGATTGTCTCTGGCCCAGGAACAGGCAAGAGCCGCCTTTTCCTAAACAGGATTGGCTATTGGTATCAGCAGGACCAAGACGCAAGTGTGGTTGTATCTAGCTTTGTTCGAAAATTAGTGGTGGATTTACAGAACGATATTAGGAGCGACAAAAAACTAACAGACAAACAAAAGGACAGAATCACTGTTTCCACCTTGCATAAGTTTGCCCGCAGCATTGTAGAAAAGAATCACGGGACGATTGAGTGGCCGTTTCAATCTCATTTTCGGATTATTGGACAGGATTGGAAGGATAAGGTTTGGGATGATGTGCTCGCTTTTTATCCCGAAATAGACCCAGGCGTCTATACTTGGAAGAAATTTGAGGAACAGTTACATAACAATAGCTTTGAGGAGTCCGATAATTGGAAAAGGCTCAACGAAGCCTATTTAAAGCTTTGCCAATTTTACAATGCAGCCGGCTTCGCTGATTTAATTCTGCGCGCCACAAAGGCGTTGACAGAAAATCCAGGCTTAAATGAACACCAATACTTCATCATAGATGAATATCAGGATTTCAACCTTGCTGAGGAAGCACTTATAAACCAATTGGTAGATAATCCTAAAGGTCTATTTGTTGTCGGTGATGACGAGCAAGTTCTTTATGAGAAACTGAAATCAAGCAAACCTACATTGATATGCAATCTGTATAAAAATACGGCTTATGCCAATGGAATGCTCCCATACTGCAGCAGGAGCAGTTACCACATTACGAAAAACGCCAGTCATTTCATTCAACAGCTCAGAGAAGAAGAAAGTATAGAAAAAATCTACTTGCCGTTGAAAACCAACTGCAATGATCCGAAAGTCCAAGTTATCGCCTGTGCTACTTCTTCAACCGCAGTCGATTACATTGAAAAATTTGTCGCGGACAATAAAGAGGAACTTGATGAGCGAAAGAGGCTGCTGGAGGCCGGAGAAGCAAAGGATGCATACCTGCTTGTATTGACTCCAGCAAAAGAAGTCAATTTTTATGGAAAGTCAAAGGAGAAAATTAAAGAAATCGCAGCAGAGTATCAAACAGAGACGCGTTCGTTCTCTGAGGATTATTACCGATTACTAAGCTATTATTCGCTTGCAAACAATCCATATGACAATTTTACTTTTCGGAAAGTGCTCTATTATGAAGCGGTCTCGGAAGATAAAGTGTATGCGATGATTTCCAAGGCTATACAAGACGACAAAAACCTTTGCGACCTTGATATACAAACAATCAGGGACGTAATGAACAAATGCAACAACATCAAAATGATATTAGACGGAGAGATAGCCGTGGCAGAAAGGCTGGAGCAAGTCTCCTGTCTTATTTCGATAGCCGATAAGATGAAACTCCAGAAGGATATTGAAAAGAAAGTTATCAATCAGGAAGAGGTGGCTAGATTGGAAGATGAAGAGGAAGAAGAAGCTGAGCTTGAAGAGATTGAAGTAAAGCGAATGGGAGCTGTGGAGTTGATGACAATCGTTGGCTCCAAAGGGCTTTCGGCAGATCACGTGATCATAATCGGTTTTGATAATGTAAATATGAACTGGGTATCAAAAAACGCTTTTTATGTTGCGATGACAAGGGCAAGAAGGAGTTTACACATTCTGACAGCCCTAAAATCGGGGGGCGCGAGGCAAACACACAATTTCCTCGATCAATTGCCAGGTGACCATCTGAAATTTTACAGCTATAAGAAAAGCAAACGATCAAAAAAACTTCTGCAGTGCAAACGGAGATTCAGGCTATATCTTGATTGCTTAAATTCTTTGTCAGCACGAAGACGGTAGATAGTTTTACACAAATAAATTTTCTATTCTTGAGGCGCGTGGAGGCCGGGTTAAAAAGCCCTGGCTTCCCGAGGTTGAAGATGACCGCCAAAGCGGGATAACCGCCTCATTTATATAGACGACGATGAATTCTCGTAATTCTCGTTTCACAGGTAACAAAAAAAATAAAAGGAGTAACATAGAAAACATGGGAACCAATAATAATACTATGCGTAAAAACGTAGCTCCTTGGCCGAGAGGATCTGAGTGGAGAAAGTGGGATTTGCAGATCCATTGTCCTAGCGACGTTTTAAATAACCAGTTTGATGGTAAGACGCCAGAAGAAAAATGGAATAAATATATTGAGCGGTTGGAACAGATTGATTTAGATGCTATTGCTGTAACAAATTATTTTTGTATTGATGGATATGAGAAGTTATTAGAATACAAACAGAAGAAGGAGCGCTTGAAAAACATCAACCTTATTTTACCTAACATTGAATTTCGGCTTTCTCAACCGAATCGAAGTGGCGAGTATATCAACATACATGTGATATTTTCTGATGGCGTGGATATGGCAAGAATAAAAAACTTTCTTAGTAGATTAAAAATTATTAGCACTGATGAAGATAGTAAAGCTCAGTATTGCACGCCAGACAACTTACAACAGATTGGCTATGATAAGGCATTGGTCGAGTTTTCGGAGTTATGCACTAAATTAAATGATAATTTTGTCTCAAAAAGAGATTATTTAATCGTTGGAGTAGCTCGTGGGCATGGAGCATTTAGGCCAGCTCCCAATGAAGGCCGAGGTGCTGCTTTAGCAGTCGAGATAGATAAAGCATCTGATATTTTCTTTGGCAGGTCCGCAGATATTGCGCATTTTCTTAATACATCAAGATTTAGGAACGCTAAGAAAAAGCCAGTTGCAAGAGCGTCTGATGCCCATGAACTAGATAGAATTGGTGTTGAATTTACATGGATAAAAGCAGATTGCACGTTTGATGGACTAAAACAAATTATCTATGAACCATCGGCTAGGATATGTCTTAATGATAACCCTCCTCTTTACCTGCATTCTCAGATTGTCTCTGCGAAAGTATTAAATATTGATAACTATCAATCAAAAAAAAGCGATTTTCCTCCAATTACTATGTCACAAAGAATATTCTTTAGCTCAAACCTAACTACAATTATTGGGCCGAGAGCAGCTGGGAAGACTGTCTTAGTTGAGCTAATCGGATATGTAGCAAATAAATTTTCAACCGAAAAAAAAGATAAGAAGCTTCCGCTATTAGAATATCTGAGCAAAGAGTTTCAAAACGTAGAAATAGAACTAATCTTCCAAAACGGGGTTGAAGAAACTTCCATACTAAAGCGCTCTGTGAAAGATTGGAATGACCCTTTTTATACTTCACCACTCAAGGTAGAGTATTGGACACAAGGCGATATTGAAAAAAAGGCAGACAGTCCAAAACAGATAGCCGATTATATAAGTGATAGATTAATTTCTGACTTGCTTATCAAAAAACAAGAGGAAATAGCGGCCTTGCAGACGGAAATGAGATCTCTGGGAAATAACTATTCAGGCAAACTACAAACAGAAATTGAAAAGATTAAACTTGAGGCCGAACGAAAACAAATTGAGGCCTATTTTAAGAAATTAAAAACAGAAGAATACAAACAGATTACAGGAAAAATAAGGGAAAACAGATCAAAACGCCAGATGATTGAGGGATTAATTCAAGATATAGAGAATCAAGCAATTCTTATTAAGAACCTTGCTGGTCAAATTAAGTTTTCTAGTACTGTTGATAAGGCAAAGGTATTATCGCTTTTTGACACAGGGGATCCTTTGAGGAAAGAAATTGAGGAATTTTATCAAATCAAAGAAATACGGCTGGACTCTATTGCTGATGATCTAAAGGCTATGGCAAAAGCAATTAAAGCGTCAGATGTTAAAATTGCACTGGACAAAGAAAATACAGAACTTACAAAACAATTCACCAATTACTGCAAGTCAAACGGCATTACCGTAACAAAGGCAGAGGTAGAAAAACGCAACGATAGAATCAAATTTATTGATCAGCAACTATCCCGACTGGAAAACCGCCTTGAAAAATATGAGGGAGACAAGGAACGGCACGGAAAGCTTGCTATTCAATTGAAGAAAAAATTGGAACTCTGGAAAAACGAAAATGATAAGCTCATCAGCGGATTTAATAAATTATTCAAGAGTACAGAAATTGGAGTTTTGTGGAATGATCCAATCAGCGATATTATAGTATGGCTAAAAAGTCAATTTATTCAATCTGATAGCAAGTTTAAAGATGTCATTTATAAAAATTATAAAGAAAAATCTCCTGTCAAAGAAAATTATGTAGAAGATATTATTAAAGAAATGGTGTGCAAATATAAAGAGAGCACAAAAGAGAAAATATCGGAAGCTCTAAAGGAGAATAAAATACCAGAATTACAAAAGAGCGCCGGCAAAATAGAAAATTTAGGATGGTTTTTCAAGAATCCAAATACCCAAATAATCAGAGAAGATTTAATGATGCGATTGGATGGATATGCGGAAACTGGCGATAACTACATCAAGTACGGTGATAAGATACTAGGCAAAGACAGCATGTCATTTGGCGAGAGGTGCGGGACACTTGTAGAACTTATACTGAGTTCTGGTGACCATCCGCTAATCATAGATCAGCCAGAAGATCATCTCGACGCAAAATTTGTAGCTGAGAAGGTCGTTTCTTTAATTAGAGAACAAAAAACAAATAGGCAAGTTATTATTTGTACTCATAATGCCAATATAGTTGTGCTTGGTGATTCAGAATTAGTAACTTCGTTGGCAGTGAATAACAAAGGTGAAGTTAATGCCTCACAGAGTTCATTAGAAAATATCCGAATGCGGAAGACAATTTATGATGTTCTGGAGGGAGGCGAAACTGCGTTTAAGAAAAGAGAGGAAAAGTATGGAGAAGCAGTCAGCTAAACAATTGCTGTCATTTGGCTTTCGTAAGCAGGGAAATCGACTAAGAATGTTTAGCTGGCTAAAGAAAAAATTCGAACCGAAACTTACAAAAATAAAGTGCTCAAGAAAGCCTTGAGAGATTAGTTGCTGAGGTCAAAGATCCGTATTTTTTTAAGGCGAGGGAGGCCCGAAGGCCTCACGAATTTTTAAGAGAAAGCGTTTGCGCCAATCAATTCAGAAGAATGCTGCATGAAAGGATGAAAAACACTCAGGTAAAATTAAAGCTTCAGATCCACCTCTTTGTGAACCTAGAATAGTTATATTCATCCAATATTTTTAAAGCTGACCTCGGGGGTAAAGGATGCTTTACGCACTCGTAGTCAGAAATGGCTTCAATTAGTGGACGCAGTTTCTCACAAAAAACAATATATTGTGAAATTCCCGAATATGCAGATCCCCATAACACATCATAAGCTAGGGATATAGGATTGTCCCATAGAGGGAAGAAATTTGGAGCAAATAGATGTATTGTCTTTGATACCGCAACAGGGCTTCGACAATCATTATCTTTTCCACCCTTCAATGCTTCAAGAAAATCCCTAAATAATGATGTGACAGTGGTTTCATCAGAATCAGAAAAACTGATGATATTTCTGATCTTGTATGATTCTACTACTTCAAGATTTCTGGAAATGCAGTCCGATAGAGCTGATAGGCTGAATCGTCCAAATCTATAAAAATTTATATGCCATGAATCAAGAAGAATTTTTGCTCCTAAAGCCATTTCATTAACATCCGCCCAGTTAAAGTGTACGTGATTTAGCGCTTTGAAATATGCTTGGAACCTGTGCTCTCTATCATAAAAGGATTTTACTCCGGCTTTCAGCTGATCTTCAGTAGGTATTGAAATAGATGGCATGGATCAAATTATAATTAAAAGGAGATGCTTTTACATCTCCTTTTTACCTCTCTGCCTTATTTATGTTATCCATCGAGAGCCTTAAACTCTTCGATGGGAAGGCAAATGAACCGGCCCCCCACACGTTCAAGCTCAATGCTTTTCTGCCATGTTTCTTCTTTCTGTGCCGCTTGAGTTATAGCATTAGCGATTCCGTATTTATCGTATTCCGGCTCTGATCCGAAGGCCATAAGAATATTCTCTTTCTGGGCCTCGCTCAGCCTGTAGTGCTCGACAACGTTGTTGATGACTTTCTGAGGGTTCTTGATCTTCAATTCTGTTGAATCTCTTAGCTTCTGAATGATTTCTCCGAACCTGCCGAATAGTTCCCTGATTGACCTTCTGACCGACAGATATACCATTTCATCGTAGAGCTTATCTCCGTTTCCAAGATGGACCTCGCGTGTTACAAATTCTTCAGCGATCATTCCGTTGGAACACTTAGCCCGGAAGAGCCTTGGTTCTACCCTGAGAGCCTTGTGTCCTGTTTCTGAATTTGTGAAAAAGAGGCCCCCGATAATCAAGTCGTCTCTGTGCCGGACAAAATCGCGGAGCTTTCCGCTTTTTACCTTGATATTCATCTCAATCTCGGAGAGATAACAGTCCTCAATTTCAGCCTCGTGAGCCTGAAGTTCGTTCAGCGAGCTATAAAGAACATCTAAATGGTCAATAACCCTATAGTGGTCACTTAAAAACGCCCTGATTGACTTTCCTAAGCCTCGGATGAAAAACTCCTTTTCCTTTTTCTCAAGCCAGATGTTTACGTTTTGGGAAAGAAGTTCCGATGCTTCCGTTTTCATCTTGTTGTAATACTTCAAGGGAATTTCGAGTTTATCGGCTATCTGATTGTGGCATGGGTCGGTAATAGGAAAAGCATCATCTTGGATTTGAAAAGCTCCGCCGTTCTCAGCTGAGACCATTTGAAGTTCATTGGAACCTATTTTCCTATCCCATTTCAATGGTTTTTGTCTTTCGAGTTCCTCGATCAAAGATTGTAGTTTCATGCGTTTCTCCTTTTTTTGATTTTAAAAAGCTGTGGGCAGAGAGGGATCTATATGAACAAAGGGCTTAAAAAGAGCTATGAGGGTTTTTGAGGGCCCTTGAGGCTGGCATAGAAGACCTGTCTCTCGATCGTCAGCTTCAACGCTCTGGGACTCGGCATGCCCTCAAAATCCATTTTTCCAAAAGTTCCTGCCGATTCGATCGTCAGACTCCCAAAACCGAATATTCTTCCCCAGATTCCGTATCTACAAGTGATGTCTTCTATATCGACGAGTTTTATGGCCATAAATCGTTTTCCGATGATTCCTCTTTCCTTTATGAGCCTAAGATTCGTGAGGTAAAGACGATTAAACTTCCAGTCGAGGTAAAAAATAATGCTGAGGAAAAGAAGGATAAAAAGTGATATAGCATAACAGTACACCTCTAAACCCTGATATACTATCCCCAGAAAAGGACAAGCAAAGCAAAGGTAGAAAAGAAAGAATAAAAATATTTCTATGAGTGGAATTGCTAAGAACAGCCAGTGAGGATTGGTTCTTCTAATTA
>Ga0180437_10003452_pt1 | contig 23533 bp, 34 predicted proteins | sample SS_ome_4_FD_132410 | JGI IMG/M metagenome (GOLD analysis project Ga0180437, IMG submission 132410) | Hypersaline lake sediment archaeal communities from the Salton Sea, California, USA - SS_3_D_1 metaG | ecosystem: Environmental > Aquatic > Non-marine Saline and Alkaline > Hypersaline >...
CTTCCTTGCCTCAGCCACATCGAGCATCTTGGGATTTGGCTCCTTCCATTTGATACTACTAACATCATTATTATTTACTTTTTTCATTTTGCTCTCCTACTATCTTCTACTAAGTCAGTTAATTGTTCAAGATCCTCAAATATAGCCTTCCCATTAACAGCGCCACTCTCCATTGAAGAAATAAGAATCTTTCTATAATTATCATAAGCCGCAGAATAATCTTCATTCCTCACTGGAGGAGGATCAACATATTCATCAACGCACTTGCTGATGCCTTCAGCCGTCACCTTGCCTTCATCTTCTAATCTATTTATCACCTCCTCTGCTACATCGTATTGGTCATCCTTACTTATCGTCTTACAATATTGCTTCATCTTTTTCTTAAATCTCTCAGCATGTGAAGCAACTGTGAACAACTTTACAGCCTCTACATCATACAGATCATCTTCATTCCTAATAGTATCCAAAGCTTGCGCAATATGCTGACGATTAAAATTACCTCTAAGAAAACGATGAAGCAATATATAACCAACCCCAATACGAAAGACACCATGCTGCATCACGCCGTTTTTCATCATACTCCAATCTTGATTTTTAAGACCATCTAGATCCGACTGATAAAAAAATTTTTTTATCACTTTTACGAAATCTTCTAAAGTATCACTAGCTTTAACAAACTTATCTAAATGTTCTTTAGCTAGTTTCACAGTCTCAAGTATCTCTTCAGTAGTGACCTTCTTCTGACTATCATTCTCAGTAATCATCACTCGGAGCATATCCGTATCATCAAAGCTCTTAACTAATACCTCAATCTCCTTATAACCAAGATCCTTTAGAGCCTCCAAGCGGTGATGCCCAAATGCCAGCTCATACTTCCCTTTCTTCTTCGGAGCTTTCCGTACAACTATCCCTCCCCAATAACCATCAGGAGCATGTTGTATGGAATCTTTCAATAAAGCAACATGCTGAAGATCTAATGGTAGTCGTTCAAAGTCTCTATGAGGATTTGGTAGTATATCAGAAATTTTAACTTTCATTCTGCTCTACTCTCCTATTTTCTTTAAAGCATCCACAAACAATTTATAACCATAAGCCGTAAAGCTCACTTCCTCAACCAAACCAGATTTGAAATATATTTGAGCTTTCCAATCAAAATGAATACTATACGGCTTTGCCTCTGCCTCATGTTTCATAAGTTCTTTATTAAATTCATTGTCATCATTGCATACGCCAACAATTCTAACAAACTCTATTGCCTCTAAGTTGATTAGCTCTTCTCTATTATCAATTCCATGTTCGCAAACAAATATCATAACCATCCCCATTCTGAATACGTTACTACTCTCTTTAATGAATGTTTAATGAACCACTTATGATTTTGATCTATAAAGTCTATCAGTATCACATCCTCCTTTCCTTCAGCTTTCCTCAAGCCTCTGCCAAATCGCTGAATGACTGCTATTTCACTCTCACCACCCACCGCATTGACAACACAACCAACACTCCGAATGTTCACGCCCTCACTCCAAATGCGAGTTGCGATGACAGCTTTGGTCTCTCCATTCTCAAACCTTCTCTTCTGCTCTTCCACAATCTCCTTATCCGTATCACCATGCAGGAAAACAAACTCCACATTAGTAGAAGACAGCAGCTTTGACATCTCCCTTAAGATTTCACCATGCTCTACTCTCTCAACCATTATGAGAACTGTTTTCCCTTCATTCAACTGCTCTGCTGCTTTGTCTAGAATGAGTTTGTTCCTGGTTCTATTTTCAACTATTCCTTTCTGGTAAACTTTATCATAGGTGCCTTTCAGCTCATCTTTCAGAGTATCAGACTCAGGCACCGCATAGAACTTTAATTTTGGTTTTGCTAGTATTTCTCTCTTCTCCATTTCTGTATACGTAGTCCTGCCGATTGTAGGCCCAATCAATCCCTCCAATGCCATTTGACCTCTTTGGTCATTTGGCAGGGTGGCGGTGAAGCCAAACCTCACAGGAGCAAACAATCTCTTCAGCACATTAGCATAAGTACCACTTAGATTATTAACATGGTGAGCTTCATCCACAATCACCATACCATAATCTTTAAAGAACATACCAACATCTACTTTGGCCAAAGTCTGAATCATACCTATTGTTATTTCTTTCACTTCTTTATAACCACAACCGAACCTGCCTATCTCATCCTCTTCATCAGGAAAGAACTTTTTCAGCTCCTCATAAGTCTGTTCAAAAAGAGAAGAAGTATGAACAATGATCAGAGTAGGAGTACTAAAGCAACTACACAAAGCACCAATCAGCACTGTCTTACCAGAACCAGTAGGAGCTTGCCAGACGCCTCTAGAATAACCTCCCTCCTCAGTCATCTCATTAACAGCTTTCTCTTGGTCCTCTCTGAGAGTAATACCAACCAGATAAGGAGGCCAATCAGGTTCAATGCCATAATCAGGACAATCTAGTTCTGGAACAAACTCATATTTGTCTATCAAAAGAAAAGCTACTCTATCAATAAAACCAGAAAGGAAGATCCCTTTAGCACTTACAACAGGATAGAATTGAGTCTTCTTTTCTTTACTGAAAGGTCCTTGCTCATACCAAGTATAGTTATAGCCCAAGACCTTGCGGAGGTAGGGAATCACAGCAGGGTCATCTGTAATGATTTGTGAAGTAACGGGGTTGCGTTCTTTTATTTTAATTTTCAAGGTGCTCTCCCCTTTTTTGCTTCCTTCCTATTTACTATTATATCCTATTTCCAGAATAAAAGAAAAAATATTTTTAACAAAATCTACCACCAGGATATTCAGCCTCAACACCAGACTTTCGATGCTTGAATACAAAACCAGAGCCTCCGCATCTCCTACATTCTCTAGGATAGAAACCTCCCCACTCAATACCAGCACAGCATCCACAATCAACCTTATCCCATGCAGGCCATATTTCAGATTTCTGTGGCTCTCTGTAAACTATCTCTCCTCTTTCATTATCGTAGTGTGCCATCACAATAACCTCATTTGGAACTTTTCATAGCTCCACTCTTTCCATCAGCCATTGTCGGTCTGTCCACTTTACGACTATCTAGAGCAAACTGACCAGCATCCAGCTGCTGTAGCACCTCAACCTGCTTCATCCCAGTAAAGCCTCTATGTCTATGGCCCAGCACATTTATTCTCATGATGTGTTCGTCTTTTTCCAGCTCACCTTGATTCAATCCCAACATAACATCTATGTTAGCAAAAATCCTTATATCCCAACTTGTGTGTTTAGTTCCTAAGTTTATTCTGTCTATTCCTTCTCTTGTTGACTGATGAGCGCTGTAGACTATCGCCTTGCGTTTCTGAGCCAGCGCTTTTAGCATTTTGCTGTTGTAGTTGTATTCACTATCACTGCCCCTTGTACTGGAGGAAGGAGCTGCCATAGCTCCAATATAGTCAACCACTATGACATGAGGCGAAAAGTTCTCAAACACCTCCAACGCATCCAGATAGTTTTCAATCTCCCTGATGCCAGCACTGCCCATCGGAAAGCTCTTCAGCCTGAGCATACCAGCACCAGGTCCCAGCTTATCCAACACTTCACTCTTGACGCTCTGCTCATCCAGAGCAGGTCTTAGTTGCCTCTCATACCTTATCTCTCCTCCTTCATAGTAAGGAAACCTCAGATTGTCATTATCAGAAATCAACAGACTACCAATCGAACTCCACATTCTTTTAATATTGTCCTCTTCTTCTGTTTCTAAGGAAATGAACACAGTGTTCAATCCAACCTCTACCGCTCTGGCTGCTGTGTGAATAAGAGCAAAGGTCTTACCTCTTTTCATAGGAGCCAGAAACACCGCCAACCATCCAGTCTTAATAGGACCTACCATTCTGTCTAAAGCATCAATCCCGAAAGTCAAACTCACTCTGTTCTCTTCTCGCTCAAATACTTTCTTTACCGTCTTAGAGTCAAAAGCATCCAGCCCTAAATCCTCACGCTCTGGAATCCTGCCACCTTGATTCCATATTTCTTCTGCTCTCTGAAGTTGATCCTTTTCTAAAAGAGTTAAAATCTTACGACAGCTCTTGTGCATTCGCTGCTTCTTAAAATATTTCAGTGACTGCTCAAACAAGTAATCCTCGTTGAAACCTTTCCTCTCATACTCCTTGCTGATACTATACAGAAAGGTCTCTATCCAATCCGACTCATCCTCCTTCAATCCTTCAGCATGGTCCTTGTAGATGTCTTTTATCATAGTGAGAGGAGCTTTAGAATGACCAGCAAAATACTCCAACACCCACTTCATCACAGTCTTAGCTGCCATACCATCAAAGTATTCCAACTCTACCAGCGGTTGTATCTTCTTCAAGTAAGGAGTAGAGACTATGCAGCCAGTCAGTATCCTGCGTTCCGCGTCAGCGTCTAGCTTTTTACTTCTACCGATTCTAAAAGCCATCAGAATTTACAAGCCCACATGATATGTTTAAATTTATTGACCCATTCAGGAGCATACTCCCAGTCACTATCCTCCCACAACTTCTTTTCAACCCTACCACAAGTCCAACAATATCTGTAATTCACAATCTCATACTCTCCTGTTATAGGATTTTGCCATACAGGACCTCCTCCATATCCCCAATAATGATTGCACATAATACATCTCCTTTCTTATTGTATCTCATATTTCTCAACAAGCTGGACTGGTTTTGGAAAAACAATTCTTCCTTTGATAATCAAAGCTCTCTTCTCCCAATAGTTTGGATCACTTTCTTCTGGAATTTCATAATGAAAAGAAATATCACCATAATAGTTTTCGTTGATCCTACTTAGTAACTCATCCTTATTCATTTTCTCAATGGACAAATCCCCATCTTCACTGATATGAAAAAGAAAATACATCTCATTAACTCCTTTCATTTAGCTAAAAAATTCTCTGCGACATATCTTGGCCATATTTCGCTCCAAGCATAGTTGCTGCACAAAGCACCAATCCGTATCTTTGTACTACTACCAAACTCCAAAGCCAGAGCCTGGTAAAAGTGCAAGCAGTAGTCCTTGTAAGTAGCATTCGGTATGGCACCGTTCAACTTTCCACTTTCTATATAAGTACACATCCGCTTAACAGCAGCATCAAACTGCTGCTCTTGCTTAACAGAAAACCTCCTAACATTCCCATCACAAACTACATGCTTCCTGTAAAGCCGTTTCATTTCATCGTAGACTTTGTAATAGTTTTCTGGTATCTGTTCCTTACCGCCTCCATTCTCCCTATAAATATGGTTTAGGAATTTAAAGAGATCCATTGACCTTTTCTTTCTTCTAGTCCTACAAGACTTATTATTATAATCCAAGATAGCATTTTTTACTTGCTCTGGTGTCATCACCTTAAATAGTTTTGTTTCTAGAAAAGTTAAACTCTTCTCTGACACGCCACTTTGCTCGCTGTGCATAATGGTTCTTGGTTGCTGGTTCCAGTATTTAAATACATCCCTTGCTTCTTCTGTTGCTCTCAGATAAGAGAACCGTTGTTTTTCTTTTTTAACATTCTTGCTCTCAGTAATATGGAAGTCTCCCGGTTTAGGTCTTCTCTTTCCATTGCTTTTTTGCCAAGGTAAGCAGATGTCCACTAAAAAGTTAGGCGCGTTTAACTTTTCGTTTTCCTTACTAATATTTTCTTCTTTATTAGTTACTATATTTCTTTCTTTTTTATTATAAGAGTATATTAGAGGAATGGAAAAGTTAGGTGCGTTTAACTTTTTTTCTGTTTTTCTTATTCTGTTAAGGAGTTCTTTAGGAATATCAACTAGTTCTGAAGAGGTGGGCATTAAAATCTCCTTTAAAAATAAAAGTTAGGCGTGTTTAACTTTTACGTTTTCCCCTTTTTCTGAAAAACAGAAAAACCAACCATTAGAATGAAATAAAATCGAGCGCCCGACAAGAAAAGGAGAAAGGAGGAAACCTCAACTTGCCGGACGCCCTTTCCCATATATGGATACTATTATTATATCCTATTTCTTAAATAAAAGAAAAATTATTTTTCCTTCTGCTTCCCATTCTTGATATAAGGGACCAAGCCACTTAAGATCTGCACAATCTTATCATCTGTAGCCCAAGGAGTTGCCCGCGCTATGCCTTTCAGTAGATTGTAGGAAAGCAGTAGAAAGAAAGAGTTCTTAGCAACAAATTCTCTTATATAGAGGTCTAAAGAAATGATGTCAGTAGGACTATCCATTTCTGTCTCTCTCTGCTAATCTATTACTTCGTTCCTCCTCCTCTTTAGCCTTGGCGAGAATTTCTTCTTCGGTGAGACCTTCAAGCTCTCCTGTTACTTTCCGCATGGCTGCCATTATAAGAGTGTTTATGGCAAACCACAACTCTGGTGATATTTTCATCTTTACCCTCCTATTCTATTTCCAGAATATCGTACTGTAGCATTAGCAGTACTATCTCCCGGTATATTTTGTTGTAGGCTAAGGCTGCGGCTGCTTCCTCTTCTGAATTTATTACTGCACTCCAATGGTCTAAAGCTAAATCAGCGTCAACAAAATAGCTATTTCCTGTAACTCGGTTCTTGAATTTATCTACAAATTCAGCTCTCTTCTCTGCTGGTAAGGCATCTCTGTAATCGAGATACATCTCCCAATAGTCATTCAGCATTTGTCTAGCCATGATGTAAGCATCCCATCCTATAGAATCACTACGGATGCCTTTACCAAGACAGCCACATAAAGCAATAACAATGGTTAAAAACAATACTACTCCTATCTTACATTTCATCTTTACTTCTCCTCTCCATTTATTTCTGCTTCACAGATACAAGTGTCAATGATTATATCTATTTCTTTAGCAGATTGTTCTAAAGCTCTTATTTTGTCTTCTGTTTCTTTCCTGAGCTTTCTTAACTCAAGTTTCTGCCTCAGAACTAGGCTCTTTAGCTTGTCTCGTAAGTTCTCTTCTTCCTGGCGTTTCATTCGGCGCTCCGATTGAGGCTAGGTCTTTAAAGAATTCTGTAAGTTTTGTTATGCTTTTAACTGTTTCATTTCTGTCAGAGTTGCTAGCTGCTTCCACTCCTCCAATTCCTATCCAAATATGTAACAAAAACAAAAGACCTAAATCAAACTTGCAGCCTTGAAAATCTATAGGTTTATTATCACGACCCCTTATTGTCCAATCTCTAAATAGAGGATGTGTTCTGAGATCAATATAATGCTGACAGCCTTTGCAGTCTTTCTCTTTGCATTTTAAAGACATTTAGCTCCTTTCACAAGCTATAAAGCAGTAGCTGGCTGGACGCCAGGTAGTGCCATGGTTGTGAGTTCCGTTTCCTCCGGCATCTGCAATAACATTACTCATGTTAGTGTTAGTAGCAGAGTGGAAATTCTTATCAGTCGAAGTATCTCCATAAGAAGGGTAAACAAAAGTACTATTTGAATCTCCAGAATTGGTCTTAAAGTAATGTGAGTGAGTAGGCATTTCAGATATAGTTAGTTGATGACTTGGCTGCGTCCAGGTGCCAGTAGAATGCGCTCCACCTCCAGTCTGCCCGCCATTACCACTGCCACTGGTAACAAAGACAGCTTTATCGTTCATACCAGCTTTTAGAGTGTAACCTATCGGAGCAGTGTCTGCATAGAATAGAATAACTTCACCTGTTGGGATATCATCACCCCTTGTGCTGTATGACAAGTCGCTTCTGTTAGTCGATCTTAATCCTATAGTCATTTCTATACCTCATAACCTCCGTATACTTGGTAAGTAAAAGTAGTTTTGGAAGTATGTACCATCTGTAAAGTATCGTTAGCATCGCCAAGTATTATGCCAGGGATTCCACAATCTAGTATGTAGGTCTCATTAGTGACAAAAGATCTCTCGAAAAACTGGTTGGTGGGATTCCGCGCAGTACCAACAGAGCCGCCAGTATCCAATACTTTGTACATCTGTACGGTAGCTTTTGAGAAGTCAGTCAATCCTCCTGTTGGAGCATGTATCCAAATCTGCCTAATGAAACTTGTAGTACTGCTGGGATTGGTATACATTATATGGGTCGTTCCAGCGGTTGTAACTGCAGTCATATCTCTGATAATATCATAGTCGAAAGTAGCCATTTTGTACTTCTCCTCTTATAGAAGGCTATATTTTTTTAAATCTAGTCTAACAGTCTGGCTAAACAGTTGGGTTGTAACTCCTCCACTACCGTCTGATACCAACACCATATCGTCAGCACAAGTATCGCGACTGGTAGCAGAATTGCTCCACAGCACCCTAGTCCAAGGCATCTTGTGGTGGTAGTTATGGTGTGGCTGTCCATATTGTGGAGTATCCATACTAGCATCTAGTATAGCGTCTTTAAGGGTAATGATGGTTGATGTTCCACTATATGCACAGGCAGTAACATAACTATGGCCTGGGCTAGCTGTTCCTGTTATATATACTGCCCTGCCTATTGTGTAGACAGACCTCATGTCTCCATTCTCTTCCCACTGGACTGTGCTGTAATAACGCCATGGGGTTGTGCCTGTTCCCCACCAGCTTCCCCCTGGGGTGTTCCCAGACAAGGTACCGTCATCATTAAGAGACACTGATATTCTAGCATCCAGGTTAGCAGCAGAACCTCTTGCATCCACAACTTCATCATAAGTTGTTGTATTGTAGTCTATGTCTTTCCATGCTGATCCGGTGTAAACGTACATTCGGTCATTTGCACTATCATACCAAGTGGTTCCTTCAGAAGGAGAGCCAGGAGCAGAAGTACCTACCATATTTGTTATGGCGGCATCAATGTGGTTTCTTAATATTTGATAAAGCTCCCCGAAAGTAGTTACGCCGCTTTCTGGTTCTGTGCTGTCATAAGTTTGTCCCATTGTTATTTCTCCTCCAGCCTATCTTGCATCCACTGCGGGAGACTTTCTTTTCTCTCCTTAGTTACTTCTTTCTTTGGAATGTCTTGATAGTAGATAATGGATTCCCCACTCATGGCTTCCACTATCCTTGCTAGTTTTGCCAGGTCTACATTTATTCGCTTTCCTAGGATGGAATTCTGCGCACTAAATGACCAAGGGTAAGGTTCATTTGGATCTGGAGAGAACATATCAAATCTATGGGAAGTGAGCTGAGTGAGGTCACCATTATCATTTAAGGCTTGTAGCTCTCCATTAGCAGACATGTCTTTATATATAGCAGCTCCTTCACTACCAAACCATACAGTAACACCACTAGCACTCTGCGTTCCTCCAACCGTTACTCCTGAGCCAACACTAACACCACTGAGTGTAGTTACTCCGCCTGATATAGTAATCCCACTAGCAATACTGACTCCACCCTGTATAGACACTCCCCCAGCTACAGTCAGTCCACTAGGCAGCTCCATTACTCCGGTGATCTTAGTCTCTGTCCCGCCATCGTCTTGGCTGTACATATGATTGTCAGCCTTCTTGTACATAGGAGCTCCGCCAGTGCCATACCAGCAAGTCACGCCACTGCTGTCATTTGTTCTTCCCAGAGTAACACCAGTCTCAAAACTCACTCCAGCATAGGTAGCAAAAGCACTAGCCCCCATCCACATATTCCCATCATAAATGTAAAGGTGTGAGTTGCCGCTGTTATACCACATCATTCCTGATACAGGGCTGCTGGGAGCTGCACTCCCTATCATATTAGTCATTGAGGCATCGATGTGATTTCTTATGATATCATATAGCTCTCCGAGAGTAGTTACTCCGACTTCTGGATTCGAGCTGTTATATGTTCTTCCCATGTTTTGTTCTCCTAAATACTTTCACTGCTACTTTCTGATGAGCTGCTCTCAGAGCCTGAACTGGATTCTGAGCTGCCTGATGACAATAGCTTGCTTTCCAAATAAGCTACTCTGTTTTCAAGTGCTTCTACTTTTTGCAACAACTGCAAGCCGTGGCTTTGTACTGCATCAACTCTTGAGTTAAGAGTGTCTTTATGGTTTTGTAGATCGTTTACTTGATTCTGTAGGTAGCTCTTAGAATTCTCTAACTTGTTGTCTAGATAAGCCTGAGTTTGATCTGTTTTGTCCTGCATGTAATCTTTTGCAGCCTGTATTGCTTTAGCAGTAGCTGATACCCAAGTAGTCATTTTTTAATCTAATATCCTTTTATAACCATGTTGACTTCTCCAGGAACAATATTACCAGCATCATCATACAGGGTGATGTGAAAATCACTCAGTGATTTATTTTTAAAAGAGTAGTAGTAAGCATCTGTAACAGTAGTACATACCACAGTGTAATCGACCAAAAAGTTTAGACTAAGATCAGAAGACAAGTTAAAAGTAGTTCCACTTTCAGCGCCTATTATACCACTTATGGATTTAGCATTGAAGAGGCGCAATTTATCTGGCACATCAACATAAGAGGCTATGGAGACAAAGTTGAGAGTTGTTAAGTTGGTGTCTAATGTGAATAGCTCTTTCCGTTGGAAATATCTGAAAGAGGCTTCTATTGGAGTCGAGGTATATGTTACCCAGCTAGCAGAGGCTAATGGGCTAGACGATCCATACCTATACATAGTAGTGATTGCAGACAAACTAGTTATCTCTGCATCCGTGTCATTCGGAAATGAAATATCAGTTCTATTTGGATAGGTTAGGTCAGTGGCCCTCAACACCTCACTATGGTATTGCCTAACTAGTCTGAGTGTTTGTCGCTGTTCTGCACCAACATCCCTACAAGGGCTCTGGTAATAGCCAGCGGTCACTACACTGCCATCGTAATAAGTTAAAGAGGTTCCAGAATCAACCCAGGTACTAACGCCACTGCCCGTGTCTAGTAGCGCATGCGGAACAGCAAGGCCTGGGGTGTTACCGCTGTGTATCCATACAAGGTTGTCTGTGATGTTACCATGGAGAGATAGATCTGAAGCAATCCCATCAACAAAATCGTCTATTTCCTGTATAGAATAGACTATATTTACATAAGTACCGATATCGATATTGACGTCAGCAGAAGTAGCATTGACAGACATGTTCCCTGAAGTATCTATTGCTTTTATCCAATAAGTCCAATTCCCAGTGTAAGGAGCTGTATGTATGTGTAGATTCTGGCTGATCTCTTTTGTTATATTAGTGCCTGTCTCCCAGGAGGCTCCTTCTCTAATGAGATAACCCCTTCTGTCTGCATCTGTTACATGATCCCATTTAAAGATAATGGAAGAGCCGTCTTGAGCCACTATGAAGTTGCTTACGTCCTCTGGAGGTGCTGTTTTCCAGAGTATTGTTAAGTTATCCGTTCCAACCTCAGGATTATCAGGATTATGCGCCCTGTTGGATAGCGCATCATAGCCGCACACTGCTATTGTGTAGGAAGTATTAATCTGCCACTCTACTTGGTTTGAGACATATATATTGCTTGTGGTAGCTCCTAGATATTCCCATACGCTATCAGTTATGGAAGTATTTTTCCTGTAAATTAGCCACTTAGCTATTTTCCGCTCTGTGTACTCTGAATAAGTCCATATAACATGGACTTCACTTTTTAGGTTGCCGCCTGTATCTGTCCTTAACCTTTCAAGGGCGCTTACGTTGGCAGCGATGGGAATTGTTTGCAGAGCAGAAACATCCCAGTCTATCGGAGTTCCTTCTTCATAGAGACTCTCGTTGTATTCGATTGCTGATATCGTTCTTTTAAGATCTCCGCTTCTTGATATCTCAACTATCTTTAGTTTTTTAAATTCGCTATTCTGCACTCCCACAGCATATACATCATGCTCAGATGGAGTAGTGCTCCAGTTTGTCGGAGCTATACTCAAGGTTGAGTGATCGCCTGCTCCTGTAGTTATTGTCTGGCTTTCAACGGTGTCAGTTCCGCTGTGCCTGATGTAGATAACATAAGTACTGCCTCCAGCCAATGTAATAGTCCTATCCAACACCACACTATCACTAGAAGCAGAAACCACTCGCCCACCAAAACCCCACTGAGGTATGTCATGCTGTACTCTTATGACATCACCAACTTGGCAAGCTAAGGCATCAACATCAACATCAAAACTAACACTTCTGGTCAGATATTTATTGCAGTTTAGTCTATACAAAGCTTCTCTAAAAGCTCTGTTATAGCTAGTGCAGCCATAAAGAGTTATAGTAGATCTGCGTTCAAGATCCCCTTCAGAGTAATCATTCCCATATACTTGTATGGACTCTCTCTGATAGTCTCTGGTCTCATCAAAGTAAGTCACTTCTATTACATTTGCTCTGTCTTCCAGCCCTAGGAATGATTCTTTAAAGCTGTCTTCATAGATGTTTCCTACAGTGAAAAGCTGCACTGGATCATAGCTTTTATCAATAACGCAGCTGAACTTTGTGCCTCTCATCACTACCATCCCGCGACCAACTTGACTAATGTGGCTTAGGGCTTCCCATGTTGGTGTTTGGGAGTCAAACACTATATCTACCACACATCGCTTATCTCCTTCATCAGTCAGCTCATCACAATAATCAGCCCAATTTTTAAAGGCATCATAATCTATGCGGGTTGTTGGATCTATTCCGTCTCTTCCTTTATAAGAGAAGGAAGTTACTGTGTCTCCTGTACTTCCACCAGTAGTAAGTTCATAGAAAGGCTTCACTAGAATATCGTAGCACGCCCACGCAGGGTTATCAGCTCTCACTGCTTCCCATTGGCTGGTGTTGGTATTGTAAACGATAGTGTGGCTGCGTACAACTTCACAAGTTATGCTGGGAGCACCACTACTTAGCTGTGCTGTGGCTAGGGCTCTGACTCCAAGCAGAGCAGTATATGGGTATGTAAGGTCGTCTGGTATTATCTCTCCTATGGCTTTTAAGTATATAGTGTTTATGTACCTTGATGTGCTTGCTTCTGTGTCTGTTACTTTTATTCTTACATCATATTGTGCTGGGCTTAAACCGTGGACTTCAAACGCTCTGCGTATTGGCTTATTCTGTGCTCCTATTATATTTATATTACCAGCCTTGTAGTATCTGGTGATACTTGAGAACCAATCATCAATATCCCCAATTGACCAGGTGTCATAATCTGCAGCTACAGCAACCTCAACTATCTGAGCATGATTAAGACCTCTTATTTCTACCCATGATTGCTTGTAGGAACCCATCTCTACCCAACCAGTGTCCATAGTAGCATGGTAACCTGTTCTGTATCTCAGAGGATGATATTGATATCTAATCTGACCGGTAGCATAATTGTGAGAACTGCTATAAAGGGGAAAGTGTCCACTAGTATTCTGACCAAAAAAGAATCTAATTCTGTCGCAGGTAGAAGTGAACTTAAATCCCCAGTTTGTATAAGTACTGTCTGAAGCTGAGATTTCTCTGTCTTGTCCCCCAGTGAGAGCAGTCCAGCTTGCTGCGCCTGAGACACTGTATTCTATGCTTATTTCTACATAAGTGGAACTTAGCCCACCACTGTCATTGGCGTAGTAAAGACCATAAGGACAAACTACTTCTATCCGCAAGCCTTCTACTGAGTCACCAGAAGTAGTTTTAGTTACATAAGTACTATCTGTTATCTCTGTGTTATAGGAAGTTATATCATAAGTATCATCGAAGTAGGGGATCTGTGGCTGTTGTCTAGTGCCATAGGTACACCGCACCCAGACATGGCTGTAGTTGCTTATGTCTTGCCCGTTTATCTGTATCTTCTTTATTGCCTGTACGTTTCCATCATGGACAGCTATTAGAGCATTGTAGTATTCATCATTTTCCTGAACATCAATGTAGCGATTAATAATGACGCCAGCGACTCTGCGCGTGCCGTAGATTCTTGGGATAGCACCTCCTTGGGTGGTTATGTTGCGCATCTCACCCCAACCGTAGGTATCTGTGGAATCGAAGTCTCCACCTACCCCAGAGTCTAGTTTAGGAGTGGATGGCATACCTACTGGCAGCAACCAGTTTACCAAGAGGCTTCCGGCTGTAGCTACGGCTGCTCCGGCCAACGCAGCTCCAAGTTTACCAAGACCTGCGGCCCAATATTGTTGAGTAACAACAGCTAGCACCATCACAACTACCATGGCTAAGACTCTGATTATAGACTTATCATCACCTCCTCCACCATGTAAGACGGGTAGTATTATTATCTGGTCCCCTGGATTCGGGCAGATGTGATTTAGATCTTCCTCTGTTAGGACTCTGCCGTTGATGCTGTAAGAGAGGTCTATCCCTTCCTCTTGTCTGGTGAGAAAGTTCTGCGCAGCTATGTACTCTGATACAGGCGTTGCTGCCTCGTACTCGGAGTAATAATCAGTTTTGTCCCAAAGGTTAAATGGACTATTAACTACTGTCAGCCTGACTTGTTCCATTATATCTAAAAAAGCCCCTTGTTCGACGTTTCCAAAGCGGATGATTCAGAGGTTCTATAACAGCATTTAATTTTTTCAGAGTATGGATGAAATGCTGTTCATCTACACAAAGACCTATGTGGTTAATAAAACGAGGATGGTTCTTTATAAGAACTAAGCACCCTCGCTCAGGTTTCTCAATCTTCTGCCAGACATTTCTTAAAGAAGCCTGATCATTAATCTGGAGATTTATTATAGCACTGTGGAATGCGCAGATTTTGAAATCAGGAAGCTCCGCTCTATTTACTCTCTTATAAGCTTCTCTAACAAGTCCCCAACAATCAAGACCAGTTCTGAAGTCCCTGCCGCCATCAACAAACGGTACGCCAACCAGCTCTTCTACACTCTCCACAAAAATACACTCTCCTATTATTTTTCAACATTAACATATATACCACCCTCAGGGATTCCAGGGAACCCGCCAAAATACCTGGCATTGTTTCTCTGCCTACAATCAGCTAGTGTTTTATTGCAAGCATTATATGCTCCACTATAGCCACAGCGAGTCCCTTTAAAGGACCATCTACAGAAGTTCTTCATATACCGAAAAGGTGGAAACAGCACAAACACTTGATTGGGAGCACTCAGATCAAAATAAGCCCACTGAGAGTCTGAGTAAGAAGAAGTTATAATGAAACTCTCCTCTATCTCTGCCGAAGTCAAGTCCAGATGTTCACTGTGTACTACGTACAGAGTTACATCAGCACCTACCCCACCATCGTAGTCTTCCATATAGGCTTGTATAGCTCTGCTGACATTACCTACCTTTACAGTTATTGTCTGGTGCTCTCCCTTTCCTGATTCCTTAGCTTCATCGAGTTCGAAGGGGAATGCTGTCCATGTGTTGCTGTCCCAAGTGACATCCTCGTTGTTGCGAGCAAGCCTTAAAGTTGTACCATCGCTCAGAATTAATTTCAATAATACAATCCAGGCACCTTCTCCTGCTAGTTTGTTCTTCTCTAGGATTGCTGCTGAGCTAAGATTTAAACTCATATTATATCTGCCTTATGGTGATAGTGCCTCTCCAGTAGCCTTTACGACTGCTAATGAATTTCATCTCGTCCTCTGTGAACCTGACCATGTATGTGGTGCCGCTGCTATCAGGACGATGCCATACGAATCTAGAAGCTCCACTTTCCATAGTGGTTTCGTAGAATGTCTGTAAAGTATTAAGATCGGTTGTAGAAAGAGCATTCCAAGTTATCTCCCACTCTTTCACTGCCCTAGTCCACTTGGATCTAGTCTGCTCGTAGCCAGCTTCAAACGGACTCCTAACGGTAGCCCTTTTGCTTGTTTCTTTTATTTGGGCATAGGCCCCGTCTATCTTAGGGAAGTCAGTCATTCCCTTTCTCCCAAGGCTTTACAGACAGTTTCTTTTCTACTTTCTCTTTAACATGCTCTTTTGTTGGTTCGGCTGCTTTTGCTACTGTGTTTTTTATTATCTGCTGTCTCACAGACTCTCCGGCTATTCTAAGCTTAATAGCCTCCCAAAAAGAGATATTGACTTTTGTGTTTACTACCACATCTACTTTAATGCTTTTTGCCACTGCCATACTATGCTCCCCGTATAGCCTGCCTGAAGGGTAGGCTGGTAGTGATGCCACTCAGCACCATGTCCATAACCCACTTCTTACCATCAAAGCGCATATCTCCTCTCTGCTCAGCCTCCATCTTATTTCCAGTCTCATTAATAACGTTTATCTGAATAGAAGGCTGCCCCCTTGGTGTAACAGTTTCTCCGCGTTGTAGGATGGCAGGGAACTCATCTGCTCTCAATCCTGAGTGTAGTCTTGGTGCCCCAGTAAACAAGGCTGCCGGATAGCTCCTGCTTGGGATAGTGGAACCAACCACACCTCCCTTATGTCCAAAGCTGGCAGAAGTAGACATTGCTCCTCCGCCAGCAGTAGTCGTAGTGCTTCCGCCAAACATCCCACCAAAACCACCAATTATATTATTGATAAAATCTACAAAGAACCTATTTGCATACAGTCTAAGGATATCTCCCATTATAGAAGTAACCATGTCTTTAAACGCATCGCTGGCAGTCTTAGTGCCATTAGCAAATGCTACAAAAGCATCAGTGAAGCTGTCGCTGGTGACTTGATTAAGCTCTTCTGTATTTATCTTTATGTAGTCCCAGAAGTTTTTGTATGCTTTCTTATCTCTTTCTAAAGCTTCTTCTATATATTTAGCCTGTTCCTCTTGGGCTTCTCCAAATGCTGCCAACTCTTCCTGGATTGATTTTTCTTTCCACTCATCCCACTGCTCCATCTCATCTTTGATACCTTCTGCTACTTCTTCAATTGCATCTTTAAGAGCTTTTTGGTGATCTCTAATATTTCTAATACTAGCCGTAATATGAGCATCTTCTGCAGTAGTTAATTCCTCTATAACCTCTTCTGTTTTTTTGTATTCTGTTTTTAACTTAGCAAGCTCTTGTTGTTCTTCTTTTATAAGCTTGAGAATATATAAACGACCTTCAGCCTTTTGCATCGTGCGAGCCCAAGCTGCTGTCATAGATCTAGCTCTTTCTTGAGTGGGAGATTCTTTGATAGGGCCAAGTATGCCCCCTCTTACTCCTGCTTCTCCACTACGCATCCTTTTGGCTTGGTCAACCATACTTTCCAAAGCATTCAGCCAGTAAATTACAGTATCAATAGCACCTGTAAAAACTATATCTAATACCTGTCCTACTTCTGTTGCCCACTCTTGAAGTTTTCCTTCTTGATAAAGGCGGTCTATAAGATCAATGAGTCCTTTTAAAGCATTACTAGATCCAGTTAAAGCATCTCCAGCAGTTCTTTTAAACTCCTTCCACATAGACTCCAGAGACTCAAACATTCCTCCCCAAGTATGATGGATTTTTTGGGACAATCCTCCGTAATGCTCTTCCATGTATCTAAATATAGCAGCAATAGCCTCTTGAGCACCTATACCAGCATTGCCGATATTTTCCATCTCCTTGGCAGATAGCCCAAACTCAGATCTCAAGATTTCCATCGCAGGAATACCGAGTTCAGCTAACTGATTAAGCTCTTGCTGTACAACTCTGCCCTTAGCAGACATTTGACCTAGTGCCCTGGTAACTCGTTGCATTCCTTCAGAGCCTGCTCCTACAGCACTGACAGCATCAACCAATATCTCCATCTGTTTAATGGTAGGCTCCATGCCCATAGCTCGCATACGGATGAAACCTTGTATGGCTTCTTCCGTACTGATAGGCATGCGCATAGCCCACTCGTTCAACTTTTGGAACCACTCTTCTCCTTTGCCCTTTGTAAGAGTATCAAGAGATATTCTCATCTTCTCAAAAGCAGCAGTTGTAGAAACAACACCACGTATCATACTAGATAAACCTTTAGCCCCAATAATAACGCCAAAGGCTGTACCAAGGCCAATGGCGGTTTTTTGCAGACCGCTCATAGATTTATGGAAGCCACCTACATGAGTACGAGCTTTTTTAAGACCGGCCTGTAAACCTTTGGTGTCTGCTCCTACACGGACAGTGATATCTTCGCCTGCCATATTCTACCTTCTTACCTTTGGAGCCTTGTTTAGCATCCTTACTTCTGTAGTCTTTTCTTTCATCTGATCTGTTTCTTTTTTCATCTTAGCAGATTGTATTCTTGTAAATGTTCTTAGCTTTTTCCTTTCTATTCTCGGTAGTTCTAAAAACTCTTGATGGGTACATTTTAAAAACTCCGTACATATATACATATCGAAATACAATGGAGTAGTGATTTCTAAATCATCCTCCCCCATCAATCCTGCAAAAAATCGTTCTCTTCAGCCTCCTGCCATTCTGTGAGTGATGTAATATCTCTTATAATCTGAGTAAAATGCGGAGCAGTCAGTCCCATATCTCTAAGGATTGTCATCTTTTTATCTCTATCTTCTACTATGTTACCTTCTTTGTCTTTGATAGGAACATCTATGCCTTTTAGCATCAGCTTAATGCCTATCTCTTGGTTATGTTTTTCTGTTGCTTCTATATAACTTTCATCAGTTAGATCAAAAGTCTTTACATGCTGCTTTCTAGATAATCCCAGCTCCTTAAAAGCAGGATCATCTGGGTGGATAACTTTATTTATCACTGGAGGCTTTGGAGCCTTGGCCCTCATCTCTTCCATCAGCTCAGTAACACCAGTGGACTTTATAGGTATTCTAAGCCTCTTCTCCTGCCCATCATGAGTCACTTTAAGAAGGCTATGTCCTCTGCTTTGAAACAGAGAATTTCCTTCCTTCAGCTCCTCTATGTTTATAGTTTCAATTCCTTCCATACTTAACTCTCCTTATCTAAAATTACGAAGCTGTCATACAAGTAACACCAGAGTAGAAAGAAGACATAGTGGCTATGTTACCATATATCAGCCCATTGATGTTACAAGTGACAGCGTCTTCACTTTCTGTAACGGTTTGTTCATTGGGTGGAAAGTACACCTCGTCCAGAGTCCAACCATAGTCAGTGGCTCCATCCCAAAGCACCTGCACTCTGTAGGCCATCTTACTGTTATCAGCAAAGCTCTTAGTACTATAAGCAGCAGCTCCACTTAACTGTCCTACGTTGATAGTAGAGTGGCCTTTCCAGGTAACTAAAGTTCTTCCATTACAAGTAGTTGCTCCACTGAGCCAATCTCTCAAGTACCCAGTATAAGTAGTATCCTCAAGTCTTATGGAAAATGAACAAGGCAGGGGTTCAAATATAGCATCATCTGGCCCCATGTGGTAGCTGGCGCTGGCATTGTAGTTGCCTCTATCCATTTCCAGCATCTCTTCTACTTTCCCTCTAGCCACAGGAAAGGTTAGGTCTGCATTAGTAAATAGCAGCTCTAGATACAATCCTGTAGTAGCGCTGTGGTAATCATATATTCTAAGTTCTCCATCTTTGTTAGTAAACTTCATCTTCTAAATCTCCTTACTTCTTTTTTGGAGTTTTAATTACTTCTTGAATATCTTTCTCTTTCTTCTCTTCTTTATCCTCTTCTAGTTTAGGCATTAAAGCATTAGCAAGCATCTCACTCTTCTTTCTACTGAATCCTAAACCGAGATAATGTTGAATCACCTCTTCTAATCTCATTTTGTACTCCTTACCATTTTTCAAGCCAGCTAATACCTACAGTGTAGTCAAATTGCATCCACTCGTCATTTGGTATCGGCTGGTCTGTTATTATCTCTCTCACCTTCATTGTCTGCAAAGCATCAGTAAAGTCATCAGAGCTGAAGTCATACAAGCTGATTGTTTTATTGATATGAAAATGCTCTGCTATCTTGTCTCTTATTTCATAGTGTCTATTTGTCTTGTCTGCTTTTTCAGGATTTACAAATATATTAAAGCTGAGCATAACCATAGTGGTTTGGCCTTCTTCTGTATCACTCACTTGGCGATGGTAGTCTCTATCAGCAAAAGCGAGTATCCTTTCCCGTACCCATTCGGCCATGTGCTCCGGTTCAAACTGCATGCCTTCCCATGCAATTGTCAATTCCTCTTCCATTACCAACTGATTAGCTATATACTTCTCGATAGAAGCCTTTACATTCTGTACCATGCCATCAGCATCAATAGACGCCATCTCATTTATACCCCAAAACTAATTGTTGGCCTACCATAATAAAATCTATTCCATCGCCGCTTGTAATAGTTACTTAAATCCTTTACCAGAGTTGCTCCTCTTAGTTCACGCATTGAGACACGGACCATTCCATAGGGAGCTTGTCTGCTGCTTCCATACTCCAAAAAAATGATGTAGGAAACTCCATTCACAATCTCGACCCATTTATTCATATATTTTCCTAGGTGTTCTGTGTAACTGCCTTCACCCTGTCCTTTTATTACCTGTGCTCTACTAAATCCTTTTCCGCTCCTACTTTTTGGTATAGTTTTGCCGAAGCTTATCCATTTGCCAGAGCCACCGAGTTTGCTATAAGCCACCAGCCAACCAGCCCTAGCACGACCTGTGTCTACGGGTGTCTTCCTTATAATTCTCCCCACTAAATCAAAAGCAAACTTCTTAATAGCCTTATTCGTATCAACAGAAGTTCCTGCAAGAAAATCTTTAATATGCCTATTGAACTCTTCTGTTTCAACTTCTATTGAGAATGCTTTTTTAGGAGCTACCATTACGCCACACTCGCATACAAGATGTAAACTAAGTCTAGAGGATCATAAGCTATACTCTTAATGTTGTAAGTAGCACCACTATCAACAATCAAATCTGAGACGCTAAGGGTGTTAGAAACAGAGGAGCGCATGATGACAAATTTTGTATCTCCTACTTCAATTCCAGCTGTCATGTCGACTTCTTTCTGCGTAACCAAACCTCTTAATGCACTCACACCAGACCAGTCTGTCCGTTCAGAGAGTACCTGCTGGTCTCTGGGATTGTAGTAGTCCTCTCCAGTATATTGACGATACTTGATGGTAGTATTAATAGATGTATCTTTCACTATCTCATCAATAGTATCTCTTATTTCTGCTAAGTCTGAAGAAGACAGAAGAGTCATATTAGCCCTTAACTATAATCGGTACTTCTCCCCACATTATTCCATTAGTATAATCAGAATCATACACAATTAGCTCAGCATCATAAGTTCCAGGAGAGATAGAAGATCCTGCTGATCCTAGCTTTAAGTTTACTTCTCCGGTAGTTAGTCCTTCAGAAGTCCAATCAAACCAACTGGAATTTGTAGTAGAGCTTAAAGTTACCCCGCTGAATACCACTTCTATTGTAGTAGCAGAGCTTAAATCATGAGCTGATCCATCAGCCTTCAGAATAAGATCTACAGTATTATCTCTACCGAGCCAAACGACTTCTCTATGAGTTGCCATTCTTTATTTTCTCCTGTTTACTTATTATATTATTCACTTTGTCTTTTTTTAAAGTACGGCTTTTCTTGCCTTCCTCAGAAAGCTCTGTAGCTAAATCTCCATAATACTCTCTTATTAAACACTCCAGTCTAGGAGTGATAGGGATTTCGCCAATCCCGTTTCTGTCCAGAGCATGCGTTTCCCACGCAATCCTATTGTATGGATGGAAATGGCATACCCTTATCGGCTTCATGCTCCTAACATATCTCTCCACAAAACCAGAGCAGCCAACATTAAAAGTGTTGTCTATGGTTGTTATCCGATCTTTGTACTTCTTAGATTTAAAGACGTGATTTATTGCTGGCTCTTCTCTCTCCTTTTTCTTCTCTTTTATTCTACCAAGAATGGCCTCTATGATGTCGACAGCTGTCCTACGCCAAAACATACTTCCACCATTGAACTTCGGCTGACTGTAATAAGTGGCACCAACATCTTTAAAATCAGGAGCATCAAACCAAGCATTTTGCCAAGCATCCAAGTCATGGCTCCATACTACATCAGCATCTGTATTTTCATATAACCATTTCAAGCCAAACATCTTGCTTCCAGTTAAACAGTTATCATTCAGCTCAACTACAGTGTTTTTCACTCCCATAAATTCATACTCAAAGTTCGACAGCACTACAATGTCTTCTCTTCTCCAACCAAGATCTATACTGTTTGCTATCTGCGCCTTTAAGTTTGTCTCTATATAGTGAAATAGTCCATACCTCTTTTTCGTCTTGTGATTAGCAACCATAAAGTTTTTCATATCCCGCTCTCCCTAACTTTACTATGCTGTTGCAGTTATAAAAATTTGAGGTAGGGCACCAATATGAGCATACTCTACTTCTGATACTAATGCTTGCCACCATCTCAAATTTTTAGCAAACGGAACCCTAACATACATACCTTGAGACTCTTTGCAGATGACCCAATAAACTCCATTCTGCAAGCAGTAGCCTATTGTATCTTTTTTCAGTAAAGTCCATGGAGAAAAAGCTACAGCTCTCATCTGCGAGAATCTCTCTGGTGCTATTGTTGGCGTGTCCCCCTTAAATTTGATCAGACCAATATATCCTTTACTATTAAATTCTTCAAATGTTGCCATCTTCTTGCCTCCTAGTTTCTATAAACTAATTCATTCCTATAATCTACATCCATCAAAGGGTAATACTCTGGATGTATCCTTCTTAGAATATCTTGATCTGGGCCATTCTTTGGGAATTCTGGCAGCTTTTCACAGAGTCTTCTTCCTGTTCGTCCAGTAGCAAAATACTCCTCCCATGTTAAACTATCTTTAGTCACATATTGCATAGCATCTTCAAACACCACTCTGGCAATACTTGTTCTACCTATGAATACTCCAGAATTAAGGTATCTTCCTTTTTTCTTACATACTGTCTTCGTCCATTCAAATACTTCTGGCATGCACTGCCATCCGCCCTTGAACATAGTAGACCCAAACAATAATTCTGCATGTTTGCTGTGAAGGACATCCATCAGAATTCTTGGATCGTCCCTAAGAATAGTATCTCTAGCATCGCAGTAAAGCACATACTCTGTTGTGCACTCTCTACTGTTTAAGTAGTTGCGAATTTGCTCTATCTTAGTAGAAGGTTTGAAAGGCCCTTCTATAGGATAAAATATGTTTATGCAACCTTTCACGCCGAAGAAATCCAAGCTCTCCTCAAATAGAGACTTGCCTTTATAATTATGGCATACTATTATAGTAAGCTCTTCTGGCTTCTTGAATCTCCCCATCATAACGGGATTGTTGGTAATGTTTTTCCATTGATTAACAGCTATCTTAGTTCTGTGCGTAAGGGGCTGGTATCCCCTTTGGAGCTTAGTCAGCTTAGTTATCTTGGACCAAGGTTCAGACTGATACCAGCTCGGTAAAGTTTTTGACGACATTGGCCTTGCCCCACTCTCTCTTGTGATTAGCTTTGAATCTCCCATAAGTGAGATTGAAAAGGGAAATCACCTTGTTTCTATTCTCTGTATACTTCCAATCTTTTTCATCGAAGTTATCCACTTGATGTTTCCTGTGATCAGGCGTACCTTTATAAAACTTTCCTCCGTACCACAGCAGCTTGAATCCTAGACCCCATGCTCGGTGCATGAGGTCATGGTCTTCAGAGCCATATCCAGTTAGCCCTTCATCATAGCCGCTTAACATATCAATGAATTCGTGTTTATAGAATCCCAGCCTCCCGTGCAGGCTTCTCTTGCCTTTAGCAAATATCGCCTTCTCGGGTTGCTGGTGTGCTAATTTGTTCAAGTAATCTAAGAATCCAGGATTGATAAAATTATCTGCATCTACACTGTTAACTAACCATCCTTCTGCTAGCTTGAAGGCTACATTTCTA
>Ga0180437_10003454_pt1 | contig 23512 bp, 23 predicted proteins | sample SS_ome_4_FD_132410 | JGI IMG/M metagenome (GOLD analysis project Ga0180437, IMG submission 132410) | Hypersaline lake sediment archaeal communities from the Salton Sea, California, USA - SS_3_D_1 metaG | ecosystem: Environmental > Aquatic > Non-marine Saline and Alkaline > Hypersaline >...
GGGTCGTCTGCCCGCCCCTCGTCTCCACCAACACCTGGGATAGCCCAATCACCGCCACGACGTATGTCGTCGTCACGCCGTCCACGACTTTGGCCATGCGGTGCCCATCGCCGTTGTAGGTATTCGTCGTTGTCAAGGTACCACTAACGCGTGCCGCAGCGGACGGCCTCCGCCGTCCACATCGTACGCATACGTGCGCACGTCGTCGTCCCAAGTATACGATAGTCCGTCTATACTTGTCAAGCCAGCAATCGCGTGGTCGATGTATCCAGTAGAGGGCTGTGGGTGGTTATCTTTCGAAGGGCAGAGATGCGGGCTGCCTCTGGAGGGTCGCCAGACGCTAATTCACAAGAACGGAGGCTTCACAATCGTCACTTTTTGTGCTATACTTCTCGAAGCAGGTTCTTTGGCTGCAGCCGTAATCAAAGGGTAGAGATGAGTCTGAACTTCACGATTCCACCGATCTTCGCAGAGGCCCACCGACAGGCGATCTATCGGTATCACAGCACGCCGGAGGGCTTGCCACCCCGTGTCTGGGCAACTCTATTCGAGGCTATGGACCTGCTGCGAACAGCCATTGTGAGCCGCCATTCTGAGGAACAGCGGACCTTTGCCAGTGTCTATCATTCCCTGGTGGACCTGCGTTATGCCGATTCGTACATTGACGCGCTGTTGGATAGCGAGAACCCCTCTGACATCAGTTCCCCTCTCTGGGCAGCTATTGCCCGGCGCATTGATCGGGATGTCCGCACCTCCGGTCTTTTCGATCCCAGCGCTCCTGACAGCCGCTTGCTATTGAGCTATCTGCTCTACTGGTGGCAGCAGTTCGCACGTGGCTATGCATTCGAGGTCGAGATTTTTCGGGACCTGGTAGCCTCTCACATCCAGTTCCAGGCTCACAATCTCCGAGTGCGGGCCGAGCGACTGTCGGCTGCTGACTTGACCGTATCTTCTTTCCGGGGAGACATCAAGACCAGCGCCTACTTTCTGGCTCAACAGCGCCATCCCGATCCGGCCATTGATTTCTACGTCACTCGTGCTTGGTTGCCTACGGGGCGAGCACGGGTCCTGGTGGTGTTCCTGAAACCGAATGTGTGGCAAGACATCGATGGTGAGACAAGCCAAACCACACTGACTACCTTGGAGCAAGTGTTACCCCAACCCGGCTCCGTGCAAATAGGGAGTCAGACAGTGATTGTGGTAGACTATGAGGTTTGGAAGGAAAAGATGCGAGCTTATCAAGAGGAGGGGCGAGATGTCTCAGACGCTTCATGATTTGACCAATGAGGAGTTTGACCAATTGATTGACCAATACATTGAGCGATCTGCTCGGTGGGATGGCACACTCCCCCTGGATACTGTGTTGGAGACCTGGAACGAGATCGAGCATCGAAAGGAAGCCCTGCGGGTGCGGGTGCGCTTGATCGACGGTCAATTCGTCCTGGATACGCCGCCGGAAAGCCCACTCGTCGTGCGAGCGCCGCACACCCTCGTGCTGGAAGATGGCAGCGAATTGACGCTGGAATTCGAGGAGGTATCGGCAGAAGCTGCCTGAGTGAGGCTTGCCCATCCCGCCTGCGAGGTTCGGGAGGCGATGTCCATGCGCACAATCGGCAACTGACCCTCCCTGGAACGTGCGGCACTTGGGCGAGATCTTGGCGCTGAAGGCCATGTGGGAGCGCAGGTACCTATGAGATTGACTGTGAATGCACGCCCGCCTTTCTCGCTTTCGGCCGTGGTCGGATCACACGGCTGGGTGCGGCTGGCGCCTTTTGCTCGAGACCCGGATACAGGCGCCCTGGTCCGCGTCGAACAACTGGACTCGGGGCAGGTGGTGGCGCTGCGCATCGAAGAGGAGGCCGACCCTGGGGGCGCCGGCAGCGGCGTGAGTGTGGCCACCGAGGCGTCCTTGACCGAGGCCGAGGGGCAGGAGGTGACGGACAAGGTCGGCTGGATGCTGGGGCTGGACCAGGACTTGACGCCGTTCTATGACCTGGCGCGGGAGGAGCCCAAGCTGGCGCGCATGGAAGAACGAGCGCAGGGACGCCTGCTCCGCTCCCCTACCCTCTTTGAGGATGTGGTCAAGACCATCCTGACCACCAATACCGCCTGGAGTGGCACCATCCGCATGGCCGAGGCGCTGGTGTCGCAGTACGGCGCGCCGCTGCCCGGCGATCCGAAACGACGGACCTTTCCCACGCCTGACCGGCTGGCGGGTACTGACGAGGAGACGCTACGGGCTCAAGCGCGGTTGGGCTACCGCGCTCCCTACGTGCTGGCCCTGGCGCGGGACGTGGCTTCGGGTGAGCTGGACCTGGAAGCGCTCAAGGACAGCGACCTGCCGACGGTCGAACTGCGCAAGCGGCTGCTGGCGCTCAAGGGGGTGGGTGGCTATGCGGCGGCCAACCTGCTGATGATCCTGGGCCGCTACGACTATGTGCCGGTGGATTCCTGGGCGCTCAAGATGGTGTCCCGCGAGTGGTACGGCGGCGAGCCGGTGGGCCAGGCCGAGGTCGAGGCTGCCTTCGAGCGGTGGGGCGAATGGAAGGGGCTGGCTTACTGGTTCTGGGACTGGTCGGACACAGGCTGACGGCGCCGAGAGAGCCTGCTAAGGTGGGGTGGCTCCTCAGGTGCGCCTGGCGACGATCAAGGACTCGGTGGGCTCGGGGCAGGTCGAGAACTCTGGGCACCTGGCGCACAGGAGAATGTCCTCTTCCACCATCCAGCCGGTCCGCTCCAGCATGGAACCCAACGAGCGCCGGGTAAAGGCCCAGCGGTAGTTGCTATAGCTAGCGGGCCAGCCAAGGGCCTCCCGGACCTTCCAGACGATGTACCTTCTATCGATGCGGCACGGTTCGTACCAGATGTAGATCCTGCCGCCTGACCGGATCACACTGCGGGCACGTTCCAGGGCTCGCACCGGATCCTTCAGGTGGTATATCGTCGATGCGTACAACGCCCCGTCAAAGACCTGGGCCCGAAAGGGAAGGTACTCGGCCTGGCCTTGCGCGAAGGGGAAACGCCGAGCCGCATCGCCAAAGAAAGGATCGATGCCGATCCACCGTAGCCTGCTGCCAGGCGCCGCCATGTACCCGGGGTACGGCAGTGCCCCGCAGCCGACGTCAAGGAACAGGCCCTCGCCGGCCTGGGCAACGATCTCTCCGACATAGTCAGTGATTTCGTTATCCTGCGAAAAGACACCCTCATCCCCATCCAGATGGTCCTGCCACATCTGTTCCTGGTGCTTCTGCCACAGGGCCCGGCTCCGGTCCGCACCCCCCGCCAGCTCTGGGATCATGCAGGGCACATTGTTGACGACAGGGTATGTGCCGTTCTGCGAGCGCAGGGCCTCGACCTGGCCGTCCGGATCGTGGATGGCAGTCAGCGGGCTGGCGTCAATGGGGCATGCCAGGTAGTCGAGCAACGCCTCCAGGTAGTCCAGGGACTGTCCAGGCTTATCCGGGTCCGCCATACTCCCCTCCCCATTGAGCTCGTCCTATCTGGTACCATTATAAAGGAAAAGCAGCCCAAAAGCAATAGCCATTGCTGATGGCTTTCGAAGAAAAAGACACGTGTGGGGCATCCAACCTGCGCTCAAGCTGGAACGCCAGTTCCGGCGGTTCTCTGGTGCGGATCTGGCGATCCGCCCCGAGCATGGTTACCCCACCCAAACGACCTACTTCGAACACCAATCGAATCTGGCAATAGGCCACATGCCGGATTGCGAATTGGTGCCGGGAGCGGCTTTTTGACTTCTGGCCCGCATCGATTATAATGGGCGTGCTCCGGTGTGTCCGGGCGGTGACAGAGAATGGTCACTGCCTCGCACAGATCTGAGCCCGCGCATCTGTGCCGGATTGTGATCCGGCACAAGCGATGGGTGGGTGCGGGACAGGCAGGGAACAGGGATGCTATCTGGAAATTGGTTCTGTCCAAAATGTGCCGTGGCGTGGAAAGGAAGGTAGCGTGGAAGCAGGACTGAAGCGGCGGTTTATGGAGCTGTGGGAGCGGTACTTTGGCGGGGCCGAGCTGCCCATCGCGTTCTTCTACGCCGACGACTCCGGGCAAACCGAACCGGCCAGGGGAGGCGGCTGCGTCATCTGCGACCTGGAAGCGGTTCGGCAGGGCACGAACCTCTCTTTCGATGTGGAGACGGTTGGCTGTGGGGGGGGCAAGCGCTACCTGGGCTTCGTCCAAGAGCTGAGGCCCGGCTTTGCATATTTCCTGTCCTGCGGCACCGAGACCATGGAGGGGGAGCGGTACAAGAAAACGCCAGAACTGGTGCGGGAGATCATGCAGGCCCAGCCGCCGTTCAAGGCCCCGGGCCGGTACGTCCTGTTCAAGCGCTGGGACCGCCTGGATGAGGGAGACGAACCCGCGGTCGTCGTGTTCTTTGCCCATGGCGACGTGCTGTCCGGCCTGTTCACACTGGCCAACTTTGGCGCGGAAGACCTCAACGCTGTGGTCACGCCCTTTGGTTCCGGGTGTGCCTCCATCGTCTACCATCCGTACCATGAGCTGCAGTCAGAGGATCCGCGGGCGGTCCTGGGTATGTTCGACGTGTCGGCGCGGCCCTGCGTCGAGGCCAAGGCGCTGACCTTTGCCGTGCCCTGGTTCAAATTCCGGCAGATGGTGGACGACATGGAAGAGAGCTTTCTGATCACCCGGTCGTGGGAACGGGTCAGGGCCAGGATCGGGCAGGGGTGACGCAGTGGTAGATCTCAGCTCCAGGGAGGAGTGGGCACGGGTAGAGCAATACCTCCAACAGCCCCTGGAGGAGCCGGTGCGCCTGGTGAGCGCGACCCCCTTGACCGAGAGCACACGCGCGGCGCCGTGGCGACTGGATGTGGAGATGGGGGGAAGCGCGCACGCCTACGTGCTGTGGCTGGACAGCCGGCGCATGGAGCACGAGTACGAAGTGCTTCGTGCCATGGAGGCGGTGCCGATCCCTACGCCACGCGCCTATGGCTGGGACCCGGAGGGAGAGGCGTTGGGCGTACCCAGCTTCTTTTGCGATTTCGTGGAGGGTGAATCGCTGCTGGCGTACATGCTGGCAGGGGAGACGTGGGCGGAAGAGCTCTACATCAAGACGGTGTGCGCCCTGCAGGCGGTCACCTGGGAACAACTGGCGCCGGTCGCCCACCGGTTCAGCCAGGGCGAGACCGCCGCAGACTGGTTGGAGATGGTGTACGGCCATTTCCAGGCCAATCCCAATGCATTGGCTGACGCCGTCTACGAGAGGCTGCAGGAGACGATGCCGCCGCTGCCCGAGCCGCGGTTCAGCAACGGAGACCTGTGGCCGGACAACCTCCTGGTGCGCGACCGGCGATTGGCAGGGGTGATCGATTTCGAAGGAGCCGGCTTTACCGACCCGATCTATGAATTCCTGCTGCCCTTTTTCTTACGACCGGCGCTGCGGGACCGCGGGCTGGAAAAGCGATATTGCCAGCGGATGGGGTTCGATGCGGCCAGCCTGCCCTGGTACCACGCCCTGGAGTACTTTGACACCTGGGCTTGGACGTTGCGCTCGGGGGAGTCGTTCGAACAGCACACGGAGGCGAGCTGCCGGGCTGCCCTCGAGCGGTGGCTGGTGGATGGCTGAAGCGCTGAAAGGAGAACGACATGAGTGATGAGATCACAGTGCCACCTATCCAATATAACACCTACGTGGATGCCCCACCGCAGCGGGTGTACGAGACCCTGACCACGGCGGAGGGGTGGGACGCGTGGTTCACGCAAGGGGCTGAGGTGGATGCCCGCCCCGGTGGTGTGATGCGCTTCCGCTGGGAGAATTTCAAGGTAGACCGCTACACGGGCGTGGCCGTGGGTCCGGTCCTGGAGGCAATCCCGTCGCGGCGCTTTGTCTTCCAATGGACGCCAGGGGATAGTACGACCACCATCGAGTTCGACCTGGAGCCCCTGGGGCCTGGGACGGTGGTGAGCGTCAAGGAATGGGGGCACACCACGTCGCCCAAGGACCTGGAGGCGTTGGTCGAGTGCGCGGCAGGCTGGGGCGAGGCGCTGACGTTGCTCAAAATGTACCTGGAGCACGGGATCACCTACGGGGAGGTCCCCTTGGGGTAGACCATGACAGATCCTTTCCACGACGGGTATAGCATCAAGGCATTTCCGCGCAGCCGGCAGTTGGTGCGGGACGCCGGATGGATCGCACACCGCAGGCACATGATCAGTGGCCTGTTCGAGGTGGATGTGACGGAGCCTCGCCGGCTCATTCGCGAGCACAAAGCCCAGACGGGGGAGAGTTTGTCCTTCACGGCCTTTGTCCTCGCTTGCCTGGGTAAGGCGGCGGACGCCGACCGGTCGGTGCACGGCTACCGCAACTGGCGGAACCAATTGGTGGTCTTTGACCAGGTGGACGTGACCATCACCGTCGAGATCGAGCTGGAGGCGCACAAGTTTCCGCTGGTCCACATCGTGCGCGCCGTGAACCAGCGGACCGTCCGCGACATCCACGACGAGATCCGGGCGGTCCAGGCCCAGCCTGCCGCCAGCCCGCAGATGGGATTCCTGCGCATCTTTCCCCTGCTGCCCGGCTTTATACGAAGGTTCATCTACCGGATGGTCGGCAGGAGCCCGCACCTGCAGAAACGGCACGTTGGGACAGTGGGTCTGACCTCGGTGGGCATGTTCTTCGGCGCGCGGAGGGGCTGGGGGTTGGGAATGCCCGCCCACACGCTGGCGGTGACCCTGGGTGGCATTGACGAGCGGCCCCGCATAGTGCAAGGGCAGCTAGAGGTTCGCGAGTACCTGAGCGTGACGGTCAGTTTCGATCACGATATCGTCGACGGTGCACCTGCAGCTCGCTTTGCACGACAGTTCGCCGATCTGATCGAGAGCGGCTACGGGTTGGCTGAGGGGGATTGAGCCGACCGTCCGGCACGGGTAACTGGCACGGGATCGGTGGAAACGGTTCCGGGGACTGAACCAGACACCATTACCTTTGTGAGCGCCGCAGAAAGAACAGGAGACATGGCACAGAACGCAGAAGCTGACGCTGCACCCTGGCACAGGGATGGATACCGGTCGCCCAGGCCCTATCGGGGGATGGTCCGCACGTCGCGCTACCTGACTATGCGCGATGGTGTCCGGATCGCCATCGACGTCTACCTGCCCAGGACCCTAAAACGGGACGAACGGTTGCCCGCCATCCTCCACCAGACTCGCTACTACCGGCGATTTGAACTAAAGCGGCCGTTTCGCTGGATACTGCCCTGGACGGATGACATGACACGGATGATCCGGCGGATGACCAATCACGGCTATGCCGTGGTCAATGTGGATGCCCGGGGCTCAGGGGCCTCGTTCGGCACGCGGCGGATGGAATGGTCCCCCGACGAGGTGCGGGACGGTGCAGAGGTGGTGAATTGGATCGTCGAGCAGCCGTGGTCGAGCGGCAGGGTGGGCACGACCGGCATCTCGTACAACGGCACCGCGGCCGAGATGCACCTGGTCAACCAGCATCCGGCGGTCAAAGCGGCGAACATCCAGTTTGCCCTGTTCGACATCTATACCGACATCCTCCGCCCGGGAGGCGTATATAACGAGGGATTCCTGCGGGAATGGTCGGCGCTGAACAAGGCCCTGGACCACGGCCGACTGCCGGCCTTTGCGCGCCAGAAGATGGGCCGCCTGGCGGGGCTGGCGATCGAAGGCGTAGCGCCCGTGGACAGCGGTACGACGGGCAGCACCATGCAGGATGCGGTGAGGGCGCACGCAGACAACTATGACATCTACAGAACCTCGATGCAGGTCGAATTCTCCGACGATCGGACCGACGGAGGCATCGGCGCAGATGACTTTAGCCCCCACGCCTTCATGCGGGAGATCGAGGGGGCAGGGGCTGCGATCTATGGCTGGAGCAGTTGGTACGACGGGGCCTATACGCTGTCGGCGATCAAACGCTTCTTGAACATCCGGAGCCCTGGGAGCCGCCTCATTCTCGGCCCCTGGGACCACGGCGGGCGGCAGAATCCAGATCCCTTTGCCTGGGGCCACAAGAGCCGCTTCGACCAGGCAGCCGAGACCGTGCGTTTCTTCGACCAATACCTGGGGGAGACTGCCGAAGGCATCGACGGCGACCCGCCCGTCCGTTACTTCACCATGGGCGAGGAGACATGGAAAGCTGCAGACACCTGGCCCCCGCCGGGATTTGAGCCGACGCCTTTTTACCTGGACGAAGGACTGTGGCTGAGGCGAGGAGACCCGCCAACGGGGGACGGTGCCGACACCTACCAGGTGGACCATTCGGCCAGCTCGGGCAAAGCTTCGCGGTGGGCCACCCAGGTGAACGTCGCCCAGGTCCAGATCGGGTACCCCGACCGCAAGATCCAGGACGGTAAGCTGTTGGTGTACGACTCGGCGCCATTGGAGCGAGCGCTCGAGCTGACAGGCCATCCGATCATCACTCTATATGTCCGGTCGTCGGCCACAGATGGCCAGTTCTTTGTCTACCTGGAGGACGTGACCGCCGGGGGAGACGTGCACTATGTGACGGAGGGCGTGTTCCGGGCCCGGCACCGCAAGATCAAAACAGGGACACCCCCGTACCGAGCCCCGGTGCCGTACCACACCTTCCGCCGCGAGGATGCAATGCCGCTGGTGCCAGGCCAGGTGGTCGAGATCACCTTTGACCTGCAGCCCGTGTCCTACCTCTTCCAGCGCGGGCACGCCATCCGCCTGGCCATCGCCGGGGCGGACCGCGACAATTTCGAGATCTATCCTGCACAGCCGCCCACCATCGAGGTCCAGCGCAGCCAGGCGTACCCGTCGCACATCCTGCTGCCCATCAAAGCGCGATGAGGAGGCGAAAGGTAGGGCGCAGGGGCTTGCTATGAACCAGGAATTCAACGGAATCGGCTCCCTGAACGAAAAGCCGTTACACGCTGCGCTAAAAGAGTGGTATGCCCAGCCCGGTGACCAGTTCGAGGTGCCGGTCGAGGATTTTGTCGTCGACCTTGTCCGGGATGATCTACTGATCGAGATCCAGACCGGGAATTTCGCCGGGATCAAACGCAAGCTTTATGCCCTGGTGGAGCAACACCCCGTGCGGCTGGTCTATCCCGTCGCCCGTGAGAAATGGATCGTCAAGGTGGCCCAGGACCTGGAGACCCCCCTGGGACGGCGCAAGTCCCCCAAGCGGGGCCAGCTCCACGACCTCTTTGCCGAATTGGTGAGCTTTCCCGCGCTGGTCGACAGCCCCAACTTTTGCCTGGAGGTACTTCTCATCCAGGAGGAAGAACTCCGGCGCCACGACGCCCGGCGTGCCTGGCGGCGCCGGGGCTGGGTCACCCACGAGCGCCGCCTTCTGGAGGTGGTCGAGGGGCGGCGCTTTGAAACCCCGGCAGACGCGGCAGCCCTTTTGCCGCCGGGGCTGCCCGCCGAGTTCACGACGTCCGATCTAGCTGCCGGCATCGGCAAGCCCAGGCGCCTGGCCCAACAGATGGCCTATTGCCTGCGGGAGATGGGCGCCATCGAGCAGGTAGGAAAACGCGGCAACGCGTTCCTGTATACGATCCCCACAGGAGGAGAACCATGACCGAATCGGCCGAGCGAGCGCTGAGCATTTTGCGCGACGCAAGCCTGTACCAATGGTACGTCATCCCCTTCTTTGCGCTCGTGGTCTATGTCTATGCCGTGGAGATCGAGCGGAGGAATTGGAATCTATTGTTTGCCGGGCTGGCATTCTGGGGGATGGATTGGTTCAACGAGATCTGGAACTCTCTCGTGTTCCACTTTGCGGGATACGCGCCTGTCTGGGGCGCGCCAGGGCAGACGGCGTACCTGATCCTGATCGGCTTGAATATCGAAATCTGTTTCATGTTCGCCATCGCAGGCATCACCTTTGGCAAGATGCTACCCCCAGACAAAAAGATGCGGCTCCTGGGCATTCCCAACCGGCTGGTCATCGCCGTCGGCGGGGCTGCCTTTTGCGTATTCGTCGAAGTGCTGCTAAACTCTATCGGCGCGCTTACGTGGGACTATCCTTGGTGGTCTGCCCGCGCTCCGTGGCTCATATTTCTGTTCGGGTACCTGACCTTCTTCTTGGTCTCTTTCTGGGTACACGATATGGAGCGCATCAAGAGCAAGGCCATCACTGTGGGCGCCATCTTTGCCGGTGACCTCATCGCCATCCTGGTCTTTGGCGTGATCCTGGGGTGGATTTAGGACAGGAAGGAGTGCACAAGCGTGCCCGAGAAAGCATTTCAGGACTACTATCCAGGTGACTTTGCCGTGTGTTACGGATGCGGCCGGCTGAATGAACAGGGCCTGCAGATCAAGAGCTATTGGGACGGCGACGAGACGGTGTGCACCTTTACGCCCAGGCCGTACCACACGGCGGTGCCAGGCTTTGTCTATGGCGGGCTGATCGCCTCTCTGATCGACTGCCACAGCACCGGCTCTGCAGCCGCGGCTGCCTATCGCGCCGCCGGGCGGGCGCTGGACAGCGAGCCTCCGCTGCGTTTCGTGACGGGTTCGTTGCACGTGGACTATTTAAAGCCCACGCCCATAGAGGGACCGCTGGAGCTACGGTCGCAGATCAAGGAGGTCAAGGGCCGCAAGGTGGTGGTCAGCACGACGCTCTCGGCGCGGGGCGAGGTCTGCGCCCGTGGCGAGGTGGTGGCGGTCCAGATTCCGGACAACATGAAGTTCGGCAAGTGAGTGCCATGGACAAGCGAGCGGTCTATGAGCGTCGCATCCGCGACGCTTGTCCTGGTTTGCAGATCCGTACTGCTATTTTGGACGGTAGAGGGCAGAACAACGACATCCTCGTCGTCAATGACGAATACATCTTTCGCTTCCCCAAGTACCCGCCTGCACTGGATCAACTACGAACGGAGACGGCCATCCTGGCCGGTATCCAAGATTATGTCACATTGGCCGTACCTAAGCCTGTCTATGTGGAACTGGACACGGAAGAGATCGGGCAAACGTTCGTCGGTTACCGGCTGATCAGGGGCGAGCCACTCCTGCAGGGCATCTTTCTGAGGATCGACGACGAGAGGGTCATCCAGGCTCTGGCCGTGCAACTTGCCACCTTTCTACAGCAGTTGCACAGCGTTCCGGTCGAGACGGCGATCGAGGTAGCGCCGCCGCCATACGACGGCCACGCTACGTGGGCCGACATGTACGCCCGCTTACAGAAGAAGGTATTCCCCCATATGAGGCCCGACGCTCAGGCGCAAGTGGCCAGGCATTTTGAGACGTTCTTGAGCAATCCTGAAGTTTTTGACCTTGTTCCAGTTCTCATCCACGGCGATTTCGGCCCGACCAACATCCTGTATGATGCGCAGAGTCAGGCCATTCAGGGGATCATCGACTTTGGTTCGGCGGGCCAGGGCGACCCAGCCGCCGACTTTGCCTCGATGCTCGGTGCATTTGGCTACGGCGAGTCTTTCGTGGAGCGCATGGTGCCCGTCTATCCCCAGGTGGAGACATTCTCGGAACGAGCCCGCTTCTACGTGGGCACCTTTGCCCTTCAGGATGCGCTGTTTGGTATCGAAAACGACGACGCCGAGACCTTCAGATTCGGCATTGCTCCCTATGTTTAGTCAAGGTAGGCACGGTGGAGGAGGTAGCGTGACTCCGGCAGAACCTCGCCCGGCATTGCCGGCCGACGATCGTGATGCTGAGGGCTTCGCACCAAGCGCCGCCACCTGGACCGAGGTTGCAGCCCTGAACATCGGGTACCACCTGCCCGATCCCCCAGCCAGTGAGGTGCGAGCGCGGTGAGGGACCTGGCCTACCGTCTCTACCTGGCTGCGCTTCAAGCCAACCTGGCCGTAAGGCACCGGCTGTTCCAGGTCTTTCTCAGCATGCGGAAAAGCAGAATGAGCGGAGCCGATCTGAGCTACCTGGATCTGAGCGGGTACAATCTGAGCCAGGCCAATCTACGGGGAGCCAATCTGGCACGGTCTGACCTGAGGGATACGGACCTGCGGGAGGCCAACCTGGTGGAGGCCAATCTCCGAGCAGCGATTCTGCATGGCGCCGATCTGTCGGGCGCGCAATTGACTGGAGCCAACGTGACGGCGGCCCAGCTCGCTCAGGCCAGGTCACTGGAGGGCACGACGCTGCCTGATGGCACCGTCACAATCCACGTGTCAACATAGAGCGAGTCGCGCCATCTGCGCACGCCTGGGCCGATGCCCTGTTTTATGAACCTTCCAAGGTAGACAGGCATGCAGGGTACAGCCTGTCGAAAGCGTCAGAAAGGGATCCCATGTTCAACTGGCCTTTGTTCCTCGCGATACTGCTCGCCTGCGTGCCAGGCATACTGGTGACCATCCCCAGCAGCCTGCGCACCATCACCAAGGTGGCTGAACAGCGAATGCCACCAGACCAGGAGATGCCGCCACAAGCGACCCTCGTCCTGGCCTCCTCCCTCCAGAGCCTGCTGCTGTTTGCCATCGCCGCCGCCGTCGGCACGGCCCTGGCATCCCGCGTGGGTCTGGGAGCACCCGTCTTTGAGGCATTGGTGACAGGAACGTCGCTGTGGCCCGCCCTGCAGCCGATGCTGCTCGCCTCGCTGGTGATAGGGGTCGGCGGGGCGCTCCTCTTTGTGGCCGCCTACTACCTGTTCTTCCGGCGCAAGCTGGACCAGGAGACGGTGCGGGCCATGGAGGAGCTGCGCAACGGCATCGGCATGGCGGGACGCCTGCTCTACGGGGGAATCGCCGAAGAGGTGCTCACCCGCTGGGGGTTGATGACGCTGTTCGTCTGGCTGGGTAGCCTGTTGACCGGCGACGCCGACCCGGCCGTCATATGGGTAGCCATCGTGATCTCGGGGGTGCTGTTTGGCCTGGGACACGCACCCGGTTACCTGGCAGCCGGCTGCCGCAAGAGCCCCATGTTCTTCACGGCGATGATCAGCCTGAACCTGTGGGCGTCACTGATCTTTGGGTGGCTGTACTGGCAGTATGGCCTCGAAGCCGCGATGATGGGTCACATGCTGTTCCACCTGGTGTGGTGGCCGTTCGATTTGCGCTATTACCAGTCTGTGGGCCGCGAGCCCGCTGCCTGACAGGAAAGACCAGTCTTCAGCAAATCACTGCGCCCGGCCATGGGTCGCCTTTCTGGACCCCTGCCACGGAGGGTCGGTGGGCGGCCAATGCGCGACGGGTGGTGCGCCAGTTGCGGCCGCATTCCCCTGCTTCGAGGTGCCCCTTACCCACCAGCAGGCCAGGGCAATCCTGGCAACAGGGCCTGCCCTGGGCCGTTTCTCGCGGAACCTTTCCCGGATGTAAGCCGTCTAAGATCGGGATTGTGACGGATAGCACAAGAAATGGAGGGGCAAGGGAGTTTGACAATGGACAAGCGAGCGAGACTCTTGGGACTGGCAGCGATACTCACCCTGCTGATCTTGAGTGGCTGCGGACCAGCGGCGACCGGCGAGCCGCCAGCGCCGGGTGGGGATACCCCCATGGTACCGGATCCGGCGAGCGCGCTGGATGTGGCGTTGGACCACCTCCGCCAGCAGTACGGTGACGAGGCGCCGCCGCCAGACCTGGACTGGACCGAGGAGAACATCACCGTAGAAGGGCGGGTCGGCGCCTCGACCTTCCGCTACCAAGCCGACGGTTGGAACGCTACGGTGTCCTTTCCGGTGGTCCTACCCAGCGCGACGATCTACACGGTCGAGTTGTTCGGCAGGCAGGGCGAGTTCTACTGGCAAGGCCAGGTGGATGCCCAGGGCAACGTCAGCGAGCTCAAGGTCAACCCGGTCGAGGAGGCAGGTCTGGCCGGGACGACCCAGATCGAGATCCTGGAGCTCGACCTGGACAGCAATTCTCCCACGCACGGTGAGTACGTGGCGCGGGTGAGCATCGTCGAGTCCGAGGTGGTGAACCAGATGGTGGCCGCACTGGACACAGACCTGGTCGTCGCACCCAAGCTGGCATGCATACCCGATTATGCTCTGCGCTTCCAGAAAGAGGATGGGAGTGTGGAGGAATTCGGCTATAGCTGCGGAGGCGCTTCGTTCCTGCGCGGCGAGCAGGCGTTCTGGCAAGGCCAGGACTTTTTCCCGGCTGAGGCATTCGACACGCTGTTGGGCGAGCAACTGGCCGCCACCCTGCCGAGGGTGATCAACGTGGTAGAGGCGCTGGAACTGGGTCGCACGGTCCAGATCGACGTCACCGAGACGGTCAGCTCTGAAGTGGAGGGCAGTCCCGGCGTCATGGAGGCCACAGTGCATCACCGGCTGGCGATCCAGGACGCAGAGATTATCGCCCAACTGGTCGCTACGCTGGACACAGAGCTGGCATTGGAGCCCAGGGCGCGGGTCCTCACGCCCTTTGTATTACAATTCCAACTGGACGATGGCAACCTGTATAGCCTAGGCTACCTACCTGGCACGGATGCCCCTTCGATCCTGCGGGGGGACGATCGCGTTTGGGGAGGCCAGGATGCCCAGCCACCCACGGCGTTCGAGCGGCTGCTGGGCGAGCTGCTGGCCTCCGGGCCGGAAGGCGCCGAGGCGATCCCCGACGAGGTGCGAGCCGCCCGCGATGCTGCCCTGGCCTACGTTCGCGAGGCGCATGGCGAGGCGGCCCCTGCCCGGGATCTGAGCTGGACGGAGAGGCGGACCACCCCCGAAGGGCTGGTAGGCGCCGAGCGTTTTGAATTCTCGGCCGGCGCGTGGGTCATCACGGTCTCGTATCCGGTGGTGGCGCCTGAGTACATGGCCTATCAGATCACCATCGACGACGGGGCGACGGGCTTCCACTGGGAGGGAGAGGTGGGTCCGGACGCCCAGATCGTGCAGCCAGGTGAATAGCACACCCAACTGACACTACGCCACTTTGGTGGGATAGTGAACCTGAGCGCAACCTGAACGGTCTGCTACATAACGAGGGATACAGAAAGCCGCCGGACGCGATGTGCCGGCGGCTTTGGCGCGCCTGGAGGGACTCGAACCCCCAGCCTACTGATTCGAAGTCAGGCGCTCTATCCATTGAGCTACAGGCGCTTGTGACCGTTCAGAGTATACCACATCTGACACCAAAAACAAAATATCGATCGATCCTAGTGCCGGAAGTGTTTGCCTTTTCGGACCAAGTGGGGTAGAATACGCCCACTTTGCTGAAGGAAAGGCGACATGGACGAACAGTTGCACCAGGCCATACTCAGCCGCCTGGAAGGGGGGAGACTCCCCTGCCACGAGGCGCACACCATTGCCCATGACATGGGGGTAGACCCCCTGACCGTGGGCCAGGCTGCCGACGAGGCTGAGATCCGCATTTCGAGTTGCCAACTGGGCCTCTTCGGCTACGGTCCCAAGGCTGAAGGCAGACACAAGATCGTGCAGCCGATGAACGAGGTGCCGGAGCACCTGGCTGCGCAGCTCCGGGCCGCAAACGAAGGGGATGGCATCCCCTGTATCGCCATCTGGCAGGCTGCCGATGAGCTGGGCTACAAGCGCATTGAGGCCAGCGGCGCCGTAGAGGCCATGGGTCTCCGCGTCTCGCGCTGCCAACTGGGCTGCTTTCCCCGCCCCTAGAAAGCGTAATCAACGTTGCCCCACAGCGACGATTTTGGCCGGGCCATCAACTACCTGCGTGTGTCGGTCACCGACCGCTGCAACCTGCGCTGCGTCTACTGCATGCCGCCGGAGGGCGTGGAAAAGCAGACCCACAGTGAGATCCTGCGCTACGAAGAATTGCTGCTCATCATCCGTGCCGCCGCCGAACTGGGCATCTGCAAGGTACGGTTGACGGGGGGGGAGCCCCTGGCCCGCCTGGGCCTTGCCGACTTTGTGCGCATGGTGGCTGCCATTCCCGGCATCGACGATCTGTCGATGACGACCAACGGCACCCTGCTGGCCCGGCACGCTACGGAGCTGGCCGATGCCGGCTTGCAGCGGGTCAACATCAGCCTTGACACTCTGCGCGAGGAGCGATTTGCGCAGATCACGCGCCGGGATCGGCTGGGCGACGTGTGGACAGGCATGGCCGCGGCGCAAGCCGCCGGCTTGACCCCGGTCAAGCTCAACATGGTCGTCATCCGCGGCCTCAACGACGACGAGGTAGCCGACTTTGCCCGGCGCACCCTCACTGACGGCTGGCACGTTCGCTACATCGAGCTCATGCCCATCGGCGCCAACGTGGACTGGGCCGGCAACGGCACGGTTCCCATCCCCGAGATCCGGTCCCGTATCGAGGCGGAGGTCGGCCCGCTGAGGCCCATCCACGGGCCGGCAGGCAACGGTCCGGCGCGGTATTACCAGTTGCCTGGCGCCGAGGGCACGGTGGGTTTTATTGCCGCGCTGAGCGACCACTTTTGCCGCACCTGTAACCGCCTGCGCCTGACCGCCGATGGGCGGCTGCGTCCTTGCCTGATGAGCGACGAGGAGATCGATCTGCGCGAGGCCCTGAGGGCCAGAGCCGGGATGGAAACGCTCCAGGAACTGCTGGCCCAGGCGATTCACCGCAAACCGGAGCGCCATCACCTGAACGAGGCGCGCTCACCTAGGGACCGGACGATGGCAGAGATCGGGGGCTAGGGGTTTGGGAGCCAGAGGGGCGAGGTGAAGGGCTATGGGCGAAAAGCTGAGCCACCTGGATGAAGAGGGGCGCGCGCGGATGGTGGACGTGGGGGCCAAGGCCGACACGGAGCGGGAGGCGGTGGCGCGGGCACGCATCCTGATGCAGCGGGACACGCTGGCGCTGGTTCAGGCCGGCACCGTCAAGAAGGGAGACGTGTTTACGGTGGCCCAGATCGCCGGTATCCAGGCTGCCAAGCGGACCCACGAGTTGATCCCGATGTGCCACCCGCTTTTGCTGAGCCACGTGGCGGTTGATCTGGTGCCCGGCGCAGCCGGGCCGGACAGGGAGGGAGACCAGGCCTGGATCGACGTCGAAGCCACGGTGCGGACGAGGGGCAAGACCGGTGTCGAGATGGAGGCCCTGACCGCCGCCAGCGTGGCGGCGTTGACGGTATACGATATGTGCAAAGCCGCTGACCGCGGGATACGCATCACCGACCTGCGCCTGGTGCGCAAGAGCGGCGGCAAGAGCGGCACCTGGAATCTGGAGTAGCATGAACCACAAGGGAACGGTGCTCGCCGTCTGTACCAGCGAGCGAAAAGGCATTCGTAAGCGCAACGTGGAGCGGGCCGAGCTGCGACCCGATTGGGGCATCGTGGGCGATGCCCACGCAGCCAATTGGCACCGCCAGGTCAGCCTGCTGGCCTGGGAAAGCATCGAAAAGATGCGCGCCTTGGGTCTGAATGTCAACGTGGGCAGTTTTGCCGAGAACATCACCACCCAGGGGCTGAGCCTGGTCGACCTGCCTGTGGGCACCCGCCTGCGCCTGGGCGAGGCCCTGGTCGAGGTGACCCAGATCGGCAAGGTGTGCCACGAGCGCTGCGCCATCTATTACCAGGCCGGAGACTGCGTGATGCCGCGCGAGGGGATTTTCGTCAAGGTCCGCGAGGGGGGCGTGGTGCAGGCCGGCGATGAGGTCGAGGTGATGGACATGGCAGACACCCAGGGTACAGTGCACGCGGCGGGCCGGTAGGCTGGTAGATTGGTAGATTGGCAGACTGGTAGATTGGTAGGCTGAGAAGTGGGCAACAGGGTTGCGTATTTCGACTGTTTCTCGGGAGCCAGCGGCGACATGCTGCTGGGCAGCCTGCTGGATGCCGGGCTGGCCCTGGGGGACCTCCAAGCAGACCTGGCCCAGCTCAAGGTTGGCGGCTACCGGTTGGCTGCCGAGCGCGTGACGCGGCAGGGCCTGACCGGCACGCACCTCCGCGTGATCGAGGGGAGCGGCGAGCGCCCGGCCCGCACACTGCCCGCCATCGAGGAGATCGTCGGTGGCAGCGACTTGGCGGAGCAGGTGAAAGACCGCAGCCTGGCGGTCTTTGGCCGCATCGCCCGCGCCGAGGCTGCCATCCACGGCACGACGGTGGATCACATCCACTTTCACGAGATCGGCGCGGTGGACAGCCTGGTGGACATTGTGGGGTTTGCCTGCGCCCTGGAGCGCTTGGGGATCGAGGCGATCTATAGCTCACCCCTGGCACTGGGCAACGGCACGATCCATACGGAGCACGGCCGGCTGCCGGTCCCGGCGCCCGCCACCCTGGCCCTGCTGGCGGAGGTCGAGGCACCCACGGTGCCCGGTCCGGGGCAGGGTGAACTGCTCACTCCCACCGGCGCGGCGTTGCTGACCGAGTATGCGACGTTCGAGCGCCCGGCCATGACGGTGAAGGCCGTGGGCTATGGCTTTGGCACCAAGGTGTTCGACTGGCCCAACGCCCTGCGGGTGTGGCTGGGTGAGAGGCTGACCGTCGATTCGGGGCGGGAAAGGGACCAGGTGGTGCTGTTGGCCTGCAACCTGGACGACGCTACCGGCGAGTTGCTGGGTTATGTCATGCAATGCCTGTTCGAGGCAGGCGCGCTGGATGTGTGGTTCACGCCGATCCAGATGAAAAAGAACCGCCCTGCGACCGAGATCTCGGTGCTGGCCCGGCCGGAGGACGCCGATGCCATGGCTGCCCTGCTACTGCGCGAAACGCCCACGCTGGGGGTGCGCCGGCAGGCATTCCCCCGCTACTGCGCCGAACGGCAGATGCAGCAGGTGGAGACGCCCTGGGGAACGGTGCGCGTTAAGGTCAAGAAGGTGGCGGGGATGGTGGTCGCCGCCTCGCCAGAGTATGACGACTGCGCCCGGCTCGCCGCCGAGTCCGGCGTCCCCCTTGCCGAGGTGATGGATGCAGCGCGGCGGGCGGCTGAGCAAGACTGAGCCCATTGATCGGAAGTACATGAAGGGGCAGCCACTGCGGCTGCCCCTTTCGACATCTATCTAGTTGGTTTTGCAATGCACCAAGGGGAGCTTTTCCGCGTCAAGGCGCATAGTTCTTGATCACAATCGGCAGATAGACCTCCCACACCACAAAGATGTTGTTGTAGACCCGATCCCGGTCCGATTCCACATAGTTCACGCCGAGACTGATATCAGGCGGCAGGTCGGTCGGCGAGAAATCCACAGAATACTCACCCCGGCCGGCAGCGTCCAGATCGACAGTATCGATCTCAAAGCCGGGGAACCCCCAGCCACCCACGATAACGTCTACCGTCTGGGATGCCAGCCCGGGAACCTCAATAGCGCCGGACGCCGTGTCCGCCTCCGCATTGATCCCGCCGGTGATGGTACCCACGCGCACGCTGTTGTTGTAACCGTCGTCCGACCGGAAATGGACCCAATCGCCGGGCTGGATGTCCGGCTCAGAGGGGGACCAGTCCCCACCTGCCACGGTGAATCCATGCTCCCAGGTGCCATCCGGGCCGCTGCCAGCCGGCTCTGTGTTGGCCGTGGCCGTGGCCCTGGGCGTGCCGCCGCTGTCCGTCACCGTGATCCAGAAGGTGTGCCCCACGTCGTACGCACCACCAACCTCGTCCTCCCCATAGTTCACATACATCCAGGGCCACAACAGCCGGATCCGCACCCGGTCGCCGATGGGGGCCTGGTAGAGGACTTCGATCGTGTCGCCCGTTTCGATGTCCCCGCCAAAGTAGGCCCGGTCCAGGACGTAGCCGTCCACCGGCACCCATTGGTTGGCCCCACGGCCATTCCCGTGGTGCTCGACCATGACCTGCGCCTTGGGGCCCTCGCCCCAGATCAGGTCGGCGTCTACGTCGGTCTGGACGGTGAGCGTAGGCACCTGAAGGCCTGCTTGCCAGCCGCTCTCGCTGGTGACGGTGAGCCAATGGCTGGGTAGGATATCGATTCCAGAGCCGAGGAAGTCAAGCGTGAAGTGCCAGGGGTCGTCGTCGTGGTCGTGGCTGGTGGAGGCCAGCTCCACACCGTCGGCGGCGTACAGGGTGGCGGTGACGACCTCGTCGGCGTTGGGAGGCACGCCCTCCACGCTGATGGGCGGCTCGACCTCAAAGAAGGCCATGTCCTGCTGCCACTTGATGTTGAAGGTGCGGTGGCCCTCCGCGTCGCAGAGCACACCCCAGAGCAGGGCCATGCCATCGCGGATGTCAAAGCCGGGGAAGGGGACGGCATAGGATGGCGGGTTGACGTCCGCCGCGGCAACCGCCCAGCCATGAGCAGGGTAGAGATGCTCATACCACTGGTAGGCATAGACCCCCATCCAGCCCGGGGTATCCACGCTGCCGTACACCTGGTCGTTGGGCGTGTCGCGGTTCAGCGAAAAGCTGGCGACGGTCATGACCATCGTCAGGTCGGGCAGTTCGGCAGTGATGACGTAGCCGGGCTCCACCGCGTCAAAGATCACCGTGTCGCAGCGGTTCGCCGCGCCACACCAGCCGTACTGGGTGAATGTCTCGGTGCCCGTGTCCAGGGTGTAGGTGACCGGTTGCTCAGGCCCATCGGCAATGGCAAGGAGGTTGCCGAGCGGGGGATAGGCGCGGATGTGGGCCGGCTGCGCACCGACACCCACTTCGTCCCCGTCACCGTCGGCGTAGCCCACGTAGAGCCAATGCCACGTCTCCAGGTCCAGACCCAAGTCGAGGGTGTAGTTGCCGCCCCCGTCGGCCACGTCGCTGTCCTCGCTATAGCCGACCAACGTGTCCCACAGGTAGCCGCGCACCGTCTCTCCGGCCGGCGCGATGCCCGTGATCTGGTCTGTTGCGGCATCCGGCTGGATATCCAGGTAGTCAGCGGTGACGTTGATAACGACGCCCCCACCCAGGTCCACCTCCACCACGTCGCCGTATTCGATAGATTCTCCATGGTCGGACGCATTCACCACATAGCTGCCATGGGGCCACTCCGTAAAAGTCGTCGCGCTCCAGCGCGGATCGCCAGGGTAGGTCGTGTAGATGGTGACTGTGACCGGCATGCGGAATTGGGCGTACCCCTCGACACTGTTCCAGTTGTTCACGCGGAACACTTCGAAAGGATAGACGGTACCCTGCACAGTGTGGCCGTTGCCGTCCCGGTACTGCACCTGGGCAAACATGTAGGGGCCGATGTCGGCGATCCCGGTAAAGTCGGCGACAAAGTCCCCGCTGCCATCCACTGCAGCGGTGGCATAGGGTTCGTCGGCAAACATATAGCCTTCGCCCAGGGTGGCGGTCACGACCGTGCCCGCGCCGAGCCCGGACACGTTGCCGGTCACCTGGTCGGCCAGGACATCTACCTCGCCGATGATAGCCAGGGGGGATAGGGTGGCCACCAGCGCGCCGTTGACGTACACCTCGAGGGTGTCGCCCCCGGCGATGTCCGCCGACCGTCCGTCGGCGTACCACAGGTAGGTCCAGAAAAAGCCCACGCCGTCGGCCTCGGCCGCGCCGTAGGCACCGTCGGTGCGGTTCACGATCACCGTGTCGCCGGGATCCACCAACCCCCAGAGGGCATTGTAGGTGAGGTCGACGGTAAAGCCGGGGTTGATGCTCTGCTGGAGTCCGCAGGCGGACCCGGGTCCGGTCTCCATTGCCAGACCGGCGGGCCCGGCGATCTCCATCCGGTCAAACGCGGGCTGCTGAGTGAACGGTCCCTGCCCGGCGGCGGTCGTCTGGCTGCCTAACAGGATCGCACACAGGGCCAACAGGGTGACGACGGCGGCCAACCAGGCACGCCGTCCCAGGTCGTTCTGCGCTTTGTCAAACATGGTTCCTTTCTCCTCTCAACTTCTGGGGGCCAGTACGGCCCAGGGGGCCGTGTTCGAACGTTTGGAACGCAGCCGCAGAGCAATCAGCCTATGTCCATCACCTCCTTTGAATGCAAACGCCAACCCCGGTGGGCTGCCAGGCTTCCCAGAGTTGGCGTTCAACGTAGACTGCGATTCAGTTGTGCACGATGTTGTGCCCGGCCATCAACGATGGCTCTACACATCCATTATAGCCCGAAGAATGGCCGCTGTCAACAATTCATTCATCCGCCGCTGATGGCGCTGGATATGGCTATCCAGCGCAAGCACTAACATATGGAAACCAGAATTCGGATTTGGTCGTCGCAGGGGGGATCTGGGTCAGTCGCGGACAAAACGAAGGGACAGTACGCCTTCACTTGCGTCGCGGACGCGGGCAGACTCGTCCAGCCGCTGGCCGCACACCCAGACGATGCCTCCCTCACCCACCAGCAGCGGCCACCGATCTCGAAGGGTCCGCGGCACCTTCTGGTTGGTCAGAAAGTCGGCCAGCTTGGCGGTGCGCCCGCCCAGGCCCAGGGGCTGGAAGCGGTCGCCGGGATGGCGGGTGCGCAGCCACAGCTTGGCGCCGGCGGCGTCAGCGTCGAGAACGGCGCGCCAGGGATCGGGATTTGCCTCCCAACCGGCAGGGAGCGCATCCTTGTCCAGCATCCCGGCCCGCAGAACCCACTCGGATCCGGGCAGCAAGGTATCCCCCGGCACGGCCACCGGCAGGGCGTCGCCTTCCGGCGGCAGCAGGGGACAGTCGGGCAGCGGCTCGGCAGCATCCGCGTCAGCGATGGTGAAACGGTCATAGCCCACGGTGAGCATCAAGTCCCGGGGTAGCGTCGCCTGGTCGCCGGTGGTGCCGTCGCAGGCCACGCGCAGGGCGTTCTCCACGTGGACAAAGTTGATGTTGCGCAGCGAGCGCCGCAGCCGGTGGATGGCCTCGCGGAGCGTCGAGCGCTGCAAGCTGGTGGGCAGTGCGCGCCAGGCCGGCAGATCAAAGACGATGCGGGGTTCGTCTTCGAGGATAATGCGAGGCCAGGTCTCCGCCAGCAGGGAGCGGAGCAGTTCATAGTCGCCAGCGATCACGCGAGCCGAACGGCGGAGCACCTCGCGCACGTTGGGGTTGTGCAACGCCAGCAGCGGCAGGACCTCGTGGCGCAGCCAGTTGCGAAAGTAGGTGGTGTCCAGGTTGGAGCGGTCAAAGCGGGGCTCGAGTCCGTAAAAGTCACAATAGGCCAGGATCTCGGTGCGCGTCACTTCGAGCAGGGGGCGGATGAGGTAGAGAGACGGAATCGGGGATCCGGAGGCTCGGGGAACGGATGCGGGGGCCTCAATGAGACGGTAGTCGGCGAGGAGGGTGCGGGGCAACATGCCCCGCAGGCCGGCCAGGCCGGATCCACGGAGGTAGTGCATCAGCACCGTCTCGGCCTGGTCGTCGGCATTGTGGCCCACGGCGATGGTGCGCGCGCCGATGGAAGTAGCCACCCGGCTCAGGAAGGCATAGCGCGCGCGGCGGGCTGCCTCCTCTACGGCCAGACCGTGCTCGCGGGCCAGTGCGGGTACACCCGCCTGCTCGACGGTGCAGAGCAGTTGCCAATCGGCGGCAAGGGTTTGAACGAATTCGGCGTCGGCGTCGGCCTCTGCCCCGCGCAGCCCATGGTGCAGGTGGGCCACGTGCAGGGACAGGTCGTACTCCCTACGCAGGCGACAGAGGGCGTGCAGCAGACAGAGGGAGTCGGGCCCTCCCGACACGCCGGCCACCACGACATCGCCCGGGGACAACAGGTGGTGCTGTTCAATTGTCTCACGGATCTGATCCAGCACTTTGGCCATCTGCCACTCCCCTGCGGGCCAATCGCTCACACATGGTATTATACCACA
>Ga0180437_10003455_pt1 | contig 23511 bp, 21 predicted proteins | sample SS_ome_4_FD_132410 | JGI IMG/M metagenome (GOLD analysis project Ga0180437, IMG submission 132410) | Hypersaline lake sediment archaeal communities from the Salton Sea, California, USA - SS_3_D_1 metaG | ecosystem: Environmental > Aquatic > Non-marine Saline and Alkaline > Hypersaline >...
CAAAGCCCCCCCCCTCAGGGCGGTGGATCGCGGAAAAAGTGGTTGACCTCCTGGAATGATCTGGTAGATTATGTACTCTTCTATTACGGTGCCATATGCACCATGAAGGATGGATACCGTAGTAGGTAAACGCTGTCCACTGCGATCTGGGGTGCAGGATGCGGCGGCAACGCGGCCGGTGGGCAAGAACGGGGTGGCCGAGTGATGCTCGCGAGACTTTCGTGGCGGACGGCGCAGGCGTCTCGGTCCCGGACTTCACGTCCCGACGAGGGTCGGCCCGGCGCCGCGAGGCGTGCCGAATATGGTCCCGCCCGCATGGTCCTGGGGTTCGTGCTGCTGACCATAGAGTGGCCCATCGAGTGCCACACGGACACGGTGGGGTTTTGATCACATGAATTCGCAAGACCAACGGCTCCCTGGTGCCAGTTTTCGCAGCGCCGGAAGTGGGCGGAGAGGAGTGCTTTTGGTCATCGGTGTGATTGCGGCAACGTCGGTTGGCGCCCTGTGGCTTCGCCACCTTCCCAAGAGTGACTCCCTTGAGATTGCCTCAGAGTACCTGGCCTTTGGCGATGTATGGGAACAGCGTGAATTCCGGTGGACGTTACCGGTCAAGAACACCTCATCAGAGTCCGTTGAGATCGCGGACGTTGAAATGTCGTGCGGTTGCCGATCACTGGTTGAGCCGAAGCCGCTGATCATCCCGGCTGGTGAGGTCCGGGATTTGCGGCTTGTCCTGGATCTCACGGACCGAGGTGCAGAAGCGGCCCGTGCCCCATACCGGCCGTTTGCCGTCAAGTTGCACCCCATCATCAAATCGCGTCTTCCACGTTCGTTGATGTGGACGGTTCATGGGAAAGTGCGCAACGTGTTCCGTGAGTTGCCACGGTCCATCAGCTTTGAGGAACCTTGTGTTCAAGGCACACGGTTTCCGAGCAAGGTTTTCAGGGTCAGCACTCACTTTGGGATTGATGACTTGACGGCTGATTGCCCCTCTGCCGAAGCGTTGTGTGAGGTGCATCGTGTCGCTGAAGGGGATAGAGAATTCACCGTCAAGATTACCCCTTCAAGCGGCCTGCCTGTCGGTCCTTTTGCATTTTCCCTTGGTTTGGCGGCGGTCGGCGCCGGCGGGGAAGACTTGCCCCGGATGGAAATCGACGTTTTCGGCGAGGTGGCACACGACGTGGGCGCCGTCCCCTCCGTGGTCCTCTTCGCTGCCGTCGACGTGGGGCGGACCGTACGCCAAGGAGTCCGGCTGCGGTCGCTTACCGGGAGCGACTTCTCCATCGAGGCGACTGAGTGTGGAAGCGGAAATATCGAAGTAAAGGCGAACGATCGGGGGAGCGACTCGGACGGTGAATCAATGTTTGAGGTTATACTCCACAAAGCCCGGGAAGGGCTCCAGCGAAGCCATGTGCGGTTTCGCGTGTCCGAGCATGGTGGAGAGTATGTAGTCGAGGTGCCTGTCCTTTATCACGGCGTAGCGCCGTGAGCGATATGAGAAGTGGAGAGCGAAGGGCTGAGAACGAACTGGGCCAGACTAACTCCGCCGCATTTCAGTTGGCCCCATTGCGATAACAGGGAGGTAAGTCTGATGAATAGAAGTGTTCACCCGCCGGTTGGCTGCGCGTTGACCCTTCTGCTGTGCCTCTTGCCGGTGGGAGTCGCCGGCAACGAACAAGAGGTCACGGTTGAGGACGTGGCCGCAGAACTCCAGCGTCGTCAACAGCGAGTGCGCTCCGCAAGAATTGTCTGGGAATTGACGCGGACCTATCCCAAAGGTTCTCTTCAGGATGATGTGGAGTCGGAGTTGGAGTTGGAGTCGGATACGTCGGCTACCTACCCCGCGAAAGATACGACTGTTAGGGCCGAGTATACACTCTGGCTGGAGGGCTCTAAATGGAAGTCCACACGTCAAGGGAAGATCTGGGGAATGAATGTTCGGCGATTCGTCGAGCACCACTCGTTTGCCTCGTCAGACGGGCACGCCAGCAGGAGCTTCATTGCGGCTGAAGATTTGGCGTCGGCGCCCTTTGGAGTCGAGCATCACAACGGCCAGTGCAAGGAAATCACTCTTGTCGAGTACGGGCCGCTGCTGTGGTCGTTCCGGGCCACGGATCCGATGCGCGAGTCCGGTCGCTTCGTTGCCGAAGAGTGGTCGGTTTCAAACGCACGTGAAGAATTGGATGGGGTCGAGTGCGTGGTGCTCAAGAGGACGTACGAGAGACCGCGGGTCGACGAAGCCTGGTTTGCCCCGGGGCAGGGCTTTTCGCTGGTCCAGTACCGACGTTTTGACAAGGGGCAGCTTACGCTGCAAATCGATGTGGAGCATTCCAGAGATAACGATCATGGTTGGGTGCCTGCCACGTGGAAGATCACCTCCATGCTTCCGGATGGCAAGCTAGATTGGCTAATGTCGGGAACCGTCAAAGAATATGCAATCAACCTCACGATCGACCCGCAGACGTTTGCCCCCGAATTCCCCGTGGGTACCGTGGTGCGCGACGAGCGGACAGACAGTCAATACCTTGTCACGGAGGACGGTGAGAAGCCGCGCGTCGCGTTTGTGAATAATACGATTGTGCGATTGGAAGACGACTCGTATCCTTTGGCGTTCTGGTTAGGGTTGGCAGGGTTGGGCATCGGTCTGGTCTTGCTTATCCTGCTTGGAAGGCGTGCGAAGGTGAGAATTCGGCAGTAGGCCTCCGCTCGCGAACTTCAGCTAGTGTGCCGTTGCCGTCGATGGTTGTGAGACTCTATGGCGTCGTAGTCTTGGTATTCGTTAACCGTTCTGACGAAGGAGTAAGAAGCATGTTTCGATCAGTACTTTGGCGGGTTGGTGTTTGCGTGGTGATTCCATGGATGATTGTCGCATCCTCGGCCTGTGTGGTTGTGTTTGCGGCCTGTTCGGTCCAACCGTGTATCAAGTTGTCGGGCTCGAGTGAGGGTAAGATAACGAAGACTAAATGTTACTACTATAGTTCTGCGAGGGCGTTTGTCACCCTCTGGGCGAATGACACGGACGGTAAGTCGCGGTCCACTACTGAGAGCTTATCGACCCCATATGAGTGTCCTAAGGGTGACTGCACGTCTCAGTGCGCGGCGAATGAATACCCCGCCGAGGGGGCTGTCAACGACACCAGCAATTGCACGGGAGGTGCGGCCACAAAGTACTACGACACCTGTATTTCGGACAGCTAGTCGTCATCGTCTGTTGCTCAAAAGACGGCTAAACGGGAATAGCCGAGGTGGCCCGCCGCCAGACCAGGGCCAGACGATGGGACGTGAGCTGACATCTGCAGGCCTGCCATGTTGTGTTGCGGCCAGAAGGGAAGATCTCTCCTTCATCACTCCGCCTCGATCGCTGCTCACGAACAGCCCATGCTGTTGCCGCAATTGTAGCAGAGGTAGCAGTTGCCGTTGCGGACCGTGATCGCGCCGCAGTTGTCGCAGACGGGGGCGTCGGCCTGGAAAGTGGCGAACTGCTCGTTGCGGCCGGCTTTCGTGGCGGCCGGCTCGGCCGGCAGGGCGATGGTGGCGCGGTCGACCACTGCGGTCGCCGTCGACGCCCCAGCGGCCGTGGACGCGCGGCGGGAGGTGCCGTTGCCATTGCCGTTGCCATTGCCGTTGCCATTGCCGTTGGTCGAGCCGATCGAGGCGCCGGAACCGTTGGTCTTGGCGGGTCCCTGCCCGGGATTCGGCCCGCCGGCCTTCTTGGCGGCGGGCCAACGCTCGCCTTCTCCGTCGCCGGCGCCCCCTTCGACCGCCGGCGGCGGCGAGGACGACGCGCCCCCGTTGGCCTCGTGGCCGGCCGGCAGAAACGTGATTCCCAGCCAGCGGAAGATGTAGTCGACGATGCTCTTGGCGATCCGCACGTCCGGGTTTTTCGTGTAGCCCATCGGCTCGAAGCGGGTGTGCGAGAACTTGTTGACGTAGACCTCCAGCGGCACGCCGTATTGCAGGCTCATCGACACGGCGGTGCCGAAACAGTCCATCAGTCCGCCGATCGTGCTGCCCTCCTTGGCCATCGTGATGAACAGCTCGCCGGGCCGCCCGTCCGGATAGAGCCCCACGGTAATGTAGCCCTCGTGGCCGGAAACGCTGAACTTGTGGGTCAGCGACTGCCGGGTGTCGGGCAGGCGTTCACGGCGCGGGGCCGAGAGCGGCTTCTCCGCCCTCTTTTTGGTCGAGAGCGGCTGCACCTCCTTTGAGCCGTCGCGGTAGATCGCCAACGCCTTCAGCCCCAGCCGCCAGCCTTCCGTGTAGGCCTCGGCCACGTCCTCCGGCTTACACTCCTTGGGCATGTTGACCGTCTTGGAAATCGCCCCGGAGAGGAACGGCTGGGCGGCGGCCATCATGCGAATGTGGGCCTTCCAGGGGATCGAGCGCGTGCCGTTGGGCGGCGAAAAGGCGCAGTCGAACACGGCCAGGTGCTCCGTCTTCAGGTCGGCCGCGCCCTCGATGGTGTCGTTCTCGTCGATGTAGTCGACGATCGAGACGATCTCCGCGTCGCCGTATCCCAGCGTCCGCAGCGCCAGCGGCACCGTCTGGTTGACGATCTTCAACATGCCGCCGCCGGCCAATTGCTTGTACTTCACCAGTGCAATGTCCGGCTCGATGCCCGTCGTGTCGCAATCCATCATAAAGCTGATCGTGCCGGTGGGGGCCAGCACGGTGGCCTGGGCGTTGCGGAAGCCGTAGCGCCGGCCCTGGGTCAAGACGGCGTCCCAGAGTTTTCGGGCGGCGTTCTGCAAGTATTCCGGGCAGGCCTTGATCTGCTCGACCTTCTCGAAGTGCATCTCCATCACCCGCAGCATCGGCTCGCGGTTCTTGGCATACTCGTCGAAGGTGCCCACGGCCGCCGCCAGCTCGGTGCTGCTGAGACAGGCCGAGCCCTGCAGCAGGGCCGTAATCGCGCCGCACAATGCCCGGGCCTCCTCCGAGCCGTACGGCAAGCCGCTGGCCATCAGCAGGCTCCCCAGGTTCGAGTAACCCAGCCCAATCGGCCGGAAGCGGTGGCTGTTGGCGGCGATCCGTTTGGTCGGATAGCTGGCGTGGTCGACCAGGATTTCCTGGGCGATGAACACCAGCCGGCAGGCCGCCTGGAACCGCTCGACGTCGAACGCGCCGTCTTCCCGGCGGAACTTCATCAGGTTGACGCTGGCCAGGTTGCAGGCCGAATCGTCGACGAACATGTACTCGGAGCAGGGGTTCGAAGCATTGATCCGGCCCGAGTTGGGGCAAGTGTGCCAGCGGTTGATCGTGGTGTCGTACTGCACGCCCGGGTCGCCGCAACACCAGGCCGCCTTGGCCATGCGGTCGAACATCTCGCGGGCCTGGTAGGTGGGACCCTGCTGGTTTTCGTCGGTGACCCAGTGGGTGGTCCACGGCTTGTCCGCCTCGACCGCCTGCATGAACTCATCGCTTAAGCGGACCGAGAGGTTGGCGTTTTGGAAGGGGACCGTTTCGTAGGCCTCCAGCGGATCGTAACCCTCTTCGATCAGCAGCCGGACCTTCTTCTCCTCCCGGTTCTTGCACTCGATGAACTCCATCACGTCGGGGTGCCAGTCTTTGATCGACTGCATTTTGGCGGCCCGGCGGGTCTTGCCGCCGCTTTTGACGACCGCCGCGATCTGGTCGTAAACCCGCATGAACGACAACGGCCCCGACGGCTTCCCCCCGCCGGAAAGCTTCTCGCGATTCGACCGCAGCGTCGACAGATCGGTTCCCGTGCCCGAGCCGAACTTGAAGAGCATGGCCTCGCTGCGGGCCAGCTCCATGATGTCTTCCATGTTGTCTTTGACGCTCTGGATGAAGCAGGCCGAGCCTTGGGGATACTCGTAGGGATTCTCCGGCTGCGAGACCTCTTCCGCTTCGGCGTCCCAGCGCCAGTTGCACATCGCCCCCTTCACACCGTACTGGTGATACAACCCGACGTTGAACCAGACGGGCGAATTGAACGAGGCGTGCTGGTGGAGGCAGAGCCAACTCAACTCGCGATAGAAGCGCTCGCCGTCTTCGGGGGTGGCGAAATAGCCGTCGTGGATGCCCCAGTCGGCGATGGTGCGGCAGACGCGGTGGATCAACTGGCGGACGCTCGTTTCCCGCTCGGGGGTGTTGATCTCGCCGTAGAAGTACTTATTGGCGACGACGTTGGTAGCCAACTGGCTCCAATCCGCCGGGATTTCACAATCGGTTTGCTCGAAGAGGACCTCGCCGCCCTCGCCCTTGATGGCGGCCGTGCGGAGGTCCCACTCGACGGTGTCGAACGGGTCGGCCACGTCGGCCGGACAAAAGACTTCCTCGACCCTCAGTGCCTGGACCTCCCTGCTGCCCCCTTTTTCGACAGGCCCCTCGGCCGTCATGACCGATGCCTTGTCAGCTTGGTTCTCCGGAGTGTTCATAACTGACTTCCTTCTTCAGTGAACAACGTGGGCATCCGTGCGATTTAGTATACATGAGTACACACACGAGATCAGCTATGCGTCGTGATCGACTTGAGCCGAAACCTCCTGCTTCGGGGGAATTTGCCATTCTTTTTACTTCGAACAGGGGGTGCTGGATTCGATGTGCAACACCAATATATTGTACCTGATGCCCTGGCAACCACAACATACAGGTGTAATCGTCAAAGTGTAGCGAGATCTGTCCCCCGGTCAATGACGGTTGGAAAAGTCGTCCTAAGATGCTACAGGGAGACGAGTTGCGACGAACGGGCCCTGCTAGCACTGACAGCACCTCTGGAAGCGCCGCGGGACGTAAACCTCTATGCTTTCCGAGGTTTTGGCGTTTCCGGACCGGCGCGCCCGCCTTGGCCTTCTGACGGCCGGTTTTGAAAAACTTTTTCCCCCGACAGTTAAGCTGGGAAGAGCCGGAGGCCGGGGAGGAAAAAGCAAAGGGCGGCACGTTACGCGCCGGCTTCACTGCCCCAACGCACGCCGGGCAAGCATCTCTCCGGCGGCGCGACACTCCTGCAACACCTCGGGCGTGGGCCGGTACTGGGCCTTCAGCGGCCCGCGGAGGATTTCCCACTTCACAGCCTGGAGCCACTCGTCGATCGCCTCCGGCCCGCCTCGACCCCAACCGTACGAACCGAACGCGAAGCCGGCCTTGTTCGTCGGCCTCAAGCCCTTCAGATACGTCAGCACCGCGCCGGCCATGGGCATCATGCCGCGGTTGAGTGTGGCCGATCCGAACGCGATGGCCGCCGCGTCGATCACTTCGGTGGCGATACGCGTGAGGTTCGAGCGGCGAATGTTGATCAGCATGGCTTCCACGCCGGTCTGCGAGGCGCCTTCCATGATCGCCGCGGCCATTCGTTCGGTGCTCTTCCACATCGTGTCGTAGATCACTAGCACCTTGGGCTCGGCGCGACAGACGGCCCAGTCGCCATAGGCCGCCAGAATATCCGCCACCGCGCTCCGCCAAATGACGCCGTGACTGGGCGCGATCATCTCGATCTCCAACTCGGCAGCCCGTTTCAGACACCCGAGCACCTGCTTGCCGTAGGGCATCACGATGTTGGCGTAATACGCCCTGGCGTGGTCGAGCAGAGTTCCCAGCGGGAGTTCGTCGTCGAATCGTTGCGAGGAGGCGTAATGCTGGCCGAAGGCGTCCATGGAAAACAGCAGCTTCTCCTCGGGGACGTAGGTGAACATCGATTCGGGCCAGTGGATCATGGGCGTTTCGACGAATTGGAGCGACCGCTCGCCCAACCGGATCGTATCGCCGTCGGCCACGACCTGCACGTTCCACGACGACGTGTCATAGTGTTGCGAGAGCGCGGTCCGGCACTTCTTGTCGCAGACGAGCGTCGCGTTGGCTGCGGCCGCCATCACTCGCGGCAGCGCGCCGCTGTGGTCCGGCTCGGCATGGTTGCAGACGACGTAATCGACGTCCGACCACTGGCCGAGCGCCGCCACGTTTCGCAACAGCGTCTCGGCGAACGGGGCCTTGACCGTATCGATCAGTGCCGTCTTCTCGTCGCGGATGAGATACGCGTTATAGGTTGTGCCGTATTCGGTGTCGTAGCTGTGAAAATCGCGAACAGTCCAGTCCACGCATCCCACCCAGTCGACGTTCTCTCGCAGCGTGGTGTTCATGGTGTTCCTTCCTTGTGCAAACTCGCAACATATCCGAGCGAACCTACCGCTGCAAGCAGTTGCTGGGTATCGAAGCGGTCGCCGGTGACGACGGCCCGGCCGCCGGCGAGGTCCACCTCGGCCGAACGGACGCCGCCGCACTCGGCCAGTGCCCGGCGCACGGTCTCGGCACAGTGGCCGCACGTCATGCCGCGGACCGAAAGCTCGACGCGTTCGGCCGGGGGCGGCGTTTCGGCGTCGGCTGCTTCTTGTGGCGCGGAGTGCGATTTGGCGCGTTGCCACCAGCCGGCTGCGTACGAATATGCCACCACGGCCAACAGGGTGACGGCCGCTGCGTGGGTCATCCACTCGACGCCGGGCGCTTCGTGGACGTGGGATCCCAGTTGCGGGACCTTTGCCTGCACCGTGGTAATCATCCAGTCGAGCAACAAGCCGGCAGCGATCGCGCTGGCGGCCACGGTAATCAGATACAGCGCGGCGGTCCGGCGACCCAACAGCTTCCAGATGGTCGTAAAGGTGGCGGCGTTCGTGGCCGGCCCGGCGATCAGAAACGCCAGCGCCGCCCCGGGTGAAGCCCCCATGTGCATCGCACCCGCCGCAATCGGCACCGACGCGGTGGCGCAGACGTAGACGGGCACCCCGGCCGCCATCATCAGCAGAATCGAGCCGATGCCGCCGCCGATATAGGCGGCGAGCCGACCTTCGGGAACCAGTACGGCCATCGCTCCCGCAATCAGCACTCCGACCAGCAGGGCGACTCCGATGTCACGGGGCAAAGTTACCAATCCATAGAGCAACGCGCGAACCACCAGGTTTCGCGTGCCTGCCCGCTCGCAACAAGCCTCGGTGCAGGCGGCCGCCTTGGGCTGGTCGGAGTCCGCCGTCCCGTCCTTCCGGTCGAACAGTTGCACCAGGTAGCCGCCGAAAAGCCCGGTCAGCAAGGCCACCACCGGCCGAAACACGGCGAATACCCATCCCAGCAGCGCGTAGGTCACGGCGATGCTGTCCACGCCGGTTTGGGGCGTGGAGAGCAGAAACGCCGACGTGGCGGCGCGGCTGGCCCCGTGACGGTGGATCGAAGCGGACACCGGAATCACCGAACAGGAACAGAGTGGCAAGGGCACGCCGAACAACGATGCCTTCAGCACGGGCCCGAAACCGCGGTGGCCCAGGTGGCGTTCGACCCACTGCGGCGAGATGCACACCGAGAGCAGGCCCGCCATCAGGAAACCGAACAGCAGGTAGGGGCCCATCTGGCCGAGCACCAGCCAGCTTTCCCAGGCAATTTCCGCCAGTTTGTCGATCATCATCGAAGCATCTCAAGGCCGCCCAGCGCACTGCCCCGTCTGCGGGGGCGGCCGGATTCATTCACCTTTCCACAAGCCATGGAGGTTGCATATCTCGCGGGCGACGACCGCCCCGGCGTCGGTTGGGAAAAAGGCCTCCGGCGCTCCACCCGGGCTGAGGTACTGGCGGCACTGTTTGCCGTCCGCATTGATTTCGATCCATTCAATGTGGTGTTGCTCTTCCATCGGGTGCGGCACCGACCCGACCTTCACCCGCACGCCGCCTTCGACCTTCTCGATCACCGGGACGTGCTTTTCCTGGGCGGCGTCGGTCGTGTTTTCCGTCAGCAGCTCCATGGGGACGCCGCAGCAGACGAGCTTGCCGCCGCCTGCGCGGACGACCTCCACCACGTTTCCGCAAACGCTGCACTGATAAACCTGCGATTTTGCGATAGCCAACTTGGGGTCTCCTTACAGAATGTTTGTTGGGCGAACACGGGATTCGTAACGATCAGCCGACCGGTTGGGCCGCGTGTGCGGCCAGGTATTCGGCCACGCCTTCGGCCGTGGGCTTCATGGCGTCTTCACCTTCGTGCCAATTGGCCGGGCACACTTCGCCGTGCTCCTCGGTGAACCGCAGGGCGTCGAGGACCCGCAGCGCTTCGTCGACGCTGCGACCCAGCGGCAGATCGTTCACCAGGGCGTGGCGGACGATCCCTTCCTTGTCGATCAAAAACAGGCCCCGCAGCGCCACCTCGTCGTCGAACAGCACCCCGTACTCGCGCGAGATGTTCTTGCTCAGATCGGCGACCAGCGGGTACTGGACCTGGCCGATGCCGCCTTGCTCGGGCGGCGTGTTTTTCCAGGCGAGATGCGTGAAGTGGGAATCGACCGACACGCCGATCACCTGCGCGTTCTTCGCCCCGAACTTCGCCACCGCCTTGTCGAAGGCGATGATCTCCGACGGGCAGACGAACGTGAAGTCAAGCGGATAGAAGAACAGCACCACGTACTTCCCTCGATACGAGGAAAGCGTCAACTCGGCGAACGAATTGTTGGGCAGCACCGCCTGGGCGGTGAAATCGGGGGCTTCCTTGGTTACCAGGGTGGACATCGTTCGTTTCCTTTACTGAAAGAGGTTTGGTGTATGTTTCGTGTCGCTACGGCCGTATCGGCTACGGGGCCGTCGCCGCGTCGGCGCCAGCCGGCGGCGCCGTCCGCTGGCCCAGCTGCCCGTCAATCATGTACAACGCCACGCCGTTGTCGCCGACCAGCTTGAGTTGATCCAGGATGGTCGATGCGTTGGCTTCTTCCTCGACCTGTTCGGTGACGAACCATTGCAGGAAGGTCTCGGTGGCGTGGTCCTTTTCGGCGACGGCCAGATTCACCAGGTCGTTGATCAACCCGGTGACCTTCTGCTCGTGTTCGTAGGTGTCTTCGAACACGCTCCGCGCAGAGTCCCATTCGGTCTTGGGCCCTTCGACCTGAGTCAAGGTGACCCGGCCGTTTCGCTCGTTGATGTAATCGTAGAACTTCAGTGCGTGTGCGAGTTCTTCTTGGGCCTGAATCCGCATCCAGTTGGCCATGCCCGGCATCGTTGTCGCCTCGAAATGGGCCGCCATGGAAAGGTACAGATAGGAAGAAAACAACTCCGCATTGACCTGTGCGTTCAACGCATCCTGAATCTTGGGGTTCAACATGATCTACTTTCCTTTCGGTAGACGTGTGGGGTTAGGAGCCGGGTTCTCGCGTCGGGGTCTTGCATTGGGGGCATATCCCGAGCAGTTCCAGGCGGTGTCCGAGTATCTCATAACCGTTGCAATCGCCGTGGTCGACGTCCGACAGTTTAAGGGACTCCGCGCCAATGTCATCCACCCGCCCGCAGCGAATGCAGCGGACGTGGTCGTGGCGGTCGGGATTCCCGTCAAAGCGGGCCTCATTGCCGCTGTACTCTAGCTTCTGGACGATCCCCATCCGGGCCATCAGCTCCAGGTTCCGGTAAACGGTGCCGAGGCTGACCTTCGGCAGCCGCCGCCTGACGATCTCGTAGAGTCCGGTCGCGGTTGGGTGGGACGTGAGCCGGCGGAGTTCCTCCAAAATCACCTCCCGCTGCCGCGTGTTTCTCTTGAACGGTCTGTCATGCATGGCTCGGGCCTGCTGCTACTAATGAGAATTATTACTATTAAGTCCCGAAAGGCAAGACCCGAAGGGGAGTTTTTTGCCTGAGCGAAAAGGGCACCGACACACATGGCTATATGGCGCCACACTACAGATGTATTTTGGCTCGAAGTCTGGTGGTCTTTCGCCGCCATTCTTCCCCAAACGCGCAGCCGACCGCAGAGTCGTCTCTCTATCGGGATTGTCTCTCTGTCGGGAGGTGCTGCGAAAAAGAGGCAGCGGCGACGAGTCGCCGCCCTCCAGAGCCTCACCGCCGAAGTTCGTCGGCGTGAGGCCAAGGGCGGTCAGCCGACCTTGATCTTGTTGATTTTCACCCGGGTATACAACTGGCGGTGGCCCTTTTTCGTGCGGGAATTCTTCCGCCGGCGGAGCTTCTGCACCACCAGTTTCGGGCCCTGGCTGACCGAGAGGACCTCGGCGGTGACGGAGGCCGATTCGAGCATCGGTTGCCCGACCTTCAGTCCGTCATCGTCGCGGTAGGCCAACACGTGGTCGAACGTCACTTCGTCTCCGCTGGACACTTCGCGGTAGTCGATATCGAGCTGCTGGCCTTCTTCTACTTTGAACTGTCGTCCGCCGTCCTGAATGATTGCGTACATGGTCTTCAAGCCGTGATCAACGCCCGGCGGTTGCATCTGCCGGGCTCGGGTCGGAATACGGGTTTCCCAGGGGATGCAGCCCCTGAGTTTGATGTCGATTTCGTGCCAAGAGACCATCAGTGTAATGGATTCTATGGCGGTTGTTCAAGTCCTACGGCCGGGGAAACTTCACTTCGCGATTCTCGGCGTCGCTGCAGTCGACCACCAGATGCTCGGGCGGAACTCCTTCTGCGCCAACGACTTGCACCGTCATGGTCCCCTCGTCCTCCAGCCGGGCCAACTCGCGGCGCTTCTTGTTATTCAAATAGTCGGCCACCGCGTCGGCCACGGTCACGGTCACCCGGGCAATCGGCGGGTTCTGGCTGGCGAGGATCAACAGGCGGATCACTTCGATGGCCATACTCTCGGGCGTCTTGACCACGGCGGCGCCTCGACAGAACGGACAGTCGGTGAACACGCTCCGCTTGAGGCTGGGACGAATCCTCTGCCGGGTCATCTCAACCAACCCGAAAGGACTGGTCCTGAGAATCTTCGTCCGTGCCCGGTCTCGGCGGACGGCGTCGCGGAGCGCCCGCTCAACGCCCCGGCGATGCTTCTCCTTGCGCATGTCGATGAAGTCGTTGACCACCACGCCGCCGAGGTCGCGGAGCCGGATCTGCCGAGCGATTTCCCGGGCGGCCAGAAGGTTCATTTGGAAGGCCGTTTCTTCGGCCGAGTCGTCGGCCCGAAAGCTGCCGCTGTTGACGTCGATGGCCACCAGGGCCTCGGTCTGGTCGATGACGATCGATCCGCCGCCCTTGAGCGGGACGGTCCGCTGATACATCTTGGCGATTTCGTCGTCGAGGCCGTGCTTGTGGAACAGCGGCTCCTTGCCTTCGTAGAGTTGCAGACGGTTGACGTACCGGGGCATGACCAGTTGCAGAAATTCCCTGGCGCGCTCGTAGGCCAAGGCCTCGTCGATGTAGATCGTATCGACGTCTCCGGTGAAGATGTCGCGAATGGTGCGGATGATCATGTCGCTTTCTTCGTAGATGTCGACGGGGGCCTCGAGCTTCTTGACCCGGCGCACGATCACTTTCCAGAGCCGCAGCAGGTAGGCCAGGTCGCGGGACAGTTCTCGCTTGGTCCGGTCGGAACCGGCGGTGCGGACGATGAATCCGACGCCCTTGGGCGGGCTCAACTCCAGCATCACCGAGCGAAGCCGGCGTCGGGTTTCTTCGTCCTCGATCTTTCGTGAGACGCCGATCCGGCCCAGGGCCGGCATCAGCACCAGGTATCGTCCCGGGATGCTGATGTAGGTCGAGAGCGTGGGGCCCTTGGTGCCGATCCCTTCCTTGATCACCTGGACCAACACCTGATCGCCGCGTCGGAGGATGTCCTGGATGGGGGGCTTGAAGCGGGGGCGGCCGCCGTAGCGATGGCTGCGCTGTCGCGGCGGCTCGTCGCCTTGGCCCTCGTCGATTTCGTCGTCGGCCGAGACGTCGGCGGCGCGGAAGCCGCCGCGGCGGGAGCCGTTGGGACCCTCCGGTTCGTATCCGCCCTGGCGGAAATACTGCGGCTCGACGTCGCTGATGTGCAGGAAGCCGTTGCGTCCCACGCCGAAATCGACGAAGGCCGCCTGGATACTCGGTTCCAGATTGACCACGACTCCCTTGTAGATGTTTCCTACGTAACTGTCTTGGCCTGCCCGTTCTACATAGAGTTCTTCCAAGACCCCGTCTTCAACGATCGCAATCCGGCATTCCTCCGGCTGCGAGACGTTGATCAGCATTTCTTGTTTCATGTTGGTGCTTTCTTGTTCGGCAAGACAAGCGAGCACACATTCGGTCGGCAAGGGGTTCGGGATGTCCGAACCGGAGCGAATCGGATCCGTGCCAGTGCTTCATGATTGGACCTCCACGGTGGTGCGCGTCAGGTGAACTCCCTGATGCTCCACCTCGGCCAGTCCCAGCTCAGCAAGCACTTCACGCGGCCGAACGCTTCCTCCGTGGTCGGTCCTCAGCCGCATCGAGAGCACGCCCTCCCGCAACGTCAACTCCTCCAGGAGCGGTCGCAGATCGAGGGGCGTTTCTCGGTTGGGGCGGTGGATCGGACAGGAGGAACCGGCCAGCAGGCGGTCGACCTTTTCGGACAAACCGCTGCGGCACGGCGGGGGAATGGGCACCTGGTAGGAAACGGAGCGGACCTGGGCCTTTTTGCCGTCCGGTGGAACACGTTCCACCCCCTGGAACGTCAACCCCGGCGGCGCATGCCGCCTGAGTGCTTCCAGCACGTCGCTTTCGGTGCGGGATTCGGCCAGCCCAAGTTCCATGATTTCGTCGGTACCCTCAATTCCGACCGCCAGGGCCGCCGGGAAGGTCATCCGCGGTTTCGGATGGAACCCGCGGCTCATTTCCAGGGGCAGCCCAGCGCGGCGAAACAGCCGCTCCAGACACCGGATCAAGTCTCGGTGCCCGATCCAGCGCAGGTCTCCCTGCTTGCAAAATCGAATGCGTACTCGGTGTCGAACCATTGGTTCGAGTTTCTCCGCCTCTGTCGTTGAGGACGGAGGGTTTTCCCGGCCGGTGGCTACGGATTCCCGTGACCACCAGCCGTCTTGATTTCCCGTTCCCGCCTTACTTGGCGGAAACCTCGTTGACTTGTTTCACCCGGCCACCAGCGTACGGTTCGGTCCGACCGTGGCGAGCGGGACACTTTTGAGACGCGCGGCCGGTGAAGGCTCGGCGTCCCGATTGGTATGTTTTCTTACCGCTACTCTCCCATTTCCGGCAAGCGTTTCTTCAGTTCTTCCTTCAGGTAGCTCTTGATATCCCGGGCGTTCTCCATGGTCATGGCTCGGGCGGCCACGGCGCGGCACTGTTCGGTGGTCACGTGGCGGCAGACGTTCTTGATTTCCGGAATCACGCTGGGGGTGACGCTGAACCGTCGCAAACCGAGGCCTAACAGCAACATCGTGTACGTGGGGCTGCCGCTCATCTGCCCGCATAGATTGACCGGGACCGACGCGCGCTCGGCCGCGTCGATGGTGGTGGCAATCAACTTCAGGATCGCCGGATCGGCGGCGTTGTACAGGCCGACCACGTCCTTGTTGCTGCGGTCGACCGCCAACGTGTACTGGATGAGATCGTTGGTCCCGATGCTGAGGAAATCGACCTCCTCGAGGAACCGATCGATCATCATCACGGCCGCCGGGACCTCGACCATCATGCCGATGTCCAGGTTGCGATTGAACTCGACCCCGTGCTCTTCCAGATCCTCCATCACGTCGGCCAGCACCATTTTCGCCTGTCTCAGTTCCAGCAGCGTGGAGATCAACGGAAACATGACCCGCAGGTTTCCCAAGGCGCTGGCCCGCAACGCGGCGCGCAGCTGCGTGCGAAACAGGGGCAGGTTCCGCAGGGCGAGCCGTATGCTTCGCAGTCCCAGGAAGGGGTTTCGTTCGTCTTCGGGCGCGGGCAGGTGAGGAACCTTGTCGGCCCCCAGGTCGAACGTGCGGATGGTGACCGGCCGGTCCCCCATCGCCCGAACCACCTGCGAATAGGCCTGGAAATGAACCTCCTCGGTCGGCTCCGACTCGCTGCCCAGATAGAGGAACTCGGTCCGGTAGAGTCCGACCCCGTCGGCTCCGCGGTCGACACAGTGGTCCACCTCGTAGGGGAATTCGATATTGCCGAGCAACTGCAGGCGAACGCCGTCGGCCGTTTCGGCCGGCAGATCGCGGAGCGATTCCAGCCGGACGGCCAGCGTGCGGATTTCCTCAACTTCGTGCTGGTACCGGGCGAGCGTTTCCTCGTCCGGCTGGAGGATCACCAGGCCCTTGTCGCCGTCGATGATCACCTGATCGCCGCCGGAGACGTCGGTCAGGAAGGGGCCGGTGCCGACCACCGCGGGGATTTCCAGGGCCTCGGCGACGATGGCCGTATGGCCGCCGGGCCCGCCTACTTCGGTCACGAAACCGCGAACGAACCGGCGGTCGAGGTTGGCCGTTTCACTGGGCGTGAGGTTGTGGGCCAATACGAGCACCGGCGAGCTGAGGTGGGAGATGCCCTCGCGCCGCCGTCCGAGCAGGTGCCGCAGGAGCCGCTTCTCGATGTCGAAGATATCGTTGGCCCGCTCGGCCAGATACGAGCTTTCCAGCCGCTCGAAGACCTGCGCGTAACGTCGCAAGGTACGGCTGACGGCATACTCGGGGGAGTAATGCCGCTGGCGGATCATTTCCTCCAGTTCGCTGCGGAGGCGGGAATCCTGGAGCATCTGGAGGTGGGCTTCGAAGATGGCGCCGTACTGTTTGCCGAGTTCCTGGGAGACGGCCTCGCGGTGGTGTTCGATTTGCCGGCTGGCCGCGTCGATGGCCGCCTGCAATCGTTCCAGCTCGTCTTCCACGGTATCGCGCGTCACGAACCGACGAGGAATGCGGAACCCCTCGTTGTCCATCACCAGCGCTTCACCGATGACCACGCCCGGCGAGACGGCAATACCCTGTAACTTCTGCATGCGAATCCTTCGCGGCGCGCCGGCACACACCTACGGTTGATTTTCCGCTTCTTCTGAATTCTCGCCGTTTTCGGCAAAATTACTGGCGAACAAATCGATTAGCGCGTCGAGGACCCTCTCGGCGTCTTCTCCGGTCGCCTCGAGCATCAATTGTTCGCCCTGGGCAGCACCCAACGAGAGGATCTGCAACACGTCGGTCCCTTCCACGCCCTCGCAATCTTTGGCCAGTTTTACTCTGGCCTCGAAACGGCGCACCATTTCGGCCACCAACGTGGCGGCCCGCGCGTGCAGGCCTTCCGAATTGGTGATGATCACCTTGCGGGTTATCTTGGATTGGCACATGGTTTCGGAACCGCTACTGTCCGCTACATCATCCGAACTGATTGTTGTCGGCTTCGTCCAGCAGTTGCTGGATGTCCTCCACGTTCTTGGCCTGCTTGAGAAACCTGCGAAAGGCGTCGTCGTGAACTTTTCGTGAGATGTTTTCCAAGGCCCGTAGGTGTTCACCCGGCCGATCGGGTGGCGAAATCAGGAGGAAGAATAACTGAGCGGTTTCGCCGTCGAGACTGGCGAAATCGACCCCTTCCCGGCTGACGGCCACCGTCCCTACCAGGCGATCGACGCTGGGATGCTTGGTATGGGGGACGGCCACACCGCGCCCGATGCCGGTGCTGCCCAGTTCCTCACGTTTGAGGATCGCCTTGACGATGCTCTCGAATTCCTGGGCGTCGACGTTCCCAGCATCCAACAGCGCCTGGACCATTTCCCGAATCGTCCCCTCTTTGTCCACGGCGGCCAAATCGGCGCGGATCGCCTCACGACTTATAAAGTCGGCAAACTTCATGCACCTGTTCTCCCTTGTTCTCTCAGCGTTTTCCACGTCGGCCTGCCCGACTCCAAAGGCCACGGCTGGGCCGACGCGCGACAAGAATGCTCACGAGCTTTTCGGTCCGGCCTTACTGTTCGGCCTCACTGGCAGCCCTCTGTTGCCGGTGTCCAGGGCCCCGATGACGGTCCTGGACCTTCTCTTTATACTTCCGCAGTTGCTGCTCCATCTTATCGACCGCGGTGTCGATCGACGCCATCAGATCGTCCGATCGGTCGGTCGCTACAAAATCATGCTTGTGTTCGGCCGATACCCGCAGGTCAACACTCGGCGTCTCGGGACGCTGCAGATCAATCGTCACTTCAATGAGCGTCAGCCGCTCGAAAAACCGGGTCAGCTTCTCCACTTTGTTCGAGATCTTGGATTGAGTCTGCTCGCTTACATGTCCGTGTCGGGTGGAAATCTTGATCTGCACCGAGTAAGCTCCTTGGTATGAACTCCAATCGGAGATCCAGGCTGACCGCCTTCCCATGACGGTCAAACCTACAATTTTAGCGAGGTCTTCCTCGTCAGACAAACGCAAACCGGGAAACTGCCCGGCGACGAATTCCCCATTCATCCCAGTTTAGCTTCCCGCCGAAAGGGCGTAAGGGGGGGTTGTGGCGAAACCGCATCCGTGCGATCCCACACGATTGGGTCGGGAGTGGCCGGACGGTTACGCGGTTTCTGAAGAAAGTACCCCGCATACCGCAGAAATACAGGGGGGTGAGTTGCCCTCCGGTGGTCGTGCTCGGATGCAGAGGGTGCGTCCGAAAAACGCTCGAATGAACGATTCATCGGGGCTCCCCTCGGCGACGGTCGGATTGAGCGAAGAAGCACCTGATCAACAACCGTGTCACTACGAAATTGCCAAGTGCGTTGAGAAGACCGCCAGGGAGAACCGGCGCCCACGGACACACACGGCCGCGGGCTGCTGCCCGTGGAGTCCGCAGAACGTTCTGCCATCTGAATGCGGCCTTTCGACAATCCGCCGGCGGCCGCTTACGGCTGAGGCTCGCCGATTGACGGTTCGCGATCAGGGGAAGTTTCCATTGCACTCGCGGGAGGTGTCAAACGCGGCCGTGTGGCCGGTTTGATCCTGATCTTGCCGTCCGCTTGCCGCTCCTGCCAGTTCATGATCGCCGCTTGGCGTTTGGCGGCCGTCTGCTCAGGACGGTAATAAAGCCCGTAGTCGGTGATCTTCTTCAGATTCCAGAAGGCGAGCAGACGGAGCGCTAGGGCCGGGTGATCCAGATGCTCGACCAGTACCTTGTCCGCCCCGCCCTCCAAGTCCTGATTGGTATAGCCCCAGAGCATCCGATACAGCGCGTCCGAATCCTGCGGGTGCTGCTTCTCGATAGCCTGGCGGATTGCCCGGGCCGCTTCGGGGCTGCGAGCGACCGCAGACCGAAGATATGCGGCGTACGATTCCAGCCAATCGAGCCGCAGGTCGGAGTTGTTCAATGCGGCCACCATGACGTCGAACCGGTCGACGTCGGCCAAGCATCGGGAGGCCAGTCCAGAGACCTCCTCGTTGGATTGATCGGGGTCGGCCAGTTCGATGAGCACCAGGCTGGGTAGACGGTCCTCCTTTTGGAGTTCTTTCTCCACTTTCGAGGCCGCCCAGCGCTCCGGATCACTCAAGGGAGGCAATTCGGACCAGCTCGGGAGCTTTTCCACGGCGGCCGCGGTTTGCGCCGGATGCGAGTTGACAACCAGGCGGGCACTGGCCTCGATCGCAACCGGTCCGCTTTCCGCTCCTTCGTCCCAGAGGATCTGGCCGGACCTGGCATACAGGCTGGCGGCCATCAGCGCCGGTTCGCTCTCGGGGTTGGCCCCCGGCGTCGGCACCGGGGACACGTCCAGGATGGCGATCGATTCGGCTTCGCTAAACGTCATCACGCCGACGTGATCACCGACCACCAAACGCACCTGGGCCCCGGCGTCGGCCAACGGCATCACCAGCGCCCGACCGAAATGAACCTTCAAGCCGGCCACTCCTTGCTCATCGGCTGCCAGCAGTTCGATTCGGGTGCCGCCCAGCAATTGCAGCGCCACGCCGGCGCCGAGCGTGATTTCGGGACGGAAGCCGGACAACGCAACCAGTGGTTCTTCAGAAACCAGGATTCCCTGCGGCAGGACCCGCTGCCATGCATTCGAGTCGTCGCGGTATTTCAGCAGCACCTGGTCATCGGACATGAGCCTTCCCATCCGTTGCGGCCCGGAAGGGGTTACGAGAGGCGATTGGGGAGCAGTCACGGGCTGGGTATCCGCCGGCGGTTCGGGGGCCTTTTCGGGCGTCACCTCGAGCGGTGGCTCTGTAGCTGGCGGGACGCTTAGAGGTTGCGGCGATTCCTGTGTCTCCAACGGCAGGGGAGCAACCGGTGGCGACGGCGTCTCTTCGGACGGTCCTTCCGGCAGCAGCGGTGGCGGCTCGTCGATCGGCCCGGCAACGGGCGGCGCCGGTTCCGCTTCCAGGTCACTCGGGGGCAGATCGGCCGGCTCTTCCGCCGGCGGCCGGCCCAGCAGCAAGCCCATGAGCCGACTATCCCGCTCGAATTGTCCACGCGCAAACAACACCAAGGCCGTGCAGCAGAGAGCCAACACGAGTGCAGCGGCAAGAGGCCACAAACGGCGCTTCTTGCGTGGCTCGCGGAGATAGTCTGGAACGGTCGGCTTCTGACGGCGTTTCTTCGAGGCACTTGCCCCTTCGCGGCCGTTTCCGTCCCCGGTCTCCGTCTGCGGTTCGGCCGAAGCGACTTGCGGTTCGGCGTCGGCTGCCACCAGTTCGGGAAGGTGATACATCCGTCGTCGGGCGTCAGGATTGATTTCCGCCGGCTCCCCCAGAACCAGCGTCAGAATCTGGTGACACGAGGCCACTTCGGCCAGGTGAACGTCCGATTCGAGACAAACCTTTTCAAAGTCGGGCACGCGATCGTCGTGTAAGGTGTTGTCCAGGTATTCGGCCACCGTATTGGCGTCGAGCCCCGAGCCTTGTTGCGCCAGTTTCGGCGCCGCCAGACGCAGCCGCCGCGTTACGTCCCGCGTGCGATGCAGAAGATTGGTGGCAAACTCGCTTTCCTCGATTTTCTTGCCGATTTCCTCGGCGTCTTCCTGTTCGAGTATGCCGTCGATGTAGGCCAACAAGGTACGCAGGGTAAGACGCATGGCTTAGGCCGCCTCCTCAAAACGGTGTCAGGGAATCGCCGTTGTCCCCTCATAGACAACAGTGGGGATTTGGCGGCCGAACCGTGCGAGAAATCGGCGATTTCTCACAAAACGCCACTGGAGGGGGGCTATCCTCGGTGGGGCGGTCGGCGGTTGAAGAGGTGCGGCAACCGGGCTGCTTTCGTCGCGATCACGAAGCGATCGGACCCCCGATGTGAGTTGCAGAGGAAACGGGGCGGTTCCGACCCGGCAGGAGATGGGCAGGCATCCTCTTGGCTTCCGCCCTTGCCCAGGGCAATTAGAACGCCCACCGCCAGAAACAACTCCAGCAGGCCGACGACGGCTGGGTGCAGGGACGACGCAGGAGTTGTCCCCGCGGCATCTCGCCACCGGGGATGCTCCCAACCGTCCCGCGTGCGTCGCCATTGCCTTTCCGCCCCCCCGTCGTCGGGCCATTCGGCACTCAAGGGCACCTCACCGGCCACCCAACCCAGTGCCAGGAGAATCAGCAATAACCAACCAATCGAACGCACGTTAGACCTCGGGAAGCGGCATTGCCGGCAGAGCGTTCCCAGGCGAGCTTGGGAACGAAGACGAGACGAACCTATTTGCCTAAGGCGAGGGAGCAATTCGCGGACCGGCTTCCGGGCTTGGCCGGAATCGGGCGCGCAACTTATTTGGCGGGAACACCTTAATGGAATGGAGGCGGTTTTGGTTCCGACGCGTGCGGGTGGCGTTTTCTCGACCTTTCCCCACCGGCCGCGTGGTCTTTTGGCGACATGATCGAGTTGCGGCAACCCACCTGCAGAGATCTGTCGCAGATTGACGCCGAATTCGTTTGCCCACGGTAGAGTTGTGGCGTAGGTTTTCGTGTCCAGTTGTTGCTGAAACGACTGGCCAGTTGCCACAGTGAGCGGAACGTTACGAAAGCCCCTCCCCTTGAAGGATAACGGATAATCGAAGGGCAAGATGATCCATGCCTAGCCTACAAATGTCCTCGATCGACCTGAAAAAGCTACTGGCGGGTGCGCAACTGCCCGCCTTGCCGCAAAGCGCAATTCGATTGCTGGAACTGTCACAGGACGCGAGCAATGGTCCGGCCGAGTTCGCGGTCCCGATCGAATCGGATCCGGGCTTGACCGGTCAGGTGCTGCGTTTTGTCAACTCGTCGTATTTTGGGTTTTCGCGCGAGATCTCGAGCGTCAAGCTGGCCTTGACGCTGGTGGGGATCCGCACGATCAAGAACTTCGCTCTCTGGAGCGCGGTTTTCAGCTTGATGCCGAACCCCAAATGCGGCCCCTTCGACTTGAAGAGCCTTTGGCAGGATTCGCTTCGCCGCGCCCTGTTTGCACGCAGGGTGGCCAGGCTCCTGGGTTTGAAGGAAGCCGAAGAGCCCTTCGCGGCCGCTTTACTCCAGGACATGGCCGTGCCGCTGTTGGCCAAGGAGGCGCCGGAGCTTTACGTGAAACTGCTCGACGCCCGCGACGACGGGAAGATCCGGCTCTCGTTCCTGGAAGAACGCGTCTTTGGCTGGACCCACGCCGAAGCGGCCGGGATCATGGCCCGGCAATGGAACCTGCCCGACGATTTCGCAACACTGGTTGAAAAACACCAATCCATCGAACGCTGGGTGTCTCAGGCCGACAAGGAACCGGGAAAACTGGCGGTGGCACTCTCGGCGCTGCTGCCGTCGACGGTCGACTCGGATTGGGCCGAGTGCAAGTCGTTCGAGGACTACTACCAGCGGAGTGTTCCGGCGGGAAGTCAGAGCGTCGTCGAGGTGCTGAGCGAAGTCGACGAGGAATTCACCCAATTCGCGCCCGTGCTGAAGCTTGCCACTCCCAGCAAGTCTCTGGTCGATCGCTTCAACGAAGTAGCTGCGGCGGCCGCTCCGTAAGACCCCTCGCGGCGGCGATGCGAATCCGCGCCCAGGACTCGTCGTTCGATAACTTGGGGGCCCTCCCCCTCGGAATCCGGGAAGTTGTTCCCTGGCGGGTTCTCTGCTCGATTGCCGTTCGCCGACGTGGTCCGCGCCAACCGTTTGCGGCCCCCCTCGCGCGAGGCAGGGCTTGAGAACTCGTCCAGTCGCCAATGTCCTTGCGGCCGGTTAACTCGATTTCTTTCCGTTAATGCTTGAGGCGCAGTCACTTGCGGCTCGAGTTGGAGCTGCCGGCTTTGGGTTTGATTCGGGGGCGGTTACAATAGCGCAGTATTTGTCGCTTTCCGCAAACGGCGCCAAAAGGGAGTTCATAATTAGTGACGCCCGGAAGTCGAATCCGTCAAAGGATACTACAGCGCGAGGCTGAGGGGTACCTGGAACTCGGTTTGCCTCAGCGGGCCTTGGACGCGTTGGCCCGGCTCGGTGATGTCTCCGAGTTCGACGTGCGCACGCTCTACCTTTGGGGCGAAGCGCTGCGCAACATGGACCGACACGGCGAGGCGCTGACCCCTTTGGAGCAGGCCGCGGAGGCCGCGCCCGAAAACCTCCATGTATGGTTCGCCCTGGGATGGTGCTATAAGCGAACCGGCCGGATCGACCTGGCCATCGATTCGCTGGAGAGGGCGCTTTCGATCGAGCCGACCGAGGGCCTGATCCATTACAATCTTGCCTGCTACTGGAGCCTCGCCGGCAACAAGCAGCGGGCCCTGGAGTTCCTCGGTCAGGCCCTGGCCATCGACCCGGACTATCGCCACCTGATCGACGACGAGCCCGATTTCGACCCCATCCGATACGACTCCGAGTTTCGGGCCATCTGCAAGGGCGCCGGGTTCGATTTCTGACGGTTAGTGCAGCGTCAACTGGTCGTCGCCCAATCCGGCGG
>Ga0180437_10003456_pt1 | contig 23507 bp, 15 predicted proteins | sample SS_ome_4_FD_132410 | JGI IMG/M metagenome (GOLD analysis project Ga0180437, IMG submission 132410) | Hypersaline lake sediment archaeal communities from the Salton Sea, California, USA - SS_3_D_1 metaG | ecosystem: Environmental > Aquatic > Non-marine Saline and Alkaline > Hypersaline >...
ACCCAGGACGTCCCCGGCGTCCACCGGTTCCTCCACCGCGTCTGGCGCCTCATGGAGCCCATCGACAGAGACAGCTTCGAGGAGAACATGCACATCGTCGGCGAGGACCGAGCGCAGCCTGACATCGAGAGCAAGCTGCACAGGCTCATCAAGAAGGTCGGCGAGGACATTGAGGCCATGAAATTCAACACGGCCATTGCTGCGATGATGGATTTCGTCAATGCCGTGTACAAGTGCACATACACTGTGAAGCCCCCCAATAGCCCAACCAAACACATAGTCCAGGCGTTCTTGTCGCAATCGCAGCTCAAGCGGTTCGTCCTCGTCCTCGCCCCGTTCGCGCCCCATATCGCCGAAGAGCTCTGGCAGCGGCTGGGGCACGGCGAGTCCCTGGCCCGGGAGCCCTGGCCCGGCTACGACGAGGAGAGAACCGCCGACGAGACGATCGAGCTGCCCGTGCAGGTCAACGGCAAGGTCCGCGCCAGGATCAGCGTGCCCGCGGGCGCCGCGGACGACGACGTGATCGCCGCCGCGATCGCCCACGGCCGCATCGCCGAGCTGACCGCCGGCAAGCAGGTCGTCAAGACCATCGTCGTTCCCGGCCGGTTGGTGAATGTCGTGGTGAAGTGAACGAATCCGCCGAGCCGCGGCGCGGCGCGATGGCCCTAACCCACTTGGCCGGCCCTGTGTCCGGGCGTATGATGGTTGTGGTTGCCGCTTCGTCGGCGTCAGGCGGCGGAGTCGGCCTTTCCTGTGAGTCGCGATGAGACGTCTGCTCGTTAACGTGCTGTTGATCGCGGTCGTGCTGGGGACGGCGGCCGGGGTGGTGGCGTACCTGGTCTACACGAAGGACAAGCCCAGGCAGGCCGAGCCGCGGCGAGTCGTGCAGACCGTGCTGGCCCCGCCGGTGAAGGCGCTGCGCAACCACCGCGTCCGGGTCGTCGCCTACGGCTCGGCCAGGCCGCGGATCAGCCTGGATATCGCCCCGCAGGTCGCCGGCGAGATCGTCGGCAAATCGGGCGGCTTCCTCTCCGGCAAGCACGTCCGCGAGGGGCAGGTGCTCTGCGAGATCGACCCGACGGACTACGTGCTGGCGCGGGACTCGGCCAGCCGGCAGATCGACCTGCTCGAGACGAAGCTGGCCGTGCTGGAGCAGGAGAAGGTGAACCTCGCCGAGTCGGAGAAGATCGAGCGCCGCCGCCTGGACGTGGCGGCCGGTCAGTTGGAGCGGACCCGGTCGCTGTTCGCCCGGGGCGGGGCGGGCCAGACGGACGTGGACTCCGCCGAGGAGGCCGCCCTGCTGCGGAAGACCCAGCACCGGACCATCCTCAACCAGCTCGCCCTGATCGAGCCGCACCGCAAGCAGTTGCAGGCCGAGATCGCCGTGGCGAAGGTCCAGCTCACCCAGGCCGAGACGAACATCAAACGCACCAGGGTGACCAGCCCCGTCACCGGGCGCGTGCTGTCCTGCTCGGCCGAGATCGGCGAGCGGGTCTCCGTGGGCCAGGTCTGCGGCCACGTGTACGGGACGGCGGTGATGGACGTGGCCGTGCCCGTCCCGGCCGGCGACCTGGGGTGGATCGTCCCGGAGGCGGCGGCGTCCTCGCCGTCGACGAGGCCGGGCAATCCCGGCGGGGGCGCGCCGGCCGAGGTCGTCTGGCATCGGCCGGACGGGACGGAGCTGCTCGTCTGGAAGGGCGCCGTCGGGCGGATCGAGGCGGGCCTGGCGGCGGAGACGCGGACGGCCACCGTCAACGTCGAAGTGACCAACCCCGATCCCGCCGCCGGCGGGGCGGTCCTCGAGCGGAACATGTTCTGCAAGGTGACGATCACCGGGCGGCTGCTGCCGGAGGCGTACGTCCTGGCGCGGCGAGCGATCCTGCCGGACGGGACGGTGTACGTCGCGGAGGCGGGCAAGCTGCGGCGGCGGGAGGTGAAGGTGGCCCGGTGGTCGGGCGAGGAGGTGATGCTCCTGCCCGGCGGAGGCGTGGAGGAAGGCGATCGGGTGATCATCGGCTACGTGCCGAAGCCCGTGCTGGGCATGGCGGTCCGAGCGGTGGACAGCCTGACCGCGCCGGTGACCGCGCCGACGAGCGTGCCGACGACCGTACCCGCAACGGCGCCGGCCGGGCCGACCGGCGGCGACGGGAGCTGACCGATGGGCGTGATCCGCCGGTTCGTCGCCAACCCCGTCGCCGCCAACGTGCTGCTGCTGCTGGTGCTGGGCGGGGGGGTGCTGGCCTCGCTGAGAATCCCGCGCGAGCTGTTCCCCGAATTCAGCGCCGACCTGATCACCGTCACCGTGCCGTATCCCGGCTCGAGCCCCGCCGAGGTCGAGGAGGGCATCTGCCTGAAGATCGAGGAGATGGTCGAGAACCTCGACGGGGTCAAGGAGGTCTCCTCCACGTCGCGGGAGGGCTTCGGCACGGTGCTGGTCGAAGTGGACACCAGCGCCGATGTCCGCGACGTGCTCGACCGCGTCAAGGTCGAAGTGGACAAGATCGACTTTCCCATCGACGCCGAGGATCACTCGATCGTCGAGGTGACGCTCACGCGTCACGTGATCCACGTGGCCGTCGCGGGGGAGGCCGGCGAGCGGACGCTGAAGGAGATCGCCGAGGAGATCCGCGACGAGATCAACGAGCTGCCGGGCATCTCGCAGGTGGGCCTGTCGGGCGTGCGGGCCTACGAGATCTCCGTGGAGGTCTCCGAGCAGGCGCTGAGGAGGCACAGGCTGACGCTGGGGCGCGTGGCCCGGGCGATCCAGGACAGCAGCTTCGACCTGCCGGCCGGCAACGTCAAGACCCGCGGCGGGGAGATCGCCATCCGCGTCATCGGCCAGCGGCGCCGGGCCGAGGAGTTCCAGTCCATCCCCGTGCTCTACAAGCCCGACGGGACGGTGATCCGCCTTGCCGACGTGGCGACGGTGCTGGAGAGCTTCGAGGACATCGACGTGGCGGGCCAGTTCAACGGCAAGCCCGCCGCCCTCGTCAGCGTCTTCAAGACGGGCGAGGAGGACGTGATCGAGATCGCCCACGCGGTGAAGCGGTACGTCGCCGACAAGCAGAAGCGGGTCCCCGACCGGATCGTCCTCGAGACGTGGTCGGACTACTCGAAGGTCATCGAGGACCGCCTGGACATGCTGATCCGCAACGGCATCCAGGGCCTGACGCTGGTGTTCCTCGTCCTGCTGCTGTTCCTCAACACCCGCCTGTCGTTCTGGGTGGCGGCGGGCATCCCGTTCTCGATCTTCGGGACGATTCTCGTGCTGAAGCTCACCGGCGGGACGCTCAACATGCTCAGCATGTTCGGGCTGATCATGGCCCTGGGGCTGATCGTCGACGATGCGATCGTCGTCGGCGAGAACGTCTACGCCCGCGTCGAGCGAGGCCAGAAGCCCGGCCCGGCCAGCATCGAAGGCACGAAGGAGGTCATCCTGCCGGTGATCGGCGCGGTGGTGACGACGTGGCTGGCGTTCACGCCGCTGCTGTTCCTGATCGGCATCATGGGCAAGTTCATCCGCATCCTGCCGGTGGCGGTGATCTTCGGGCTGGGCTTCTCCCTGATGGAATGCATCGTGATCCTGCCCTCGCACCTGTCGCACAGCCTCGAGAGGCAGGCGCGGATCGCCGGGCGCGGCGGCGTGCTTCACCGCCGGGCCGCCCGGGTCCGAGGGCTGCTGGACGGGTGGACCCAGCGGTTCATCGACGGGGCCTTCATGCCCCTCTACCGCCTCGCCGTGCGGTACCGGTACGTGACGCTGGCGACCGCGATCGCCGTCTCGGCCGTGATCGCGGGGGCCAGCCCGCTGGGGGCGGGGCTGATCAAGTTCATCACCTTCCCCAAGATGGACTCCGACTCGCTCCGCGCCAAGCTGGTCCTGCCGACCGGCACGCCGATCGAGCGGACGCAGGAGTTGGCCCGCCAGATCACCGCCTCGGCGTGGGCGCTGAACGAGCGGTTCAAAGGGCCCGGCGGCGAGGGGATGGTCCAGCGGGTCTACTCGCTGATCGGGCAGCAGACCGGCGCGGGCGGGGAGTTCGAAAGCGGAGGCGGAGCGCACGTGGCGGAGGTGATCGTCGAGCTGCTGCCCTCCGAGCGGCGGGGCAAGGTCCGCAGCATGGACCTCAACGACGCGTGGCGCAGATCGACCGGGCAGCCGCCCGACGCGCTTCAGTTGACGTTCGGCGCGTTCCGGGGCGGACCCGGCGGCCGGCCGCTGGAGATTCGGCTGCTGGGGGCGACCACAGACCAGATCACGCCGGCCGCCGAGTCTCTCAGGCGGCAGTTGGCGACCCATCACGGCGTGACGGACATCGAGGACGACGCCCTGCCGGGCAAGCGGGAGATGAAGGTCAGGCTCAAGCCCGGCGCGCTGGCGTTGGGGATCAGCCTGCGGTCGCTGGCGGCGCAGCTTCGCGACGCGTTCTACGGCAACGAGAGCCTGAAGATCCAGCGCGACCGCGACGAGATCAAGGTGATGGTGCGTTACCCGGCCGACCAGCGGCGAACGTTCGGCAACGTCGAGGAGATGCGCATCCGCACGACGGCGGGCGACGAGATCCCCTTCACCGAGGTCGCCGACGTGAGGATCTCGCGAGGCTACACGACGCTGCGGCGAAGCGGCAGGCACAGCGTGATCACCGTCTCCGCCGACGTCGACGAGGACCTCGCCAACAGCGAGGAGATCATCGAGGGCATGACCGACGCGGGCGTCTTCGAGAAGATCCAACAGCGGTGGGGCGTCACGGCGGACTTCCGGGGGCAGGCCCAGCAGCGGACCGAGTCGCTCCAGTCGCTGAGGGTCTGGTACCCGCTGGCGCTGATGGGCATCTACGCCGTGCTGGCGGGCATCTTCCGCAGCTACGTCCAGCCGCTGATCGTGATGGTGGCCATCCCCTTCGGACTCGTCGGGGCGGTGATCGGGCACTGGGTCTTTGGCCTGGACGTGACGCTGCTGAGCCTCTTCGGCATGGTCGCGCTGACCGGCATCGTGGTCAACGACTCGCTCGTGCTGATCGACCTGGTCAACCGGCGGGTCCGCGCCGGGGCGGGCGTTCACGCGGCCGCCGAGGCCGGCGCGAGGGACCGCTTCCGCCCGATCTTCCTGACGACCGCCACGACCGTCGCCGGCATGGCGCCGCTGCTGGCCGAGCGGAGCTTTCAGGCGCAGTTTCTCAAGCCGATGGTCGTCGCCATCGCGTTTGGGCTGACCTTCGCGACGCTGCTGACCCTGCTGGTCGTCCCCAGCCTGTACCTGATCGGCAACGACGGGCGGCGCCTCTTGCGCCGCTTGCAGACCGGCCTCTGGCCGACGCCCGAAGAGGTCCTCCCCCCCCTCCAGCGCCCGGGCGCGGCCTCGCTGGAAGAGGATCGCGAGCAGGGCGGCGGCCCGGGGGCCCCTGCCGCTCCGCCCGCCCTTTCCAAGCCCCGGCTCTAGTTTCGTTGCAGCGTGCCGAGGGACGCCAGGACGTGGTCCATACACGTCGCGAACGTGGCGAGCGACCGTCCGGCGGCGGTCTCGCAGAGGCGCTGTGCCCGGCAGGCCAGTTCGCGGGCGCGGGGCAGGTCGCCGTCGCGGAGGGCGGCCCGGGCGGCCTGGCGGGCGAGATAGGACCGCCCGGCCAGCCGCATCAGCACGGCCAGGTTCGCCCCGCATCGCGGGCACGTGCTCTGCTGCCGGAACCCCGCCCGGCAGACCGGGCAGCGCGGCGTCTGGTCGTCAGCAGCCATCACTTGCCCTCGATGAAGAACAGCAGCTCCCGCAGCTCTTCGGTCGCCGCGGCGAGGGAGTCGGCGTCGCGCCGGCCGATCGCCTGCTCGATCCGCTCGTGCAGGTCGATCAGCTCCTCGCGGTCCTCGTCGTGGACCTCGCCGAGCAGGCGGCGGGAGCGGTCGAGCATCTCACGGGCGGCCCCCGCCCGGTCTGCCCCCTCTGTCGCCGCGTCGGCCCCGCCGGACGGCTCGGAGACGTACGTGCCCGCCTCCGCCTCTTGCTCGCCATCGCCGCCGGACTCCGGGCCGCCGGCCTCCTCGTCCCGGGCAATGCGCAGCGGCGGGACGCCCGGGTCGAAGACGGTGTCGTCTCCGTCCTCCTCGATCCCGCAGGCGGCGAACAATTCGGCGAGCTCCTCGCCGCGTGCCTCGTACAGCTCCTGGATGCGCCGGCGCGCGGCGGCGATTTCCTCTTCGCTCTTGGGCTTCAGGGCGTCGCGGATGGTGATGTGCTTGCTCTTGCCCGTTCGCTTCTCCTCCGCCGAGACCCGGAGGATGCCGTCCAGGTCCAGGCTCATTCGGCAGAGGACCTCGTTGGGCTCGGGGATCGGCGTGAGGTCGTCGACGCGGAACCGCCCGACCAGGATGTTCTTCAGGGCGTCCGGGTCGTCGCCCTGGAAGATCTCGACGTCGACGATCTCTTGGTTGGGGCAGGCCGTGCTGTAACGCTCCGTTCGCGTGACCGGCAGCGGCGTGTTGCGGTAGATGATCGGGTGGTAGCAGTAGCTGTAGGGCATCCCGTCGCGCTGCCCAAGGTAGCTGGGGCCGAACGAGTACGGGCTGACGTCGACCAGGACGCGCTGCACGTCCTGCCCGGCCAGCCGGCCGGCCAGCAGGCCCGCGCCCAGCGCCACGCAGAGGTCCGGGTGGACCTCCTCCCGCGGGCGGACGCCCACCCGATCGACCAGCACGTCCGAGACCAGCGGCGTCCGCGTCGATCCGCCGACCAGCAGGACCGCGTCGATGTCGCCCGCCGTCTTCCCCGCGTCCGACATCGCCCTGGCCACGCTGTCCAGCGTCGACTCCACCAGCGGGAGGATCATCTGCTCGTACTCGTGGCGGCTCAGCTCGACCTCCAGGTGCAGCGGCCCGCCGTCCGCCGTGGCCAGCGCCTCCTCACGGACCATCGCGTAGGGCTCGAAGCTGAGCCTCTTCTTGGCCTCCTCGGCCGCCCATCGCAGCCGGGAGTAGGAGGCCGGGTGCACGTCGGCCAGGTCGATCCCGTGTTGCTGGCGGAACTCGGCCAGGAGGCGGTCCAGCAGCAACTGGTCGAAATCGTCGCCGCCGAGATGGTTGTTGCCGTGGCTGGCCAACACCTCCGTCACGTCGTTCTCGACGGTCACGAGGGACACGTCGAACGTCCCCCCGCCGAGGTCGTAGACCATCACCGTCCGCGACGGGCCCTCGCCGAGGCCGTAGGCGAGGCTCGCCGCCGTCGGCTCGTTCAGGATTCGCAAGACCTCCAGCCCGGCCAACTCGCCGGCCTCGCGGGTGGCCTGGCGCTGGGCGTCGGAGAAGTAGGCCGGAACGGTGATGACGGCCTTCCGGACCGGGCCGCCCAGCGCCCGGGCGGCCCACTCGGCCAGCTCGCGGAGGATCAGCGCCGAGATCTCCTGCGGGCTGAACGCCTTGTCCGCCAACAGCGTCTTCTCTTCGCTGCCCATCTTCCGCTTGATGCTGCGGACGGTCAGCTCGGGATAGACCAGCAGTTGGTTGCGGGCCGACTCGCCCACCAGCAACTGCCCCTCCGGCGAGATCGCCACGCAGGAGGGCAGGATCTTGTCGGCCGTCGGGCCCAGCACCCGAGGCCGGCCGTCCACCAACGCGGCGACCTCGGAGTTGGTCGTCCCCAGATCGATTCCCACGATTGTTTCAGGTTCGCCCATCGCTCTGGTCCTGCCGCCCCTCTGGTTGCCCGCCTGCCGGGCGGCGGGCGACCTTCACCTCCGCCGGCCGGTACACGCGGCCGTGCCACTCATAACCGGCTCGATATACTTCCACCACGGTTCCGTCGGGCGCGTCGGCGTTTCGCTCCACGTCCACGGCCGTCATCCGTCGCGGGTCGAACTCCCGAGACGCGCAGCAGATCTCCGAGATGCCCATCGCCGCCAGCGCATCCTCCAGGTGGGCGAGGCTCAGGCTGTAGCCTTCCAGCAAGGCCTCGGCGGCCCGGTCGGCCGGTCCGGGGGCGGGGGCCTTTCCGAACAGGCGGCCCAGCCAGCCGCCCTTGCCCGCGCGGCCGGAAGCCAGCAGCAGACGCGCCGAGCCGGCCCCCCGGACGAGGCGGTCGCGAACGTCCAGCAGCACGTCCAACAGCGACGACTCGGCCTGGCGGCGGGCGGTCTCGGCGGCCTCGCGGAGCTGCCGCTCGTGCATCCGGCCGATCTGGCGGGTCGCATCTCGGGCTGCCCCGAGGGCCTGCTCGTTGGCCGACAGCACGTCGCGAACCGAATCGGGAAGCTGTCCGACCGGCGAGAGCCCTTCGCGAAGCCGCTTGAATTCGCGCCCCTGGAGCTTCGTCTCCTGTGTGAGGGCGATGACGGCCGACCAGAGCGAAAACAAGTCTCGGTCCGGCCCGGCCGGCCCGTCACCGCCGGGCGGCGCGTCGGCCTCCAGTTGGGAGAGGATCTCCGCGTCCAGCCCGTGCGGCGGAGCCTCGTCGGCGAGGACCTCGTCCAGCCAGGCCTCGAAGCGCCGCAGGATCCGCCCGCGCAGCGGCGTGTCTTTCCGCTCGCGGTCGGTCCCGGCTTCCGGTCCGACGGTCCCCGGTCCGACGTCTGAAGCCGCGTATTGCGTTTCCTCTTCGTGCACTGCCGTCCTTGCCTGCCAGCCGCCAAAGGCGGCGCGTTCTACTGCTGCCTCAGCACGCCCAGCCAGGGCCCGGGCCCGACGTGGCGTCGGCCGACGGGATGCTCGTCGAGCAGCGAGGGCAGCTCCTGGAGGGGATCGGCGGAAAGGACCATCCGCTCGGCCCGCCGCCGAGGGTCGCGAAGCTGCTCGTAGGCGTCCCGGATTCTCTCGAACTGCTGCTGGTCCCGGTCGGGCGGGTGCTGCTTGACCTTCTCGATGTACGCGGCGCGGATCCGGTCGTCGCCCGCGCTGACGTCCACGCCCAGGATCGCCCAGGGGTCCTGCTCGTGCTGCTCGTGCTGCTCGTGCTGCTGCATCTTCCCGTCCTCCTCCGGTCCTATCGCTTCCGGTTCCGGCGGTCGCGCTTTCGCTTGCGGCGGCGCTGGTCGCGGGCGCTGGGCCTCCGCGAGGCCGGCCCGCTGGGGCCCGCGCTGCCCGGCAGGTCCCACTCCGCCGGCGCGCCGTACTTCCGGTACAATCTCTCGGCCCGCCTTCGCAGCTTCGGGTCGGCATCGACAATCCGGTCCAACTTCCCCTGCGACGGGAATCGCCCCCCGCACCGCCGGAGAATCTCCACGAAGAACTCCAGCAGCTCAGCCGGGGGCAGCGGGCCGTCGAACGGCGGCCCGCCGTGCTCGTCGCACCAGTCGTCCTCGTCCTCTTCCTCCTCATCCAGGAAGCCCGCCCCGCCGGGGCCGCTGCCGAACAGATCGAACGGCAAAGGCGGCGGGAACAGATCGTCGTCGTCCTCGTAGTCCTCCTCGTCCAGGAAGTCGTCGAACAGAGACGGCATGCCCGCCGGGGCGGCCGAACGCGACCGCCGCCTCGAAGCGGACCCACGCAGCGCCTCGCCGTATTTCGCCGCCGCGGTCTCCCGCTTCAGGACTTGCTCCACGAACTTGTCCTCAACATCCAGCTCGGCCTCTTCGAACACGCCGAACCCCTCGCGGCCGTGGTCGATCACCTCGGCCAGCAGGTCCGTGTCCCGCTGACGGCGTGCCAGCTCGCCCGCCACGTCCAGGCATTCCCGCTGGCGCCAAGGGATGAAGTCCAGACTTCGCGCGCGGAGCAGGAGGAAGCGTGCCCGAAGCGCCCCGCCCATCCTCAACCCGGCGCCTGCCGCGGCGAAGGCGATGTTCGACCGGCCTTCCTCCAGCGCCGCCTCCGCCAGGGCCCGCAGCCCGGCCGGGTCGTGCACGCCGGCCTTCGAGGCCAGGGCATTCTCCAGCCGGCGATACCAGGCGGCGGGAATACGCCACTTCAGCCCGAAGTCCCGGCAGAGCACGCAGGCTCGCCCGACCGCGCCGACCAGCTCCTTCCCGGCCTTCGGGACGCTGCCTCCGGGCGCCGGCGCCCCGGCCTTCGCGGTGAGCTGTCCGGCGCAGGTCAGGAGCACACTGGCCGGACCGTCCCCCCCCAGCAGGTCGACCAGCTCTCCGCGCCGGGCTTCCGCCGCCGCCTCGTCACCCGCCCGCTTCGCGCCGACCCACCGCAGCGCCACCACCATCGCCGGGCGGTCGCCCTCCCGCGACTGCGCCAGCTGCTCGATCGCCGCGAAGTCCTTCCGGGCCAGATGCACCTTGCCGTCCCGCAAGTGCCGAATCGCCTTCAGCACCCACAGCCGCAGCCGGGCACGCCTGACGTCCGGGTTCAGGGCGTCCAGCGCCTCGGCCTTCTCGAGAAACTTCAGGGCCTTGGTGAAGGCCTTCCGGCCCTCGGCGGCCTGCATGAGAAACAGCAGCGGTCGGCAGTCGTCGCGGACGGCCTCGTGCCATCGCTCGGCCACGTCCTCGGGCCGCGTCTCGGCCAACGGGCTGCTGCGGGCGCACTCCAGCCAGCGAGCGAAAGACTCGGCGTCGCCGCCGGCGTCGCAGATCCGCCGGAAGATCCGGTCGGGATACAGGAAGTAGTAGTCGCGGCGGCCCTTCGGGTCCGGTCCGAGGGCCCCAACGGAGGGAGGCTGCCCCTTGTAGTAGAACGCGAGGCCGGGGAAATGGCGCTCGAAGCCCCGCCGGGCGGCGGGGTACTCCTCCGGCGGAATCCGCTGGATCAGGCGGGTCATGTGGAGGTACAGGACGGCCGTCTCCGGCCCGCCCTCGCCGAACCAGCCTTCGTGGATCGCGTGGCGGCGGAACTGCTCCCAGTACGCACAAGCCTGCAACGGGTCCCCCTCCATCTCCCAGAAACGCGCCATCAACCGCCAGAAGCGGGCGTCGTGCAGCGACGGGCCCCCGAGGGCCGATCGGACTTTGCCGACCGGGCAGCCCACCATGAGGCACCGCATGGCGATCAACTGCTTGAGCCGGTCGAGAAGCTCCGGCCGAGCCCGGCCGCACGACTCCACCACCTGGCGGATCGCCCCGTAGACCTTGCGCGTGTCCTCCCGCTGGAAGAGCCCTTCGAGCTTCCCCAGCGCCCTGCGAAGTGTCCGATCGCTGCCGGCCACCGCGGAGGCCAACGCCGCCGCCGGCCCGGCCGCCGCGTCGGCGGAGCCGGCCAGCATGGCTCGCAGGGGATCGGCCAGCCGCGCCGCAGCCGAGGTCGGGTTCATCGCCCCCAGCAGCCGCCGGCACGCATCGTCCTCCTGCCGGTAGAAGCACGCGATCGCCCGCACGAGCAGCTTCCAGTCCGCCAGCGGGCTGCGGCGCGGGACCTCGCGCAAGGCGATCCGCTCGTCCTCCACCGTCCCGGTCGTGACGGCCTCGAAGGCCTCCCACAACGCCGCCGCCTGCCGCCGCAGCGGATGGCCCGCCGGAAGGTGCTCACAACCCGCCAGGCCCGGCAGATCCGCCGCCTCCCGCCGAATCCGCTCCTCGATCTGCCAGCGCCGCTGTGACGTAAGCTCCGGCCGGGCCAGCTCCTCGAGCCACGCCCCCAGGCTCTGGTCCCGTGGCTCCCTTGCGTCCTGCCCGTCGGCCAGCCTCTCCGCCCCGCAGGCGTACCGGGTCCGGACCAGGTCGGTCAGGGCCTCGGCCTCGGCGGCCAGGCCCGCGGAAGCCATCGCCCGGATGCGCGCAGCATAGGTGTCCACGAGGAAGGCCTCGGACTCGGCCGTGGCGAGCCGGCGATGGATGGCCTTGGCCTTCTTGACGGCGGCCCTCGTGTCGTTTGCGGCGACGTATCGCCCGACCTCGTCGGCCTCGGCCCGCGAGATGGCCCCCGCCTGTCGGCTGTCTTCCTGAGCAGTGGCGTGGACGGTGGCGGCGGCAGCGGAGCCCGCGCGATTCCGTGGCGAACGCTTCCTGCCTCTCCTCTTGCGAGACATGATGTGTTGTCCTTCCCTGGACAGAGCCCGGGGTCCGATGGGGTCCTTCCTTGCCCTACCATTCATAGCCGATCTCGGCCGGCAGGTCAATGTTCCACACGCCGGGGCGGACCGGCGGGGTCGCACGGCCTGCCCCGGGAGTCGGTCGGCCGGCCGGGCCATGCAACAAGGGCTGTCCGTGCCGTCCGCTTGCAGGTAGAATCCTCCGCCTGAACGCTCCGCCCACGAGGACGCCGCGCCCATGCCGCACATCGTCGTCGAGGACCTGGTCAAGACGTTCCGCATCGCCGAGCGGCGGTCGGGGCTGCTGGGGGCGCTGGCCGGCGTGGTCCGGCGGAAGTACCGCACCGTCCGCGCGCTGGACGGCGTGTCGTTCGCCGTCGAGGCCGGCGAGCTGGTCGGCTATATCGGGCCCAACGGGGCGGGCAAGAGCACGACGGTGAAGGTGCTGGCGGGCATTCTCGTGCCCGAAGCCGGCCGCTGCGAGGTGATGGGGCGCGTCCCGTGGCGGGACCGCATCGCCCACGTCCGCCGGATCGGCGTGGTCTTCGGGCAGCGGACGCAACTGTGGTGGGACCTGCCCGTCGTCGAGTCCTTCGAGCTGCTGCGCGACATCTACCGCGTCGGCCAGGCCGACTACCGACGCAGCCGGGACGAGCTCGTCGAGCTGCTCGAGCTGACGCCCCTGCTGGACACCCCCGTCCGCCAGCTCAGCCTCGGCCAGCGGATGCGGTGCGACCTGGCGGCGGCGATGCTGCACTCGCCGACACTGCTGTACCTCGACGAGCCGACGATCGGGCTGGACGCCGTCTCGAAGCTGGCCGTCCGCGACTTCATCCGGGAGCTGAACCGAGCCCGCGGCGTGACGGTCATGCTCACCACCCACGACATGGACGACATCGAGGCCCTCTGCGACCGCGTGATCCTGATCCACGAGGGGCGGATCCTCTCCGACGGCACGCTGGCGGACCTGCGCAGGCAGGTGACCACCGAGCGGCGGCTGATCGTCGACCTCGCCGACGAGCGAGAGGCCCTCGCCGACGAGCAGGCCGAGGTCATCGCCCGCGAGGGCCATCGCGTGACGCTGCGCTTCGACCCCGAGCGGACGCCGGCGGCGGAGTTGATCGGGCGGATCACCGCCCGCCACGCGATCCGCGACCTGTTCGTGGAGAACCCGCCGATCGAGGAGATCGTCGCGCGGCTGTACGAGCAGGTGCGGCCGTGAGGGCGTACGGGGCGATCCTGAGCGCGCGGTTCCGGGCACTGCTTCAGTACCGCGCGGCGGCGTTGGCGGGGCTGGGGACGCAGCTTTTCTGGGGGCTGATCCGCGTGATGATCTTCGGGGCGTTCTACGAGTCGGGGCGGTCGGCGTCGGCGCCGATGAGCTTCGCGCAGGTCGTGACGTACGTCTGGCTGGGACAAGCGATGATCCGCCTGCTGCTCTGGCGGCCGGACGCCGACGTGCAGGAGATGGTCCGCTCGGGAACGGTGGCGTACGAGCTGACCAGGCCGGTGGACCTGTACTGGCTGTGGTACGCCCGTTCGGTGGCGAACGTGACGGCCCCGACGGTCCTGCGGGCCGTGCCGATGGTGATCATCGCGGGGCTGTTTCTGGGCATGCAGGCGCCGGTCTCGCCGGCGGCGGGCGTGGCGTGGGCGGCGGCGATGGTGCTGGCCGTGCTGCTGACGGCGTCGATCGCCACGCTGCTGTCGATCTCGCTGTTGTGGACCGTCTCCGGCCAGGGCGTCACCACGCTCGTGCCCGCCGTCGTCTGGTGCCTGTCCGGCATGATCCTGCCCCTGCCGATGTTCCCCGACTGGGTGCAGCCGCTGCTGGAGGTCCTGCCGTTTCGCGGAATGATGGACACGCCGTTCCGCATCTACGTCGGCCACATTCCGGCCGCCGGCTGGGCGGGCGTGCTGGCCCACCAGGCGGCGTGGGCGGCCGGGCTCGTCATGCTCGGGCGGTGGATCCTCAAGCGAGGCACGCGGCGGCTCGTGGTGCAGGGAGGCTGACGATGGCCGACGCGGTGAGACTCTATCTCAAGTACGTGTCGATCAGCATCCGCGGGCAGATGCAGTACCGCGTCTCGTTCGCGCTCCAGACGGTCGGGCAGTTTCTGGTCACGGCCATCGACTTCGTGGCGATCTGGGCGCTGTTCGGGCGGTTTGGCAACCTGCGCGACTGGCGGCTGGCGGAAGTGGCGCTGTTTTACGGCATGATCCACGTCGGCTTCGCGATCACCGACGCGGCCAGCCGGGGGTTCGACATGTTCGGCCACATGGTCAAGCGGGGCGAGTTCGACCGCCTCCTGCTGCGGCCGCGGTCGACGGCGTTCCAGCTCGCCGCCCAGCACCTCGAGCTGAAGCGGCTGGGGCGGCTCAGCCAGGGGCTGTTCGTGCTGATCTACGCGTTGGCGGCCTTGGACGTGTCGTGGACGGCGGGCAAGGTCGTGCTGCTGATCGGCTCGATCGCCGGCGCGTCGTGCATGTTCTATGGGCTGATCGTCCTCCAGGCTACGGCGGCCTTCTGGACGACCGAGACGCTCGAGATCATGAACACGGTCACCTACGGCGGGACGGAGGCGGGCAGCTACCCGCTGAGCATCTACCGCGACTGGTTCCGCAAGTTCTTCACGTTCGTCGTGCCCCTGGCGTGCGTGAACTACTATCCGGTCATGGTGATCCTCGGCCGCTCCGGCGGCTCGGCGGCAGGGACGTTCGGCTGGTTCTCCCCCGCCGTCGGCCCGCTGTTCCTGGCCTTGTCGCTGAAGGCCTGGAAGCTCGGCCTCCGCCACTACCGCTCGACGGGCAGTTGAAGCCCCGCCGTGCGGCCCCCGAAGTCCCAACGGGACGCAACGGAGTAGCCGGCATCGCCAGCCCCCGGGAGGCCCTCTGTCGCCCGGGCACCACGGTCAGACCGCCACCGGCAGAGGCGCTATGAGACAGAGCACAGCCAAGTCGGGCGGCGTCAGGACGGCCCGGGCCGAGGCCTCGCCGAGCGCGTTCGATCGGCCGGCTTCCGACGTCGGAAGGACCGGCTCTGACCTGTGCTCGATCTCTTCCGCAGTCAGCGCGGCCGGTCGCGGGCTGCCGGCCGGCATCGCGTGTGCGGGCTCGGCAGTCAGCGGTGTGGTGATGGGCTCGGCGGGCTCCGCGGCGGCTTCCAGTCGCACCGGGCGGACTTGAGCTTCTTCCCGCAGGGCGGCCGCGGCGGCTTCTGCCGAGAGCCACAGCGCATCGGTGGACGTCGGCGCGCCGGCCGTCTCCTCAGTCGGCGGCTCGCCCGCCAGCCCCGGCGGCTGCGGTGCGAGGATCCCGGCCTCCTCGGAAGCCGGCGCAGATGGAGGCAGAACGAACGTCTGCCCGACGGCGTCCCTCATCGCCGCGTAATCCGAGTAGCCCACGCTCCCGTCGCCGTCGAGGTCCGCCTGCCGCCAGCCGGCCCCCTCCGCCGTGCCGAAGTGCCGCTTGAGCGTCAGGTAGTCCAGGTGGTCCACCTTCGCGTCGAGCGTGGCGTCGCCGAACAGGATGAACTCATCCGCCCCGATGTCCACCCGCCCGTACGCGACGCGCGGCTGATGGTCCATGTCCGTCTGGCCCGAGTAGTCGCCGTCGGGATCGCCCGCGTTGATGCAGGGCGAGTCGCTTGTCAGGTGCAGGTCGCCGTAGTCGTCATTGTCACCAACGCCCCATCCGTCTCCGCCGTCGTCCGGGTCCCGCGCGAACAGCGGGGCGACAGCCAGGTTATCCAGGCCCCATTCGAGTGTGGTCCCCGCGTCGCGGAAGACGGCAGCCGCACCGCCCTCGGCGTCACAGTAGCTCAACGCGAGGGTTGCGTTGTCCGCCAGCCGGATCTCCTCGCCTTCCGGTGCGGCGTTGCCCCAGAGAATGGACGTCGTGACCTCCGCCGTCACGTCCTCGGCGATGCACATCGCCCCGCCCCGCGCGGTGGAGACGTTGCCGCTGAAGCTGGAGCCCACGACGGCCAGTTCGACCAGGTCGAGGCAGGCCACCGCGCCGCCTTCGCCATGTGAGGAGTTTGCGCCGAAGAAGCAGCTTCTCACAGCCGGTGCGGACCCGCCCGTGCAGAACAGCGCCCCGCCCTTGGATGTGGCGGAGTTGCCGACAAAGAGGCACGAGTCGAAGGTCGGTGCAGCCTCTTCCCGAGTCCGTACAGCCCCCCCACGCCAGGCACGGTTTTCCAGAAACAGGCATCGCGCGAACGTCGGAGAAGAACTGCCCTGGAGGTACACGGCACCACCGTAGTCGCCGGCCTGATTGCCCACGAACGCACAGTCGGCGATCTCGGGCGAGGAGTCATCGCACCAGACGGCCCCGCCGTCGGCGGCGCTGCCGTTTGCCAACGTGAGGCCGATGATCCGGCCGCTCGTGAATCCGTCCAGCCGGACACATCGTCCGCCCTGCTGGGGGTCGATCCGGGTCACGTCGGAGCCCGCGCCGATCAAGGCGAGCCCGGCGTCGCCCGCGCCGATGACGATGCCCTCCGTGTACGTCCCTGCCGAAACGTGGATCGCGGCGATGTCTGCATAGCGGTCCAGCACCGACTGGATGAGCCGCAGGGGCGTCTGGGGCGTCTGTCCGTCGTTGTCGTCGTCGCCGGCGGCGAATCCCTCCTCGCCGAGCTCGTCATTGACATAGTAGTCCCGCGGTCCGCCGGGCGCCTCATAGGCCGCCACTACGAGCCCGTCGCCGCCGAGCGGGAAGCTGTAGGTCAATTGCCGACAGAGCAAGGCGCCATGGGCGTCTTGCCAGCCCACGAAGTTCTGGTCGCCCAGGCTCGGCGCCGTGAGCGTGACGGTATCGCCCAGCTTGACGGTCAGCGTGTAGTCGGTCTTGAGCGTGTACGGCAGGCCGGCGTCGGTGAGGACCTTCACGCCGCGTATCGGCGCGGACTCCACCGTGAGCAGCCCAAGCGGATGGACCGTGAAGTCCGTTCGGGGCGACGCGCTGACCTGTGGGTCCGAGAGGGACGTTACGCGGACACGGTAGCCGGCGCCCGCCGCCAGCGAAGGGCTCAGCCACTCAAAGAGGCCCGCGTCATAATCGAGCTGTTCGGCGCCGGGGACCGCCTGCCACGTGGCCCCGCTGTCGTCGGAGTACTCCAGCATCACCTTCTCATCCGGCGCGAAATCCGTTCCGGTCGCGTTCCATCGGATGGTCAGGTCCGTCCCGAGGTCGATCACCTCACAGCCGGCCGGGGAGGCGATCTGGAGCTTGCGCCCCCCCTCGTCGCCGAGGATCGTGATCGCCGGATCGCCCAGGAGCACGTACATGTACTGATGGTACCGGGAGCCGCCGGCCAGGGCCGTCTTGGCGGCCGTGAAGGCCTCCCCAATACACCGCCTGCCGTTCTGGAAGACCTCGCGCATGGTCTGGTACCGGTGGTCGGCGTTGTAGGTGGTCTCCGCCCAGCCCAGGAAGACAACGGCTCCTCCGTCGGGATTGCGGAGAAACGCCTCGCAGAGCGCGCGGGCGGAGTGATTGAACCCCGCAGCCGAGCAGCCGCCGCTCCAGACGACACTCAGCCGAGACGTATTTGTCAGCGCGGCTGCGATGTCATCCGCGAAGTTGCTCCCTTCCAGCACCCACCCATCCGGCATGGCGTGGCCCGAGTACACTACGTGATGATAGCCCTCGCTGAGCTTCTCCCTCAGATGCCCGGCGTTGGCGGCGTAATCGCCGCAGACGCTCTGGTCCCAGCTCGTGTAGGTCCGGTAGAAGCTGTCGAACGGCACCGCCTGCCAATACGGCTGGATCTCGTTGCGGTAAAAGCGCGTCAGCCCGATCCCGCCGCATACGGGGTCGTACTCGCGGAAGTCGTCCGGGCGCTCGTCGCCGGGCATCGGCTCGCCGGCGGCGACGACGATCATGCTGTTGGCGAACCCGTCAGGGTCCGTCGCCTCGTAGCGCTGGACCTTCTCCGCGTAGTCGAGCGCCTGCTCGCCCGTTCGGACGGGAACGCGCCCCAAGTGAACGTCCGGCACCAGCCCCGTCGCGTCCACGTCCTCCGGCTCGCCGTAGAGCCCGTCCCCGTCGAGATCCCAACTCCCCCCGTTCGTGTCGGCGTAGTAGAGCTCCGTCAGCGTGTTGTCTCGGCTCCCGGTCCAGCAGAACCGCACGGGGATCACGTTCTCGTCTCCCCCCAAGCAGACAAACTCTGTGCCATGGTTGGCCCAGTGATCGATGATGCAGTTGCGTATCTTGGTCTGGAGGTCCGCCCCACCGTCCGGGCGCGCCCCGTCGTAGGTCGCGTCGATCCACTCCACCGTGACGAGCTTGCTCGTCCTGCCCTGAGCAGCGCGGTAGTCCACCAGCGGCTGGAAGCCGTTGACTGTCGTTGCCTGGCCGGGGCTGCCCGGATCTCGGCCTTCGGCCGTCAGGGATTCGCTGGTGATGAGAAGGTACTCGGCGTCCTCCGCGAGGGAGCACGGCAGAGCGGCGTCCTTCCCGGCCGGCGCCCCGCCCAGAAGCAGCCGCGCCTCGAGAGGCTCCAGAACAGGGCGCTGCGCGGTTCCCTTCGACCTGCCTGCCGCCATCCTCGCCTCCAGTGCCCGCAGAACCCTCTCGACCGGGAAGGGCAGACCGGACCCCGTCGCCGCCCCGGGCCTTCCCGACGATTATACCACGATCCGGCAGTTCACAGGGCCCTCTGGGGGCTCCGGCATTTGTGCCGCGGGGCCGCGGCGGAGGGAGGTTGCCCCTGCCGCAAGAGCTCCCTCAGGGCAGGCGGCGGGGCTACGGTTCTTCCGGGATGGGGAAGGCGATGGTGAAGCTGGCGCCTTTGTCGGCGGCGGAGCGGACGTCGATCCGGCCGCCCATCTCCTGGACCAGGCCGTGGACGATCGACAGGCCCAGGCCCGGGTTGGCCTGGTCGCCGCCGGCCAGCAGGCCCTTCGTCGTGAAGAACGGCTCGAAGACCAGCGGCATGTGCTGGTCGGGGATGCCGCAGCCGGTGTCGGCGAAGGTGAGTCGGACGTCGGTGGCCGTGCGGTCCAGCGCGATCGAGACCGTGCCTCCGTCGGGCATGGCCTCCTCGGCGTTGGTCAGCAGGTTGCCGAGGATCTGGTGCATCTGGTTGGCCTCGACGGCGATGACGGGCACGGGGCGCAGGTCCAGGCGGAGGTCGATCTTCCGCTGCTCGAGGGGCCGTTCGACGAGATGGACAAACGTCAGGACGACCTCCGTCAGGTCGGCGAGGTCGGCACGGCGGCGGTCGCGTTCGGCGAAGGTCAGCAGGGACTGGGTGATCCTCGATGCGCGGGCGGCGGCCTCGGCGGTCATCTGGAGGGCCCGCCGCATCGCCGGGCGGTCGCCGCTGGTCAGGGCGAAGTCGACGAACGTCGCGACCCCGCCGAGGATGTTGTTGAAGTGGTGGGCCACCCCGCCGGCCAGCGTGCCCAGCGAGGCCATCTTCTCCGCCTGCGCCAGCCGCTCCGACAGCCGCTTGCGCTGCGTCTCGTCCACGATCCACGCCGCGACCCCCTGCGTCGAGCCGTCCGGGCCCGGGATCGCCGACAGGGCGACCATCAGGTCTCGCGCCTTGCCCGCCGCGTTGGGCAGGCGGATGTCGAACTCGCTGACCAGCCGCCGCTCGGCGGTCCGCTTCAGGAGGCGCTGAAGCAGCTTGCGTCGGGCGGGGGGCACGGTTTCGGCCAGCGGCTGCCCGACGATCCGCTCGGGCGGGCGCCCGATCAGCCGCCCGGCGGCGTCGTTGCAGGTGACCACGCGGAAGCTCGCGTCCGTGGCGATCATGGCGACCGGGCCGTGCTCGCAGAGACGCCGGTAGAAGCCGTCACTGCCGGCCGGGCTGTCGGGTCTGGCGGGAGGATCCATGGCGGGAGGGGCTACCTGATCGGGGCGGCGTAGACCTCCGGCGCGATCACGAGGACCGTCTCAAAGGGGACGCCTTCCTTCTGCTTGACGAGGAAATGGTGGCCGACGGTGGTCGGGTTTCGGGCGGCCGCCCCGGGCCCGATGACCACGAAGCCGTCCCTGGGCACCATCAACTGGAACGCGAGGTTCCCGAAGCTGAAGACGTGGGCGGCCGCCTGGACGGCCGGCCCGGCCCCGCCGAGGATGAAGTGCGTCTTCTTCCGCGAGCTGCGGATCTGCGGGGCGGCGGTCAGCAGCACGCGGGACGGGTCGTCCCGGTCGAGCGTGCAGACGACGGTGACCAGGTTGTCGCCCGGCGCGTGATCCCGCCCGCTGAGCGTGCGGTCGTCGTTGAACGTGAAGATCGTCTGGACGTTCTGGCGTTCCTTCAGGACGATCGGAAGGGGGTCGCCCGGCGTGGACGCGACGCGGCTCTGGACGGGGCTTCGGCCGGTCATCCGCTGGAAGATCCGCGCCAGGTCCGGCCAACTGCCCCCGCGCCCCAGGCCGACGCGGATGCCGTTGCGCCCGAGGCTGGCCGACCGGGTGGCCTTGACGGGCTCCTCGTCGAGGTAGCTCCAGATCTCCTCCGACCCGCTGACCGTGCCGACCGGCACCTCGATGGTCGCCAGCTTCAGCGTGACGATCAGGCGGTAGGCGTCGGACGTGCCGCTCACCCCGGTCGGCGGGACCGGCCGGGCCACCACGCCGGGCATCGTTGCGGGGGGAGGGACCTGCTCGTCCTGGCCGCCGCCGAACAGCCCGCCCATCTCGCCCAGGCAGCCGCCCAGCGAGGCCAACATCGCCAGCATCAGCAAGAACGTCAGAGGTCTCATGGGTTCCACACACCCCCCCGCGCCTGCTGCGCGGGGTGCATTACCGTGTATGCTACCGCCCGCCGCCGAGCGTGTCAATCCGCGGGCCAGCATCGCGGCGGCGGGCGAGGGACGCTGCGGCATTGGCGGGATCCTCCTTCCCGAAGCGAAGGGTCCGCCCGGAGGGGCCAGCCGGGCGGGTGTCAAGGAGACGGCGCGGCTGCGCCGCGGGGTCCTCCCAGGCATGGGCAGACGGCCGGCGAATGTCACCTTGCCGGCCCCGGGCCGTCAGTCATCCGAGCCCGGCCGGAAGAACCGCTCGGTGACCGACCCGAGGACGGAGGGCTTCTTGGGCTTGTCGGCCTTGCCGGGCGTCTCGTCGGGGCCGGGCGTGTCGGTCTCCTCGGCGGCGCCCGCGGGTGGGGCGGGCACGGGCTGGCCCTGCGAGCCGGGCCGTCGTCGGCGCTTCGCCGGGCCGAGCGTCTGCGACGGCAACGAGTGCGGGTAGTGCATCCGCATGCACGCCCGGACAAACTTGACGTGCACCACGATCCACAGCAGCAGCGCCAGCAGCGGGTAGAGGATGAACCTCGCGAGGTAGAACGTCGCCCCCTGCGAGCCGGCGCGGGGCGCCAGCCACCGCGCCCGCCCGGCCAGCAGCTCGCCGAGATTGAACAGCGCCCCGCACGCCAGCGTCCGCTTGGCCAGCACCTGCTGCCAGGGCATGACCATCGCGAACAGCAGCAAGGCCCAGAAGAACGCGCTGATCAGCCCCGCCGTCCCGCCCAGCTTGCCCACCAGCGACAGGTTCAGCGCCAGCAGCAGCGTCAGCAACAGCAGCATCGCCGCGATCAGCGCGACGAACTTGCTGGCCGGCAGGGCCCAGGCGAGGGCCAGATGCCACTTCTCGGCGGCCGTCCTGGGCGCCGGCTGCGTGGTCGGCCGGCTGGCGGGCTTGTCCTTCGCGGGTCCCGCAGCAGGCGTCGCGGCCGGCTTGGCGTTCTTCGGCTTCGGCTTCGGCGCGGGCGCCGGCGGCTTGGGCTTGGCCGGCGGGGTCGCGGCCGCGGGGGCGGCCTCGCCGGGGGCCGGGGCCGTCGTCGCTGCGGCCGCCAGGAGCTTCTCGCCCAGCACGCCGCCGTACTCGATCAGGCAGAAGCCGGCCAACTGGCAGAGGATCGCCGCACCCAGCACCAGCCAGAAGAACATCCTCGCCGCCCTCGTCGTCTTCATCGCGTCGGCAAACTCGCCCGGGCGCGTGTCATACTGAATCTGCTGCATTCGCCGCCTCGTTTGGTCACATGATTCTGGCCGCCTCGGTGAAGGCGCTTCGGGCGGCCTCGATCGTCTTGTCGATGTCGTCGTCGGTGTGGGAGGCCGAGACGAACATGGCTTCGTACTGGCTGGGGGCCAGGTAGACCCCGGCGCCCAGCATCGAATGGAAGTAGGCCGCGAACGCCTCCGTGTCGCTCGCCGTCGCCGAGGCGTAGTCGGTCACCGCCCCCGGCGTGAAGAAGCAGCACAGCATGCTGCCCACGCGGGTGAAGAAGACCCTGTCGGCCAGCCCGGCCCGCTCGGCGGCGTCGCGGAGGCCGGCGTCCAGGGCGGCGGATTTCCGCTCCAGCTCGTCGTAGAAGCCCTCCTTGCGGATCTCGTCCATCGTGGCCAGTCCCGCGGCCATCGCGGCCGGATTGCCCGAGAGCGTCCCGGCCTGGTAGACGGGGCCTTCCGGCGCGAGGTGCTTCATCACGTCGTCCGAGCCGCCGAACGCGCCGACGGGCATGCCCCCGCCGACGATCTTGCCGAGGACCGTCAGGTCCGGGCGGATGCCGAACAGCGACTGGGCCCCGCCGAAGGCGACGCGGAAGCCGGTCATCACCTCGTCGAAGATCAGCAGCGCCCCGCTGCTGTCGCACAGGTCGCGGAGGCCCTGGAGGTATCCCTCCGCCGGCGGGACGACGCCCATGTTGCCCGCCACCGGCTCGACGAGCACGCCGGCGATCCGGTCGCCGCAGTCGTCGAAGGCCCCCTTCATCGCCTCGAGGTCGTTGTAGGGCAGCAGGAGCGTGTCGGCGGTCGCGCCGGCGGGCACGCCCGGGCTGGACGGCACGCCCAGCGTCGTCGCCCCGCTGCCCGCCGAGACCAACAGCGCGTCGGCGTGGCCGTGGTAGCAGCCGATCAGCTTGACGATCTTGTCCCGGCCCGTCGCCCCCCGCGCCAGCCGGACCGCCGACATCGCCGCCTCCGTCCCGCTCGAGACAAACCGCAGCCGCTCGATCGACGCGACCGCCGCGATGATCGCCTCGGCCAGGTGCGTCTCACTCTCGGTCGGTGCGCCGAAGCTCATGCCCCGGTGGATGGCCTTGCAGATGGCCGTGACGACCGACTCGGCGGCGTGGCCGAGGATCATCGGGCCGTAGCTGCCGACGTAGTCGACGTACTCGTTCCCGTCGACGTCGACGAGCCTGGCCCCCTGGCCTCTGGCGATGACCGGGGGCGTCCCGCCGACGGCGGCGAAGGCCCGAACCGGCGAGTTGACCCCGCCGACCAGCACCTTCCCGCCCCGCCGAAACGCCGCTTTCGATTTCGTTCTCGCGTCTGGCATGGTTGCGCACAATCTCCTTTACGCAATCAGACAACGCCGGTATTCTCCGGCAGCTTCCCGGGCAATTGCAAGGTTTTCCGCGCCGAGACGCGGAAGGCGGAGAAGAGAAGCAGACGCAAGGAAACGGGGACTGGCTCCGCAGCGAAGCGAAGGTGCCTGTCCCCGTTTCTGCCCCGCGGAAGCCGGCCGCGTCTCGCGGAAGGCTCATTGCTTGGCGAATGCGCCACACAGAGACGCAGAGAGGCAGAGAAGAGAAGCGGACGCAAGGAAACGGGGACTGGCTCCGCAGCGAAGCGAAGGTGCC
>Ga0180437_10003459_pt1 | contig 23499 bp, 21 predicted proteins | sample SS_ome_4_FD_132410 | JGI IMG/M metagenome (GOLD analysis project Ga0180437, IMG submission 132410) | Hypersaline lake sediment archaeal communities from the Salton Sea, California, USA - SS_3_D_1 metaG | ecosystem: Environmental > Aquatic > Non-marine Saline and Alkaline > Hypersaline >...
AACCGGACGCGGGTGCGGGTGAAGAAGAACAAGGTGGCGCCGCCGTTTCGGGTGGCCGAGTTCGACATCATGTACGACGAGGGGATCAGCAAGGCCGGGGACTTGCTGGACATGGCCGTGGACGCCGGCGTGATCGACAAGCGGGGCTCCTACTACTACTACAAGGAGGAGAACCTGGCGCAGGGGCGGGAGAACGCCAAACAGTCTCTGCGCGAGAACCCCGACGTCGCCGACGAGATTGAGACCACCGTGCGCGAGCACCTGGAGCTGGCGGGGTCTGCACCGCTCCCGGTGGACGCCGAAGCGGAAGACGAAGACGAAGAGGAGTTCGAACCCGAGGCCAACGAATTGCCCCTGGACGTCTAAACCGGGTCAGTCCTCCTCACACTCACCAGGCGCCCGCATACGCTCCCACCGGTCGCCGATGCGCATCGACACCGGCCCCAGGAGCCGCAGCGCGACGAACGTGAGCAGGGTGCCGGCGAGGGCGATCTGCCACACGCCGAAACCACACGCCGTCCCAACGGCGGACATCGCCCAGATTGCAGCGGCGGTCGTCAGCCCGTGCACCGTGCCCCGACCGACGAAGATCGTGCCCGCCCCCAGGAACCCCACCCCCTGGGCAATACCCGCGATGATACGCACGGCGTCAACTTCAACCACACCCACGACGGACGCGACCACCTCCAGATTCACCAGCACGAACAGCGCCGACCCGGTGCTCACCAGGATCATCGTGCGCAGCCCAGCCGGCTTGTCCTCCTGCTCCCGCTCCCATCCGACCAGCCCGCCCATGACAAAGGCGAGCACCAACCTGCCAATAATCGTCCAGAAGTCCACCCTTCCCTCCCCTCCATCACACACACCCACGCACGCCGCTTTTCATACTACTACAACAACGCACCCCTGGCAAATAGAGACACCGGACCTGACAGGTTTCCGCGATCGATCCTGGCCAGCCCACACGTCGCGCATAGGCGCCCCCTCACTGCCTGCTGCCCTTCCCGAAAACCTGCCAGGTCTGGCGCTTGACATATCGCCCCAGTTCGCGTAACATCTACCCAATAGTCACGTTCCTGGAGGCGATGGCTTGTGCCCTGGAAGTGGACCTGGCCGGATTCGGCCAACTCGCCCTCTCGGCGTCACGCACCGCTCCCACCGCCCAACCCACAACCTGCAATCTGCCATTTGCAATCTGCTATCCGCAATCTGCTATCTGCAATCTGGACATGCTATAGCGGGGAGGAAATACCGTGCTTGGCTTCTTCGAACAGGTCTACCGGCTGGTGCGCCAGGTGCCGCCCGGCAAAGTAACCTCATACGGAGCAATCGCCCGCATGCTGGGACATCCACACGCCGCCCGCACGGTCGGCTGGGCCATGCGCGGCCTGCCGGAGGGATCCGGCGTCCCGTGGCACCGGGTGATCAACAGCCAGGGGCGGATCTCGACCCGTGGCCGGGGGCAAGGCGCCGACCTCCAACGGGCACTGCTGGAGGACGAGGGAATCCAATTCGACGAACGGGGAGGCGTGGACTGGGAGCGCTTCGGCTGGAAGGGGCTCGCCCAGCCCGAAATCGAGGCACTACTCAAAGGAGAGGGCTGCCATGTCTAAACGCGAGATGCACGTCTGCGCAGGAAGGGCCAACCGCCCGCTGGCCGAGGCCGTGGCCCACGAACTGGGCCAGGAACTGCTCCCGGTCACGATCACCAGCTTTCCAGATACCGAGATCCACGTCCTGATCGATGCGTTGGTCCGCCGTCAGGACATCTACATCATCCAGCCGTGCTCAGCACCGGTCAACGATAACTTCATGGAACTCCTGTTGATGATCGACGCATTCCGCCGGGCATCGGCCCACGCGATCAACGTCGTCGTGCCCTACTTCCCCTACGCCCGCCAGGACCGGATGGCCCGCGGGCGGGAGGCGCTCAGCGCCAGGATGGTGGCCCACATGATCCAGGTGATGGGTGCAACGCGCGTCGTCTACGTGGACATCCACGCCCAGGCCACGCAGGGGTTTTTCGACATCCCGGTGGACCCGCTGACGGCACTGCCGGTGCTGGCCCAGTACTTCCAGGCCGACCGGTTCGCCAACGCCGCCATCGTCTCCCCTGACGTAGGGCGCGGCTGGCTGGCCAATCAATACGCCCGGCGGCTCGACCTTCCGATGGTCGTGATGTACAAACGACGGACGGAGGAGGGCGGCGTGCAGGTCATGGACATCGCCGGGAACATCTTCGGCAGGACGCCCATCATCATCGACGATCTGATCGCCAGCGGCAGCGTGCTGACGCAGGTACCGGCCCTGATCCGGGCAGGGGCCAGGCCGCCGGCCTACATGGCGATCACCCACCCGGTCCTCCTGCCCATGGCCGTGAAGCGGCTTGCCAGCGACCTGATCGCCGAGCTGGTCGTCACGGACACCATCTATGTGCCCGAGGAGCGCCGCCATCCCAAGCTGCGCATCCTGTCGATCGCCCCGTTGCTGGCAGACGCCATCCGCCGCATCCACGAGGGGCATTCGATGGGCTCGCTGGTGGAGGGAACCTGGCGGATCGGATAAGAGGCAGGTGCACAACGGCACCTCAGAACAGACGCAGGAGGTCAAAATGTCTCAGAAGAAAGTGGGAAAATCGTTCCTCGCCAGGCTCAGCCTGGCACTGATCGGCATAGCAGCGCTCTGGCTGCTGGTAGCCTGGCTCACGTCGGCCCCCGCGTCCCGCGCATCCGGGGAATTGCGACGGTTGACCTTTCAGAGTCCCATCCTTCCCATCGGCGACCCACAGCTCAGGCTGGTCAAGACGGTCGACAATGACGCTCCGGCGGCCAACGAAGAAATCGAGTACACCCTCACCTACTCGACGACCCAGCCCGGATCGGAGGCTTTCAACGTCCAACTGTACGATTTTCTGCCCGCGGGCGCGCAGTTCGTGTCGGCCCATCCTTCGGCATCCCACCAGAACGGGATGGTCACGTTCAACGTCGACTCCGTTGGGGAGATCAACCAGACCGCGACCGTACGCGTCCGCGTCCGGGAAGGGTACCGGGAGTTGTTCAACCACGCGCTTGTGATGGCCGATCTCGTGTCCCCGGCCCACGCCTCGCTGTCGACCAGCGTGGAGCAGCCATCCCCCCGGTTGAGCCTGACCAAGCTCGGCCCCAGCGCCGTGTTGACCGACACCGAGCTGGTGTACACGTTGCACTGCGAGAACACCAGCGACGAACCCGCGCACGACGTGACGGTCGTGGACGTCCTGCCCACCGGCGTGGGGCTCGCGGCGGCATCCCCGCCGCCGGAAGCGACGACCCCGCCCGTCGTCTCGTGGGCACTGGGCGACCTGGCGCCCGGAGATAGGCGGACAATCGTCATCACCACGACGTCACCGGCCTCCGCCGGCACGATCACGAACACAGCGCTGGCGGACGCCCCGCAGTGGGTGATCGAGCCGCAGACCTGGGCGACCCAGGTCGTCGAGGAGGGGGCGATCCTGCAGGTGACGAAACGTGCCTCGGCCCCGATCGCCGAGATCAACGAGCAACTGGTCTACACGCTGCGGTACAAGAACGTCGGCAACCTGACGGCCAACGGCGTCATCCTGGCCGACACCCTCCCCGCCGGGGTCACCGTGACCGGCGTTTCCCCGGCACCGACGAGCCAGACGTCCCAGTTGATCACGTGGGACCTGGTGACGCTGGATCCAGGGGAGTCGGGGCAGGCCGTCATCACACTGACGGTGGGAGGGGTTGAATCGTACATGCTGCACAACGAAGCCGACGTCACGGGAACCGGTAGCTTTCCGGGCCACGCCGAACTGGACACGCCGGTGCAGCCCAAGGCGTTATACCTGCCACTCATGCTCAGAAACGCGCAATAGGAGGCTTGCATGGACTTCGTCGAACAACACGTGATCATCACCGGCGGATCGAGCGGGATCGGCCGGGCGACAGCGCGGCTGCTGACGAGGCGCGGCGCGCACGTCTCGATCATCGCCCGTCGCCAGGAGCTGCTGGACGAGACGCTGGCCGAGATGGAATCGCTGCGCCAGCGCCCGGACCAGCGGCTGCAGGCCCGCAGCGCCGACGTCTCGGACTGGGAACAGGCGCGGGAGACGATGGCCGCGCTCACCGGCGACGGCCATCCGCCCGACATCCTGATCAATGCGGCGGGCTTCGCCCACCCGGGCTACTGCGAGGAGCTGCCCCTGGACGTGTTCCATAAGACGATGGACGTCGATTTCTTCGGCACACTGCACCCCATCAAAGCCGCGTTGCCGGCGATGATGGAGCGCCACAGCGGCCACATCGTCAACTTCTCGTCGGTAGCCGGGTTCCTGGGGGTGTTCGGATACACAGCCTACAGCGCGGCCAAGTTCGCCGTACGGGGGTTCTCGGACGTGCTGCGGGCGGAGATGAAGCCACACGGCATCCACGTCTCCGTCATTTTCCCACCCGACACAGACACCCCGCAGCTCCACTACGAGAACCAGTTCAAGCCACTGGAGACCCGGCGCATCGCCGGGGCCGCGAAGGCCCTCACGGCCGACCAGGTCGCCCAGGCGCTGGTGCGCGGCATCGAGCGACGACAGGTATACATCCTGCCCAGTTTCGACAGCAAGCTGTACTTCCTGTTGACCAACGCGGGCATCGGCCTGTTTCGCTGGTACTCGGACCGCATCGTCGCCAAGGCGTGCCGTGAGCGGATGGCTGAGAAGTAAAAAAGGAGGGAATAGCAATGAAGTTCGGCAGCATGGAATATCTGGAGGAGGTCAAACGGCGGAGCAACGCCGACGAGGAATACCAGCGCCTGGCCAAGGAGGAGAGCGACTCCTACCTGATGGTCATCAAAGCCGAGCCGGGCCAGGGAATCCCGGACACGCAGACCGTCGGCTACGCCGCCGACCACGGCACCATCACCGACGTGTGGATCGGCGAACGCGAGACCGACTTCATCCTCACCGGACCATACGGCGTGTGGGTCCAGATCCTGACCGGCAGGCTCGACGCCAACAAGGCCATGATGATGCGCAAGCTCAAGGTCAAGGGCAACCTGCTGCAACTCCTCAAGACCGCCGACGCGACGATCCGCTGGCTGGAGGTCCTGCAGACGGTTCCCACCGAGTTTGACGGGGCGTACGCCGACCAGGGCTTCCCTGGGACGGAGGGGTGAGCCATGGCAGAATGGGCACTGGACCTGAGCGGAAAGACGGCCATCATCACCGGCGGAGGTTCCGGCATCGGCGCCGGCATCGCGCGCACGTTCGGCGCGCTGGGCGCCAGCCTGGCCATCTGCGACGTCGAGGAAGAGACGGCCAACGACGTCGTCGCCGAGCTGGAGCAGGCCGGTCACCCCGTCCTGAAGATCCTGGCGGACGTGCAGGATGCCGCACAGGTGGACGGGTTGGTCGAGCAAACCGTCGCCCACTTCGGCAGGGTGGACATCCTGGTCAACTCGGCCGGCGTGGGCACCGTGTCGACGATCGTCGACATGCTGGAGGAGGAATGGGACTGGGTGCTGGGCGTGAACCTGAAGGGCACCTTTCTATGCACCCGGGCCGTCGCCCGCTGGTGGCTGCAGAACGACCGGCGGGGCAAGATCATCAACCTCTCGTCCATCAACGAGGGCGTCCCGCTGGCCGGCGAGTCCCACTACTGCGCGTCCAAGGGCGGCGTGATGATGTTCACCCGCTCGGCCGCGCTGGAGCTGGCCCCCCACGGCATCCACGTCAACGCTATCGCGCCGGGTATGATCGAGACGCCGATGACCGAGGAGGTGAGCGTCATCCCTGAACTCCACGCCGCGCACATGAAGCAGGTCCCCCACGGGCGGTTCGGGACCCCCGAGGACGTGGCCAAGGTGGCCGCGTTCCTGGCCTCCCCGTGGTCGGACTGGATCACCGGCGCCAGCATCCCGGTGGACGGGGGGATGCATCTCGTCGGCGAGGAGAGCTACGTCTGGGCCATCGAACGGGCGATGGGCCACCACGACCAGATCCCCCGGGCGCCCATGTGCTGGCCGCCTGGGGCGCTGGAGGCGGGAAACGAGGAGGAGGCGAGATGAAGCGCCCGGCGGGCCTGACGATCGCCGCCGTGCTGATGTTGCTGACCGCCGCCGGCACGCTCCTCTTCTGGGTCGCCTTCTTCGCCGACCTGGAGACCCAGCGGAGCGGGACGCTGGCGTCCCGAAGCGACGCGTGGTTTGCGTGGGAGCTCTCCTTCCCGCTGGCCGACCTGTGGATGGCCGTGACCGGTATCGTGGGGGCAGTGGGGCTGTGGCGTGCCCGCTCCGGTGGGCTGCTGTTCGGGCTCGTGAGTGGGGGGGCAATGGTGTTCCTGGGACTGATGGACGCCCTGTTCTTTCTCGAGAACGGCCTCTACCTGCCCCTGACCGGCGAGGTAGCGGTCGAGCTGTTCATCCACGTCTGGACGGTGGCCTTCGGCGGCTGGGCCATCGCCACGATCTGGCGCCACCGCAAAACGCTGGGCTGCTAGCGCACCCGTTACTGCACATCGATCTCAGTGACGATCAGCACGTTATCGGGCTGTCGCTCGCCGCCCACCACCACGGGCAAACGCTCGCCCGATTCGGGGACGTAGAGACCCACCCCCAGCTCGCACACGCCGGCGGGGGCCTCGGGCTCGATCGGGACGACGTGGGAGTCGGCCACGACCTCGCCCGGCAGCCAGCCCGACGTGGGGAACGCGCCATTGCCCGGAGGGCTGTCGTGCTGACCGGGGAGGCCCCCTGGAATGGTCGGATGGTACAGATGCACGAATACCTTGTAGTCCTCCCCGACCGTGTCCAGGGCCTGCCAATAGAGCGTGATCTGGATCTCCCCACCCGGCGTGGGCGCTGCCAGATCGAGATCGTAGCCCAGGAGCCGGAGGGCCGGGCCAAAGTCAGCGGTCAACGGATACTCAGGTGCCGGCAGATCGAAATAATGAGGGCGGCCGGAGATGGACAATGTGCCCAGCGACAGGGTCGGGGTGAGGGCCTCGCCTCCGCTGGAATCCCACAGCACCAGCGCGACGTCAAAATCGCCGCTCTCCGCGCCGGGCGGAATCTGCATCCGGTGGAAGGTGTGCACCGGCTCGCCGCTCACCCACCGGCTGGTCGGGTGCCGGCCAGCCCCCAGCACTTCCTCCGTCGACAGCACGACGTCACCGCCGGCGGGATCGCGCAATTCCAGGCGGACGGCGTAGTCGACGGCCGGGGCGCGCATGGCCTGCCATTCCAGGCCGACCTCCAGCGTGCTGCCGGGTGAGAGCTGCTCCAGCACGCCGTACCCCAGCAGCGCCAGGTCCCCGTCGAAGGTGGGCGTGTCCGCCTCCCACTTGGGGTCCTGGCTGGCCGTGCCCACGATCTCGACCGGGCCGCCCAGGAGCGGGGCGCCGGCGATCTCCTCGTCGGCAAAGCTGAGCTCTCCGCGGCTGTTGAACAAGCCGATGTGAAAGTAAGTCGTCTGCGGCTGGAGGAAGGCTGGCACGGGAACGTCGTACCGCTCGGCCACGACGTCGCCCTCGCTCCAATCCCACATCGGATAGGCCAGATGATGGGATGATCCGTCGTCCAGGCATCGGCCCACGACACTGTCCTGAATGCACACGAAGCTGTGCGGGATGTCCTCGAAGTCCATCTCGACCCCAGGCGGCACCCGCCAGTAGACGATGACGGGCGCAATGCCCTGGCGCTCGGCGCGCGCCGGCACGTCGTACCCCACGATCTCCCGATTGTAGGCAAAACGGCCGCTCCGTGCCTGGGCTGGGCGCCAGGGGACGTCGGCCAAGGCCTCTCCAGGGATCCGGTAAACCCACAGGTAAGGCCGCCCGGCCGGGTGGGTCTCCTGGAAAACCTCGTAGTCTCCGAACGCGGCCAGCGCGTCCGGGCCGGGGGGCGACGACTCGGTGAAAAGAACCAGGACGTCCCGGCCGGCCTGGCTGGCCGGCCACACCGTGAGCTCGTTGCCATCGAACCAGCGAACCGGGCCGGGGTAGTCAGACTGGAGCTTCAAGATCCGGCGGCTCAGGTCGGCCGGATACTCACTGGAGACCCAGACCGGCGTGTCGACGGGGGTGTACGCGTTCAAGAAGCGGGCGGCGGCGGCCAGATCCGCCTCGTAGGTATGCATCACGTGGCGATCGTAGGCCCACACGTCGAAATAGTCGTGCCACGTATCAGCGCCGACCAACGCCAACCCGGCGACCGCTATCAGGAGGAACCCCCGCTGAGTGACCCGGCGCCACCGGTCAGCACGCGCGGCCCAGCGCGCCACCCACGCCCACACGAAGTCCAGGCCGATGGCCGGCATCAGGTAGATCGGCGTCAGCGCCCCGGCCGACCGCCAGAACGAGGGCGTCCCGATGCTCAGGACGGACGGGAGCAGCATGAAGGGCATCCAGATCAAGAGCAGCGCGTACTGGGGCCGCCGGAGCCGGCACAGGGACACGACCAGGCCCAGGTAGAAGAAAGCTCCAGTCAGCGGGTCGAAGACCGGGCGCCCCGCGGGATTGTAGCGCCACTCCCAATCCCCCCGATGCGTAAACATGCCCAGCGTGGCCTTGACCGAACGCCAGAATGGTTCCGGGTTCCCCGCCAGGAGCTGGCTCAGCTCGACGCTGAGGACGTCCACGCGCTGGTTGAAGGTCTCGGGGTGTCGTAGCGCGAAGAGGCCCAGTGGCAGTGCGACCAGGACCGCGACCAGCCCAGCCAAGAGGAGCCGCTTCCCATTCCCCCGCACCAGGCGCCGGTCAAGGAAGGGAAGTGCCAACAACCAGAAACCCAGAACGAACGGGAAGACACGGCTGGAGGTATAGGTATACAGGGTCAGTCCGGTGAGCAGGCCAGCAGCCGCCGCCCAGCGCTTGCTGCCGGGCCGCTGACGGCGGGCATCGTCGAGGGCACGCCACAGCGCGTAGACCGCGGCCGCCTGGCAGGCGGGCAGGAGGCCCACCCGGAGCGCGACGCGGTTGAGCATGGTGGACCACAGAGAGACGGCCATCAACCCGGTCGTCAAAGCGGCGACGCGGACGTTAAACAGCCGCCGGGCCAGCGACCAGGTACACGCCAGACCGACCAACCCGCACGCGACCGACGCAATCCGCAACGCCCAGGCACTCACTCCAAACAGGCGGACGGCGATTGCGATCAGGTAGATCAACAGCGGCTCGCGCCCGTAGTTGGCCGCGAAATAGACCGCCAGGTTGCCCTCCCAGACCCGCAGCGCATCCCACCCGTTGAACATCTCGTCGCCGTCCAGCCCTGGCGGGACACGGTCCAGGTGATAGGTGCGGAAGCACAGAGCGACCAGCAGCACCGCGACGGCCAGCAGGACGGTCGGCAAGCGCTTCACTGGATGTTCACAGGGGTTGGATGGTGGCACAACGTCACTCCTCCACAAAGGCGAATTCGCGCGGCGAGACCCGACAGATTTCGCCACCGGTCGGAGGGATTATACCCAGCATAGGGCAATGCGTCAAAGTGATCGACGCCTCGGCTCTACATCCCAAGAACCCCGGTTTCTCAGACAGGACGTTTACGAAGCCTGATCCGGCCCGACCTGAATCGTCGCGTCGGCGGGCATCCCTGGCTTGAGTGCATCGTCGGGATTGGGTATGCGCACCTTGACGGCGAAGACCAGGTTCACGCGCTCCTCCTGCGTCTGCACGTTGCGCGGCGTGAACTCTGCCTCTCCGGCGATATTCGACACGTGCCCCACGAAGACCCGCTCCGGGTAGGAATCCACCTGCACCTGGACCTCCTGGCCCAGTCGTACCTGCCCGATGCGGTTCTCAGGGATGTAGATGACGAGCGTCACCTCGTCCAGATTGGCGACCGTGAGCAGCGGCTTCCCTGCGGTGGCGGTCTCCCCAGTCAGGGCGCTGCGGCTGGTGACCACGCCTTCCATCGGAGCCGTAAGGGTGAGCTGCGCGATCTGGGCATCGACCAAGTGTACGGCGGCCTCTGCCTGCCGCAACTGGGCCGTGGCTACAGCGACCTGCTCCTCCGTCGGGCCGGCCACCAGTTCATCCAGCGCTGCCTGGGCGGCTGCCAACTGCGCCTCGTTCAGACGGAGTTGTGTCTCCGCGCCATGAAGTTCCGCCTCAAGCGTGAGTGGATTGTCGCGCACAGCCATCTGGACGTTGAGGTACCGGCGGGCACCCTCCAGCTCGGCCTGGGCCTGGGTCAGCGCAGCCTGAGTCGCCTGCAACTGCAGATCCCACACACGCTTCGTGTCCGCGCTCACGCCCTTCTTGACGTACACGCTGTACCTGAGCTGCATCTCCGCCAGGTTGGCCTCCGCCATCTCGACGTCTTGCTCGGCCAGGCGGACCTGTGTGCGGGCCGCATTGATCTCAGCGTCGAGCGAGAGTGGATTGCTAATCACCTCCCGAGCGTTGATCACGGCCTGAGCCGCTCCATCCCGCTGCGCCTCCGCCTGGCGCAGCGCTGCTCGGGCCGCGCTGACCTCCTCCGGGCGCACGCCGACCAGCACGCGGTCCAGATTCGCCCGCGCCGATGCTACTCCAGCCTCGGCCTCCAACCGCTGGCTCTGGAGCAGCGTGTCATCAAGCTGTACCAACACGTCCCCTGCCTCCACGTCTTCGCCACGGTCGGCCCGCATTGCAGCGATACGCCCCGCAGTCTCCGACGCGACGATCACCTCCTTGCCTTCGACGAAGCCGGAAGCGACGATGGGGCCGTTGGCCGGGGAGTGGCCGCAGCCAACCAGAACCAAGAGACCCGGAGGAATGACAAATGACAGAAGAAGAATGACCAATGACCAATGACCAATGACCAATTTCAAATTGCACATGGCAGTTTGGGATTTGGGATTTGAGATTTGAGATTTCCGCATGTCACTGCTCCTGCGTGATGATACTGGCGTCGGCGGGGACGCCCGGCTTGAGCAGGTGATCGGGGTTGGGGATGCGCACGTCCACGGCGAACACCATGTTGACCCGCTCTTCCTGCGTCTGCACGTTGCGCGGCGTGAACTCGGCCTCGTTGGCAATGGCGACGACGCTGCCCACGAAGGTCCGATCCGGGAAGCTGTCGACGCGTACCTCCACCGCCTGACCGATGCGCACCCAACCCAGCCTGTCCTCCGGCACGTATACGGTCAGCATCACCTGGTCCAGGTCGCCGAGCTCAAGCAACGTAGCGCCAGGCGCGGCCAGCTCACCCTCGTGGATGCTGAGATCGAGCACCAGCCCGCCGACCGGGGCGACGACGACCTGCTTGTCCCGCATCACGATCAGCGAGTTGAGCGCAGCCTGGGCCTGCTCGACCTGGGCCTCGGCAATGGCGATCTCCTCGTCTGTAGCCCCCGCCCGCAGCGCGTCCAGTTGGGCCTGGGCCATCTCGACACTCGCCTCGGCAGCTCTGTACTGCGCTTCCATCTCGTCCACCCGGGCGTTGAGTTCCTGGGGGTTGTCGCGCAGGGCATAGAGATCGCCCAGCGCCGCCCGCGCCCCGTCCAGCCCCGCCTGGGCCGCATTCACGCCCACCCAGGATTTCCAGTAGGCGTTGGGAATGAGATGAGCACCCAATTGAACGCCGGGCAGAGATGGACGGTAGGACTTGGGGATCTTCTGCAATTCCTCTTTGGCCTCCTGCAACTCCTCCATCCCATCATGGTAGGCGTCATCAGCGATCTCGGCCGCGTCCTTCAGCGCGATGGCCTGGGCCAGCGCGGCCTCGGCGGCGGCCACCTGCGCCTGGGCTCTGACAATCTGGGCATCCAGCTCCTGGGGATTGTCACGGATGGCGATCGCGTCCTGCCAGGCACGGTAGGCCCCATCGCGCCCGGCTTCGGCCTGGGCCAGCGCGGCCTCTGTCTGCCGGATCTGTTCAGGGCGAGCCCCGGCCTGCGCCTGGGCCAGCCCTGCCTGGGCCACGTCCAGCGCAGCCTGGGCAACCTCGATCTGGGCATCGAGCAAGGTCCCGTCCAACCGCACGAGCACCTGCCCAGCCTCGACGTCATCGCCCTCGTCGGCTAGCAGCTCGACCACACGTCCTCCCAGCTCCGGCGCGACGTCCAGCTCCTCGGCCTCAATGAACCCGGAGGCGGTCAGCGCACCGGACTTGGACCCGGCCAGGGCCGCTGGCGGTGCCACTTGCCGCAGAATGCCAGGGTTGGTGGCAAGTACGACACCGGCCACCACACCGACCACGACTACGGCGACGACGATAATCAATATGGCCCGCTTTTTCATACGCTTACTCCACTTCAGTTCCCCACGTGATTCCGTACGCTGGAGATGAACACATCCTCCAAAGACGGAGCGATGACGTCCATCGCCCGCACCTGGACACCGGCATCCTCCAACGCTTGCGCGATGCGGGGTCTATGCTCGACCACATTCTCAGCCACCACGTGGATCAACGCACCATACAGAGCAACCTCTTCGAACGTATCTATCTGCCGCAGGACGGCGATCGCCACGTCTGCCTGCGCGCAATCAATCTCCAGAACCTGCCCGTGCATCCGGTCCAGTTTGATCTCTTCCGGCGCTCCCCGGGCGATGATGCGCCCATCGTGGATGAAGGCCAGATCCTGGCAGTGCTCCGCCTCGTCCATATAATGGGTGGTGACGAAGATCGTCGTGCCGCCCTCCGCTAGCTCGTACAGCAGGTCCCAGAAGACCCGCCTGGAGATGGGGTCCACGCCGGCCGTCGGCTCGTCCAGGAAGAGCATATCCGGCTCGTGGAGGATGGCCGCCCCCAGGGCCAGGCGCTGTTTCCAGCCACCGGAGAGGTTGCGCGTCAACTCCCGCTCCCGTCCCGCCAACCCCGCCATCTCGATCACGAACCGCTTGCGCGCTCGCAGCCGCTGTTTGCGTACACCGTAGGTGCGCCCATAGAAATCCAGATTCTCGCCCACGGTCAGGTCCCGGTAGAGACTGAAGCGTTGGGACATGTAGCCGATATTCCGGCGGATCTGCTCCGGTTGGCGCACGATATCGTACCCCAGCACCGAGGCGCGACCCGACGTGGGGCGCAGGAGGCCCAGCAACATGCGGATCGTCGTCGTCTTGCCCGCACCGTTCGGCCCCAGGAAGCCAAATATCTCCCCCCGGCGAATGTCGAACGTGACCTCATCCACAGCAACAAAGTCACCAAACTTCTTCGTCAGGTCCACAACCTGAACAGCGTATTCGTCCATAGGCATCGCCCGTTCACCACGCATTGCGCCCTACGCAATACGCACCACGCGTCACGTGCCCCCACTCAGTTCCTGGACAACCTCACGACGAGAGCCACCGCTAGCGCAGCCAGCACTAGCCAGATGGCAGCGATCACACCGGCGGCCACCCAATTCGTCGGCTTGCCCTCCTCCATCACCTCCCGAGACCTTTCCCGGCATTCGGCGAGCACATCTGGGGGGATCATCTTGAGAGCAAGCGCAGCCCCCAGCGGAACCAGGACCAGGTCGTCCAGATAGCCCAGGACAGGAATGAAGTCAGGCACCAGGTCGATAGGGCTAAACGCATACCCCACCACGACCGCAGCGAACAGGCGCGCGTACCATGGTACTCTGGGGTCTCTGTAGGCCAAGTAGAGGGCATACGTCTCCACCTTGAGCCGCCTGGCCCGTTGCTTCCACGTCTCCATAGCAACTACCTCCGCCACAGAACACACGTCACGCATCACGTACTTCGTGTTCCGTGTTTCGTGTTTCGTGTTTCGTACCGTTGCCCGCTGCCCCCTGCTTCCGGATCAGCGAGATGAACGCCTCTTCCATGCGGGGGCGGGTCTGCCGCAGGTCACGCACGACGATTCCCGCGCTGCCCAGCGCCTCCTCCAGCGCGGGCGTGCGCAGAGCGGCGTCGTCTACGAACACGTGCAGCAGATCGCCATAGGTTTGAATCTCCAAAACGCCCGGAAGCGCGTCGATGAGCTGGCTCGCCTCCCGCAGCCGGTCGGGCCGGAGCTCCAGCAACTCACCTTCCACCAGTCCCTTGATCCGCTCCGGCGTGTCACAGACGATCATGCGGCCCTCGAACATCAATCCCACCCGCGAGCAGCGCTCGGCCTCATCCATATAGGGGGTGCTGACGAAGAGCGTCACCCCCTCCAGGTGGAGCTCGGTCAGGATGTCCCAGAACTCCCGCCGGGAGACCGGATCGACGCCTGTAGTCGGCTCATCGAGGAATATTATCTCTGGCTGATGGATCAGCGTGCAGGCCAGCGCCAGCTTCTTCTGCATGCCACCGGACAAGTGGGCCGCCCGCCGCTTCTTGAACTCGGTCAAGCGCGCGAACGCCAGCAGCCGCTCGACCCGTTCCTCGCGCTCCCGGCGCTCAACCTCGAAGATGTCGGCGAAGAAGGCCAGGTTCTCCATCACCGTCAGGTCACCGTAGAGGGAGAACTGCTGCGCCATATAGCCAATGCGCCTCTTGATCTCCTCCGGCTCGCGCACCGTGTCGAACCCGGCGACGCGGGCATCTCCCTCACTGGGATCCATGATCGCGCACAGCATGCGGATCGTCGTCGTCTTCCCTGCCCCGTCGGGTCCCAAGAGTCCAAAAATCTCGCCGCGCTCTACGCTCAGATCGAGCCCCTGCACCGCAGTGACCTTCTTGAACCGCTTCGCAAGTTGGTGCGTCTCAATCACGCACCCGTCACGCCCCAACACACTGATTGATTGTTTTGCTGACATCTTTCTCATAAACGCCTCAATCCAAGCGCTTGGAGAAGCGATTGGCGGCCAGCAACGTGATCGCCACACCAAAAAGGAACAGTGCGACTACCTCCTGAGCCAGCAATCGAACCCCCACCCCCTTGAGCATAATGCCACGGATGACGACGAGCATGTAACGCAGCGGCACGAGGTAGGTGATGGCCCGCAGCCAGCCGGGCATGGCCTCGATGGGGAAGAAGAACCCAGCCAGGAAGACCGACGGGAACAGCGTGAGAAACGTGAGCAGCATCGCCTCCTGCTGGGTGTTGGCCACGCTGGAGATGAAAACCCCCACGCCCAGGGAGGTGAGCAAGAACAGAGCGGACAACCCCAGCAGCAGGCCCAGGCTGCCCTTGACCGGCACGCCGAACCAGAAGACCCCGATGGCCAACACTTCGAGCACGTCGAAGAAGGCAACGAACACGTACGGGATGACTTTGGCGACGACCAACTCCAGCGACTTGATCGGCGTCACGATCAACTGCTCAATCGTCCCCTGCTCTCGCTCACGCACGATCGACATCGACGTGAACAAAGCAGTCAGGAAATAGAGAATCATGCCCATGATGCCGGGGATCATATAGTTGGCGCTGTGCATCTCGGGGTTATACCACACCCGCGGGCGGACCTGGATACCCGGCAACTCATCGGGATCCAATCCCATCCTGCGCTCCATGATGCGCGTTGACTGAGCCTGTCCGACCGACTGAGAGGCGGCGAACACAGTGTTGGCCACGCTCGGATCGGACCCATCGATGACGAAGGCAGCCTGTGCCTGCCCGCCGGCGTCCAACTCTCCGCTGTAGCCCGCGGGAATGATCAAGCCGGCCCGCACCCGGCCGCTGTCCACCAGGACCTCCATCGCCTGTTCTGAGTCCACATAGTAGGCAATATCAAAGTAGTTAGAGGCCCGATAGGCCTCGATCAACTCGCGGCTTTCCGGTGTTCTGTCACCATCAAAGACCGCGGTGCGCAGGTGCTCGATGTCGGTGGTGGCGGCGTATCCCAACAGCAGGAGCTGGACAATGGGCATAAGGAACATCACACCCAGGGTACGCGGATCGCGCAAGATGTGGAGGAACTCCTTCCGGACGAGGGCCAGAGTGCGAAGCATCATCGGACTACGCCTCCCGCTCCGCACCGATACCGTCGAAGACCAGCGATGCCAATACGTCCGCCATCTCATCCCAGCGTGATTGAACCTCCTGGTCGCCCAGAATACGCAGCATGAGCAGGCCGATGAACATACTCTGCACCGCGCGCACCATCAGGGACACGTCGAGTGGCCGCACCTGCCCCATCTCAACCCGCGCCTGCACGTAGTGCTCCAGAAGCCGCGTGGTGTGCGATACGAACTGCTGATAGAAACGCTCGCGCAGCGCCGGGTGGACCATCATCTCAGGCAAGACGGCGAGGATCGTCTCGCCCTTCTGCCCGATCCACCCCAGGCGGTGACGAAACATGGCGGCGAAAAACTCCTTGACGTCGCCCTGGAGAGCCTCCTCCAACTCCACGCCCAGGTGTTCCATATCGGCCAGCCGCGTCACAATGCCGATCAGCAAATCCGCCTTGCTGTCGAAGTAGTTGTAGATGGTTCCCTCCGACACACCGGCCGCGCTGGCGATCTCCCTGGTGGTCGCGCGATGAAACCCCTTCTCAGCGAAGACCAGGGCAGCCGCGTCGATGATCTGGGCACGCCGGGCCTCGGCCAATTGCTTTCGTATGGGATCTTCAGAAGCAGGCATCCGGTCCTCTTTCGCCCCTTGGGGCCAAGGCTTTGCGTACAAAGCGGCTTTGCGTACAAAGCTGGGAAGTTGCTTCTGAACAACTTCAAAGTGGCCCGTGGGTTCGTGGGGCATGTTGTTTGAGTGAGTACTCACTCATAATAGTGAGCACTCACCCATTCTACATCCCATCGGAGAACCTGTCAAGCGGAGCACGTTACGGGCGTCCAGCTTCCCCCAAGCCAGGTGTAAACCCCAGGCGCGTCGCGCATGCCGTGCTAGGCGTTCTGTGTGCCACTTGTAACCCTGCTCATCCGACTGAATTGCAGACTGACCAGTGAGTCTGCATTATGCAACGATACTCTCTGGAGTCAAGAGACGGAGATGATGGGAAGGCCAATTCCTGACGCTGACAGCATCGTGCCCCGGCCGACTGGCCGGGGCACGATTTGGCAAGCTGCCGTATGCCCGTCACTCGGTCGCGTAGAACCCGATGCCCACGGTACCAGGCCCGGCATGGGCACCGATGACGGGGCTGACTGGCGTGCAGAAGACCGTAGACACGCCGAAGCGCTCCTTGACCCGTTCCGCGACCGCATCAGCCTCTTTCGGACAGCCGACGTTGATGACGGCCGCCTCGGCCATCTGCTTGCCCCCCAGCCGTTCCTCCACGGTGTCCAGCATCTGGACGACCGCACGGCGCTTGGTGCGCACCTGGCACAGCGGCTCGATGCACCCCTCCTCGAGCTGCAGCAGTGGCTTGATGTTCAACGCGGTGCCCAACAATCGCTTGGCCCCACCGATGCGCCCGCCGCGGTGCAGATACTCAAGCGTGTCCACGGCGAACAAGACGTGCACCCGATCCTTCATAGCCTCGGCCGTGGCGACGACCTCGTCCACCGGTTGCCCTGCGGCTGCCGCCCGGGCCGCAGCCAGCACCATGAATCCTAAACCCATCGAAGTCGAGAGTGAATCTACCACCCGGATATCGATATCGGGCATCTGCACCTTTGCAGCCTGAGCGTTGGGGACGGTGCCGCTGAGTTTCGACGAAATGAAGACGCCGACGACCGCGTCCATCCCATCGGATACCCCCCGGAAGAAACGCTCAAACTCCCCGGCCGATGGCTGAGAGGTGCTGGGAAAGAGCTTGGTCTTTCGCAGACGGTTGTAAAACGTCGAGGGGTCGATGTCTACCCCATCCCGGAAGCGCTCATCGCCCCAGATTAGCCAAAGAGGGATCACCGGGATATTGAAATCTCCCACGGCTGCTTCGGGAATGTACGCCGTACTGTCCGTCACCACCACAACATTCTGATTCTGATTGCGCATGACTACCTCCCTTCGCGCGATTGAGGAAACCAACAGTAGAAACACCGCACAGAAAAAGAGGTTGCGCTCGCAGAGGGCGAATTACACCCTGTGACGGTAAGGGGATGGGTTCAATTTACGTGGTTTTGACGATAGAGCCGCAGTAGAGGCACTCGGCCGTGCAGGCGTCGTGCCATTCAACCTCATCGGGGACGAGGGGTGCGCCACAGCCACTGCAGCGAGCCGGCAGCGTGCCGCTTCTCTCCGCCACCGGAGGCAGGCGCTGACTCACTTCATTGAGCGACAACCCCACCCGCCCGAGCACGCGCTCGGCCTCCTGCTCCAACTGCCCTGCCTCGGCGTCGTACCCTTTCTCACGCAGCGAGGCAGTGATTCGGGGAAGCAGTCGAACGGCCCGTCCAGCCCGACCACCACGGACAAGCAAGCGCAAGGCATCCCTGGCCTGATCAAACGCCAGCTCCACGTGACCGGCGGAAAAGTGAGCGCGGGATGCCTGGAGGGCCAGATCACCAGCGCGGACGAGCAACCCCCGCTGCCTGGCTTTTTCGGACAGTCTTCCGAAAATCTCGGCGGCATCGGCGAACTGCCCATCCGCCATCAGGTGATTGGCGCGGACCAACTCGCGGCGCACGCGCGGCGGCAGAGGGGGACGGCGCAATGGCCGCCTGCCGGACACCGGCGGGCGACGGAGGGGACGTCTACGAATCATCGGCGACCTCCTGGTGAAGTACGACCGGAGTACGGCACGCCGTGGTGATCAGTTGAGCGGCAACAGCGCATTGATCACAATAGCGACGACGCCCGCGACGACGGTGCGCAGGCCATAGCCGATCAGGCTGCGTCCCGATGTATGTCCCAGAAACATCCCCAGGCCGAACAAGCTGATCAGGCCGAGAACCAGCGAGAGCAGGTAGCTGACCAGGATATTGCCGATCAGCGGTGCAATAAACAGGGGAATGAGGACAATCATCGAGGAGATGAAAGGCGATAGGCCATCCACAAGCGACACGACGACCACCGCTACGCGCGAGGCACGGCCAATCTTGGTCTCACCCAGGTCGGTCAGCGACATGCGCTCCAACTCGGCCAGCTCGCGCCCGCGCTCGGCGGACTCGGCCAGATAGGCGCCCCACAGCCCCGACACACCGATGGAGATCGAGGTGGCAATACCAATGCGGATAACGGTACCAGCGGTCCGGACGCCGCCCAGGTAGTTGCCCATGAGCACGCCAATCATAGTCAACACGCCATCAAAGGCGTTGTTCGCCAGGGCGCGGCGGGCAATCTTCAAGAACCCGGCGATCCGTTCGTACTCCCGGACCTCATCCAGGCCCTGGGCCAGACGCCCGCGCGGTTTGTCCAAGTTATCCACAGCTAATCCTGCGGCGTGATGACGTCTTCAATGAGCACCCTGCCGGCTGCGACCTCATCGATGGAATGAATCGCCCCCCCATTCTCCTCAATGACACGGCCGATTTCATCATACCGCAGGTCGTGTCCCTCAATGGTGATTTTGGCGTTTTCCACGCGGCGGTCGATCTCATAGATCGAGATGTTGGTCCCGTCCACGCCCTCCAGATTTGCCAACAACTGCACCAACTCGACGATGCTCGGTTCGAGAGGTTTGAGCACGTCCAACACCAATCGTCTCAGATTTCCCATCGTGCGGTTTCACTCCTCCAATGGAATAAGTGCCCGCGCGAAGATCAAGTAGCCGGTATGGGCAACCATCCGGTCCATTGGCCGCAGGCGCGCGGGCACCGCCTTGTACGGCCGGAGCAACAACTCCTCCACTTCGACCAGGCCAAAGTCAGCCCGCTCCAATGCATCAATCAAGCGGCTGACCTGATTGGCAGTCGGCAGGATAGAACCAAAGAACCCACCGCCAGCCAGTGCGGCGTGGGCCTGCTCCAGGTAGTCCCAGGGAGTCGGTACGTCCAGGAACAGCGCATCAGCGTCGCATTCGTCGAAGCCCTCAGCGATCTGGCGACGTTTGAACTCCACGAACTGAGATAGGCCCAATTGCTCCAGGTTGGAGCGAGCCAGATCCTGCATTTCCGGGCGGGCCTCGTAGGAATACACACGGCCGCTCGGACCGACCGCCTGGGCCAAGACAAGTGTCAGCCCACCGCTTCCAGTGCCAGCTTCGACCACCCGAAATCCAGGCGCGATGCGCATCTTCATCAGAATGTAGCCGGCGTCTTTGGGATAGACAATCTGGGTATTGCGCTTGAGGCCACGTACGAGGTCGTCGGTGGAAGGGCGCAGCAGAAGGAGCGGATACCCCAGGTGAGTAGAAAGTTGTGCCCCCCACGGGGCTCCAATCAAGTCGTCGTGGTTCACCACTCCTCGGTGGGTATGAAGTTGGGAGCCCAGGCTCAGCCGGACGATGAACGATTTCCGGTCACTGCCAACGAGCAGAGCCAGGTCGTCAGGGTGTGCGGTTTTCACAGCTTTATCAGCGATCAACTCATCTCCGAAAACCCGCGGAAGGTTCCTTCTTCGCCAGGTCGCTCGGATATTATAACCTACTCTCACCCAAGCGCAACTCCGGGATCAGCGTATGGCCTGAAGAATCCTTAGCAGATTCTTCACTTCTCCTTGACGGTATGCGAAAAGGCGTATGGTATAATGGCTCTGTAGGAGTTCTATGCGAGTGATCACTAGCTTCTCACTGGAACTTACTGACGCGTGCTGTTATTCACGGGGGGGGATTCCCATCGCACCTCAGGGCGCAACGCATAGACAAGTGAGACCGCCAGGGTCTGTGATAACGATCTGCCCTCACTTCATCGCTACCGGACAAATACGATAGATTGACATTGCTTACCCCATATTGTATACTACCATGTATTAAAAGTGAATCGGTCATTTGTTGCCTGTCTCAGCACACCAAGGTGGTTTGGTGGTGGAGACATATCAAGTCTGACCAAGCTGGACAGGAGGAAACGCGATGATGAGAAAAAACAGCTTGACGCTAGTGATCTTGATTGCGCTACTCGTCAATGCCACCGGTGCAAGTGCGGCGTCGCTACCGGCAGCCGCTGCACCAACAGACCTTCCCCATCCCACGTCGCTTGACGTACTCCCAGCGTGGTACGCCACCACACTCAACGGGCAGGCCGTGGTAGGTGACCAGGAACCATACACATACACGGACGACACAGGCGCGTATCGCCTGGAGGAGCTGCCCCACGGAACCCACAAAGTCACACTAGATCCAGATACGCTCCCCCCCCTGTTGCGCCCTGCCGAGACGGAATCAGTGCCCACCCTGTGGCTGACCCCGGGTATGGCCCAGACATCCGATTCGCTCTCCAGTGGCGTCCGCTTCACTGCCACCTACGACCGGGAGAGCGGGGCAATCGCTGGGTTGGTATTTCTGGACCAGGACGGCGATGGGCAGCCGGACCCCGGTGAACCTGGCCTAGCGGGCGTCCGGGTAATCGATCCCACTGTGCACCAGTACTTCGTGCCTTTCAACGACGAAAACCTGTGGACCCTGTTTGACGACAAGAACACAGGTCTGGATGCTCCATTTCAATGCCACGCCGACGGCGTTCCGGTCGACGGTACGCTCAACTCCGCCATATTTCTCATCGCATCATCGGACAGGACTCAGTTCTACTACGACCACTGGGAAGATGGATATGACGCCGACCCCCTCGTACCCGGACCGACAACTGAAGCAGGGATACTGGATGCCGGAGCACTACAGGTCTTCGAGGACGAAATCGATCCCGCCCAAGTCGCGGACCCCGGCATCTTCTTCTACGACGGCCGTGATCGAATCACGGTGGTAGGCGAAGAAGCGTCAGTCGTAAGGCAAGCGTATCCATCTACCCCAGATCCGCGGCTGGCCGCTGCCTGGGAGATACCTGAGGTGGCCGACTGGGGAAGAACCTTCGTGGCCACCGTGGGCGAGGATCTGGTTTTCAACCCCGGAAGCGTGGAGGACCACGATTTCACCGGCCTGGAGATTATGGCCGCACTGCCAAACACCGAAGTCTACTACAACGGTGCCCTGCAGGACACGCTGGAGCCAGGCCAAACCATATTTGTAGATGGGGCGAACGACGGAGCCGACGGCGGGGGCGTGAACAGCAACGACATCATCACGGCGACCCAACCGATCCAGGTACAGATGATGACCGGTGCCTGTGGCAACAGATACTCCGCTCACGGCTACACGCTGCAACCGGTGGGCATGTGGTCCAATGAGTACCGGGCCCCCGTGCCTGGCTTCACGTGTGCAGGCGACGGCGCCGATTCTGATATCTACATCCACAACCCCAATGATGCGGGGATTGACGTCACCGCAGTCAGCAACCTGGGTACGGCGGTCGTTCCAATCCCGGCCAACACCACTGTGAGCCTGCTGGACTACGTGGTAAACAACCTGGGCTGGATCGACATCTCTACCGGGATCAACGAAGTACACCTTCAGTCAACGGGCAACTTCTGGGGGATGGGCGTGATAGACTCCTCTTCCAACGGAAGAAGTGAGGGCGAGATCCACGACTGGGGATATTCTCTGATCCCTGCGTGCGAATGCTCTTCCCAGGTGGTCGTCGGCTACGCGCCGGGCAACAACCTCGATCCTCCAACAGACAACGGCAACCTGGCTTTCGTCACCGCAATCACCGACTCGGTGATCTACGTGGACCTGAACCAGGACGGCCTGCCCGATCCCTTTGATATGAACGGCAATGGCACTCGGGACGATTACGACGCCTGGGGCGTGCCTGAGTGGGACGAACCCATATCCGCGCTGGGCATCCCGGTGAGTGCAGGCCAGGTTCTGCGTGTGGGAGACCCGTACGACCGAAACCTGATGGGAGCAAAGATCTACACGCTGAACCTCGAAGAGACGATCGTTGCAGCCTGGGGGCAAGACCCGTGCCAGGCGGATATCGCGAGCCCATATCTGGATCTGGGTTACACCATCCTTCCGATTTCCATCCCGCGCCTCTCCAAGGTGGACGAGTTGGCAGTCGACGCCGACATGACCGGAGCAGTTTCCCCTGGCGACACGATCACCTACACGCTGGTCCTCAACAACAACGGCACGGGATCTATGATCGACGTGGTGCTGACCGATCCGCTGCCATATACGTACACCGATTTCGTGGAGAACAGCATTCGAGTCACCACACCACCAGCCGTCGGGGCGATCGAGTTTTCCAACGATGGCGTCAACTTCGGAGACCCTGAAAGCGCCGATATTCGCGCATTCCGCGTCACCTGGCCGGAGATCGAACCGGACAGGACAGTGACCACCACCTTCCGCGTCCGCCTGAACAGCGACATTCCGGTGAGCGTCAACGAGATCAGCAACCAGGCGGTCGTGGACTCGTCCCAAACCGACCCGCGCCTGTCGGAGGATCCGGACGACCCAACGGACCCGGACACCGACACGCCCGTCAGTCGGCCTCTCCTGTCGATCGACAAACGTGTCTCGCCCTCCACGGTCGAGCCCGGGGGCCTTCTCACCTACACACTCGTCGTGTCCAACTATGGCAACGGCGTAGCGATGCTCATGACGATCACCGACGTACTGCCATCTTATGTCGAATACGTCCCCAGCACACTCGACCTCACCTGGCCCATCGCCCAGGTGGAGGTGACGAGCCGCACGATCACTGCCACGACTGCCTTCCACGGTTTCTACGCCGACGACTTTGACTTAACGGCCACCGAGACGAGCAACTATACCGGCAACGACGGCTCACGGCTCTGGTCCACAGACTGGATCGAGAC
>Ga0180437_10003460_pt1 | contig 23497 bp, 24 predicted proteins | sample SS_ome_4_FD_132410 | JGI IMG/M metagenome (GOLD analysis project Ga0180437, IMG submission 132410) | Hypersaline lake sediment archaeal communities from the Salton Sea, California, USA - SS_3_D_1 metaG | ecosystem: Environmental > Aquatic > Non-marine Saline and Alkaline > Hypersaline >...
CCAGCCCCTCCTGGATGCCAACGCTACGGGTGAGGTCAGCGCCATCGTCGTGGACGAGGAGCCAGCCACCCAGGCGCTCCTCATCCGCGCCGAAGTGAACGGAGACTGGCAGGACGTGGCCCGCCTGACCGTCCCCAACGAGGGTTTCCGACTGTTCCTGTTCTTCGCCTTGCGCCAGTTCCTGCACGACAATCGCCGCAAGAAGGTGTGGGCGCGGGGACGGGTGCTGCGCGGCCTGCTGGAGGCGCTGCACGTGCCGGTGCTGGAGCCGGCCAGCGCCGCCGCCAACCTGGCCTGCGTTGCCCAACTGATGGCCGACTTTTGCGCCCAGTGCCCATCCGAAGCTCTGCACCTCTCCGAGTTGGAGCGTATCCTGCGAGAGACCGACGCCGAGATTGACCGCCGCGTGTACGACCTGTACGGTCTGACCGGGGAGGAGCGACGGGTTGTAGAAGAAAGTGTGAGGTGAAAGGAGCACTCGAAATGCCCCAACGTTCTGTTCTCCTTCAGAAACTCAAGTCGGTCTCCATGGACGTGCTGGCCCGACAGGTGGAGGGTGCCACCGTCACTGCTGACATCCGGCATTACCCCTTTCTGGCCATCGTGGGCCAGGAAGAGGTCAAGATGGCTTTGATCCTGGCCGTGCTCAACCCGATGGTGGGAGGGGTGTTGCTCATTGGCCCCCGCGGCACGGGCAAGACCACGGCCGTGCGGGGCCTGGTCGAACTCATGCCTCCCATACGCCGCAGTCGCTGCCTTTATGGTTGTGAACCGGATATGGCCCATACTTGGGGCATGGATGCCATCTGTCCTGACTGTGCCCAGAAGCTGGCTCAGGGCGAGGACATCATGGGTTTAGACCGTATGCGCCTGATCGAGCTGCCCCTCAACGCCCGCCTGGAAGATGTGGTGGGCGGCATTGACGAACGGATAGCTCTGGAACAGAAGCGGGTGCGCCTGAATCGGGGCATCCTTTCCTACGCTCATCGCAACGTCCTCTACATTGATGAAGTCAATCTGCTGGGGGACGAAATCGTGGACGCCATCCTGGACGCGGCCGCCCTGGGATATTACAATGTGCGCCGTGGTCCCCTGGTCGGCACCTACCAGGCCCGTTTCACCCTCATCGGTTCCATGAACCCGGAGGAGGGCGATTTGCGCCCCCAGATCATGGACCGCTTTGGGCTGCGGGTGATCGTCTCCGGCCTGGCCGAAGCAGAGGAGCGGTTGGAGGTCTACCGCCGCGTCAGGGCTTTTGCCGACAACTCTCACCAGTTCCTGGCTCTCTACGGCCCTGAGACGGCGGCCTTTACCGAGGAGCTCGTTCAGGCCAAAGAACTGTTGCCTGAGGTGACCATCACCCCCGAGGCCGGGCAAATGGCCCTGGACCTGGTGAACACGCTGCAAATTGCCTCCAGCCGGGCCGAGATTGTGACCCTCGAAGCGGCCCGCGCCCACGCCGCCGCCGACGGGCGCACCGAGGCCACCGTTGAAGACGTTTCGGCTGTGGCCCCTATGGCCTTGCGCCAACGCCGCAGTCAATTCATGGTAGACTATTTCGAGGAGAGTCAAAAAGAAGAGGAAGAGATCAGAGCCATCATGGGCAAGGCAAAGGGGTGAGATGAAACGGACTTTTACAACCAAGAGCCAGGTTGTCTTTATCCTGGGCCTGGCGCTGGCCATCGTGGGTTACTTTGGCCCATGGGTGGACCACAAGACCGCAGCGCTGGTGCTCACCGGCCAGGACATGGGCGAGTTTGTCAAATTTCTGCCAGAGGTGCGAGCCGGGGCGGCTCCTATGATCCGCGAGTTTTTCTACCTGCCTCCCTTTGCGGCCGCTTTGTGCCTGATCCTGCTGCTGGCCTGTAAGCAGTTGGCCTATCCGCTGCCGTTCCGGGCCGTCATGCTGGTGGTCGTCCTGGGCCTGGCCTGGGCCATGCTGCCCCCTGTCTGGACGCCTCACCTGCTGGTTACGGCCGAGTTCCGCAAGCAGACTGCGGCCATCGTCTTTTGTTTGTTGCTGCTCGTCGTCCATCCTGTACTGTGTCCTTTACCCCCGCGGTTCACGGCCGTGGCCCTGATCGGGTTGGCCCTCCTTGGCGTAGCCCCCCCCTTGTGGCAATTTTTTGCCATCCGCGAGGCAGTGAACAGGGCCTACGGCTGGCCCGTGCGGGTGGGCTGGGGGCTGTGGGGGACAGCATTTGGATTCCTCGTCGTCATGGCAGGGGCGGTCGCTTTATTTGACACAGACGGCCATTGACTTTCCGGTCAGAGTATCATATAATGGGATCATATATGGTGGTGAAAGCGAAATGGGAGGTATGACATGGCAACAGTTGAAGCCGAGTTGAGAGAGCTAAAGGCGCGGGTGGGATGGCTGGAGCAGGTCGTGCGAGAACTACGAGGGGATAGCAGCCCGGCGCCAGTGGAAAGGGAGGACCTTTCGGAGCGGGAACGGGCTTTGGCTGTTCTCAAAGCCGAGGGGCTGATTCGCGATCTGACACCTGAGGAACAAACCTTGGCAGTCGAGTGGCGGGCCTTACCGGAAGAGGAAAAGCAAGCTCACATCCGGTTGATGAGATCGCTTGTGCTTGACCCTCCCCTCAGCCAGATCATCATCGAGAACCGGCGGTAGCTATGAGCCTCTATTACTTCGATACCAGCGCACTTGTCAAATACTACGTCACGGAACCCGGCAGCACCTGGGTGCGCCAACTTGTGGATCAGACCGACGCGGACACAGGCCAGCCTGCCAGCACGGTTTTCATGACCGAAATCAGCTTGGTAGAGGTAGCATCTGCTCTGGCTGTCCTGAACCGTGTGGGGCGCATCACACGACGAGATCGGGACAGGGCCTACGGGCACTTTATGGATGACGCTCGGCATCTTTTTGATTTGCTGCCGCTGGTCACTGCTGATTTCATAGCTGCTGCTAGCCTGACCCAACGCTATCCGCTCCGGGCCTATGATGCCGTACAACTGGCTGTTGCCCTACGCCGTAACGCGCTTCTGTTTCAAGCAAAGCTGGTCCTCATTTTTGTTAGTGGCGATAAACAGCAGTTGACGGCCGCCGAGATTGAAGGTCTGGCCATTGAGAACCCTTTCGACCATCTCTCTCCAACTGACACTCCGCCTTCTATCTGATCCGGCTCGGGGAGGCCCAAATGGCCGAAAGGTTTGGTAAACTGGAGGTCGTGGAGCGAGACCCTGACCGGCTGGTGCTGCGCACACCGAGGGCAAAGCTGGGACGATGGTGTCTCTTCTACCTCTTGGTTCCTTCTATATTTATCCTCATTGGGGTGGTCCTCTTTGTGGGCAAAAAACCCTGGGCCATCCTGGCTGCTGGCGTGGCCCTGTTGGTGCCTGTGCTTCCCAATCTGTCCTCTCTGGCCAACAAAAGGGTCGTCGTTGACCGGGCGAGGCAGACGGTCAACCTGACGCGGACCTTTCTCCTCTTGCGGATTGTGACCCATATCCCCTTTGATGAGCTGGCGGGTCTCCAGTTGCGGCGCGATGCTCTTAGGGGCCTCAAAACCGGCTACACCTGGAAAGTGTTCCTGAGCACCGTTGAGGGAAGTGTCCACATTGACACCGGCATCTCGTATCATGGGATGCACGCCCTGGCGGCCGAGATCAGCCAACTGACTGGCAAGCCCATCCTGCCCCAGAAACCGAGGTACGCTGATGCCCGACGACCAAATCACCATCGCTGATTTACGAGCCCAGGTAGAGGCTTTCGTCACCGAGCGTGATTGGGCCCAGTTCCATAGTCCGAAGAATCTCAGCATGGCCATTGCCATCGAGGCTGCTGAATTGATGGAGCACTTTCAGTGGCTGGCCATCGAAGAGTCTGAGAGCCGGGTTGAAGAGGGGGCAATATGGGAACAGGTCGTCGCTGAACTGGCCGACGTCTTGATCTACTGTCTCAGCCTGGCCAACGTCCTCAACGTTGATCTCTCGGAGGCCATCGTCCGCAAGCTGGCCCACAACGCCCGCAAGTACCCCGCCGACGAGTATCGTGGGCGCTTTTGAGAGCTTATTCCTCCCGACCTCGTTTCTTCAGCCCTAGCACCCGGGTCACGGGAACGACGAACAGGAGACCGGTGTGGGGGCGGGTAAAATCACCGATGATCTGCTCCGTGGCAGCGATGACCCGTTCCAGCGTTGCCTCATCCTCGATAACGGTGAAGAGGGTGCGGTTGTGCAACTCCCGGCTGACCAGGAGGTCGCGTATGGAGGGAAATAGCGGCAGGTCATCCCGCATCGCGCCGCGCAGACGCCCCAGACCGGTGCTCTCCAGGATGGTCACCCCCTGGGCCCCGGCTTCCTCCCAAGCATCTAGGATGGCAGGGCACTGCTCCAGGTTGTCCAATACAAAGACTAATAGATGTGCCATGATGGCTCTCCTTATTCATCTTCTCGCTGTACTGGGCACAGCGGCCTGGCACGAAAAGCAGACTTGCGTCTGCACTCCACGTGACGTTTAGACAGTCAGGGCCCGATGACCTCAGTCGGCTCTGGTTGGCCAATGGCCTCGGAGTAGAGTGCCCGCAGCATGATGGGGGTGAGCAGTGTCGTCGCCAAAACCATGAGCACCACACTGGCAAAGATTCTTTCCCCAATGAGGCCAGCGTCCAGCCCCACCGAAGCTACGATGAGCCCCACCTCACCCCGAGAGGTCATGCCGACACCCATCCGCAGGGCCTCGCTATTGGAAAAGCCCCCCAACCGCGCGCCAATCCCGCAGCCAAGCACCTTGGAGAGGACAGCCACAACGATAATGAGCAGGGCGAAGGGCAGGCCAGCCAGGCCCAAGGCCAGGGCATTGGACTCCAGGCCAATGCTCACGAAAAAGACCGGCACCAGCCAGGCGTAGGCCAGGGTGTGCATTCTCGTTTCGATGTGGTGCCGCAGGGGCGTCCGGGCGAAGAGCAGCCCGGCCAGAAACGCCCCGGTGATAGCCGCCACACCCCCCAAGGCCTCAGCCGCCCAGGCGTATAGCAGGGTGACCACGATCACCAGGGCCATGACCCCTTCGCTGATGGGAAGCTGGTCTATCAGAGAGCCCAGGCGGGGGATAAGAAGCACCCCCAGCCAGATGGCCAGTCCCAGGAAGGCAACCATCTTTACCAGCACCCAGAGGACGGCGCCAGTTCCCGCGCCCCCACCCCCCGTCAGGGCTACGAAGATAGAGAGGAGCAGGATCACCAACACATCGTCCACTACGGCTGCGCCGAGGAGAGCCACGCCTACCCTGCTGCGCAACACTCCCAATTCCATCAGGGTCTGGGCTGAGATGCTGACGCTGGTAGCAGCCAGCACCAGGCCAATGAAGAGACTCCGTTGCTGGTCAAAGCCGAAGGGCAGTGCCACTGTCATTCCCAGAGCTACTGGGGCTGCCACGCCCATCAGACCGGCCAGCACCGCTGGCCGCCCGGCACGCATCATCCCCTCGACGTCCACTTCCAGCCCGGCCATGAACATCAGAAACAGGACGCCCAGATGGGCCAGATGGCTGAGGGTCTCCCCCAGGTGCTCGTCGCCGAACACGGGCCAGTGTAGCATGTCCAGCATGGTAGGACCCAGGATGAGCCCAACCAGCAGCTCGCCCAGAACAGCCGGCTGTCCCAGGCGAGTGCTCAGATATCCGGAGCCTTTGGCAGCGATCACAACGATGGCCAGGGCAAACAGGAACTGCAACAGCGGGTCCATCAGCTCTCCTTTCCTTGTACCTTTGATGGATGGTCAATGGCTTCCGGCCAGGGTTCGAGCCCCAATATCTTACAGCGAACGTAGTGGCCCACCACCCCGGCAGAGCCCAGCAGAGGGACAATGACCAGGGCGACCAGGGCTCCTACTGAGGCCAGTGTACCTACCACGGCCACAAAAACCAGGCCGGGATGCAGCCGCAAGCTGCGCCCCATAATGTGTGGTTGCAGCCAGATGTTCTCCACCAGTTGAACGAGGGTGTACAACGCAACCACCACGACCGTAAACCAGACGTTGGACAGCGGCAGATAAGCTGAGCCTTTGAACCAGGCTACGAGGGCCGCGATCGCCATCGTGGCCGTCGGGCCCACTGAAGGGATCAGGTCCAGTGCCCCTGCCAGCAAGCCCAAGACCACTGCACCGGGCAAGCCGACGGCCGCCGAGCCCAGACCGGTCAGGACGCCTACTACCAGCATCAATAGCAGTTGACCGCGCAGATAGGCCTGCCAGACGCCCTTGATTTCTGTGTGAAGCCGCCGGACATCGGGCTGATAGGCTTCTGGGGCCAGACGGATCAGCCATTCTCTGAGGCGTTCCCAGTCCCTCAATAGATAATAGGTGGTCACCAGGATCACCAGAATCCAGGCCAGGTTTGTGGTAGCTGCTTTAAATACCTTAAAAACTCTGTCTGGCTTGAGCAGTTGAGACGAGATCTCTTGAAGCTCCGCCAGTGCTTCATCGAGGTGCAGATCAAAACCCCAAAATGTCACCGGGCTGCCTAAGATGTGTTCCAGTTGCACCTCGATACCTTGCAGTTCGAGCGACAATCTCTTGGCCTGATTAACGACAACGGGTACAAAGATGAGAGAGATGGCTGCCACCGCGACCAGGAAAAGAAAGTAAACCAGGGATGCAGATAAGCTGTGGCTCAATTTCGTACGGGTTGTGATCAGGGTCACCGCTGGGCTCAGTATGTATGCCAGCAAGGCGGCGATGACCAGTGGCCCGATGAGCGCTCGAATAGCGAACAGCAGCCAGACCAGGCCTGTGAGGACGATGATCAGTGCCAGATAGCGGGTCCTTCTGCTCCAGCCTTCATTCACGAATCGCTTTCCCCTTTCTTCATCAAGAGAGCCCTCTCGCCCTTGACAATTTTAAAAGAATGTCTGAAAAATTGCAAATCTCGGCTTATTGGTGTAAACTGTTTGGCTGTGGCTGAATAATTGAGGGGGGTGACCTACTTTTGTCTGAATTGTCAACGTCGGTGAGCAGGCGTGTTTTCCTGAAATGGATTCTGGGTGGTGGGGCAGTCGGAGCGGCCTCACTGCTCTCTGGAGGAGTTTACATAACGAAAATAGAGCCTCGTTGGATCGAGGTCGTCAGAGTGGACGTCCCTGTCTGGGGCCTGCCCACCCCTTTGCGAGGCTTCACGATCGCCCAACTGAGCGACTTTCACGTGGGGCCGCATGTCAAAGCGGAGGACGTCCGTCGGGCGGTGCAGGCAGCCAACAAGCTGGGTCCAGATCTCGTCGTGCTGACGGGGGACTATGTTTCCGGGTCTGCTCAGTATAGCAAGGCTTGTGCCAGGGAGTTGGCTGGGCTCAAAGCCGGGCACGGCGTCCGCGCCATCCTGGGCAACCACGACTTTTGGACCGACGCGGACGTGGTGGCGGCCAGCCTGCGCCAGGCAGGGCTGGACGTGCTGCGCAACGAGCACCGTCGGCTCGATGTGGGTGGCGCTGATGTGTATCTGGCGGGCATTGAGGACGTGTGGTCGGGGAGGCCCGACTTGGAAGCTGCTCTCGACGGCGTGCCCCACGGAGTTCCTACGGTGCTCCTGGCCCACGAGCCCGATTTCGCTGATCAGGCCACTCGACATAACATCACTTTACAATTGTCGGGGCACAGCCACGGCGGGCAGGTACGATTACCCTTCGTCGGCGCGCCGATTCTGCCCTATCTGGCCCACAAGTATCCTTACGGCTTGCGCCGGGTAGGGGAGATGTGGCTCTACACCAACCGGGGCGTTGGCCTCGTTGCCCCGCCGGTGCGTTTCCTCTGTCGGCCGGAGATCACCTTGCTGCGGCTGCAAGCCGTCTAGCCGCTACCACGCTCGGCCTGGATTTGCAATCCAGGCCAGGAGCGGGCAAAACGCATCAAATTGCCCGCCCCAAGTCGCTGGACTTGGCCAGTGAGAGCAGGTGAGCAGATATCCCCCGGACCCTGCCATGAGGCGGGGTCCGGGGGTTTTGTCCGGAGCTATGGGCTGTAGCCCTTCAATATGATGGGCAAGTAGATGGGCGGGATGGCGCTGGCAGTGGCGTAACCGATCTGGCGACCAGTTGTGGTATCAATATAACGGTTCCCTGTATACCACATCTTGTAAGTATCGCCTTCCAACAGGACACCACCGAGCATTACCTGGTGAGCCTCCCAACCATCCGGTGCGCCCTCGCTGAGAACAGGATTGCTGGCACACTTGGTCCAGGAAACGCCATCGGGTGAGATGGCGTAGCCTACACGTCGGGTCCCATCGGCATTCGCTCCTGTGTACCACATCCTGTAAGTCGTACCGTCGAGGATGACGTCGGGACAAAGCACCTGGCTTGCATCCCAACTGCCAGTCAGGCCTGTTTGGAGGACAGGGTTGCCGGAGTACTTATTCCAGGAAATGCCATTGGTGGAGGTGGTGTAGCCAATGCTCCAAGTGCCGCTATTGTCTATCCCCGTGTACCACATCTTGTAGAGGCCAGTATCTGAAATGACGCAGGGACAAAGGATGTATTTGGAATCCCAACTGCCGGCCGTGCTAGTAATGACGGGGTTGCTGGCATACTTTGTCCATGTAATGCCGTTAGTGGATGTAGCGTAACCGATAGCATAATAAGCGCTACCGGGTATGCTACCTGGCCCCCCCCAATACCATGTGTGGTACGTAGCACCGTCGAAAACGACGTCCCCAGTGACGGCATTGGCATCCCAATTGCCAGCCGTTCCAGTGATAACAGGATTACCAGCGTATTTGGTCCACGTAATACCGTTGGTAGATGTGGCGTAACCGATACTGTATATGCTGGCAGCGTTTGACCCCGCGTACCACATCTTGTAGGTCATGCCATCGGAGATGACAGTGGGATCTCCAACTGAATTAGCATCCTAACTGCCAACCGTTCCGGTGACGACGACAGGGTTGCCGTCATACTTGGTCCAGGGTCCTGGCGGTCCTGCTATCGGTCCCTGAGCCTGCACAGCCAGGGCCCGGGTCAGCAGCACCACTAGGAGCAGGCCCCCGGCTACGGATAAACTTGCCCACAGAATTCGCGTTTTCACTTCTCTCCTCCTTCCACTTTTGCTAGGGCTCCCTGGGCGTTGGAGCGAAGTTGGGAGATGCAGTTTCGCTGAAAGACAAGCGCCAGCCACGGAGCGACCGGTTGCTCTTTGGTTGGCGTTGAGACAGCGATGAGGCAATGTTGGTTTAAAGTGGGCCAGAAGCGAGACCACACGCCCCAGGGGTCGGACAGTTTTTAGTTACAGCAGGGTAGAGCGATCTAGGCGTGCGCTGAAACGATGCCGTCTCTCTCATCATCGGAGAGAAACGCGATCGCCAGCGCGTTCTTTTGCGCCTGGCGGGTGTGCGCCGCCGTCAGCCCGGCGGCCGGCGCGGCTACCTCATATTCGTAACGCAGGTCGATGCCACTGATGCTGGGTCCATCGGTGTTGATCGTCGCCAGCAGACCACGCTCCAGAAAACCCCGCAGCGGATGGCTGGCATAGTCGGGCACCGTGCTGGTCTGCACGTTGCTCGTCATATTGGACTCGATCCCGATCTTATGCTCCACCAAGTAATCCAACAGGGCCGGATCCTCCGTCGAGCGGAGGCCGTGACCGATACGCTTCGTCCCCAATTCGCGAAGCGCCTGCCATACACTCTCAGGACCTGCCGCCTCCCCCGCGTGGATTGTGATGCGCAGACCCGCGTCTTTTGCCCGCCGCACGTGGTCCACAAACAGCTCGCCGGGGTAATTCGCCTCGTCCCCGGCCAGGTCCAGCGCCACCAGGTAGTCGCTGTGCGCCAGCAGCGCCTCCAGCTCGCGCCAGGCGATCTCCGTCCCGTAGGTACGGCTCAAAATGCCAATCAGCTTCACCTTGACGTCAAAGGTGCGCCTACCTTCCTCAACGCCATCAACGACCGCCTCTACTACCCCTTCTGGGTCCAGGGCGTTTGGCTCGGCCATGAACCAGGGGCTGAACCTCAGCTCTACATAGTCCAAGCCCTCGCGCTGCGCGTCCTCGACGTTCTCGAAAGCCACGCGCCGGCACGCCGCATAATCCACCAGCACGGCCGTCATCCAGTGGATTTTGGCGAAAAACGCCAACAAACCCGGTTGCGGCTCGGTCACCTGAACGTGGGGCCGCAACCCTTCCAGGTCCCACGCCGGTAGCGGCAGGTTGTGCCGCTGCCCCAGGTCCAGGATCGTCTCCGGGCGCACATTACAGTCCAGATGGCGGTGCAGGTCAATCAGAGGCAACGTCGGGTCAATCATATTCGCGTTCAACCGTGTCCTCCCTTCTCGATCTCTCCTTGGTACGATACATCATGCAACGACTCGTGCTCTTTCGCGAGTCGGCTGGCCAGGTTTGTGCTGCCTTTCAGCATCTCAAATGGCGCGAGCGAATTAAATGTTATGCCATCAGTAGAACGTCGTCCGCAACACAGGCTGGAACAGCTCCTTGCGATGGGCACATACAGGATCAAGCTGACAAAGCTGGCATACTGGCTCTGTCATCTCTGGACAGCGCTTTCGGGAATTGAACATGAACCAATCCACAGCTCCCGCGCTCTTCCCAGAAGCAGCGACCAACTGCTCGACAGCTATGTAGGCAGCATGTCGCACGGCCCACTCGGCAGTGGGCAGCAGCAGTTGTCTGCCAACCAGCTCTTTTCTCAGAGTCTCGTCCCCCACGTCAATCAGACCGACCCGCAGGCAGAAGCGCTGCGCATGGTAGTCAATCACAGGCGATGCCTGTTCATTGGCCCCAAAGGCGAGAAACACCTCTGGTCGCTGGTTGAGAGTGAGAGCCAGCAGCGCAGACTTTTTTCGTAACGGGTCTTCTTTATAGCCACCAATGTGATCCAGCAACTCAAAGAAGGTCTGCAGTGGCGTGGCTGAGGCCTGCGCCTGTTCAACCACGTCCCGTGGTGTGAGTCCCAGGGCCAGCATATCACGACCGTATCCTTGAGCCTGCGCCAGATGCAATTCGACGGCCGGCATCGGATCAGAGCCATCATCGGCACGGAATAACGCCAGCATCTCTGGCTGGGTCAGGTCAGCCTGGCGTACCGGGGTGTAGAATTCGGGGTCGTCCGTCAAAGGGCGCAGGTAGGCTTGGTACAAGTAAGATGAGCCTTTCCGCTGTCTGCCGTTGATGGGGGCGATTAAGGGGAGATGGTACTTGCCGCTGGCGTGTGTCCAGAAACTGAATTGCTGCAACGTGGAAGCAAAGAATTGGTCGAGCGCCGCCGGATGCCTAACTGGCGGGAAATCAGGGCCGGTGAAGCTAAAGGGAGCGACCTCGGGAAGCGTTGCGATTAGCTGAGACACGCGCTTCACTCGCGATTCATCAACCACGACCCGTGCATCCACTGGCGCTGCGGGTGGGGGCTCGGGCCACAAGAGCGCTGTTGGCCCAACATGCTCAATCATCTGCGATGCCACTGGCATCGCCAAGCGAGCAGCCATCACAGGATGTTCGCCCAGTGACAGATGGGCCAGCGCCGCCCCGCAAAACGTATCGCCAGCCCCTGTGGGGTCAAGTACGTTAGACGGCACACCAGGTACCTCTGTGGGATAGTCACCCTGGATAACCACAGCCCCTCGCTCGCCCAAGGTTACGAACAGCAGTTTTCCAGGCCACGTCTTTGCCGTCTCGACAGAGCCAAATAGGGCGGCTGCCTCCTTGTCGTTCATAAAAAAGATATCAGCTTGTTCCATAATGGATCGCACCACGTTTGGCTCGTCGACCAGAAATGGGCCAGTGCCCACGGAGATGCGTCTTGCTCCGCGTTGGCGGCAGGCCTGCAGAAAGGCACTTTGGCGGTGGACATCACCCAGCGGAGTGATGTGGACGCAGTCATACGGCGACAGATCGGGTGGCAACGTGCCGGGCATCAGATTTGATTCCGCATCGACAAAAGCTCTCAGATAAGTCGTCTTGCCGTTATGGTAGGCGATCTCAAAATGGGGTAACTCTTCAGGCGGGATGGCTTGCCCATGCCATGCTGTAAGCCGTTCGGCGATTGGGCGTAGCATTTTGGGAATGGGGCTAGGACGTGGACCAAACAAGGACACCTGCATCCCACTCCGGTGCGCAGCCATCGCCGTGTACATGCCTGCGCCGCCGGCCGATGTGGCCGTTTGCCCTGCGAAATGAAGGATATCTGACGAAGCACCGCCTATGACAAGCAAGTGAGCCATTTTGGGGCCCCCTCCTAACTGGAACGCAGCCACAGATTTTATCGCCACAGTTGGGGGAAAGCCAATCAGGGCACGAGGCGCGTCCCCGTTTTGCCCGCCAACGCCCGCTCAATGTTCTCGGGGTTGGTGATGAGGGCCTCCTTGCCTCCTCCCTCCAGGAAATCAACGATGGCTTTGATCTTGGGGCCCATGCTCCCCGGCGCAAAGTGTCCCTCCTCCAGGTACTGTCTGGCCTCAGCCAGGGTCATCCGGTCCAGCCATTTCTGATTCGGCTGGCCAAAATTGAGGGCCACCTTCTCCACAGCGGTGGAAATAAGAAAGAGGTCAACGCCAATGTTCAAGGCCAGGAGGCTGGAGGCATAGTCCTTGTCAATGACCGCCGCAGCACCCTTTAGTTCGCCGTTGTCCTCGACCACAGGGATCCCCCCACCCCCCACAGCGATCACCACAAAGCCAGCATCAATGAGGTCCTTGATGCCGTCCCGCTCGATGATGCGCCTGGGGATGGGTGAGGCCACCACCCGTCGCCAGCCCCGCCCGGCGTCCTCGACCACGTCCCAGCCTTCCTCGTCCCGTCTCTTCAAAGCGCTCTCCTGATCAAGGAAAGGGCCAATAGGCTTGGAGGGGTTCTGGAAGGCCGGGTCGTCCTTATCCACCAGCACCTGAGTGACCACGGTGGCGGCTTGTTTGTCAATACCTCGCCGCTTGAACTCGTTGTACAAAGACTGCTGGATCATGTAGCCGATGGCACCCTGGGTATCGGCCCCGCAAGAATCCAGGGGTACGGTGTGCAAGACGTGGCTGGCCAGCTCCGAGCGGCGGAGGATAAAGCCTACCTGAGGGCCATTGCCGTGGGTGATGATCACGTCCCAGTCGTGCTCGATCATGCCCGCGATATGTACACAGGTTTCCCGCGTGGCGGCGAACTGGTCGGGCACGGTCTGGTGTTCCTTATCTTTGATGAGGGAATTGCCGCCGATGGCGACGACAGCGACTTTTTTGTTCATGGGATCACCCTTTCCATAAGGACGAGATTCCCTTCGACAGGCTCAGGACGGGCTTTGCCCCCGCGGAGTTTATCCTGAGCGAAGTGAAGGGCTTCGGCTCAGAATGACAGATTAGTAATAGTGGCTATTCCGGCCGGTGTGCTTGAGGTATGTACTCTGGTAGCTTTTTCTCAGCAAGAACCGGCTTGAGCCGGGCGAAGCGCTGTCGCCCGTCCACCAATGGGATGCTGGGCCACTCCTCGCCGATGAGAGGCTGGGCGTAGCGCACAAAGTCGTCGGTCACGTCTACCCGGTTCGGCGCGATCCAGGCCTCCGGGAAGGAGCGCTCAGAGTTGGCCACCAGCTCCAACGGCACTTTGTCGTAGCGGACGTTGTAGAGGGGGTCGGGCTCTCTCAGGATGGTGGCCATGTAGCCGGACTCCTCTTCTAAAGCCACCTGCACAGCTTTCCTCCCGACTTTGTAAGCTTCTTCCAGGTCCACGGTCGAAGCGTAGATCATGCTGTGACGCTGGTCAGTGCCTGGCACGTTGCCACGAGCCACACCCCGCGCCCGCAGACCGACTTTGTTGAGATAGTTCACCACGGACTGTTCGACCGTGATCTGGCTGGACGAGAACTGGACGTGGCCAAAGGCATCTTTCTGTTCGCCGATGTCCCCCACCGAAAAGCCCTCGCTGATGACGACCATGGCCCGGTTTCGTTTCCTGAGCAAGTCGTTGACCTGATCTGCCAATTCCTCCAGGCTCAAGCCCGACTCGCGCATAACGATGAGCAACGGCATCTCACGATCTGGATCAGCCAGGCGGGCTGCGGCCGGGATGAAACCGATCTTGCGACCCATGGCCTGCATCACCAGCACTGGGTCGGAGGGGCAGGAGCCCGCGTTCTCCTGGTTGGCGTTCTGCACCGTCAGCGCCCAGTAGCGGGCCACACTGCCATAGCCCGGGGTGTGGTCAATCAGCTTGAATTCGCTGTCGCCCACGTCGTTGTCAATGGTCTTGGGCACACCGGTGGCCACCAGGTCCAGCCCGCGCTCGTGAGCCAGGTTGGCCACTTTGTGGGCTGTGTCCATCGAGTCGTTTCCACCGATGTAGAAGAAGTAGCCGACGTTGTGGGCTCTAAAGACCTCGACCACCCGCTCGAAATCCTCTTGCTGGGCCGCTTTGAGCTTGTAGCGGCAGGTGCCGATGGAGCCAGCAGCCGGGGTGGTGCGCAGCAGGGCAATCTCCTCAGCCGGCTGGGCAGAGAGATCCAGCAACTCTTCTTGCAACACGCCCTCAATGCCGTGCCAGCCAGCATAGACCGTGCCAAAGGCATCGGGCGCGGCGCGGCAGGTCTCGACAATGGCCCGCAACGAATTGTTGATGACAGGCGTCGGTCCGCCTGATTGGGCGACGACAACGTTCTTAGGTGTGGCCATGCTTTCCTCCTCACTTACTCAAATTCTTCAAGGAAGAATTCCTCGTCCCCGCTCAACGGGACCATAAAGTGGAAGCCATCCGGCCCCAGCTTCCGCGTTAGTTTAGACATGATCCGGTCCACGTTATCGTAGGGCCCGGCTACAAAGAAAGGTTTTCCATCTTTGCCCAGTGGGATGGGCACATTGCAGGCATTGGGGTCGGCGTCGCCCAGTACGAGCATGGCGTCACGGTAATCGGGGTCTGGCTTGAAACCCAACTCGTCGGCGTAAGCAATGGCCTCGCGGATGATTTTGGCCACCAGGTTGAGGTCGGCTTTAATCATAGCCTGTTGTGCCCTCATCCCGGCGCGCAGCTGTTTTTCGTATTCCCGCTGAGAGTCGAAGAAGGCGGCGAAGGCGCTTTTGACTCCCAGGCAGCCCAGGTCCACGAGAAAACTTCCGACGGCAATCTGCCTTGTGGGCGAGCGGCGGGCCACCAGAATTTGGATGATCTCCCCTGGCTCTTGCCACTCCCTGGCCAAGAGGCACTCGTGTAGGGGCCAGCCGCCGGCTGCGCGGAGCAGGGCGCGGCCGCTGGTCGGCCGTGGCCTCGAACTGGTGCGCTTTTGCTGGCGTTTGGCAGCCTTGCGCTGGAGCGTTTTCTGACGTCGTTTTGCAGACGGTTTTGCCATGGGGGTTCTCCTTATACTATTTTACCATACTCCTGGGCAAACGACAACGGGCTGGTTGCCCGGAATCGGTCTTTGGGCAGGCCAGCCCACTTTGCCCTCCCTTCGGCACTTCTAGGGGCTATTGCCACTCGGTGTGGAAGGTGCCTTTTTTGTCCACCCGCCGGTAGGTGTGGGCACCAAAGTAGTCGCGCTGAGCTTGTGTCAGGTTGGCGGGCAGCCGGGCGGTGCGATAAGCGTCAAAGTAGGCCAGGGCGCTGCTGAAGGCCAGGCAGGGGATGCCGTTCTCCACCGCGGTTTTGATGACAAAACGGAGCGCCTCCTGGCCGCTCTCTACATCCGCTTTGAATCCAGGATCGAGCAGCAGGTTGGGCAGGTCGGGATTGCGCTCGTATGCCTCGCGGATGCGGTTGAGGAACCTAGCGCGGATGATGCAGCCGCCGCGCCAGATAGTGGCGAGTTCGCCCAGTTTCAGATCGTAGCCGTATTCCTCGCTGGCTGCTTTCAGGAGCGTAAAGCCCTGAGCGTAGGAGCAGATCTTGGCTGAGTAGAGCGCCTTGCGCATGGCCTGGATCAATTCTTTACGGTCGCCCCGATGGTGGACAGCCGGGCCGGAGAGAAGCATCGAGGCAGCGACGCGTTCTTCTTTGTAGGCCGAGATGATGCGTGACTCGACGGCAGCGTTGATGGTCGGTATCGGTGCGCCCAGGTCGAGGGCGTTCTGCGAGGTCCATTTGCCGGTCCCTTTCTGCTGGGCCTCGTCGAGGATCACGTCAACCATGGGCTTGCCGGTCTCGTCGTCTATCCTGGCAAAGATGTCGGCTGTGATCTCGATCAGGTAGGACTCTAGTTCGCCCTCGTTCCACTCGGCAAAGACCTCGTGTAGTTCCCGGGCTGACAGGCCGCCCGCCCGGTGCAAGATATCGTACGATTCGGCGATGAGTTGCATGTCGCCGTACTCGATGCCGTTGTGGACCATCTTGACATAATGTCCGGCACCTCGAGGGCCGATGTAGGTGACGCAGGGGTCGCCGTTCACCCTGGCCGCGATGGCTTTAAAGATCGGTTCGACCAGGGCGTAAGCCTCTGGCTGGCCACCAGGCATGATGCTGGGTCCCCACAGAGCACCGTACTCGCCGCCAGAGACACCCGTGCCGATGTAGAGCAACCCCATCGCCTCCAGACCCTCGGCCCGGCGTTCGGTATCTTGAAAGAAAGAGTTCCCGCCGTCAATGATCAGGTCTCCTGGCTCCAGGTAGGGCTTGAGTTGATCTATCATGTCGTCCACCGGGGCCCCTGCCTTGACCATGGTCATGATTTTGCGCGGCTTTTCCAGCATCTCCACCAATTCTTCCACGCTGTAGGCTGCTTGTATTTTCTTGTCTGTGGCCTGTTCGGCCATGAACTCCTTGGTCCGCTCGGCGGTCCGGTTGTAGACCGCCACCGAGAATCCGTTGCGCTCGATGTTGAGGACCAGGTTCTGGCCCATGACGGCCAGGCCGATTAGGCCGAATTGTTGCTTACTCATGATACTTTCCTCCTTCGCAATTTGTACAACATCTCCCCCGCCTTAGGCACTATCAGAATTCCCTCGTCCTCCCGTCCCTCCCACTCGGCGGTGTCAATCGTCGCCGGATCGAGGTAGCCCAGGTTGACGCGCCGGCACCGTTCCTCTGGAATGCCCGTGGCCAGCGTCACCTGGATGCGCGGTTTCTCGACCCCATTCTCAAAGGTGCCGATGCCCCGCAGGTGGGTGGCGTGGGCCAACACGCCCCACGGATAGTCTTTGAAGCGTTCCCACTGCTCCAGGAAGTAGTCGCGGACGTGGTAGCCGATCTGGTCAATGATCCGGCCGTGAGTGTAAGAGATCTCGTTGATATGGGGGGCGTAGATGACCACCTCACCGCCGTCGGCAATAGCTGGTTCCAGCTTGTACATCCCCTTGGCTGCCGTCCACAGGTCGTCGTACATCTCTGGCATGACTGACAACACTCGCTTGAAGGGTTTGTCCACGTAGGTGATGTGCAGTCTGGCCGAAAGGTCGGCCGCCTGCTCGTAGGCTTCCTCCGGCGTGCCGATGAACAGTCCAGCCAGAACGCAGGAGGGGGAGCCTACTAGCTCGGTCCCTACCCGGTCCAGTTTGGTAGGACAAGTCTCAGAAATCTCCTTGACCACCAGGCTGAAGCACAGCTTGGGCACGTCAATGAACGAGGCCGCCCGGTCAATGATTTGCCGTACTGGGGTGTGCTTGGTGCCGATGATCTCCATGCTGGTGATCACAGCGCCCAACCAGTGGGTAAAGTTGATCACCTCAGGGCCACCGATGCCTGGGAAGAAATACTTGTTCCCCCCTGAGAAGCCAACTACCTCGTGGGGAAAAGTCGGCCCGCAGATGACGAGCTGATCGTAGTCAAAGATCTTGCCATTGAGGGCTACCGGAATCTCTTGGCGCATCAGGCCACCCGTGATCTCGGCGATCTCATCGGCGGTGATGAGGCCGACGGTGCGGAAACAGCCGGGCTTGTCCCACTCGTGGTTGAAAATGTGGACCTGCGCGTATTTCCCTGCTCGCTCCGCAGCCGTGATACCAACCAGCCGGTTCAGGGCCTCTTCGCTCATGGGCTGGTGGGTGCCCAGGGCCACCAGATAGTCCAGCGCTGCCACCTTTTCGCTCAGAAACTCGTGGAACAGCCGAAAGAACAGGGGAATCGGCGCGGTGCGGGTGTGGTCGGGGATAATGACCAGCACCCGCTTGTTCGCCAGATCGGTCTGCGCCAGCGCCTCGGCTGTCAGGTCGTGGACTTTGCGTTCATTTAGGAGCCTGTCTGTATAGCCCTTTCCGATGGGCATAACTGTATCAGCCATATCAGGCTCCTGCTTCTACGATGGGCGTGCTTCGTCGGGCACCAGCCTGATCTCCAAGTGAGCGTCCAGTGCCTGAGCCAATTTCTTGAGCAGCAGCAATGTGGGTACGGTCGCCCCGGTCTCCACGCGCGAGACGCTGACCTGCTGGGTACCGGCCCGTGCAGCCAGGTCGGCCTGGGTTAATCCACGTGCCAGCCGCAATGCGATCAATTGCCGCGCAATCTGATGCTCTGGCTCCAGAGCCTCGTATTCGCGTACAAACTCGGGGTTTTCCATCAATTCCTGTTTCAAATCTTCCAACGTTTTCATTTACCTGCCTCCCATTCAAGCAATTCTTCCATCCGACGTTCGGCAATCGCAATTTCCTGGCGTGGTGTCTTTGGCGTCTTTTTGAGGAACGCATGCAACATCACGAAACGCTGTCCAGTATGAGTGAAGTAGAACACACGGTAAGCACTCTTCGCAACCTGCACCCGCAATTCCCACAGATTGCGATACCCTTTGACGTTTCGGACGTGAGGCATGCCCAGGGCTACGTCAAACTCCTCTAACAGGTCGAAAGCGCGGACAATCTTGGCCTGATGTTTCTCTGGCAGACTGAAGATGAACTCCCAAACGGGGCTGTGGCCGTGCTTATCTTCGTAGAAGACGACTCTCCAGGACATAGTCTTCCCAGGATATTATATCACTGATGATATAGAACTGTCAATTTGCTGTGTCATCTCTTCCACGGAGGCACTTCCGGCAGCAGCTTCTCGAACTCGGCGATCAGGCTGGCCTCATAGTCGCCAGTGTACTCGCCTGCCAGGAACTTGTGTACCGCTTCTTCGTAGAATCGCTGCCAGGATTCCTCCTCATGACCTGGGTTGATGGGGAAAAAGAGGGCATCGTTGGCCCGTGCCGCTTTCATGTCGCCCGGCGCGTCGCCGATCATCAGGATGTGATCTGGGGCGTACTTACCACTGGCAGCCAGCTTCAGATGCTCGGTTTTGCTGCCCATCTCCTGTCCGGCGATCACCCGCACATATTTGGCGATGTCGTGCTCTTCCCACTCCCTTGTCAGCGCCTCAACCGGCGTGGCGGAGACGACGATCATGTCGGCCTTGTCAGCCAGAAAGTCCAAGCTTTCGCGCAGGTAAGGGAAGGGCGGCACGCCGTGAACCATGTCGGCTACGGCGGCGTTGACGCCAGTCGTCCAGGCCAACGCGGTATCCAGTTCTGGGTCGGGGTGCTCGGCCATGTACGCTTTCAAGCCGTCGTTGCTCTTGGGAAAATCTGACTCGATGAACTCGCGAAGGCGGGGCGCTTCCGGCGGCATGACGTGGCGTGCCTGTACCTCTGGTCGCTCGCGCAGCAGGTCAAAGACCATCACCAGCGCAGGCCAACGGTTGATGCCACGCCACTTGGAGTAGAGGTTGACGAACAGGGCGGCCTCGCGAGCGTACTTGGAGACCGCCTGCAAACCCCAATGTTTGATGGTGTTGGGAGTGAAACATTCCTTTTGCTTGATCTCCATGGTGTCGAAGGCACAGCCGTCGGAGTCAATGCCGACGAAGAAATCGTGTTTGGGTCGCAGTTCCGACAAAGGTCGTGCTGTTTCGTGTACTTCTGTCATGGTTCTACCTCCGGTGGTTATTACTAGGCTGATTCGCTGATTCGCCGGTTCGCTTCCCAACACACCCGCACGCAAATGCCGCATACCTCGTCCTCCAGGCCCAGAGCCCTCAGCCGCCGGCGGCATCTCTCCCGATAACCCTCTTCCGGGCGCAGGATGGGGCACACTTCTAGACAGGCATTGCAATCGCCGCAGCCAGGCAGGTGCTTGTCATCTGGGGAGAGGTGCTGAGGGATGAAAATGGTAGCAAAGCGCAGCGCGGGGCCAGCCTCGGGTGTCACCACCAAGCCGTGCTTACCTCGCCAGCCCACTCCTGCTGCTTCAGCGAAGGCGCGGTGCGAGACGCAGTGGGGGAAATAGTCATCCACATGGCCCACCTGTCCCACATAGCCCTCCATAGTGGCCTGCTCGGCCACGCCGCCGAACTGCTCGGCCAGTCGGGTGGCTACTTGGTTGAGCAGCCGGTTCAGCTCTGTGTAAGCGCGGGCATACCGATTCCACTGGCCTTCCTCAGGTGGTTTGCTCACCCAGCCAGCCGGGATGGCCAGAATCTCTGGCTCGTGGTAGAACAGTCCAATGGAAACAGCAGCGATGTCTGCCCCCAGCCCATCCAGCTTGTGCCGAAGGTATGCCTTCTGCTCCGGCAAAAGCCTCACGCCCTCAATGGGAACAAAGCCGATCACCCCTTGCCGTCCCACCTGTTCACACAACAAACGGAACTCTCCTTCAATTTCTTTTTTCAACCACTCTCTCCTTATTAGCTTGTTGCTGATTTGCCCACTCTTTGCCAGAGCGAGGAAATCGTCCCCTTTACACCCCACTGAACGCTGAAAATCCCCCATCCACCGGCACCACTACGCCGTGGACAAAGGCTGAAGCAGGTGAAAGCAGCCACAGCACTGTGCCGAGGAGGTCTTCGGGGACGCCGAAGCGGCCCATGGGAGTGTGGTCAATGATGGTCTTGCCTCTTGGAGTCAGCTCACCGGTAGCCTCGTCGGTCAGGAGAAAACGATTCTGCTCCGTCATGAAAAAGCCGGGGGCGATAGCGTTGACTCGGATCTTGTCCGAGTACTCCTGCGAGATATGCACCGCCAGCCACTGGGTAAAGTTGCTGACCGCCGCCTTGGCCGCCGAATAGGCTGGGATACGGGTCAGAGGCCGGAAGGCGTTCATTGAAGAAGTGTTCAGGATCACCCCCTCTCCTCGCTCTGCCATCCCCCGGCCGAACACCTGGCACGGCAGGATCGTGCCCAGGAGGTTGAGGTCAACGGTAAAGCGCAGCGCGTCCTCGGGCAGGTCGAAGAACGAGAGGTCCGCGCTGGTCGTGGCTCGGGGGTTGTTCCCCCCAGCGGCGTTGATCAGCGTGTCCACGGGGCCGAACTCGCCGCGGATGGTCTCCTCGGCTTTGACCAACGTCTCAGACTCCAGAACGTTAGCGTAGACGACAATCGAGCAGCCAGGTCCGCACCCCAGGCGGTCCATCAGGCGATCCGCCAGGGACGGGTCCCGGTCCAGGATGGCTACGTTAGCGCCGCAGCCAACCAGCATACAAGCCATCTCTCCGCCCAGGATCCCCGCGCCGCCGGTGATCGCCACCGTGCGCCCGGTAAAGTTGTACCATTGGGTCGCAGTTTGAAGGTCCATGCTCGTTTACCTCAGACGGGGGGCGCGTTTGGGTTATGCATCGTCCGGTTACTACTCATTTGCCGACGCGAATGGCGTCAAATGTTTGCGGAAATGCGTTTCCATGGCCGCATAGTGCACTTCCTCATGCTGGGCCAGCACCTCCTTCAACTGCTGCCCGAACCGCTCCAGCGCCGAGCCAAAGGTCACGTGCAACATTTGCCGCCCGTCGAAAAGATCCAGCACCCCGGCCAGTTCTGAATCCGCCAACTGGTCAGGAGAGGGCACTTTGGTTGGGTCGGCGGACACGTGATAAGTGGCCTTGTCCTCTCTGTAGCGTTCGTGGGCAAAGGCTAGGATCTGGCGGAAGAGAGGCGGGTCCATGCTGGCGATGGCTCGCAGGGCCTCCAGGTAGCTTGTGCCTGCCGTTTTCAGGTGTGCCAGTTCACCTGCGTGCCTGGCGATGATGGGGTAGATGCTGAATTTGTCCGATCCCGAGTGAAGGCTCAACTTGTAGGGACCCAGGTGGCGGGCGATGGCCGCGTGCTTGACGAACTCGGCTTCGAACCGGGCCAGATCACCGATGTAATCCACCCCCTTCTCAAAGCGCCCGGTGTAGCGAGGGGCCAGGCTCACCCATTGCACCCCCAGGCGCTTCAGCTCGCTGGCCACGAAAAAGTGTTCATGGGGTGAGGTAGGTGTCTCTGTCTCGTCCACAGAGACCTCAAGCTCGAAAGGCGTATCCCCCATTCTGCTGACCAAATGGCGGTACATTTGAACAGTGTGGGCGATGGCCCGCCCGTATTTGGCGGCGGCGCGCAAGAGGATTTCTTCCGAGAAAATCAGTTCAAACCCTTTATCCAGGTTGAACGTCCTCCCCAGATAACGCTTATTCAGAGCTTGAGGCCCATCCTCCATCACATCCCAAGGAAGCCCATTTACCTTGTTAACCAGGATACTATGTGCGGCAATATGGGCTTCATTGTCCACATGGTCGCCAGGGTCCACGGTGTAAAAGGTGTACCCGGCAGCGACAAAGGCGTCCACGTCAGCGGGCGTCTTGAGGTGGTCGGCATCCGCCCCCCAAGGCTCGCGCCATCCCTCCTGGAAGACCCCCCACGTGGCATCGTCAAGGACCTGCTGCGGCGTGCGGCCGGTGCGGGCGTTCTCGCGCACTGATTGTTGGGCAAAGATGGGCGCGATGCCGCTGAACCGGCTGACAGCCCGCACATGCCCCGGGGTGGCCAGCCCCAGCCGGTCGCCGCAGCCGGCCGATTTTTGAAGGCCGAGCACTTGCGGGCCGGTATATGGCAGCATGGTACGCAGCGCGACAGCGTTGGCATGGTCGGTGGGGCAGACGCGGAGAACCAGCGTCTGCCCGTAAACAGTGACACCGCGCGACTCACCCACGAAACCGGCCAGCGCCGGGTTGTCGCCCCGGCTGAGAACGCCCAACCGCTTGCCAGCCTCCCTATGGCCCAGAAAGAAGAAGGCATTGTGCGAGGCCGCCACCGAGCGTGGGTAGACCTCGAACCCGCTGATACCGCCCAACTCCACCGCCAGCGCGGTCGCCTCAGTCTCCCTCAGCGCTGGGGCCAACTCTTGCTGCTCTAGAGACGAAAGAACTTTCATATTCCTCCAGTATTCGCCAGTTCGCTGGCTCGCTGATTCGCCATTCGCAAATTCGCTATGGCGCGCTCGGCGCAGGTGTCTGCGTTGGGCATGGGCATGGCCTCCACGGACACGTATCCCGCGTAGCCGATGTCACGCAGTGTAGCCATCACTGATCCAAAGTCAATGTGTCCCGCGCCGGGATACCAGCGGTTGGAATCGGCTACGTGGAAGTGGAAGATGCGCTCGCCTGCCGCCCGGATGCTGTCTTCAATCTTTGGCTCCTCGATGTTCATGTGAAAGGTGTCGAGGAGCAGCCCAAAGTTGTCCGCCCCCACGGCCTCGATGAGCGACAGTCCTTGATCCACTTTGTTGATCAGGGTTGTCTCGTAGCGGTTGATAGGCTCCAGCACCAGGCGCACACCGTGGGCGGCCGCCGCTGCCGAACAGCGTTGCAGGGCCTCCACCAGCCAGGCATACGCCTGCTCGTGCTCCACCCCTGG
>Ga0180437_10003461_pt1 | contig 23494 bp, 14 predicted proteins | sample SS_ome_4_FD_132410 | JGI IMG/M metagenome (GOLD analysis project Ga0180437, IMG submission 132410) | Hypersaline lake sediment archaeal communities from the Salton Sea, California, USA - SS_3_D_1 metaG | ecosystem: Environmental > Aquatic > Non-marine Saline and Alkaline > Hypersaline >...
CGATCCGCGCGATCGCCCGCGCGTCGCCGTACATGTAGCTGTTGATCGTCGCCCGCTTGCCGCTGCCGCCCACGGAGACCTCCATCCCGTCCCGGTCGTCGATCTGCCAGAACAGCCCGTCGCCGGTGAGCCGCGACTTCTCCCACGCCTCGTAGTTCGCCAGCAGCCCGTCCAGCAGGCCGGTCACCAGCATCTTGTCCCGCCGAACGAGGTAGTGGGCCCTCAGCGCGTCGGCCGCCCAGAAACTGTACCGCCTCGGCTCGCCGCCCTTGCGGAACCAGAACACGGCGTAATCGCGCAGGTACTTCCCGTCTCGGAGCCATCTGCCCTCGTAGAAGTGATGGCCCGCCGGGCAACTGATCGTGTTGTGCTTGCCCGACCAGGGCACCTTGGGCAAAAACTCGGTAATGACGTAGCCGTCGGGCGTCTTCTTGACGTGCTTGCGGTAGGTCCACCAGCGGAAGTAGTACGTCCGCTCGATATCCTTGTCGGGGCAGGCCAGCAGCGGCACGTTCGCGGCGAGAAACTCCCAGGCCTTCGCGTTGTGGATGTTCGCGTAGAGCTCCTCGTCGTCGGCGTTGAAGGCCTCGACGTAGTGCTTGAACGACTCGACCTTCAGCACGGCGGGTTTCATCGTAGCGTGCTCCTCTGCGACTGCGTGCAGAGCGCTACCGGAGGCGAGGGCGGCGACCAGCACGGCGGCGCCATGCCGTCCCATGCAAGAGGTGCGCCCGGCGATGGGGCCCTTCGGCATATCATGGTCTCCTTCCACTGGCGGGGCATAGGCGACGGAGGCATCAAACGGAGGTAGGCGGCCGGTCTGCCGAACCTTCGGCATCGGGGGGGGCGACCGTTGCCCCGGTGGTGAGGCGTTGGGCCTGTTGGGCGGTCTCGGCGAGGAGGGCGAACAGCGGGTCGACGATCTCGACGGCCGGCCAGGTGCGCCGGGCCTCCTCGGTTCGCACGTCGGCCCAGAGCTTCATCAGCGGGAGGGTCAGCACGCCTCCGCCGGCGGCGGTCAGGCGGTCCTCGAGCTGCCAAAGGACGTTGATGGCCGTCAGGGGCGTGGGCATGCGGGTCGTCTGGAGGTGCTCGCAGTGCTCCGGGCCGCTGTGGGAGTAGAACTCCCGGCAGGCGACGAAGCGATGGGGATAGATGCCGCAAGCCCCGTCCTCGAGGAACGGGCACGTCGTCCGCCCCTGCTCGAACCACCACTTCTCGATCATGTCGAGCGGCTTCTCGTCGGGCCCGGCGTGCGTGAGCCGGTCGATCAGCCCGGTCTGACGGGCCAGGCGGGCCATCTGCTCCAGCCAGTCGCGGATCGGCCGTCGGCGCTCGGGCGGCATCTGCTCGATGACGTCCATCACGTGGTACATCTCGGCGGGGGAGTAGACGATCAGGTACCGCGTGCAGCAGACGCCGCAGCCCTTCTTGCAGTAGATCTCCCTGCCGGCCCGCTCGGCGTGGCGAAGGTACATCCCGATCAGCCGGTCGTCGATCGCGTAGACCAGCGGCACGGCCTCCGCCAGCCGCATCGGGCGGTCGGGCACGTCGACGGTGAGGCTCAGCACCTCGTCGCGGACGGGCAGATCGACACGCCGGCGGACGAAGCCGGCCGGCGGATCGCCCCCCTCGGCCCGGTCGGCCGGGTCGAGCAGCCGAAGGCCCGGGCTCTGCTCCGTCATGCTCCCGCTCCTCGCGACGAACGAACCACGAGGCCGGCCGACAAGGCAGACAACGGGGAGGCATCGGATGCATGGGATTCCCCACTACATGGCCTCATCCCTCGTATCCCCCGCATCTCTGCCAACGCAGTCGATGCCATGCCCGACGCGCCTCCCGTCAGAACTCCGCCACGCCCAGCGACTCGATCGTGTACTCCGCCTCGACGCCGTCGAGCCTCAGCGTGGCCGCCTCGCCGACGGCCTTGCCCAGCAGGTTCGCCGCCAGCGCCGTCTGGTAGCTGTATCGCCGCCGCTGGAGGTCCGTGTCCCACGGCCCCAGCAGCGACAGCTCGAGCTGCTGCCCGTCACCCTCGCGCCGCAGCCGCACCAGCGAGCCGATGCCCACCGAGTCGCTCGGCACGTCGGCGGGGTCCAGGATGTGGGCCTTGGCCAGGTCGTCCTGCATCTTCGCCTGGCGGGCCTGGAGCTTGTTGCGTTCCTCGATGGCGAACTTCCACTCGCTGTTCTCGCTGAGGTCCCCGTGCTCGGCCGCCGCCCCGATGGCGCGGGAGTTGGCGGGGATCGTCACGTCGAGCAGCTCCTTCAGGTCGGCCTCGTACCGGCGGAGGGCGGCCTCGGTGGTCCAGAGGACGCTCTCGTCGGCCCACGGCTCGATCCTGGCCTTTGCGAAGAGGCCGTAGAAGTTCTCGCGGAGGATGGCGAGCATGTCGTGCTGGAGGCTCTCGGCGAGCCCGTCGGTCCGCGTGATGCGGGTCTTGAGGATGCTCGCCATCGCCTCGTCGATCTGGGCGACGACCTCGCGGAAGCCGGCCAACTGCTTCGCGCCCAGCACGGCGCGGATCCGCAACTGGATCTCCTTGCGGTCCAGCCCCTGGAGCTGGGCGTCGATGTCGAGGTCGTGCAGGGCCTTCAGCAGGCGGCTGAGGATCTCCAGCTTGGTCGCCGTCTGCCCGATCGGCTCGGCCGGGCCGGCCCAGAGCCAGAGGCACAGCTCGAGGTGCTCGAGCGGCTCGGCCAGGGCGCGGGCGGCGGCGGCGGCGACGGCGGCGGACCGCCCGGCCTCGTGCAGCGGCGCGGCGACCTGGTCCAGCAGCTTCGCGGGGGTCCTCAGCAGGAGGGCCTCGAGCTGGTCGGGCGCGTCGTCGCGTTGGCAGAGGGCATCGAGCGCCGGCGGCCAGAGCGCGCTGTCCTCCAGCGCGGCGACGGCGGCGGCGGGCTGGTCGGCGGCGGCGAGGACCTCGGCGGCCGACGGGTACGGCTCGGCGGGGGCCGGCATGTGCAGCCGGCCCGCCCCGGCCACACCCAGCGCCGCGGTCAACGCGTCGGCCGGGCGCGATCTGACGAAGCTCCGCGCATCGGCCGCCAACGCCTCGACGATCAGCCCCGAAAACGTCGGGTCGATCGCCACTTTCCGCTGCTTCGCCTCGCGGGCGTATCGGCGGGCCAGCTCGAGCCGCTCGCCGGGCGTCTTGGCCGATTCCAGCTCGCCGGCCAACTCGTCCTCCAGCGACAGCCCTTCGCGATGATAGGTGAGGATGAAGGGGTTTCGGCCCTCGAGGGAGAGGTGGGGGCATCGCTTGGCGGCGGTTCGTGCCCGGCCCCACCAACTGCTCCACTTGTCCTTCTCGATATACCGCGGGACGAGCATCTCCTTCAGGGACAGCGAGTCGATCGACCCCTCCCGCGACTGGCAGATGCCGACCAGCACGCTGGCGGGCTCGGACTGGAACAGCTCCTTCAGCCGCTCCGGGTCGCGGTGGCTGAGGATGCGGAAGTCGGTCTCGTCGATCCGCTCGAACTCGTCGGCGAGCTTGCGGGCCTCCAGCGTCACCGACCCGCCCGAGAGGTCCTCCAACTCGTACTCCCCCACGCCGTCGACGAACTGCCTGATCTGGAGGACCTGGTTCTGGAAGCGGTTGGCCACGAAGCAGCCGTCCTCCAGCCACAGGCACAGGTCGAGCGTCACGAAAGCCCGCCGCGGCGTCGGGGCGTTCATCAGCTCCGAGGCCCGCATCAGCGCGTCGAAGTGCGGATGCGGTCCGGACAGCTCCCTGTAGAGGTCACACGCCTGCTGCCTCAGCTCGGCCGACAGGGGCACGGCCTGGGCCATCGCCTTGGCCAGCTCGAGCCTTTCCGCCTGCGCGAGCCTCTCGGCCCGCTCCTCCAGCAGGGCCCACCCGAGTGTCTCGGCCCGGTCGGCCTGATCGGCGGCCACGAGGGCCTCCAGCACCTTCGCCGCATCCTCCGGCGGAAAGACCCCCTCGGCCTCGGCCGCGGCCATCCAGGCCGACTCGATCTCGTCGAACTCGCCTTCGGCGATCCAGTCGTTGATCTGCTCGAGATTCATGCCGACATCATCGCATCTGGCGGAAGCCAAGTCCACGGCGAATGCCCGGCAGGGCGGGAGGGGGCGAGGCGATCTTTTTTCTGCGGTTTTCGGCCTGTGCGATTTGGCCGGCGGGAGAATGAATCCTACGTTCCCTGTGACGCCCGGTGCAGTGAATTGCCGGGCGGGAGGAAACCGAAGCGTGTCCCGCACGGGACACGGGTCCAAGGAGACTCGACAATGAAGCGAACCCATCTGACCGCCGCCCTCCTCGCATGCACCCTCCTGGCCGCCCCGGCCGCCCTCGCCGACACGATGACCTACGACGGGTCCGATCTGACCTCCTCGGTCACCTTCCACGGGGCCGGGCTGATCACCGACGGGGCGACGATGGACGTCGGCCGCTACCAGATCACCTACCAGGACACGGCCTACGAGGCGTACTGTGTCGACGCGGATCACTGGCTCAGCACGACGGAGGTGACCGAGCAGTCCATCGACTCGCTGACGAACGGGGGGCTCGTGGCGTACCTGTACGAGACGTACGCCCCGGCGGTCACCGACGGCACGGCCGCCGCCGCGCTGGGCGTGGCCATCTGGGAAGTGATCCACGAGAACGTCGAGCCCGCCTTCGATATCACGAGCGGCCGGGTCTACATTACCGGCAACGACCCCGTCGTCCAGGCCGCCAACGCCATGCTGGCCACGTTGCCCGGCTCGTACGAGTCGACCACGGACCTGATCGTCCTCCACTCCGACGAGCATCAGGACCTGCTGATCAGCAGCGTCTCGGTGCCCGAGCCGGTCAGCCTGGCCCTGCTGGCGGTCGGCGCGCCGCTGGCCGTCCTGCGCGGGCGCCGCCGTCGCTGATCCGCCTCGGCGCCCCGCGCCGCCCCGCAATCAGCGCCTCAACGAAATCTCCGCAGTCGCGATACCGATTCACCGTCTCTGCCTGTACGCTCCGACGGGCGGGCCCATCGGATGGCCCCGCCCGTCGGCTTTGCGCCCGGCGAGGCCAATGCGATCGGCAGGAGACCGGCCTGCATCGCTCATGTCTTGTTCCTTCGCTTCTTGGGTGGTCCTCCGGGCTCTGGCGGCAGAAGGCAGCTTTGCGACAGCATAGCCGCCTTTCCCGCCGGCGAGATGAAGCCGGCAGACCCGGCGAATCAGCCTTGGCAGATCGCTAGCTCTCCTGTGGCGTGTCGGGCTGATCCCTCTGAGCGGGTCGTGCCTTGCCCCACACTTCACGCTGCCAGGGGCTCTCCTCCACGGTGGCCGCCAGGAAATCGGAGTAAGACGAGAACTCCCCTCTGCGAGACTCGAATTCGGCGCGGAGCTTCTGCTGCGCACGGCGCTTCATTTCCACACAGTCAAACGTCTTCTTCTTCGTCCTCACCGAGCATCTCCAATGGACTGCGGATCTCAATCTGCGCGTGCCCATTGAGGGCGTTGACTCCATTATACATGCGGATGCGGCTGTAGTTGACGATGTGCCTGAAATTCCAGCTCAAGATCAGATCCGCCTCGGCCACGGTTGCCGCCGCGACGTGGAGGGCGTCGCTTTGCGAGGCCGGCCCGACGATTCCGGCTTCCACGTACTGCCGAGCCAAGCGCTCCACCTCGCGATCGATAACGACCCTCTCCAGGCAGGGGGCTGGCATCGTGCGCAGCACGTCGCGGACTGCCTCCGGTGCGTCCTGCAGCTCACGAACGGTCTCTGCAGAGACAACTATGACAAAGCGCCCGTTCACAACGTCACGAAAGAAGCGCCTGCTTGCCTCGGAGAACTCGTCGTCACACACGCCGCCAAAGACGGAGGTGTCAACATATGCTCGAATGGGACGCATCTGGTTGCCCTTTGGTTGCTGTGCGTCCAGTCACGATTGGTAATCGTTCCGTGTCGTTTCCGCCCGGTCGGCGGTCACTGCTCGTCGTCGAGGCCCTCCAGGGAGTCGCTCTCGGCCGGTGGGGGGGCTTGGGCGGTCGGCGGCGCGGCGGTCGCCGGGGCGGGCTCGGCGGCGCCGGGCCTGCGGGGGGCATACTTGGGGACCTCGGGTTCCCCAACGGCCTCGAGGAGGCGGCGGACGATCTCGACGGAGTCGATTCCCTCGCTGCTGGCGGCGAAGTTGCAGCCGATCCGGTGTCGCAGGACGGGGACGGCGACGCGGCGGACGTCTTCGGTGCTGACGGTGTACCGCCCCTCCATCGCCGCGAAGGCCTTCCCGCCGAGGATCAGGTACTGCCCCGCTCGCGGGCCGGCGCCCCACTCGACCATCTGCCGGACGAACGGGGGCGCCGACGGGTCCTTCGGGCGGGTGGCGCGGACGATGCCCGCCGCGTACTTGATGACGTACTCGCTGACCGGCACGCTGGTGACGATCTTCTGCAGGTTCAGGATCTGCGTGGCGTTGAAGACCACGTTCAGTTCGGGCGTCTGCCCCGTGGTCGTCTCGGCGAGGATCCGCTCCTCTTCGGGCCGCGTGGGGTAGTCCACGAAGATGTTGAACATGAACCGGTCGAGCTGGGCTTCCGGCAGCGGGTACGTGCCTTCCTGCTCGATGGGGTTTTGCGTCGCGATGACGAAGAAGGGGTTCGGCAGGGGGTAGGTCTGCTGGCCGACGGTGACCTCCCGCTCCTGCATGGCCTGGAGCATGGCGGCCTGGGTCTTCGGCGGGGTGCGGTTGATCTCGTCGGCGAGGATGATGTGGGCGAAGATCGGGCCCTGGACGAACCGGAACTGCCTCAGCCCGCTCTCCGGCTGGTCGATGACATTTGTGCCCGTGATGTCGGAGGGCATCAGGTCGGGGGTGAACTGGATCCGCTTGAACGTCAGGTCCATGACCCGGGCCAGGGAGGAGACGATCAGCGTCTTCGCCAGCCCCGGGACACCGACGAGCAGGCAGTGCCCGCGGGAGATGATCGCCGCGAGGATCTGGTTGAGCACCTCCTCCTGTCCGATGATCGCCTTGCCGATCTCGCCGAGGACCAGGTCGCGCCCCCGGGCGAAGTGCTCCATCAGTGTTTCGAACGTTTCTCTGGCCATGTCGCTCCGCCCGAACTGGCCCCCTCCGGTACCCCCGCGTCGCCCGACGCGTTACAATACCGGGGGAAGGGCCAACGCCCACAGCGAGAACATGATACGTATGGCCGCAAGGAACGGCAAGAGGATGGCCGCCGCGGGGCCTTGGTTGGCGGCGGCGGGTGTTCTGCTGATGTCGGCCCGGCCCGCGGCGGGGCAGGGCGCCGGCGGGGTGACGTCCGAGCAGGTCCGCCGGGCCGTCGGTCGGGCCGTCGCCTACGTCCGCCAGCGTCAGCGTGGCGACGGAAGCTGGCCGGACTATCACGGCCATCGCGGGGGGGTGACGGCGCTGTCGGTGTTGGGTCTGCTTCAGTCGGGCGTTGAGAGCGACGACCCGGCCGTGGCCGGCGGGGTCGCGGCGCTGGGGCGCGTGCCCGACCAGGCGACGTACGTGGTGTCTCTGAAGTCTCAGGCCTACGCGGCCCTGAACAGCCCGGCGGCGATGGGCGACCTGCGGGCCTCGGCGGCGTGGCTGATCAGGGCCCAGCAGCCGACGGGCATGTGGACGTACGGGGTTCGCGGCTCGTCGGACAACTCCAACACGCAGTTCGCCCTGCTGGGCCTGCACGAGGCGGCGAAGGCGGGCGTCGCCGTGCCCAAGGCCGTCTGGGAGCGGAGCCGCCTGCACTTCACCCGCTCGCAGAACCGCGACGGCGGGTGGGGCTACCGTGCGCGCAACTCCAGCCGCGGGTCGATGAGCACGGCCGGGCTGGCCAGCCTCTTCATCTGCGGGCAGCGGCTGCACGTCGGCGGGGCGAGGGTCTTCCGCAACGGCGCGTACCCCGGCTGCGGGCGATACCGGCAGAACGTCGTCCTCGCCAAGGGCATCGAGTGGATGACCGACAACTTCTCCGTCCGCCAGAACCCGGGCTACGGGCTGCGGTGGCTGTACTACTACCTCTACGGCCTCGAGCGGGTGGGGATGATCTCGGGGCGGCGGAGCTTCGGCGACCACGACTGGTACCGCGAGGGCGCCGCCTACCTGGTCGCCCAGCAGCGGCACGACGGCTCGTGGGCGGGCAACGTGCCCGACACGGTCTTCGCCCTGCTGTTTCTCTCGAAGGGCAACCGCCCGGTGCTGATCCAGAAGCTCGAGTGGCGCGGCCTGCGCGAGCCGAGCTGGAACCGCAACATCCACGACCTCGAGAACCTCACCGCGTTCATCGACGACAAGTTTGGCAAGCGGACCACGTGGCAGACGACGACGCTGGCGCTGCCGCTGGCCGAGCTGCGCGTCAGCCCGATCCTGTTCATCACCGGCCACGAGTTTCCGGCCCTCGACGGCGCGGCCCGACGGAAGCTCCGCGCGTACGTCGAGACGGGCGGGACGATTCTGGCCGACGCGTGCTGCGGGTCGCGAGAGTTCGCCGACGCGTTCCGCCAGTTCGCCCGCCGGACGTTTCCCGAGTACCGCCTCAAGGTGCTCGAGGCCGACCACCCGGTCTTCAAGAGCTACTACCGGATCGAGGAGCTGTACGGGCTGGAGGGGATCGACATCGGCTGCCGGACCGGCGTGTTCCTCTCGCCCAACGCCCTGAGCTGCCTCTGGGAACTCCAGACGATCCCGACCTGGTCGGCGCGTGCCTTCAAGCTCGGCACGAACATTGCCGCCTACGCCACCGGCAAGGAGCTGCTCCAGGACAAGCTCGACGTGGTCGAGCTGCCCGCCGAGCGGAAGGCCGCCGACGCGCCCGCCGAGGTCCCCCGCGGCGCGGTGCGGATCGCCCGGCTGATCCACAACGGCGACTACAAGGCGGACGTGCACGCCGAATCGCACCTGGCCGCGATGCTGCGCGACAAGGCGAAGGTCGACGTCGTCGCCCGGGGCCGACATCTCCGGGCGACCGACGAGAAGCTCTTCGAGTACCCGGTGGTGTTCATGACGGGGCACTACAGTTTCGAGCTGCCCGCCGCGGAGATCGCGGCCCTGCGGCTGTATCTCGACCGCGGCGGGTGCCTGATCGCCGACGCCTGCTGCGGGCGGAAGGCCTTCGACAGGAGCTTCCGCCAGATGGTCAGGAAGCTCTACCCCGCCAAGGCCTTCGAGCCCCTGCCGGCAGGACATCCCGTGCTGACCGGGCAGGTCGGCGTGCCGCTGGGCGAGCTGCGCTACCGGCGGATCCTCGCCGACGAGCTGAAGCAGCGCGGCACGGCCCGGCCGCCCATCGAGGCCGTCATCGACGCCGGGCGGACCCTCGTGCTCTACAGCAAGTACGATTTCAGTTGTGCCCTCGAGGGCGATAGCCCATACTCCTGCCGTGGTTACGTGGATGCCGACGGCAGGAAACTCGCACTGAACCTGTTTCTGTATGCGATCAGCTACTGACGGTTTTTCCGGTCGCTGCCCCGACTCGGCCTCTGGCGGGCGCTGTCGGATGCGGCGAAGCGGGGCGGTTGCTGCGCTGCTGGCCGCCGTATGCGCCTCGTCCGGCGCGGCGCGGGGGCAGGGCGGGACGGCCGTGCCGGCCCCGCCGACGCGCCCCGCCGCAACGGCCCCCGCCGGGCCGGCCGTCGGGCCGACCGGGCCGCTGCATCTCCGCGTCGACGAGGCCGTCCGGCGCGGGTTGGACTATCTCTACCGCCGCCAGGGGGCCGACGGCTCGTGGGACTCCCGCTACGTCCGCCAGCACCCCGGCGGGGTCGAGGCGCTGGTGGTGCTGGCGGCCCTGTCGGCCGGCGAGAAGCCGAACCACCCTAAGCTGGCAAGCGGGCTGAGCTTTCTCGAGGGGCTCGCCCTCCGGACCGTGTATTCGCGCGCGGCCCGCGCCCTGGTCTACGCTCGGCTGAAGGGGGCCGACTACCGCAACCGCCTCGAGGAGGACATCACCTGGCTGGCAGATCAGCAGGTGCGAACGGGCGGCTGGGGCTACGGGCCGGGCCTGCGGGCCGGCAAGGAGAACCCGCTTCGGACGGACCTGTCCAACACGTACCTGGCGATGCTGGCCCTTCGCGAGGCCGAGGCCGTCGGCGTCAAGGTGCCCTCCGGCGTCTGGTCGCGGTGCCGGCTGTACTGGTCGAAGGCGGGCAATCCCGACGGCGGGCTGAGCTACCAGCCGCCGGGCGGGCCGGGCTTCCGGCTGCGGGGCAGCAGCTACGGGTCGATGACGGTCGCGGGGGCGGCGGCGATGCACATTCTGGCCGACCGCTGGGCGGCTGTCGGGGAGGCGCCGTTCACCAACGCCGGCGCGGGCCGGTCGAACCCGATGCAGTTCGCCGCGACGATCGCCAGGGCGCTGAAGTGGCTGGCGGGCAACTACGCGCTGGCGAAGAACCCCAAGTGGGTCTGGGGGCCCGGCGAGGCGTACGAGTACTACTACCTGTGGGTCCTCCAGGCCCTGCTGGACGAGGGCGGGATCTGGCGGATCGGCTCGGACGAGTCGGCCCGCAGGGCCGCCGAGTTGATCGTCTCCCGCCAGCGGGCCGACGGCAGTTGGGTGGACCCCGAGGCCGGCGCCGACCCGGGCGACGACAACAAGCTGACCGCCATCCGCACGTGCTTCGCGCTGCTGGCGCTGACGCGGGCCCGCGGGCCGGTCGTCATCGAGAAGCTCCGCCTGCCGGGCGAGGCGGACAACGACCCGCGCGACGCCGCCCAGTTCGCGCGCTGGCTGGGCCGATCGCTCGGCTGGCGGGCGAGTTGGCGGCAGGTGGGCATCGGCGATGCGAACGAGACGTTCGCCCGCGCGCCGCTGCTGTACATCCAGACGGCCCGGCGGGAGTATCCGGCGGAGCTTGGCGCGAAGATCCGCCGCTTCGTCGCCGGCGGGGGGACGGTTCTCGTCCAGCCCTTCGCCGCCGACCGCGCCGCCCGGGCGGCCGCGGAGCAGTACCTCATCAAGCTGCTGCCCGAATACCACAGCGGCAACCTGTCCGGCAACCACCCGATCTACTCGCTGCACTTCAAGCTGCCCACGGCCAACCGCCCGAGGCTGTTCGGGCTCGGCGACGCCTGCCGCACGAGGGTCTTCGTCCTCACCACGGACCTCAGCGGGGCGTGGCACCAGGACCGGTGGGCGGACCACCGGTCGGCGTTCCTGCTGGCGGGCAACCTGCTGCTGTACACCACCGACCTGCTGGCCCCGCCGGGCAAGCTGGCCGGCGCCCGTCCGGCCGCGCCGGCAGGGAAGGCCGTCCGCTCCCTCGCCGTGGCGCGGGTCCGCCACGTCGGCGACTGGGACGTCTGCCCGAGGGCGATCGGGCGCGTCGACGAGGTGCTGAGGCGGGCGATGAGCATCGGCGTCAGGGAACTGCCCCCCCTCGACCTCGCCGCGCCGGTTTCGGCGAACGTGACGATGCTCTGGCTGACGGGCACGAAGGCGGTGGGGCTGACGTCGGCGCAGAAGCGGAACCTGAAGGCGTACCTGTCGGCCGGGGGGATGCTGCTGGCCGATTCGGCGATGGGCGGGCCGGAGCTGACCGACGAGGTGACGGCCGTGCTGACCGAGCTGTTCGGCGCGGGCAGCGTCTCGCCCGTCCCGCCGGCCAGCCCACTGCTGACCGGGCGATTCGGCGGCGGGATCGGCAGCGACGTGACGCGGGTGGCCTACACGCGAGCGGCCCGGGCCGCCGAGCCGAAGCTCACCACGCCCGTCCTGAAGTGCCTGAAGCTCGACGGCCGGATCGCCGCCGTCGTCAGCCCCTACTCGGTTACCTGCCCGCTGGAGGGCGCCGCGACGTACAACTGCAAGGGCCTCTCGCCCCCCGACGCGGGCCGCCTGGCGGCCAACGCGGTCCTGTACGCCGCCGCGATGCGGCCGGGCCGGGCGACGTCGGCGAGCCGCTCGGCCGGACGATGAGCGGCGCGTCGGTCGGTCGCGGCAGCGGGGGCGAGTCAGCAGGAGCGAGAAGATGAGAAAGACCCTCCCATGGCTTCTGGCGGCGGGGCTGCTGTTTTCGGCCGCGTCGATCCCCGCGCCGGGCGGTCAAGCCCCCGCCCCGGCCCGGGCGGCTCGGCGGAAGAAGCTGATCGCCTCCGGCTGGGACAAGGCCGACAGCGAGCGGCTGCGGAAGAACCTCCGCCTGATGGAGCGGCGCCCGTTCGACGGCGTGGTCGTGACGATCCGGGGGCGGATCGACGCGACGAAGCGCTGCCCCCTGCGGCGCACGTTCATCGACCAGCCGTGGCGCCGCGAGTGGTTCGCGCCCTGCATCGCGAACCTGAAGGCCTGCAAGTTCAAACGCTTCACCGACAACTTCCTTCAGGTCGGCGCGAATCCGGGCGACGTGGACTTCTTCGACGACGCCGGGTGGAACCACGTCGTCGACCACTGGCGGATCGCCGCGTGGGCGGCCAGGCAGAGCGGGTTCAAAGGGCTGCTGTTCGACCCCGAGCCCTACAGCCCCCCGCACGCGCAGTTCCGCTACGCCGCCCAGCCGCAACGCGACAAGCACACCTTCGAGCAGTACGCCGCACAGGCCCGCCGGCGAGGGCGCGAGGTCATGGAGGCCGTCACGAAGGAGTTCCCCGACCTGACGATCCTGTGCTACTTCATGAACATCGTCTGCTCGCCGGCCGCGGCCCACCCGGACCCGAAGCCGGCGCTGTCGGCGATGGGCTACGGGCTGTACCCGGCCTTCATCGACGGGTGGCTCGATGCGGCCGGGCCGGGCGTGAAGTTCGTCGACGGCTGCGAGTGGGCCTACCGGTTCAACAGCGTCGAGGAGTTTCTCGAGGCCGCGGTGGCCATCAAGGGCGCCTGCCAGCAGCTCGTCTCGCCGGCCAACCGGGCGAAGTACCGCGCCCAGGTGCAGGCGGGCTTCGGGCTGTATCTCGACGCGTACTGGAACCCCAAGGACTCGAAGTGGTCCGCGTGGTACATCGACGGCAAGGGCGGGGCGCGCGTGGAGCGGCTGCGGATCAACACGGCCACGGCGCTGCGCGTCTCGGACGAGTACGTGTGGTTCTGGGGCGAGAAGTTCCGCTGGTGGCCGACGCCGCACCGCGGCGTCGACGCGAAGAGCTGGCCGGAGGCCCTGCCCGGCTGCGAGAAGGCTCTTCGCTACGCCCGCGACCCGGACGCCTACGGGCGGGCCGAGATGGACCGCCTCCGGGCCGCCGGACGGCTGGCCAACCTGGCGCGAAACGGCGACTTCGGCTCGGCGAAGGTGACCGAGGAGGGCCGCGGCGACATCGAGTGGCGGCCCGGCCGTCCGCCGGCCGGGTGGGGCGCGTGGCAGGAGGCCGGCTCGAAGGGCACGTTCGCGTGGGACCGCGAGGTCGGCTCGGCGGGCAAGGGCTCGGCGCGGGCCGCGGGCGTGAGAAACGGCTGCTTCATCCAGAGCCACGCCGTCAAGGGCGGCCGGCGCTACGCCTTCCGCGTCGTCGGCAAGCGGACGGGCGCGGGGCGGGCGTGGGTCCGCATCCGGTGGAAGGACGCGGAGGGCAAGTGGACGGCCGAGGCACAGGATCGCCTGATCCACGCCGCCGGTGCGGCCGGGGCGTGGCGCGAGGTCTTCGGCGTCGTCGAGGTGCCCCCCTCCGCCGGTGTGCTGGTCGTCCTGCTGGGCGTCGCCGGGCAGGCCGGCGAGGGCGAGGCCGTCTGGTTCGATGACGTCGAGCTCTGCGAGATCGAGTAGGCTGCGGAAGGAGAGGCGGACCGTGCGTTCGACGAAGATGCTCCTGGCGGTGGCGACGGCTGCCGGTGTCCTGGCGGGCGCGGGGGCGGCGGGGGCGGGCGACTGGCCGGCGTATAAGGCCGATGCGGCGCGGAGCAGCGTCTCGGCCGAGCGGCTCGAGCTGCCGCTGACGAAGCTGTGGGTCTACACGCCGACCCAGCGTCCGCGTCCGGCCTGGCCGGAGCCGGGCAAGGAGGTCCACCGCGTGGACTTCGACTACGCGACCCAGCCGGTCGTCGCCGGCGGGGTCGTCTACTTCGGCTCGTCGGCCGACGACACGGTCCGGGCACTCGGCGCGGCGACCGGGCGGATGAAGTGGCGGTTCACCACGGGCGGCCCGGTCCGCTTCGCCCCCACCGTCGCCGCCGGCCGGTGCTACGTCGGCTCCGATGACGGATGTGTCTACTGCCTCGACGCCGCCGACGGCAAGCTCGTCTGGGAGTTTTGCGCAGCACCCGCGGGCGACCTGCTGCTGGGCAACGGGCGGATGATCTCCCGCTGGCCGATCCGCACCGGCGTGCTCGTCGACGCCGGCGTCGCCTACTTCGCCGCCGGGATGTGGCCGAGCCAGGGCATCCACCTCTACGCGCTCGAAGCGGCCGGCGGCAGGCCGATGTGGCGCAACGACACGAGCGGGTCGATGTACATCGAGCTGCCGCACCACGGGGCATCGGCCTTCACCGGTGTCGCGCCGCAGGGCTATCTGCTGGCGAGCGACGGCGTGCTGCTCGTGCCGACCGGCCGGAGCGTCCCGGCGGCGTTCGACCGCAAGACCGGCCGGCTGATCCACTACGCCCCGGGCTCCAGCAAGCACGACGGCGGCTGCTGGGCGACGCTGATGGGCGAGGTGTACTTCAACGGCTCGCACAGGCGGCAACTGGACGACGAGGCCCACGTCGGCGAGGCCCAGCCCAGAGAGGGCGACGGCATGGCGGCCTTCCACGTCGGCTCGGGGGTGCAGAGGCCCGACCTGAGCCTGCCCGACCGCTACCTCGTGCTCGCCCACGACCGGACGATCTACGCCGCCGACTCCAACGCCGTCGAGGCGATCGACCTGGCCGACCACAGCCGGTCCGACCGGCTGACGGAGGAGCCCAAGTGGCGAAGCCCGCACGGGCGGACGTATTCGTTCGCGCTGGCCGGCGGGACGCTGCTGGCCGGCGGCGCCGACGTGGTGACGGCCTTCGACGCCGAGTCGGGCAAGCAGACGTGGGCCGGCGAGGTGACGGGCCAGGTGCGCGGGCTGGCCGTCGCGGATGGGCGGCTGCTCGTCGCGACCGACGCCGGCCGGATCGTCTGCTACGGCCGCCCCGCCGTCCCCGCCCCGCCCAGGCAGGTCATCGAGAAGCTCTCCTGGCAGGCCGCCGGGCCCGGGGCGCACCGGCAGCTCGCCGCCCGTGCCGCCCGCGTGGCCGGCGTGTCGAAGGGCTACGCGCTCGTCCTCGGGCCGGACGACGCGAAGCTGGCCGTCTCGCTCGCCATGCAGACCGATCTGCACGTGCTGGCCACCGTCGACGACGCCTCCGCGGCCGCCGCCGCGCGCGAGCGGATCCTCACGACCGACCTGTACGGCTCTCGGGTGGCCGTCACGACAGTCGCCGAGCTGCCCCGCCTGCCGTACGCGCCCTACTTCGCCGACCTGGTGCTCGTCGCCGCCGGCGAGGCCGTCAAGCGGCTGAGAGGCGACCAATTGCTGCGCGTGCTCCGCCCGTGCGGCGGCGTGATCTGCCTCGCCGACACCGGCGACGGCGAGGCCGACCGGCTGATCCGCGAGGCGAAGCTGCCCGCCTCGGCCGTCCGGACGGTCGGCCGGATCAAGCTCTTCACGCGCGGGCCGCTGGAGGGGGCCGGCCAGTGGCGGTCCCAATGGGCCAACCCCGCCCAGACCGGCTCCAGCACCGAGCGCCGCCTCCGCCTGCCGCTGGACGTGCTCTGGTTCGGCGGCCCGGGGCCCGACCGGATGATGGACCGCCACTGGGGGGCGGCCACGCCCGTCTGCGCCGGCGGGCGCGTCTTCGTGACCGGCCAGCACCACCTGATTGCCTTCGACGCCTACAACGGCCGAGAACTGTGGAGCCGGCCCCTCCGCCACGTCGGGCGCACCGGAAGCGTCTGGCGGGCGGGCAACCTGCTCGCCGACGGCCCCAGCCTCTACGTGCAGCACGAGGCCGTCTGCCACCGGCTCGACCAGGCGACGGGGCGGCTGCTGGCGGTCTACCAGATGCCCGCCGAACTGGCCGACCGGGCCGACGCCCGACCGGCCGGCGAGCCGGTCGACGTGGCCTGGCCGGCGAAGTGGCAGGTCTTCGGCCCCGTGCCGAGTTCCGTCAAGCTCCTAAGCGGCGAGAAGCTCGATCGCGTGCCGAAGGCGTTGGCCGCGGGAGGCAAGACGTACCGGCCCCGGGCGCTCGATGCCGTCGGCGGCGTGCTGGACTTCACGTGCCTGTATGGCGGGTTCGGCTTTCCGCCCCTGCCGGCCGGTCGGAAGCCGGCGGCCTTCCCGCGAGGCAAGGCGAAGCGCGACCGCAAGATGCACCGGACGACGGCCTACGCCTTTGCCGAGATCGACTGCCCGACCGCCGGGCGGCTGGCGATCGGGGCGGCGGGGGACTGGTACATGGCTTGGTTCCTCGACGGCAAGGCGATCTACGACACGCTGAAGGGGGGCAACCGCAGCTCGGAGCTGGCCGTCACCGACCACGTCTTCCAGACGAAGGTGGCGGCCGGGCGGCACGTGCTGGCCGTGGCCGTCCAGGCCGGCACGATGGGCTGGAGCCTCACCGCCGCCGGCGGGGCGAAGTACGAGGGCCAACTCGCCGACAAGCTGGCCGGCCCGCCGCCGCACTGGGGCTACGCCGCCGCCGTCGACGGCCTGCTGCTGGGCACGCGAGTCGATCCGAACGACGGGTCCGGCGGCGGGCGGGCGCTGTTCGCCCTCGACGCCGACAGCGGGCGGACACGCTGGCTGTGGCGCCCGGGCGGGCTGATCCCCAACACGGGCGTGGCCGTCGCCGACGGGCGGGTGTTCGCGCTGCTCTCGCGGAGCCCGGAGGAGTTTGCACGCGCGGCGCGCCGCGGCGAGAAGATCGACATGAGTCAGACGCTGGTCGCCCTCGACCTGGCGGGCGGCAAGGAGATCTGGCGGCGGCGGGGCGTCGCGTACGCGGACGGGCGGCTCTTGCAGGTCGCCCGCGGCGTGGTCGTCGTCGGCGCCGCGGCCGCCTACGACGCCGAGACCGGCAGGCGGCTCTGGGCCGTGGACGCGCGGCAGAAGGGGCGCTTGGTCGGCCGGCAGCCGGTCATCTGCGGCGAGTGGGTCTACACGCATCCCGGCGCGACGCACCTGAAGACCGGGCGGCAGCGAATGACGACGGACCTGCTGACCGGCAGGCGGCGGCCGTGGGGCTACGTGAGGGCCTATGGCTGCGGGCACGTCGGGGGCGCGGAGGACCTGCTGTTCTTCCGGTCGGGCGCGGCGGGCCTGTTCGACGTGTCGGCCGACGGGACGGCGAACTTCGGCGGCGTCCGCCCGGGCTGCTCGGTGACCATGGTCGCCGCCGCCGGGCTGATGATCCTGCCGGAGAGCAGCAGCGGCTGCACGTGCTCGTACAACTTTCAGACCTCGCTGGCGCTCGTGCCCTCGGCCCGGCGGCGGGTCGAGCCGTGGTACGTCTTCTACGGCGAACCGCCGGACCGACCGGTCAAGCGGCTGCGGGTGAACTTCGGCGCCCCCGGCGACCGCCGCGACGGCGAGGCGGCGTGGTTGGCCTTCCCCCGCCCCGGCGCGCCGGGCAGCTGCCCCGTGCCGCTGACGATCGACTTCCAGACGGCGAGGTGGCCTCGGCGGACCGACAGATCCCGCGCGATCCGGGCGGGCGGACGGGGGTGGATCTACGACGCCGCCCTCGCCGGCGCCGGCCGACTGACCGCGACGCTCCGGCCCGACCCGCCCGCCGAAGCCCCCGAGTCGCCCGCCCCCTTGCCGGCCCCCGCCGAACGCGCCTACACCGTCCGCCTGCACTTCCTCGAGCCGCCCGGCGGCGCGCCCGGGAAGCGCGTCTTCGACGTGGCGATCCAGGGACGGATCGCGCTGGAGGACTTCGACATCGCCCGGGCCGCCGGCGGCCCCGGCCGGGCCGTCGTCCGGGAGTTCAGGGCCGTCCGGGCCGCCGGGAAGCTGACCGTCACGCTCACGGCAAAAAAGGGCGAGCCGCAACTGTGCGGCCTCGAGATCGTCGAAGAGTAGTGCGGCGCGCCGACCGCCGGGCCAGAAAAAGGGGACTGGCTCCGAAGCGCAGCGCAGGTGCCTGTCCCCTTTTTCCCGCGACCGCCGTATAATGCCCGCAGCGTCAGCCGCCATCGGCGGCAGACAACCGATGCCGGTGAGGGGCACATGGCCGAGTACTACGTCAAGACGAAGGAGGGGGCCAGGAAGCAGGGCCCGTTCACGCGCGACCAACTGAAGGCCCTGGCCGCCGGGGGGAAGATCAAGCCGCACTACCTCGTCTCGAAGGATCAGCGGCAGTGGTTCGTGGCGAAGAACATCACGGACCTTCCGTTGGGCCAGGCGACGAGGGCGGCTCGCTCGGCGGTGCCCGGTAGGCCGGCGAGGGCCCGGGCCTCCGCCTCGGTTGCCGAGCCCGCGCCGTTTGCGGAAGGGGCGTCCGAGGCCCGGATGGCCGCCCGACACGCGGCCGACGAGATCGCCCAGGCGGCTCGCCGGAAGCGGATGTCCAGCCTTCTGCTGTACGGCCTGGGGGGCGTGATGGTCGTGGTGGTGGGCGTCGTGGCGTACTTCCTCTACATTCACTCCGGCCAGACGGATGAGGGGGACGATCTGGACGACATTCCTGCCGCCGTCAGCGTCGGCGGGACGTCGCCCGCGCCCACACCGGGCGGGTCGCCGACGAGCGGGACGGATCGAGCCGGCGGGGCGGGCGCGGCAGGCGCGCCGCCCGACCGCGGCCGGATCGACGAGCCCACCGGCGTGCCGAAGCCCGACCGCAAGTTCGAGCCGCCCCGGCCCCCGGGCAGCTTCCGGGTCCTCTCGGTCGTCTACGGCGGCCAGCAGGTGCGCGCGATGGGCTCGCGGCTGCTGTTCGAGCTGACCAACGAGAGCGGCAAGACGATCCAATCGGTCGCGGGCGCGGTGCGGCTGTACGACTCGACGGGCGCGTTTCTGGCCGCACTGGACATGAAGCTCGGCGAGACGATCGAGCCCGGCGCGACGATCCGGAAGGGCGGGGTCTGGATCGACATCGGCGGGACGATCCTCGGCATGCTCGACAGCTCGTCGAAGGAGATGAAGTTCAGGTTCGCCGTCGACGAGGTCACCTACGGCGACGGGACGATCGAGAAGTTCAAGTAGCCGGCGGTGCAGTCCACTGATCGGCGTGGCCCGGGTCGGCGGCGGCTTCCGGCCCTCCGGGCTGAGCCGGATGCGGCTGCTGCGGTGGGACGTTCGGCTGCGCGCCGGAGGCCTGCCATCGGCCGGTCGAAACCGTGTGGTAGGGCGAGTTGCCCGCGGGCGGCGAGCAGACTGCCGTCTGCGCCGGCCGGGGCGGCGCGGAGAGGCGGCCCGAGGCGGTCGGCACACCGACGGGCGCGGCCGGCTCGGCCGGCGGGCCGTCAAGGGGCATCGGCTGGTGCGGGTCGAGCCCGATCCGCTCGCACAGCTCCAGGAACCGCTGCTCGCTGGGGTGCCGCCACAGCACCAGCGAGATCAGGCCGAAGACGATCCCCACCGGCGCGATCGCGAGCAGTCGGTGGGCCAGCCACTCGGTCTCGGCCCCGCCGGCGCCGAAGCTGAAGATCGTCCCCAGCAGCAGGCTGATCAGCCCGCCGCCCAGCAGCAGCCCGCGAAGGTATCCCGCCAGCACGCTTCGGCCGCTCAGGCCGATCGGCACGCCGCGCCACCCGTCCTCCAACTCCTGGAGGACCACGTGGCTGCCCAGCGGGATCAGGGGGACCCAGAAGACGTGCCCGAACCTGGTGGCCACGTAGAACAGCCCCGGCACGTCGTCGACCCGGCCGTACAGCCGGCTGCCGTAGATGACCAGCATCTCATCGTCCTCCCACGAAACGTGCGGCTCGGGTCGAAGCACCCCTCACCAAGCCGCAATTCGGCCGATCGCGGGAGGGCCTTTAGCTGGCGTCTCAAGTTGTGCGCGACGGCATGACACCCCTAATCGCAGCATCGCCACGCCCGAAAGTGCCACGAGACCCGGGCGACTTCGGCGCAGAAGAGAGGGCCGCATAAAACAGGGACAGTCACCTATTCTTCCGTTGTGAGAAATAGGTGCCTGTCCCTGTTTTATGCTCTGCGGCGCCTGAGGGCGGCGCGCGCTTGGGTGAGTGGGGCGGTCGTCGGGGTCGTTACGGTACTCTGGCGGGCGGCGGGGGGCGTCTGGGCGGCTTGGCGGTCGATCCGGGGACGGAGAAGCAGACGGTCACCCTCTCCCCGGCGGGGCGGCCGGTGGGGTTCGGCAGCTCGACGCGGACCTCCAGCTCGCCCGTCCCGCCCCTCGCCTGCGAGGCGATCCAGGCGACCTTGCCCTGTTGGATCGGGCCGTTCGCCCCGAAGCGGACGAACGCGGGCCCGCCCTTTCGCAGTCGCAGGGCCTCGCGGAAAGGGATCGTCGCGCCGACGCACAGCGGTTGCGGGCCGACCTTGACGATCTGCACGACCGGTGCCATGGCGTTGACGGCCTCGCCGACGTTGGCGCTGATCTTCTCGACGCGCCCGTCGATGGGGCTGACCAGCCGCATCCGGGTCAGCTCGATCTCCGCCTGCCGCAGCTTTCGCCGGCTCTGCTCGAACTCGAAGATCGCGCCCTTGAGGGCCAGCTCTGCAAGCGTCAAGCCGAGCTCGGCCTTCTTCAGTTCCGTCGCGGGGGCCGCCGCCGTCTTGACGAGGGCTTCGACGCCCTTGATGGCGAGTGTCTGCTGGGTCAGTTCGGCTTTCGCGGCCTTGATACGGGTGTCGTTGGTGGCCTCGGCGCGGAGTTGCTCGAGCTTCTCGCGTTCGACGGCGTCGTCGAGCTGGGCGATCCGTTGGCCCTTCTTGACCTTCTCTCCGAGCGAGACGGGCATGTCGCTGACCTTGCCCGCCTTGAGGAACGACAGCGTCACGGTGTGTCCCTGCGCCAGGTGCGTGAAGGCATCGAACCACTGCTGCGTCGTCGCCGCCGCCAGGTCCTGTGCGAGGTCCGTCAGCGTGGAGACCGTCAGCACGCCGTCGTCGATCGTGTAGGCCAGCCCGCCGCGCTGCGGGCTCCCACTGCCGACGTCACGCAAGATCAGCTCGAGCGCTCGCCTGACCGTCACGTGCTTTACCTCCACGTTGACCTTCGTGCCCGGCTCGTAACCGGCGGTCCCCAAGGCACGCCAGTTCACGTGGAGGTTGACGTCGGAGTACTCACGCAGGAACTGGCAGACGTCCCGCAGGTCGATCTGCTCGAAGTTCAGCCGTTTGATCGTCCTCAGGAGCTTCTGGCGGACGGCCGCGTCGGCCTTGGAGCGACGGGCCGTCGCGACGGTGGGAATCTCCCCGCCCGCGCCGGACTGCTTGCTCCGCGCCAGTTCGGCGGCGGTCGAGATGATCACCACGCCGTCGTCGACGGCGTACGCCAGCTTGCCGGCGGCCCCGGCCTCCGTGCTGACGTCGCGCAGGACCAGCTTCAGCGCCCGCTCGACGGTGATATCGCGGACGTCCACACTCACCTTCGCGTCGAGCTCGATGCCCGCCGCTCCAAGGGCGGCCCAATAGACGTGGATGTTGTGCTCGGAGTATTCGCGCAGGAATTGAAACACGTCCGCCAGGTCGATCTCCTGGAAGTTCAGCCGCTCGATTCTCCTGCTGAGCTTCGCGGCGGACGCATCCGCCTTGTCGGTCCTGGCGGCCGGCTTGCCCTTCGGCGCGGCGGCCTTGGCGGGCCCGGCCGGTGGGCTTGCGGACTTGTCCTTGGGCGCGGCGGCGAAGGGCTCGGCGCGGGCGTTGGTCAGGACGACGAGGCCCAGGCCCACGACCAGCAGCAGCCCGACGAGCGCCCCGCGACGACGATTAGGCTTGAACTCGGCGATCATCCTCAATCTCCTCTTGACCAGGTTTCTGCTCTCAGCGATACCGATCGTTCCCGCCGGCGCGGTCGGGCGCGAGAGGCCCGCCAGCAGGCGGATCATCGTCTGCCCATAGCCGTGGGCGTCGGCGCCGGCGGTCCGGCGGAGGACCATCTCGTCGCAGGCCAGCTCGCGGTCGGATCGCATCCGCCGCAGCGCCAGCCAGATCAGCGGATTGAACCAGTGTCCGATCGACACGACGGTCGCCAGCCAGTCCAGCGGCGCGTCGAAGCGCTTCACGTGGGCCAGCTCGTGGCGGAAGACGTGACGCAGTTGCGCGGGCGTCAGCGCCTGGGTCAGTCCGACGGGCAGCAGCAGCCTCGGCCGCCACCAGCCGAACAGCACGGGGCTGGCCACGGCGGGCGTCTGGATCGCCTCGACGGGCCGGCGAAGGCCGATCTCCGCCCGGCAGGCGTCCAGCAGCTCGGCCGGTTGGGCATCGATCGGCCGGGCGCCGCGGCGCAGGCGGCGATGGAAGCGAACATTGACCCACGCCAGCCGCCCCAGCAGCGCCGCCGCTCCCATCGCCCACACGGCGGCCGCGATCCGCCAAAGCCGCGCCGCCCAACCCCGGCCGGTCGCCTCCTGCCGCGGCGCCGTGCGGGCCGCGGCGGTGACCGGCGCGGGCGGCGTGCCCGTGCTTGCCGTCTTCGCCGGAGGCTCGCGTGTGGGAGTAGCGGCCGCGACGACCGTCCTCGTCGGCGCCGCGGGCCTCGTCGTCGGCTTCGGCGCGGCCGTCGGCGGCGGGGGGGCGGCGAGGACGGCGTCTCTGGCGACCGGTTCGGTCACCGCCGCGTCGGGCGGGGCGACGGCGCGGCCGAGATTGAAGACGCTCCACGGCGTCTGCGGGGCCGTCGGCGCCGCCAGGCGCGCCAGAACGAGCAGCCACAACGCGTGCCGCCACGTCGCCGACAGGCGTCGCCGCAGCGCCCACTGCGCCGCCAACACCACGACGACCACGACCGACGCCTGGAGCGAGGTCCGCAGCAGCCAGGGCATCAGCGAGTCGATCTGGGGCAGGATCGCTGCCATGCTCAGTCCTCCCGCTTCCCGTCGAGGATCTTCCGGAGCGTCGCGACGTCCTCGTCGGACAGCCGCGCGTTCTTGACGAAGTGCACGAGCATCGGCCCGGCGGCGCCTTCGAAGACGCGATGCAGGAACGACTGGCTCTCGGCCCGGATGCACTCGTCGCGGCTGACGGCGGGGCTGTAGATGTATCGCTTGCCCTCGGCCTCGTAGGTCAGGGCGCCTTTCCTGACCAGCCGGTTGAGCATCGTCTTGATGGTCCTCGGCGACCAGTCGTGGCGGCGGGCCAGCCGGCGGACGACCTCGTTGGCCGTAATGGGATGCTGGCTCCAGATGACCTGGATGACCCGCCACTCGGCCTCCGAGATGCTCGGGATGCCCCGATTCTGCCGCGTGGCCATGTGCGTCTCCATTCTCCGAAGGACTACACCTGTAATCATTATAGTATTACACGTGTAATCAAAGTCAAGGCCGTTGCGAAGAAAAAAACGAGGATACTCGGGCGTGGGGATGTAAATTTAGTTTTTCTGGCTCCTCAAGAGAATCTGTGGGCGAGCGTCGGCCCGGCGAGGCGCCGAAGCGCATGATAGAGATCAACTTCCAACGCCTCGAACGTCCGAACGCCGTGCGTTTTTCTCGCGGCGA
>Ga0180437_10003462_pt1 | contig 23487 bp, 15 predicted proteins | sample SS_ome_4_FD_132410 | JGI IMG/M metagenome (GOLD analysis project Ga0180437, IMG submission 132410) | Hypersaline lake sediment archaeal communities from the Salton Sea, California, USA - SS_3_D_1 metaG | ecosystem: Environmental > Aquatic > Non-marine Saline and Alkaline > Hypersaline >...
AACAATAAGATCAAGGTCATCAAACGAAAAGCCTACGGCTTTCACGACCCGGCCTACTTCGCCCTCAAGGTCAAGCAGGCCTTCCCGGGCGTGGAACCACCCACGAAAACGGGATGAGAGCCGAGAAAACCAACGCTGCCGAAACACATTGGCGTGATAAGGACGTTGCTGCTTCATCTGTGGAACAGGCAGCAGGCGGCCTGGGAGGGAAGGACCGAGAAACTCGCAGCCTGTGCCAGGACGGTCTATGAGAAGGTGCAAGCCTTACCTGTCGGCTATCAACTGACCCGCGACGCCCTGGACAAGCTGCTTACCGGTCAGGACTGCATGCCCAGCAAATCCTTCATCTTCCTTCCCCCTCTCCAAGACAACATGGACTGCGTGCCTGTCCTCTACCTCCCAGAGAGCACGAGAACATGGGAAATGTCAAGCAAGGCCGACTGTGTCAAGTATTGTGTCGCCCTGTTCCGTGACTCCGGCCGGGGGAAGGCGGCTGTCAAGAGCATCGTGTACCGCTTTGAGACCGCTCACAGGCGTGAGGAGGGGGGCGACGAAGGGAAGCACTCTTATTGCCACTGTCAGGCATCACACGGACCCGAGAGGAACATATCGGTGGCCGGCTGTCCCGACTGGCTTCCCGACGAAGTCCCCTGCTTTCCCCTGCGCGCCAACGACCCCGTTTCCCTGTTGCTCTGTCTCGTCATCAGTCTGTACGGCAGGGGGTCGGTTAAGCGAATGTTCGGGTCTATCGGGCGATTGGACAAGCACTACCTGCAGCCGATCAGGGACATCGCGTGACGGGAGCGAGGCCGTGCCGTCCCACGTTCTCGGGTGCCGGCTCACCACCGGAAGAAGCGGTAGGGGTCGTCCCACTCCACCGGGCGGTCCAGGTAGAGGCCCGTCAGCCACCTTCCTTCTGTCGGGGGGGACACCGGGGCCATGGCCACGTCGGCCAGCCAGAGCACCCCCGGCGCGCCGTGCCAGATCTGGAAGCGCGTGCGGGTCGCTTCCGTGCCGCCGGCTCGGACCAGGAAGGTGAACGTCCGCCACTGGCTGCCGGGGGCGAAGCGCTGGTACTCGATGAGGGACCGCCAGTTGGTCGTGCTCTGAACCGCCAGGGTCACGTCGGCGCCCTTGAGGGCCTCGGCCTTCGCGCTCAATGAGATGCGATACCACTGGTCCTTTCGGACAGGGACGCCGTTCTGGGCGAGCATGACGCTGGCCGGTTTGCCCCCGCTCGTCGCCGGGCAGGTGATGCGCATCGATCGCCCGCCGGCCCGCGGCGCGGCCTGCTCCAGCTTGCAGGTCGCCTGTTTCAGGCTGCTGGTGAACTGCCAGTGATCGGGCATGCCGTCGCCGTCCTTGTCGAGGTGGAAGCCGCCGTTTCTGACCACGGGCCGGCCGGCCGCCGGGGCAACCGGCGCGGCGAAGCGCGACAGCAGCGGCGTCTTGCCGGCGACGCCCATGTTCGCCAGCAGCCGCGTCAGGAGCAGCGAGGCCCGGCGGTGCGTCCGCCGAACGCTCTGCGGGTGCGGCTTGCCCGCCTCGCCGAGGCGGTAGGGGACGAGTTGACAGAAGACGACGTGGGCCTTCTCCGCCCGCCCGAGCACGCCGTTTCCGACGGCCGCCGGGCGGGCGACGAGCGGCAGCTCGCGCGGGTCGCGGTTGTGGACGTCGGCGGGGCTCACGCCGGCCAGCAGAGATCCGACGCCGAACGGCGCGAACCAGGCGGCGATGTGCTCGCGCTTCGTCGTGCGCACCGGGGTGGGTAGGAAGGTGCCCGCCTCCTCCCCGTCGAGTTGAAGGGCCAGCAGGTGTCCGCCCGCCTTCAGCCACCGGGCGATGTCCCGTGCGTGCCGCCGCAGCGCCTTGCCCGCCCCCGGCGCGACGATGAGGACCTGCTCGGCGGACAGATCGCCTCCCTCATACGTCCCCAAGGCCACGCCGGCCAACTCCAGGTGGGCCCGCCCGGCCGGCTCGCCGACGTAAAGCGCCCGGCGGCGCGGCCCGGGCTTCCAGGACGAGACGTAGCCCAGCAGACCTCGGACCAGCCGGTCGGCCGCCGGATCATTCTCGGTCCGCCCGGTGACGTCCATCTGGCAGAACAGGACCATTCCGCGGCCTTCGCGATACGCCATCAGCGGGCTGTACTGGAGGCTGAATCCGCCGTCGACGATCGGCAGGAAGTCGCCCCGGGCGGGCTTTTCGATCAGGACGGAGGCCACGCTGCCCCGGCTGCCGCACCGCCAGAGCCGCGGCACCTGAAGCCCGGACCGCCAGACCACCGGCAGGCTGCCGTACTTGCGGCTCCGGCCGGGGCGGCGGCGCGGCGGCAGGAGCGTCGCCTCGCCCCGCCAGTCGCGCAGGCGCTCCTCGTCGAGGCCCCGCAGCGCCGGATGGTCCGGCACGCGCCGGAAGACGTTCCGCAGGCCGTACTCCTGCACGCGGAAGCCCAGACGCTTCTCCAACGCGTCGGCCGTCTGCTCGAAGACGAGCACCTTCAGCCCGTCGCGAACGCGCGTGATATCGGGCCCCGGCCCGTCTGCGGTCAGCGCCTCCTTCCCGACGATCAGCACGTCGAAGCCCGACAGGTCCGCGGCGGCGGTCACCGATTGGCATTCGACGCCCATCGCCGCCAGCAGCTTGCGCGTCCGGCCCTTCGGGTCCAGCAGCGCGACCTTCCCCCGCAGGGCGGGCGCCGGCGGCCGCGCCAGGACGTGGATCGTGAAGGAATCGGTCTGTGGCTGGCCCTTGTCGAACCGGACCTTCACGTCGAGCTTGTACGCGCCGCCCGCCAGATCGGCCGGCAGGTCGAAGCGCAAGGGGACCCTCACCTGCCGCCCGGTCTGCACGCGGACCCGCTTCTGTCCGTTGGCGGGCTTCGGCAGTCCGAGCGACCAGCTACAGTCGCCCACGACCGTCTCGCGAGAGTTGTTGATGACGACGATCTGCTTGTTCACGGCCTCGCCGGGCAGGAAGTTGTGGCCCTTGCCGGTGAAGCGTCCCGGCCGGCCGGCGAGGTAGGTCAGCAGCGGTCCGTTGTTGCGTTGGACGGCCAGCCCGGCCAGCGTGGCGACCCAGTCCGACCGCTCGTAGGCGAGGTCCATGCGCTCATAGCGTTCGAGCAGGTAGTCCGGGCTGAGGCCCGGGCGTTGGAGTTTGGCCCAGTCCACCGGCAGGGGCCTGCGCCCCTTGTCCACGCCGTCTGCCAGCCTGTAGAGGAGGCGGTGTTCCCAGGGCGAGTTGGCCGACAGGCCCCAGGTGCGGAAGGCGCGCCAGTTGTCGGTGATGTAGGCGGCCAGCACGGGATCCCGCTCGGCGAAGTCTCGCGAGCCGAGCACGTGCGGATAGTCCCATCGGTGCCAGACCTTGCCCGCCCCAAACTGCCTCGCCTCCCACCGCAGGTTGGCCTTCTCCCTCTCGCTGATCCGGTAGGCCCGGTCGCCGAGGAACTGGGCGTTCCACTCGGCCAGGCAGAACTCCCACGGCACGCGCGCGCTGCCGAACTCCCGCTTGCCCTTGTACCAGCCGCGGTACATCGACCAGTCCCACGAGAACGGCGCGGCGTACTCGCAGAGGAAGGTCGGCTTGACGCCGCGGGTGGCCCACGGCTCGAACCAGTCCGACATCTCCTGGATCGGGACGAAGTTCGGGTAGAAGTTGCTCGCGTGCAGCGACCCGATGTCGCCGGCGTGGTGGTAGACGATCCGGCCCGGGTCGAGGTCCTTGATGATCGCTTCGGCCCGAAAGGCGAGCTTGGAGTTGTTGCCCGACCAGCTTCCGCGAGGGATTTCGGCGGCGCCGATCATCTCCGGGTCCATGTCCCGGCCGGACCCCGTGGCGTTGTGGCTGGTCGCGTAGGCGACGACCGACGGGTGGTTGCCCGCGACGCGGACGTAGAAGGCGGCGTGGCGCGCGTAGCCGTTTGTGGCCTCGGCGTCGGGCGCTTTCCAGTCGTAGTGGCCGAAGTGGGGCTGGGAGATCGCCACGAGCATCCCCACGTCGTCGGCGGCCCGAAGGACCTCCTCGAGGCTCAGGTGGGCGCCCGGCTCGCAACCGTAGTTGTGCGTGTAGACGAAGTTGATGCCGAAGCTCTTGAGGCGCAGCAGGCTCTCCCGCGCGCCTTCATAGCACGCCGCCGCCGCGCCGACCTGCGCGTTGTCCAGCGGTACGGCGGAGAGGTAGATGCGGCTGCCGTTCAGGTAGAAGTCCCGCCCGTCAATCCAGAACTCGCGGAAGCCGAACCGCACGGGCAAGGCCTCGTCCAGCACCTTGCCCGCGGCGTCCAGCAGCGACAGGTGCAGCGCGTGGGTGTTGGCGGGCGTGTGGATGTCCCAGAGCTTCTCCGGCCGCCAGTCCGCCGTGAACGTGATGCGGCCGCTCTTGACGTCGCTGCCCTGGAACGGCTTGGAGGCGATCTGCCGCACGTCGCGTTCGCCTTCGGTGATGCGGCCGCGGAGCACGTACCGCCGGTCTGCGTCGAGGCCCTCCAGGGAGGCGGCGCACGTGATCCGGCCCTTTCGGACCGACGTGTCCACTTCGACGTTCCCGAGGCGCGCACCCGGCGGCGCGGCGAGGAGGTAGACATCCCCGCACAGGCCGCGCCGGGCCACCGAGCCCTTCACCTTCACCGCCGTGGCCGTGTTGCTGTACGAGAGCATCACGCCCTTCAGCGGCAGGGCGACGACGGCCATCGAGAGCAGGTGTTTCCGCCCCGGCCGGCAGATCGGCGTGAGGTCGACCTCGCCGGCGGGGAAGCGGATCTCGCCGGCCCGCCTGCCGTCCACGTAGACGACGGCATAGGAGTTGAGATATTCCGCGGACAAGGCGACGCGCCGGCCGGTCCACGCGGCCGGGAGGGTGATTTCCCGCTGGTACCAGGCCCGGGTGATCTGCGAGAGGCTCCGCCCTCTCCAACTCGGATGGGCGTGGACCGTCTGGGAGTCCTTCTGCATGTAGTTGGTGATCCCGGGCCAGCACCCGGGGACCTTGAAGAACCCCCAGGCCCCGCCCGGCACGGTGTCGATGGGCCCGGTCGTCGGCTGCCACCGCCACAGGCCGTTGATGCAGATCCGCTCGCGCGTCAAAGTCGACTCCCGGTGCGCCGCGGCCACCTCCCAGACCGCCCGGACCGGCTTCGGAAGCGCCGCATCGTCGGCCGCCGTCGCAAGGGCCGGCGGGCAGGCGGGAACCAGGCTGACCATGAGGAGAACGAGGGCTTGCAGGGGGGGGGCGATGGGCAGCTTCATCGTCGTTGTCTCCCAAACCGGGATTCGCCGGACAGGCTCGCGCCCACGGCCGCCGTGGGCTTTCTCGATGACTCTATCGCGGCACGGTGGCCGCCGCCATCCGGAAGATCCGGGTCCATGGCAGCCGCTGCCTTGCGGTTTGCGGATCGGGGCCGGCCGCCGGCGGCGTGTGGGGGGCCTGCGCTGACGTGGACGTTTCGGCGTGGATTCTTGTGCTGCTTACCGATGTCGGGCCTCGATCTTGCCGACGATACCAGCGTGACGCTGCCGGCGATTGGATGGCAGGCTTGCGGGCCTGCCTCGTGTGGATTGCGCCACACTTACTCGCCCGAGAGGACAGAGGCAACGAAGGCGTCCGGAGGCTCGGCGAAGCCTACGGAGACTGCGGCCCGGCCGTCGTGGGGCGGGCAGGGGTTGCTCGGGTGCTGTAGGACAAAACGGGAGGTCGCGCCGTGGAAATCAGAGGCTTCACGCTGATCGAGACCCTGATCGTGATCATGATGATCGCCATCCTGGCGGCCATGGTCATCCCGAAACTCTCCAACGCGTCGGCCGAGGCGCGGGAGTCGGCGCTGGCGAAGGACCTGTCGATGATCCGCAGCCAGATCGGGATCTACAAGATCCACCATGGAGGCACGCTGCCGGGCCAGGGCGGCGCGGACATCGTCGCCCAGATGCTCGGGACGACGGACCGGCAGGGCAACGTGGTCGCCGGCGGCACGTACGGACCGTATCTGCCCATCTTCCCCACGAACCCCTTCACCGACACCGATACGGTCGAGTCGGGCAACGGCTCGCCCGGGGGGGGGCAGACCGGATGGTACTACAACACCCAGACGGGCCTGCTCTCGCCGGACGACGACGCGCACAAGGACATGTAACACCTCGCCGCCGGCAGCTTCACGCCGGTCGAGGCGCTGCCGGCGGCCAGTGGGATCGCGGCGACTTCGACAGGGCCCTGACCGACCAGGACATCCGGGACCTCTGCGACGCCCGACCGGTCCAGGCAGACCTCGTCGGGCGGGGGGGGGCTGATCCCTACGCCCACAACGCCCAGTGCCCGGTCGCCAGAACGTAGGCGGCGATCAGAGCGTTGGTTGTTGCGTGGGCGACGATCGCGTCGGCCAGCTTACCTCGGCGGCAGACGGCCAGGGCGTAGAGCATCCCGGCGAGCGTGCCCGCCACCCAGCGGCCGTGCATCGCGCCGAAAAGCGCCGACGAGGCCAGGAAGGAGATCCACGTCAACTTGCGGTAGTCGACGTTCCCGAAGTCGGGCCGGATCAGTCGGCGGAGCAGATAGCCGCGGAAGGCCAGTTCCTCCGTCACGGGCACGGTGACGGCCGCGCCGATCACACGGATGGCCAGCCACGCCGCCGCCCAGCCGGCGGGCATCGCGGCCAGGCCCCCCGCGAGGCGCGTCCCGGCGTCGGCGCCGCCGGGAGCGATCCACTCGAGGGCCATCCACAGGCCGAAGACCAGGACGCCCACCGCGACGGCCACGCCGGAGATCGAATCGCGAACGCGGATCGGCCCGATCCTGTCCCGCCAGCACAGCCACAGCGCGCCCGCCGCTGCAAGGACGCGGACGAAGTAGAGCACGTCCAGGCCGGTGGAGAATGCCCCCGTGCACATCGCCGCGCCGACGATCGCCAGCAGCGGGACCACGTAGGCGGAGGTGCGGCTCTTTGGTTTTGCCGCGGCCCCGTCGGCGCGCCGTGCGGCCATGAAGAAGGGCATCCGGCGTGCCACGCCCACCAGCCCCAGCGCCACGGCGATGAAGGCCAGCCACCCCAGCCGGGAGTGGAAGCCGCCCACGGCGACCGCGGGAGAGACCCACGTGCCGACCAGGATCAGCGCGGCGATCCGCCCGGCGTTGGCCAGCCAGATGGCGACCGTGCCGATCGGGATCAGCAGCAGCGCCCGGCCCAGCCGCAGGTCCTTGCGGAACAGCCACAGGTAGGCCCCCAGGAACGCCCAGATCAGCCCGATGCCCTGGTAGCCGGAGCAACTGGGGTCGATCGTGACGTGGAAGGCCCCCGTGCCGAGGACAAACTCCGCCGGCCGGGATACCACGTCCTGACCGAGCGCCTGGAGCAGCCCCTGGACGAGCCGGAACGTCGGAGCTCGCATCGGCACCCAGAGTCGCCCCGTGGCGTGCCCGGCCACCCAGGCGAAGGCGCCGATGGCCAGTCCGATCGCCGCCACCGACCAGCCTCCGCGCGCCAGGCGGACCCACGTCTGCGGGGGCAGGACGGCCAGCGCCCACCCGACCAGCGCCGCCGCGCCCGACGCCGCCCAGACCAGCAGCCACTCGTCGGCAAACGGCGAGGACGCCAACGACCCGCCGACCAGTGAGACCGTCAGGCTGGCGAAGCCGGCCATCGCGATCAGGTGCGCCAGCAGGGGCAGCCAGACGTTCGGCGGCGCCGGATCGGCCCGGCGTCGACCCGCCCGCTTCGGCCGCCCGCGAAGGACCACGAGCATGGCCCCCGCGGCGATCGCGCCGAGCAGGACGGACGTGACGTCCCCGGAGTGGGCCAGCCATCGGGCCCACCAGCTCGACCTGCCCTCGAGGGCGCCGGTGTCCACACAGACCGACAGGACGGCAGCCTCGATCAACGGCAGCAGGCAGAGCCACGCTCGGCGCCGGCGCACCTTGGGCGGTGCGAGCGGAGCGGCGCGTCCGCTGCGAATCTCGTCAGGTAAGATGGCGATGCCTCGGGTTGGTTACCGCTTGCCTCGGGCCTTGTCCACCAGGATCAGGACCGTGCCCAGGATCACCGCCATCGCGCCGCCGGCCATCGTCGGATCGATCTCGGGCACCGAAGACGGCGGGGGGGCTGCGTGTGCGACGGCCGCGGCACAAAGGGCTGCGACAGAGACGAAAGCGACCTTGGTGAGCTTGCTCATGTTACACTCCTCCAGTGATGCGGGCACTGAGCGGTGCCGGCATCTTCCTCCAGTACATGCCTCCACGAGCAGACAATTGTATCCGGGGACGCGGATATCGTCAACCCGTCTAATCGCCCGTTTTCGAAGGCTTTTTTGCCTCCCGCGGCGCCCCGGCGTACAATCGGCGGGCATGTGCGGCGACGGCCCCGAGATGATCCGGTTCCAACATCCCGCCGCGTGCTCGCAGGACGAAATGGCGCGGCGGGCGGCGGCGTTCGGCGAGCTGATGGTCGGCCGGCGATCGGTGCGCGACTTCTCCGGCCGGCCCGTGCCGCCGGCGGTGATCGAGGACTGCCTCCGCACCGCCGCCTCGGCGCCCAGCGGGGCGAACTGCCAGCCGTGGCACTTCGTGGCCGTTGGCGACCCGGCCGTCAAGGCCCGCCTCCGCGCAGAGGCCGAGCGGGTCGAACGGGAGTTCTACGAGAAGCGCGCGCCGCGGGAGTGGTTGAGCGCCCTCGCGCCGCTGGGCACGGGGCCGAGCAAGCCGTTCCTCGAGGAAGCGCCCTGGCTGATCGCGATCTTCGTACAGACCTGCGCCCTCGCGCCCGACGGGCGGCGGGTGCGGAACTACTATCCCGTCAAGTCGGTCGGTATCGCCACGGGCCTGCTGATCGCCGCCATGCACCAGGCGGGCCTGGCCGTGCTGACCTACACGCCCAGCCCGATGACGTTCCTCCGCGAGGTCCTCGGTCGCCCGGACAACGAGCGCCCTTTCCTCCTGCTGGCCGTCGGCCGACCGGCCGACGACGCCCGCGTGCCCGATATCACGAGAAAGCGGCTCGAGGAGATCAGCACGTTTCTCTAGCGCGGATGTCTGATCGGCGAGAGCGGGGCGCGTCCTTCGGCCGCGGGCAGAACTCCAACTGCCTTCTCCCCGGACCGGGAAAGAACGATGGGGCCCATCCGCCGCGAGATTCGCCCCCCCGGTCAGTCTATCTGGCGTCGCTGACCAGGCGGTACCAGTGTCCGTCGAAATGGACCATCGTTTCCTTGTAGCGCAACCGGCCGCCCGAGGGCAGGTCGGAGACCTTGATCGTCTCGGAGTAGGCCTGCTTGGCGGCGGAGGCGGGGGGCGTCAGGCCCGAGTCCGGCTCGAGCCATTGGGCCTGGGCCTGCTGGAGGCGATGCCGGATGATCTTCCGGGCGGTCTCGGCATGGGAGCCCTCGGGATAGGCGGCCACGTAGAGGACGTACGCCTCGAGCGTGTCCGCCTCGGCCGCCTCTCGCCACTCCAGGGCGTCGACCTGCTGCGCAGCCAGGGGTGCGTACGGGCTGCGAGGGTACTTCGCGGCGAAGCTGCGATAGGCATCGGCCGAGTCGGCCTCCATCGCCGCCTGCCACGCCTCGCGCTGCTTCGGGTGCGCAGACCTGCCCAGGGGATACTCCGCCACCGAGACGTCCTCCGCTTCGCCGCCGCAGCCTGCGCCCGCGACGAGCATGGCTGCCATCGCGAGAAGGCCGAGCCCTTTCCAGTGCATGCTGAATCTCCCTTCGGTCGCACGAGGTCGGCTTCGGCCTCGTCATCAACTCGCGCCGAGGCCTGCCGTGTCTCGAGTCCACCGCCGAGCTTACCTCGGCTCGGCCCACCGTCAACCCTCCGGACGAGAAAGCCCACCTCGTCGTCCGTGGATGGACCCGACAGCGCCACCCTCCGGTCGGCCCTTCGGGCCTGAAGGCAGCGGCGATGTAGGGTTAGGGAGAGAAGCGGACCTCTTGGCTGGCCTTGTAGCCGATGCGGACGGCCGCCGCGGTTACCCCCGTCCCGGCGGCGGCCGTGAAGGGCGCCGTGTAGAGGCGCCATCGTTTGTCGTGGCCGAGGTGGTAGCCGATCGAGGCGCCCTCGGTGGGGCAGGTGATGGTGACGGTGGTCTTGCCGCCGGCCGCCGGGGCCGTCCGGATCTTGGGGTCGGCGGTCACCGGCTGCTTGCGCCCGGGCCACATGCGCTCGATCAGCTCGTCCTCCGGCGTGCCGCCGAGGTCGCCGGTGTCCTCGATCCACTTGTCCAGCAGGGCGCGCATCTTCTTCAGCACGCCCTGGTGATCGGGCGAGGCGGCGAGGTTGTCGATCTCGTGCGGGTCGGCGACGACGTCGTAGAGCTCTTCCTTGGGCTTGACCTTGCGGAAGAACAGCTTCTGCGGGCCGGTGAGCTTGCCGGCCTGGTGCAGCCGGCGCCACTCCTGCATGATGGGCATCCTGTCGCGGTACGGGATCGGCTGGGCGTAGGGCTTCTCGGGCATGAAGTTGCGGATGTACTTGTAGCGCTTATCGCGGAGGCAGCGGATATGGTCGTCGCTGTTGAGGTCCATGCGCTCGCGGGCGGCGACGATGAACGGGCGGGGCGGGCGCTTCTGCGGGCCGAGGAACGCGCGGCCCTGCATGTGCTTCGGCACGGGCACGCCGGCGAGGCTCAACACGGTCGCCCCGAGGTCCACCAGCGAGATCATGTCGTCGCAGACGCTGCCTTCCTCGAGCGTGCCCGGCCAGCGGACGATCAGCGGCACGTGGATGCCGGAGTCGTAGACCCACCGTTTGTGTCGCGGCAGCCCGCGCCCGTGGTCCGACCAGTAGAACACCACCGTGCTGTCGGCCAGGCCGTCCTCCTCGAGCCGCTTCAGGATCGCGCCGGCCTGCTGGTCCATCTTCGTGACGTTGTCGTAGTACCTCGCGACGTTCCGGCGGACGACGGGCGTGTCGGGCCAGTAGGGCCGGAGGGGGGCTCGGGCCGGGTCGTGCGTGAGCTTCTCGTTCTTCTTCGGCCAGTTGCGCGACTCGTGGCTGACGGTGAGGTTGATCACGGCGAAGAACGGCTCTCCCGCCGGGCGCGACCGCCAGTCCTTGCCCTTCTCCCACGCGGTGAAGGGGCAGGCGAACTGGTAGTCGGTCTTGCGTTGGTTGGTGCACCAGTAGCCGGCCGCCCTGAGATACTCGGTGAAGCACCGCACCTGCGGCGGCGGGACCGTCTGGTAGCCCTTCAGCCCGGTCCGCATGTGCATCGAGCCGATCGTGCTGGGGTACATGCCCGTGATGATCGACGACCGCGTCGGCGCGCAGACGGGGTACGGCACGAAGGCGTGCGTGTATCGCCGGCCCTGTTTCGCCAGGCGGTCAAGGTTCGGCGTGTCGGCATACTCGTCGCCGTAGCAGCCGAGGTCCGGGCTGGTGTCCTCACAACTGATCCACAGCACGTTCAGGCGTTTCCCGGAGGCCCGGGCGCCCGCCGCGGCCGCCCGCGGCCGGCTCGGCACGGCCAACGCCGCCGCGCCAAACCCGGCGAGCTTGAGGAACTCTCTGCGGTTGCAGCTTCGTTTCATCTGCTTCTCTCCGGCGTCCGCCGCCATCGGGGGACGCGACATGGCCTCTGCCCGGCCCGTACATGGTGCGTCAAGGCCCGGCCCGATGCAACCAGGCTCGTGGCCATTCCCCGATGCACGGCGTTGCGCAGTTCGCCCGGTCAGCCTGCTCGGGCTAGGCGTTTGAGCGCCGCGGCGGCACGGCGGGTGAGGGTGGCTTGGGGGCTGCCGGAGGCGAGCTTCTTCAGGACGGCGACGGCGGCAGGGGTGGCGAGGCGCTCGAGGACATCGACGGCGCGGAGGGTCCGCAAGGCGTCGGCGTCGCGGAAGCCGGCCTCGTCGAACTTCGCCAGAAGCTGCGTGAGGCGCGCGCGGGCTTCGTCGTCGGTCGACTCGGCCAGGGCCTTGCGAAGGGCCGGCTCGGACGACGGCCCCAGAGCGGCCAAGGCTGCCGAGGCGCGCTGGCGGACGGCGAAGCGATTGTGGTTCAGCTCCGCCACCCATCGGCCGATCTCGGCGGTCGAGGGGGCGGTGACGGGCTTCAGATGCTCGGCCAACAGCGCCGCGGTCGCGTCGCCGGCGTCGATGAGAGCGAAGATCGCCTCGTGGGCCCGCGCCGCGTCGTCGTCGGCCAGCTCCCGCCACAGGTCGGGCAGGTCAGCCGGACGGACGGCTCTGCGCTCGGCGCCGGCGGCGGCGATCACGTCGTCCAGCTCCCAGAGGAACGCCACGCCGTCGGTGCCGCCGCTGAGCAGGTGCTTCCGGTCGGGCAGGAACTCCAACGCCGTGATCCCGCCGCGGTGGCCGATTCGCTCGCCGAGCTTCCGCCCGGTCCGCACGCTCCAGATGGCGATGCGGGCGTTGCCCTGGGCCACGGCCAGCAGCAGCCCGTCGCGGGAGATCGCCAGCTTCTTGTGGCGAGGGTAGAACCGGCGGTGGGCGGCGATCTTCCGGGCCAGCTTGCCCGAGTCCAGCTCGAACAGCTCGAGCGTCGACGACCGGTCGACGGCGAACAGCCGGCCCGCGGGGCCCATCGCCATCGTGTAGACGGTCGGGTTGCCCGGCACGGCGAACGTCCCGATGTGCCGCCCGCTCGGCAACTCCCGGGCGCTGACGGCACTGCGGTCGGCGACGGCCGCCACACGCCCGTCGGCCGACAACGCCATCGACAGGCCGGGCTTCTCGCCGCCGCGCCCGATCGGCCGAACCTCGCCGGTGGCCACGTCGATCAGCGAGACGCCCCCGCCGGCGCCGAAGGCGGCCAGCTTCCGTTCCTCGTCGACCAGCGCGATCAGGCCGCTCGCGCCGCCCGGCACGGCGATCTCGCGTCGCAGCCGGCCCGTGGCGGCGTCCCGGCAGCGAACCTTGCCGCCCGCCGAAGCGGCATACAGCGACCGCCCGTCGCGCGAGACGGCGACCGCGGCGGCCCCATCGGAGCCGGCAGGCAGGCGCAGCAGCAGCTTGCCCGTTCGCCCGTCCCAGAGCTTGGCCGCCCCGTCCTGCCCGGCGGTCAGCACCCGCCGCCCGTTGGCCGACGCCGACGCGGAGAGGATCGGGCCGCGGTACGCCTGCCCGGCGATCCGCTTCCAGGTCGTGGTCTGCCACAGATGGACCTGCCCGAGGTGTCCGGCGGCCGCCAGGAGCTTGCCGTTCGGCGAGAATGCGACGGACCGAAACAGCTCGCCTTCGACGGGCAGGCTTCGGACGGCCGCGCCCGTCGCGACGTCCCAGATGCGGACCCCGCCGGTCCGGGTCGCCGTGGCCAGAAGCGCCCCGGCCGGGTCGAACGACAGCCACTTGTCGAAGGGATAGCCGATCCCCGCCAGCTTGCCGACGACCTCGCCCGTGCTCGCCTGCCAGATCACGGTCGTGCCGCGGTCGGCCCCGCCCGTGCAGCCGCCCGCCAGGAGCTTGCCGTCGGCGGAGAACGTCGGCGTCACGAAGCGCCCGCCGTCGCCGCTGACCATCCGGCGGACGAGCTTGCCCGTGGCGGCGTCATACAGCCGGGCGCCGCCCGTCGAGCTCGAGGTGCTCATTCCCGCCACGTGCCTGCCGTCCGGCGAGAACGCGCAATCTCTGTCGCCTTTGAGGGAGTACCGCAGCCGTCCCGTGGCCACGTCGTACACCTCGACGGCGGATCCGCCCGCCACCGCGATCGACCGCCCGTCGGGCGCCACGGCCAGGCGCGAGCTGATCGACGAGCGCGCCTTCGCACCGTCCGGCGGCCAGGGCGACGGCTTGCCGTCGGCCAGGTCCCATATCTGGACCGCCCGCTGCACATCGAGTGTGACGAGCTTCCTGCCTCCGGGCAGGAACGTCATGTCGATCAGCCGGGCTTCGGCGCCCCCGAGCGCGTGCACGAGCCGGCCCGTCGCGACGTCCCAGACCGCCACGTCGTTCAGCCGGCACCGGAAGGCATGGGTCGCGAGCTGTCGGCTGTCCGGCGAGAACGCCACCCCGCCGACCCACCGGCCGTAATGAAGCGGCGCCCGCCCGAACCGCGCCACCGCATGGGTCGGGAGGGCCTCGACCGCCGCGCCTTGTCCTTGCTCGCCTCGCCCGGCGGCACCGCCTGCGCACACGGACACCGCGACCAAGCAACCGGCAATGCCCGCGACCGTCCTCATCAAGCCGACGCGCTTCATCGGAACTCTCCCGGACGCCATGGGTCCGCTCGCACGCCAAAGGCGACCCGCCACAAGTATAACAACTCCCGTCCCACCGGCGGCCCGACGCAGCCGAACTTCCCGCGCGGCCCCGCGCGCGCACGTGGCGCCCTTCCGCGGCCGAACGCTGCCACTGCGAACAAGCACCCGGCGACGGCTTGCCATTTGGCGTCGTCGTCGTCTTCGCCGTCGCCCCCCCGGTTGCATCCGCCCCCACCCGCCGCTACGTTGAGCTCATGTCCGAACGGAGCTATGCGATCATTGGCACGGGGGCGCTGGGCGGCTTTTACGGCGGGCGGCTGGCCCGGGCCGGGCTCGACGTCCATTTCCTGCTCCACAGCGACTACGAGCACGTGCGCCGCGAGGGGCTGCTCGTCGAGTCGGTCGACGGGGACTTCCATCTGCCGGCCGTCAACGCCTTCGCCCGCGCCGACGACATGCCGCCCTGCGACGTCGCCATCGTGGCCCTGAAGACCACCGCCAACGACCGGCTGGGCGAGCTGCTGCCGCCGGCGGTCGCGCCCGGCGGCGTGGCGGCGGTCTTCCAGAACGGGCTTGGCATCGAGGAGCAGGTCGCCGACATCCTCGGCGACGCCCGCGTGATGGGCGGGCTCTGCTTCCTCTGCTCGAACAAGATCGGCCCCGGGCACATTCGCCACCTCGACTACGGCTACGTGACGCTGGGCGATTACGACCCGCAGAGCCGCCCGGCCGGGCTGACCGATCGTATGCGCGCGATCGGCGGAGATCTCCAGGCCGCCGGCATCCGCGTCAACTACGCCGAAGACCTCGTGCTGGCCCGGTGGAAGAAGCTGATCTGGAACGTGCCCTTCAACGGCCTGTCCGTCGTCCTCGACGCCTCCACCGACGTGTTGATGGGCGACCCGCACACTCGCGAACTGGCCGAGCAGATCATGCGAGAGATCGCCGCCGCCGCGAAGGCCGCCGCCGGCCGAACCATCGAGGACGACTTCATCCTCCAGCAACTGGCCGACACGCGGAAGATGGCCCCCTACCGCCCCTCGATGATGCTCGACCACGAGGCGGGCCGGCCCATGGAGGTCGAGGCCATCTTCGGCGCCCCCTTGCGTGCCGCCGAAGCCGCCGGCTGCCCCGTGCCGCGGCTCGACGTGCTGTATCGGCAGCTCAAGGCCCTCGATGCCCGATCTGCGCGGCAGGCCTCGCCCCGCGGAGGATGTGCCAGCGGGGCGGCAGAATATCCTCCGCCTGGGCCCGAAGCGCCTTGACCGATTCGGCCGCGCCGGGTACAGTGCACTCAGCCGACACCGGAGAGGTGGCAGAGTGGCTGAATGCGCCGGTTTGCTAAACCGGTGTACGTGTCAAAGCGTACCGCGGGTTCGAATCCCGCCCTCTCCGTTCGCAGAAGAACACGCCTCGCAAGCCCTGTCCATACAGGTTCTTGCGAGGCGTGTTCTGATTGACACAGTTGACTGTGTCAAGACTGTGTCAATCAGGCGGCTCGCGTCGGCGGCCGAACGACCATGATCCGGTTGTAATGCCTCAGTCGGAATCGGACATTCCCTCGCTGGCAGGTAGTGTGTAGGCCCAGTTGAGAGGAGTGATCATGAACACGGTACGCAGGCAGTATTCGCCCCAGGAGAAGGTCCGGATCCTTCGCGAGCACCTCATTGAGAAAACGCCCGTCTCGGACGTCTGCGAACGCCACGGCCTCAACCCCACCGTCTTCTACCGGTGGCAGAAGATCTTCTTCGAGAACGGGGGCATCGCCTTCGAGCGTCGATCCGACGCGGCCGAGCGCAAGCAGACAGCCAGGATCGAGAAGCTCCAGGCCAAGCTGGCGCAGAAGGACGAGGTGATCGCCGAGATCATGGCGTCGCATGTGCAATTAAAAAAAGAACTTGGGGAACTCTGAACGGCTCCTGGACCGGCGTGGACACCCGCGACGAGGTGGTCGATTACGTGCGACACTTCTCTGATAGAACGGCCCTCCCGGCCCGCAAGCTGATCCGGTGGCTCGGCATTGCCCGCAGCAAGTACTACGGCTGGGCTAAGCGGTACGGCCAGGTCAACGAGCACAACGCCTGGGTGCCTCGGGACCACTGGCTGACGACCCGGGAGAAGGATGCGATCGTGAAGTTCCACTTCGAGCATCCGCGGGAGGGCTATCGCCGGCTGACGTACATGATGCTGGATGCCGACGTGGTGGCGGCCAGCCCGGCCAGCGTGTACCGCGTGCTTCGCGAGGCGGGCGTGCTGCGGCGGCGGAACGGGGCGGCGTCGAAGAAGGGCGGCGGCTTCACCCAGCCGGTGGGACCGCACGAGCACTGGCACGTGGACATCGCGTACGTGAACGTCTGCGGGACGTTCTACTACCTCTGCAGCGTGCTGGACGGCTTCAGCCGGTACATCGTGCACTGGGAGATCCGCGAGTCGATGACGGAAGGCGACGTGGAGCTGGTGCTGCAGCGGGCGCGGGAGGCGTTTGCCTCTGCGCGGCCCCGGGTGATTACCGACAACGGGCCGCAGTTCGTCTCGCGGGACTTCAAGGCGTTTATCCGGCTGTGCGGGATGACGCACGTCCGGACGCGGCCGTACTACCCGCAGAGCAACGGCAAGCTGGAGCGATACCACAAGACGCTGAAGCGCGAGTGCGTTCGGCCGGGGGTTCCGCTGAGCCTGGCCGACGCCCGTCGGCTGGTGGGCCGGTTCGTGGAGACGTACAACACGCAGCGTCTTCATAGCGGGATCGGGTACATCACGCCGGCCGACAAGCTGGCCGGGCGTGCCGAGGCGATCTGGGCCGAGCGGGAGCGGAAGCTGGCCGCAGCCCGGGAGGCCCGTCGCCGCAGACGACAGACGCAGGGGAATTCCAAGCCCCTGGAGTCCCATCGCCTCGACGTCGCTCTCACCCCTGTGCTGGAGCGGCGGCGAGGGGACGGGGCGGAAGGGGCACCCCCTGGAAGCCCAGAGCCGAGACAGAGCCCTCCCCAGGAGAAACGTGATTCGCTTATCGGAACGAGGGAGTTGTCCCATTCAGGCTGAACCAGTACATCATGTTGCTTTCTTGGCGAATGTCGTCGGCACCGAGCTTCTTCAGATCCACGCCGTGGTGCAAACGAACGGTAGCCCACAGAACGCCGTGCCATTGCCCGAGCCAATCGCATTCCTCGTGTTCAACGACGATCTGCGTGGCCAGCCGAACACAGCCACGGGTGGCAGGGAACGGGGCCTTGGGGCGAACGTATTCAGGGCAAATGGCTGCTGCGACGAATGCTCACGGATGTCTCGGCCGGGGCGGAAGTCTCCTGCTACTTCGCCTTGAAGGAATACAAGCTCAACCCTACCGACAAGAAGACCAACGTCAAAGGCCTGCTGCGTTACCGCCGCGCCGTGCCCAAGCCTGCATACTTCGTGCTCCAGAATCTCTGCGCGGTGATCAACGGCAGGGTCAGGCCCGTCAAGCCCGGAGGAGCGACGTTCACAATCACGTGGGCGGGAGGACTGTTCGGTGCGAAGGGGTCAAAGGTGCACCAGATGGCCCTGACCGACGGCAGGAACAGTTTCCTTGCTTACTGGGTGCCATGGCCGGCCCAGGAGTGGACCGTGCCCGCCACGGCCACGATAGAGCAAGGCCGGTGGAAATCGCCCGTGCTGGTGGACCTGCTCAACGGCGGGGTATACCAGATCGGCAAGACGCCCGACGGCAAATACGCCCTGCCCATCACCGACTATCCGCTTGTGATCACAGAGCGAAGCAGCGTCAAACCGCTCGCATCTTCCGCCGATACGCCGCCGGAGGAATGCCGAACCGCACCCGAAAAAGCGTGGTGAAGCGTTTGGGATCATTGAACCCGCATCGCCTGGCCACGCCCGGAACCAGCAGGTCGCTGTCCACGAGCAGGGCCTGAGCCCGGGCGAACTTCACGCGGCGGACCTCGTCGTGCAGCGAATGGCCCATCGCCTTGCGAAACCGCTTCTCCAGCGTGCGTCTCGATATCGTCAACTCGTCCATGATGTCCGAAACGTTCATCGGATCGCAGGCGTGGGCCTTGATGTACGACAGCGCATAGGCAACGTCCGGGTCCTCGACGGCCAGCGTGTTGGTCGAGTCGCGGGCGACGACGTTGCGTGGCGCGACCAGAACGGGCCGCCTGGGCGCCCGCCTGCCCCGCATAAGCCTGTCGAGGAGGCTGGCGGCTTCCCAGCCCACTCGCTGGGCGTCTGTGTCGATGCTCGACAGTGGCACGGCCGACAGTTCACACTCAAGCGCGTCGTTGTCCACACCAAGGACGGCCAGATCGGCGGGCACGTCCAGCCCGGCTCGACTGCAGGCGTTAACCACTTGGTGAGCGACCACGTCGTTGGAGGCCAGAACAGCCGTCGGAACTGCCAGCGACTGCATCCAAGGCGTGGAAACCCCATCGGCCACGTCATGACAGAGACAGCCGAATCCGGCCGCGCGCAGGCCCGCGACGAATGCGTCCCGCCGCTGCTTTGCATAAGCGAACTCAACTGCCCCAACGTACGCAAAACGGCGAAAGCCTCGCGCCAGAAAATGCGCTACCGCTAAGCCCGCAATGGCCTTGTCGTCGGGCAGCACGGATGGCAGGCGACACTCGTCGAGTTGCCCCGAGACGTTCACAGCCGGGAGTTTCGAGTCAAGCACGCTCTGCTCGAGAAAGTCGAACCCGAGCACGCCGATCAAGCCGTCTGACTCGTCGGCGTCACGGGCGAGGGTGTCTGCGAGCATGTCACGCCTGCGGATAATGCGCAGCTCCCACGGGCCGTGCGAGCGACAGTACGACCGGACGCCGAGTACCACCTCGCGGGTGTACATGACGTCGACGGGCAGCATGAGTTGTACTATGGGTGCTCTGGGCATAGGGTCAGGCCCTGCTTCTCCTATGAAGCAGTTGCTGCAGAATTGAACCCCTTCCCCGCCCCAACGGGCCGCGTGGATAGCGCGACAGAGCCTTCGCAAAACTACCGGAAGCGGTGGCTAAGAACGGCGAGGTCGACCATGCGGGCCCACAGTGGGAAACAAGCCGGTCCTTCGAACAACGGGCTGTGACTATTCTTGGACTACCTCTATCCCGGACAGCAAGGGAGGCCTGCTCCGCTCGCCGGCCGTGAGGTGGACGTGGATTTCATCGTCGGCCTCGACGTGGGGAAACTCTTGGACCACCGCCCGTAGAGGACAGCCGGCAATCCGGGCGATGTCGAACGCGTTCAGCGCCTCGCGCCCTTGTAGTGAGACATTGAAAACTCGGTCACCCGGTCTGACGGGTGCGGGCTCGCAGAAATGCAGGCGGACGGTGTATCTCGCCGCCTTGCCTGTCTCCGGCCCCAGCGAGACTCGCAGGGACTCGACCCCTTCAAAGCCACAGCAGGCGATGAAGCGCGGCGGACCCTTGGGGGCTGTCGTCAGCCTCAGGGGGTGAACACTGAACGGCCGCAACGAGTTGCCCTCCATCTTCACGCCCACTGACCCCGCATTGCCGGGCCTGCCCTTGCGTTTGGGGTCGGACAAGCCCTGGGCGAACCAGATGGCGCCTGAGGATTCCGCGTGGTCGCCTGGGGCGGCCAGGTTCAGCGCAATTCGTGCGGGGCGCGCGAGGGGCCGCTTGTCGCGACTCGGCACGTAGGCTTTCCAGTTGACGGTCTCGGGGTCGTGTACGAAGGCCACTGCACTGCGGTACGGGTCGGAGGAATGGCTCGAGTAGTTGAGCAGGCCCATGACCCCGCCGGCCGGGATGATGCTCGGCGTGCAGCCCGACCGCATCCCGGCCAGCACGGTCTGGCCACTGTGGTGGGCGGCGTCGTAGTAACGGGTGCGGGACGTGACAAGCAAGCCGCTGCCCACCATGAAGTTGCACCCGCCCTTGGGAGCGTGCCACGTCTCGGCCGCCCCGGTCAGGACGTTGGTCCGGCGAGCGGGCTGACCGTCGGCGAGGTCGAACGTCACACCGTGACGCGTGATAATCGTCTCGCCCCGGATCATCACCGGCTCGCCATACTGGAAGTCGGCTACGCGCCACATCTCCCCGCCGTCGCGCCCTCGCAGGGCCACCATCGCACCGGGCGTCTTGCTTCCCTTCTTCGCCTCGCCGGGCGATGTCGCGACCCATCGGTCGCCCTTCCAGCGCAAGGGCTCGCGGGAGGGGAGGATCAGTGCGTCACGTGCAGGAGCGTAGGTTATCTTCGTCGAGACGATATCAATGGGCTTGCTCCAGACCAGCCTCCCCGTCTTCGCCTCGATCGCCATCACCCTCGGCTGGGCCTTCTGGCCGGAACGCCCGGCCGCTTTGAGCGTGTCAGACATCGCGGGAGTCAGCGAATCTATGCAGAACACTTTCTGTCTCCCGATAGCCAGCGCGCGGCTGTTGAATGCAGTGGCCGCCTTGCGTTTCCACACCACCTTGCCGCTGAACCGGTTGACAGCCAGGATGTACATCATCGGCAGGCGGTCTTTGTTCTTCTCGTTGGTGTTCCGCCACCCCGGGAAACAGGCCCGCACGACTGCCGGATCGAAAGCCGTCGCGATGATCAAGTCGCCCTCGATGAAGAGACGCCCCCAACAGAGCTCGGAGATGCCTGGGTGGCTAAGCGGCATTGCAAGGGTCTTCGTCGTCTTTCCGGTTGCCGTGTCAATCACGAGGCATCGCGACCCCGCGACGACGCAGATCGCGTCATCAGCGGCCACCATATTCAGGCCCGTCCCCCTGGACGTATGTCCCACCGGAATCTCGCCCTCGAGGGGGGCCGGGTACGCGTGGTCGCTCTTGCCGTACACCGTCGCATTGTGCTGCAGCTTCGGCAGGTCCACCTGCCACATCTGTCTCCCCGTGTAGATGTCGATGGCTGTGAGCTTGTCGGGCCCCTGCATGATGTAGCGCCCACCGACGACAATGGGTCCGGGCGGGAGCATTTCCTGGTAGGTCATGCCCACCCGTCCAGCCGGTCCGCCGAACCACAACACGGACATCGGCGCACGCATGACGGTGTCCGGGGCACAGAGCGTATTGGCGGCGTCGCGCATTTCATGCGTCCAGTCCGCCGCCCCTGCCAACGCGCCCTGTCGGACAAGCATGGTGAACGGCCCGGCCTTCCTGACCTCGCCCCGCGAAGGCTTGACCTTGGCGAGAGCCTGCTCGAACTGCGCCCGACCGGCCTGGTCAAGCTCGAAGCAGGCCGTCCCTCCGTAGGGCCGGAGCGACCTGAACACCGCCCTCGCAAACGACTCGCCCCAGCCGGCCCCGCTGGTGGGGTGCGTCTCTGAGACAATGAGGTTCGCTATGTAAGGCGGGAAGCCAAACTCCGCCCCAGCCCCAACGTAAAGCTGGAGGCGGCCGCGATACAAGCCCGCCGAATCGAGCTTGCGGCGTAGCGCGTTGACCTTCTTCTCGTCAGGGTCGACGGCGCAGATCTGCAGTTTCGACTGTCTGAGCAATTCCTCGACCAGCCTGCCGTCGTCCAGACCCCAAACGAGGCAGAGCCCCTCGGTCTGCCCGGTTTTGGAGAGAATCTCGACTGCCCGTTGGGCCCAGCCGTCTTTGGCGTCGCTGTAGCGTGGTTCGGGCAGGACGAGTTCCTTCGCCTCCTCGCTCCGCGCGGCGCCGAAGCAGTATACCCCGCCGTTCTGCGTCATAACGAACAGCCTGTCGTCGGCGCAGACCGTGTCCAGAATGCGACTGTCGAATTGCCTGGCGAAGAACACGCGAGGCTTGTCCCCGCGTGAGGATTGGGCGATCCCGACCAGTCCGTGGACGGCGTTGGGCATGCCTTTTCGCCAGAGCATACCCGCCCCGAAGACCTGCCTCCCCGCCTGGGCAATCGCGTAATACGGGTCCCATCCGGCCGGGAACTTCACACCGTCGGGCAAGGCGGTCTTATCGGCCGCCTGCCACAGGTCACGGGCCTTGCGCCAGTGGAGCCCCGTCCTGCCCCCTTTACCCGCCGTCACCAGCTTGCCCGTAGCCGCCTGAAGCCTCTGGCTGCCCCGAGTACCCACCCGCAGCGGGAGTTGCCCATCCTCTATCGACAGGTAGCCGTTAGAAATCGTATTCCACGTGTCGTGGCGCCACACGAGCTTGCCCGTTTCGGCGTTTACGCCGTAAGCGCACACACCGTCGAGCGGCCAGGCGCCGCAGGAGAAGTTCACCACGCCGTTGGCCACCACCGCACCGCCCGTAGCCAGCCAGTTCGACGCGATCCGTTCATGATTGATGATCTTCCTGTTGGACGGTGCCCCGTCGAATCGCCACCGCAGCTTGCCGTCCGCGGCGTTGAGGCAGTACAATCGGCCGTCGTCGGCGCCGAAGTAGAGCCTGCCCTTCCACACGGCGGGGCTGAATCGCACGGCGCCCTCGGCGTAGAAGCGCCACTTCTCCCTGCCGGTGCGCGTGTCGATCGCAACGACCGAGTCGTTGTACTCGCAGCCGAGGTGGAGCGTCCTGCCGACAACCGTCGCATCATAACTGCCATCGATCCGCGACCGCCTGTCGGGGCTGAAGACGGCATTGCGCTTGGGAAGGCGCCACGTCCAGTGTAGGCCCAGCCGAGAGGGGAGCTCGTCGGGGGAAATTCCGCTCCTGGCCGCATCATGCCTCTGCATGGGCCAATCGCCACCCAACGCTACGCCAGTGAATGCTGCAGACGTGATAATTCCCGCCAGGACCAATCTTGCTGTGCGATCGCGCATCCGGTGTTCTCCTACTGGGTCGCCCATTGGGAGACGACGTCTTCGAGTATGGTCAAAGGCGGCTCGACTCACAACCCGAGTTTTGCGAACGATGCGTTGTGCTTTTGCGAATTCCCACCAACCGTGAAACGACTGTTCGCAAAACCCCCACCGGTCTTTCGCAAAAACGGGGTTGTGTCACTGAGTGGTGGAGAGAAGATATTGACTGCCGAACTTGCAGGCCCGCGCGCCCCACCGCACGGGCCGTCGAAAGGACACGTCCATGCACAGGTTAGGAAGAGTCGTAGCTACGGTTACTTTCGCAGCTCTCGCACTGCCCGCGTCGCCTTCGGTGAGGGGAGAGGACAAAGCCCGGGCTGACCGGCGGGTGGAGATGGAGTTGCGGCTGTACGGCGCGGTCTTTCGCGAGGCGCCTACGGGCAAAGACGATCCGGCCCTTCTGGTACATCTGGAGCGCAGCGGCGAGCGCTGGTCCCGTGCGTGGGGCCATGCGAGTCAGTACGCCCACAGCTGCCACCCCGGTCGCGTCGCGGCGACCACCGAGAGCGGCGAAAGGCTGAACCTGACGTTGGTGATGGACATTCGCGGCGATTCGTGGGCCCCGCCCGCAGGGCACGGACGATACGAGGTCACGTTACGACGAACG
>Ga0180437_10003467_pt1 | contig 23479 bp, 19 predicted proteins | sample SS_ome_4_FD_132410 | JGI IMG/M metagenome (GOLD analysis project Ga0180437, IMG submission 132410) | Hypersaline lake sediment archaeal communities from the Salton Sea, California, USA - SS_3_D_1 metaG | ecosystem: Environmental > Aquatic > Non-marine Saline and Alkaline > Hypersaline >...
GGCGTTCATAACCGTGATTGCGGCGATGACGATCGCTTGAGAAGAAATGGCTGCGGGACTGTGTGCGAGGTCCGGAATCGTTGTAACGGCCAGCATCCTCTGCGAAGCTCGAAATCGTACCGGGAGATGCCGGATCCTCCGGACGAGGGTCGTGCCCTTGAGAAAGGATTGGGGCGCTTTGATCGACTTCTTCACTTCAGGCGAAACGCGCGCGTCGTCCGCGCGCATGGAGGAATCGTATGGCTGCTGCACAGAGCCAACAGTCCCAATGCGTCGTGACTAACCAAGCCTATTGCTTGGAAGTGTCCGTTGAAGACGAGCGCGTCTTGGTTCGGCTGACTGATCAGGCGATGGATTATGCCTTTTCACAGGCGCCGTACTTTTATCGCGCGTCTTGCGCCGTTGAGTCGGGCGTAACGATCTTCACCAAGCTTCTAGGCCCGAAGCTGTCAGGGCGAGCTCAATGCGTCACGGTTACGGGACAACTTGCCGGGCTTGACATCGAGCATTCGTTCACGTTGCCTGGCGATAAACCGATTCTTGAGGAGCGCATCGCGCTCAGAAACCCCACGACCCAAACCATTTGTCTCGAGGATTTCGAAGCCGGCATGCTCCGTCCGATCACGGATAAGAGAATCCATGTCTTACCCGAACTGGTGAATGATTGGCTCGTGGCAATTCCCTTCCGTCACAGAGCTACCGACCCGGACGGCTATGATCGCGATTTCTCGATGGACGACTTGCTTACGTACACGGGCGCGGAGCACTATCCGTCCGATCCGTTTCCGCAACGCGAGGTCCCATCCCGCCATCGCTACTCCGAAGGCTGGGCGTGGACCCACGGCGATCATACTGTCGGCGTTTTCAAGTTCAACCAAGAAGCAATCGAGTTTAGCGTTGTCTCGCTCCACAAGTACGATGACGCGATGGCACTGCGCCTTGGCGGCGCGGCCATGATCGGCGGCGATCCCTGTGACCTGCGCAACATCCGGCCGGGAGAAACCGTCGCGCTCGGCGTCACACGATACGAAACGGTCCAGGGCGGCTATACCGAAGCCTGCTATGCCTTTCGCACATTTCTCGACGAAAACAAGTGCCGTTTCCCCGATAACTATGATCCGCCCGTGCATTGGAACGAGATCTACGACAACCCGGAATGGTTTCTCCAGACCCCCGGCAAACCGCCGGCGCCAAGAATGACCCGGCCGTTGGCCTATACGAAAGACATGATGCTCGAAGAAGCGACCAAGGCTGAGGCCTACGGTTGTCAGTCGCTCTATCTTGATCCCGGGTGGGACACCGATTTCGGCACGTTTCTCTGGGGCGAAGACTGGCTCGGCCCGCGTAAGGCATTCATTGATCTGGTTGAACAAAAACACGGCCTGGGCGTATCGTTGCACTGTCCCGTGGCGCCGTGGATGAGTCTAGATGGCCGCGGCGTCCATACCTGGCCCAGAGAATCGTTTCGCATGGACGCAGACGGAAACATCATCGAGAACTCCGTTTGTTTAGGCGCCACGCAGTACCTCGACGAGGCCGCAAAGCGCCTCATCGAACACTGCAATGACGGTGTCGTATTTCTCATGCTCGACGGCACATGGTGGAACGGGACGTGTTACCACCCGGACCACGGCCACCCCATTCCCTATACGACCGAAGACCATTGTCGGGCGTGCCTGGACTTGGCGCAACGGATTCACGCGAAACATCCGCACGTGCTCATCGAGATGCACGATATGATGAGCGGCGGCTCGCCCATCCGGTATACGCCCGTCTATTACAAGTACGGGCTTCCCGGCAGCTACGACGAGAACTGGGGCCTCGAACTCATGTGGGAAACCATGGCCGACATCAAGGAGGGCCGCGCCAGGGCCCTCTTCTACTATAATCTCGGCTGCAACGTGCCGTTCTATCTCCACGTCGATCTCCGCGACGACAACGAACATTGCCTGGTCTTGTGGTGGTACGCGTCGACCAATCGGCATCTCGGCATTGGCGGGACGCATGCCGATCCCCAGATAGCCGAAGCACAAAAACTCGCCATGCGGCGCTACAGAAGACTCGAGCGGTTTTACAAACGCGGCGAGTTCTACTGCCCGAAACAGGTCGGCCTCATCGAGCCATGCAGGCCCGAAGAGATCCACCTCCACGTGTTGCCGGAGGAAAATGCGCTCGTGGTTAACTTCTTCAACCTGTCCGATGAACGACGCAGAATCACCGGCTTAATACCCGCGGCCGATATTGGCCTCGATCGGGATCGATGGTATATCGTCGACAAAGGCGTAGGATTCAACCCTGCCACGGGATGGTTGCACGTTGACCGCGTTCTCGATCCGTGGGGAACGTACGTCGCAGAAGTGATCCCCCTGGAAAAGTGACTCGGCGGCGTTTCCCGCCGCGTCATTACAGTGACGGAGGATGGCGCCTTCGAACGGCGGCTCGGAGGTGGCATCGTCACGGGAATGCCTGGTAGGGCAACGTCGAGCGGAGTATGAAGGCGTCGCCGTGGCGAAGTTTCCCCGCCTTTTGGCGGCGTAACTGTGACGCGAAGGTCGGCAATCATGAACCGAAAGGAACGGCAGTGAAAGGCTTTTTCAACCGGTTGCTGCGGGTGGATCTGTCCACTCGGGAATTCCACTATGAAGATATCCCGGACAAACTCCTCGAGAGAACGCTTGGCGGCAAGGGGCTTGGCACACATCTCCTGATGCAAGGGAACCCCGTCGGCGTCGATCCGTTCTCGCCGGAAAACGTATTCATTATCGCGACGGGCCCGGCAACCGGCACGAAACTGTGGAGCCATTCGCGGTTCGGCGTGTTCGCAAAGAGCCCTGCGACAGGCGGATACGGCGAATCGTATTGCGGCGGCGCGATGGCGCCCAAAATCAAGGGTTGTGGCGTAGACGCCATCATCGTCACCGGCAAATGCGACGCACTCTCCTTCCTCACGTTTGACGAAGACGGCGTCGCGTTCCATGACGCAACGTCCCTCAAGGGGAAAGACACCTTTGCATCTCATGATTTCATCCTCGAAAACGCCCCCGAGAACGCCGGCGTCATGACAATCGGTCCGGCAGGCGAAAACGGCGTCGTCTTCGCCTGCGTCAAGTCCGAGCAATGGCGCAGCCTGGGCCGCGGTGGCATGGGCGCCGTCCTCGGGGCGAAGAACGTGAAAGGGATGGCCTTTTCAGGCACACTCCGTTGCCCGATTGCGGACGAAACGCTGCTCAAAGACGTGATCAAACGCGTTGCCCAGAAAGGAAAGGACTCGCCCGTCACAAAAGTCTACCGAAAACTCGGGACCCCCATGCAGGTGGCCGTCGTGAACGCGCACCAATGTTTTCCGACGCGCTACTGGCAAGGCGGCTACTTCCCGAAATGGGAGAACCTTGCCGCTGAGTACATGCAAAAGAATTTCGAGGTCCGTCTGCACGGTTGCCCGAACTGTTTTCTCCAATGCACCAAGAGTTCAAGAATCAAACACGGTAGACACGCGGGCCTCGAGCTCGACGGCCCAGAATTCGAGACCATATATGCGCTCGGCGGCCTCAATGAACTCGACGGCCTCGAGGAGGTGGCGTGGTTGAATGTTTTGTGCGACCGCCTCGGAATCGACACTATGAGTGCGGGCAACATTGCGGCGTTTGCCGTCGAGGCGCATAAGGCCGGAAAGCTCGAATTCGCGATCGACTACAATCAACCCGATCGGATGGCCGAGCTTTTCCAGTGTATTGCCAACAACGAGCGCGTTGGCGGGCTGTTTCGTCGAGGCATCAAACACGCGGCCCGCGAACTGGGCCTCGAAGACATCGCTATACACGTCAAAGGCCTCGAACCGGCCGGGTTCGACCCGCGCGTGCTTAAGGGCATGGGGCTTTCCTATGCGACGTCCGCTCGGGGCGCATGCCATCTCCGGGGAACCTTCTACAAGGCCGAACTTTCCGGTCAGATCGAAAAGGACCAGATTGCCGGTAAGGCCGAATTGGTGATCGATTATGAAGATCGCGCGGCGATCTTCGACAGCTTGGTGCTTTGCCGGTTCTTCCGGGACTTCATCCTTTGGGAAGAGTTGTTGGACATCGTCGAAGCGACCACGGGAATGCGGCTGTCCAAAGTACAACTTCAGGACATGGCCAATGACATCACGAACGCTTCCCGGCGATATAATGCCCGCGAAGGCTTGGACGGCGCATCCGACACGTTGCCGAGACGGTTCCTCGAAGAGCCGACTGCCGAGGGCGCCACGCTGACAAAAGAAGAACTGGACACTATGATTAGCGAGTACAACGCGATAAGAGACAGGGGTGTTTAGTTTCTGGTTTCTGGTTTCTGGTTCGTTATTGTTTGCGCGGGAGGACCAGAAACCACGAACTAGGAACCAGAAACCAGAAACCATGAGTTAAGCGATAGGAGGGAGGTTATGATGAAACTGGAAGACAAAGTCGCGATAGTAACGGGTGCTGCGACGGGAATTGGAAGGTCTATCGCGCTGGCCTGCGCCAACGAGGGCGCGAAGATCGCGATAGCCGATCTACAGGTCGATAAGGCCGAAACCGTGGCGGCGGAAATCCGCCAAAACGGCGGGGAGGCGCTGGTCGTGCGCGCCGACGTGAGCAATTCGAAGGACGTAACCAGCATGGTTGAAGCGACATTGGAGGCGTTTGGCGAAATACATATTCTTGTGAACAACGCGGGCATCATTTTGCAGGCCAAGGTTGTCGATACGACGGACGAGCAGTGGGACAAGATTCTCACCAACAATCTCAAGAGCTGTTTTCTGTGCTCGCGCGAGGTCACGAAACAGATGATCAAGCAAGGCAAGGGCGGTTCCATCATCAACATATCGTCCATCCATGCGACCCTGTCCGAACCTTCCGCGGGCGCCTACACCGCCGCAAAAGGAGGGATGGAGGCGTTCAGCCGCACCTTGGCGACGGAAGTCGCGCCGTACAAGATCCGGGTGAACTGTATCGAGCCCGGCGCTACGTACACGGAACTCACTATACCCATGTACACGGAGGCGGTCGTAAGGTCGCTCATGGAACGCGTACCGCTCAAGGAGATCGCGCAGCCGGAGTGGATTGCCAGCGGGGCCGTGTTTCTCGCCTCGGACGATGCACGTTACATGACCGGCCAGATACTCGTACTGGACGGCGGCTACATCATGGACGGCAGCCTGCCCGGCGCGTCCTATTGGGAAGAATAGCCATGGACAGAGAACGCATCACGCGCGCGCAAACCGTCATGGAGCGCGAGGACCTGGACGCGCTTGTCTGCCGATTGCCCGAAAACGTCCTGCTGCTGAGCGGGCATTGGCCGCTCAACGGCTGGTCGTTTCTGCTGTTTCCTCGGGACGGCAAACCGACGTGCATCGTGCCGCACTGCGATGAACGAGAAGCACAGGAGGAATTATGGGAGGCCGATTGCGTTTCTTTCGTGTTCGGCGTCCTCGAGGCGGGCAACCCCTATGAGGATATCGCCGCGCGGCTGAAGGACGCGACGGCGGGTAAGCGCTACGCGCGCGTCGGGTTCGAGGCGGGCTTCGAAAGTGTTGCGCCGCCCTGGAACGCTGCCGAACCGGCTATTCCGGCGGCAGCCACGTCCGCAATGCTCGAGGGCGTTTTCGGGAGAGGGCGGCTTGTGGATGCCACCCGCGTACTCAACGAGCTGCGCGCCCGCAAGACGCCCATGGAACAAGCAAAGCTGAAACGTACGAATGAAGTCGCCACGTTGGGGCTCCACGTGTTTCATGACAGCGTGGGACCAGGGGTGACCGGCGTCGAGTTGGTTGGCCTTGTCGAACACGCCATCATGCTGCGCGGGACGGGCCAAAAGGACGCCAGGCGTGTCCGGGCGTTCGCGCAGGTCTCAACCGGCGCGGCGGAGACGGCCGTGGGATACCGTCCCATGGAGATTACGACGACCCGCAAACTCGGGACCGGCGATCTCGCCCTGCTCGAGTTGGCCGTGGTTGTGGACGGTTTCTGGTGCGACCGGACGCGCGTGTGTGCCGCGGGCGCACCCACCGAGAAACAACTCGAGGTGTTCGAGGCAGTACGAAATGCGCAGGAAGCGGCCATTGGGGCGGTTCGGCCTGGTGCAACCGCGGGCCAGGTCGACGAAGCGGCGCGGGCCATCATCCGCGATGCCGGCTATGAGAAGGAGTTCGTCCACGTCACCGGCCACGGCCTGGGCTTGCGCTACCATGAGCCCACGCCCCTGATTTGCCCGGGCAGCGCGTTGGCGCTCGAAGTGGGCATGTACCATACCGTCGAGCCGGGCGTGTATTTCCCGGAGATGGGCGGCATCCGCATCGAGGACAACGTCGTCGTCACCGAGGCGGGGGCCGAGGTGTACGGCCCGTTCGAGAAGACCCTGGCATGATTAACGTTGGGCTCGAGCATATTGGACTAAGCGTCTCGGACCTGAAGCGATCCCTTGCGTTCTATTGCGACGTCCTCGGCATGGAGGTAATCCGGATCATTGAACCGGGCGGGGGCGGCGACCTTGGCACAATCGTCGGGCTGGACGGATGCCAAGCGCGGATCGCGCACCTGAGATCGGGTAATTTCATGCTCGAACTCTTCGAGTATCAGAAGCCGCGCGGGAAACCTATCCCGGAAGAGCGCTGCCAGGCCGACATCGGCTACGCCCACATCGGACTTCGTTCCGACGACGTTCTCGAGGACTATGAAGAACTCAAGGGCCTTGGCGTCGATTTTATCAGCGATCCCGTGGAGTTTCGACCGGGGGTCTGGGTCGTCTACTTCTACGGCCCTGACAACGAGGTCTGTGAATTGAGGAAATCATGAGAAGACTGTTATCGGAAGCTCAACGGCTGAGGGAATCCTGTGTTTGAATAAAGCATTCTCCTCAGACCCGTTCCTGAAAACCGTAAGGCTGCCAATGAAAAACGAACTCTTGAAACCTAGTACGCGACTTTACAAGTGGAAAACGGAAGAAACGGACGTGACTGAATTTGACCCGCGTCTAGCGTCGCGGATTCTGTTCGAGATTTTTCTCATCAACGCGTTCGAACATGCCGTGTTGGCGCTCAAGAACGACGACTGCGTTTGGGGGCCGGTGCACACCAGCGTCGGCCAGGAAGCGACTGCCGCGGCAACCATGCAAGCCCTGCGCAAGACGGACAAAGTCACCGGCACCCACAGGTCCCATCACCATTTTCTTTCCAAGATACTGGACTACGTACTGTCGGATCAGTGGAACCCGGTGGCGCAAGACGTGCCGCCCGAGGGCCAAGAGGCGATTCGCCGCGCCCTCGCCGAGATCATGGGGCTTGCACCGGGATACTGCGGGGGCCGCGGGGGCTCGATGCATCTCCGCTGGGCCGAGGCCGGGTTCCTCGGGTCGAACGCGATTGTCGCAGGCGGGATCCCGCTGTCCATGGGCGCCGCCTATGCAGAGCAGTTCCGAAGGACGGGCAACGTGGTCGTGAGTTTCTTCAGCGACGGCGCCACCAACCAAGGGTCGTTCCACGAGGCGTGCAATTTCGCGGGCATCTGGAGCTTGCCTGTGATCTTTTTTATCGAAAATAACCTCTATGCCGTCGCGACGCATGCCGACGAGGCCTGCGCCGTAAGAGATCTGGCGTCCCGCGCAAGTGCATACAATATGGACGGCCACATCGTCGATGGGTGCGATCCGGTCGCGTTGTATAAGACCGTTCAGGCGGCCGCGACCGATATCCGCAACGGCGGCCGGCCGTGCTTTATCGAGGCCAAGTGCTACCGTACGTATCACCACGCGGGGGACAAGCCCGGCAGCGCGTTCCAGTATCGCACAAAGGAAGAAGAGCAAAAATGGGCCGAAAAGGAGGTGTCGAAACATTTCCCGGATACACTCGTCCGCGCGGGCATCCTCAACAACGCGGACGTAACGCGGCTTCGTGAGATGGCTCGGGAAGCCGTTGCCGGCGCCGTGGAATTCTGCGCGACGCCGGGCACGCCCCGAACCGTCCGCGCGGAATTGTGGCCGAACCCCGAGACCGCGGCCGAGGGCATGCGCAGCGACGGCCGCGAATGGGATGGCATCGCGTTCAGCGAGCGCGAGGATTTCGCCGAGTTTGACGAGATCAAGTACTCCGACGCCATCGCCGCGGTCACGAGACGCTGGCTGGAACGCGACCCGGAAGTGTTCGAGCTGGGCGAAGAAGTGGCCAATTTCGGCGGCGGGGCCTACGGGGCCACGAAGGGTCTGCCGGCCGATTTCCCGACGCGGATCCGCAACACGCCGATTTCTGAAGCCGGCATTGTGGGGGTGGCCCTGGGCGCCGCCATGTCCGGTATGCGGCCTATCGCAGAGATCATGTTCCCGGACTTCTCGCTCGTCGCGGCCGACCAACTCTTCAATCAGGTCGCCAAGGCCAGGCATATGTATGGAAACACGACGCAATTGCCGCTGGTCATACGGATCCGCATTGCCACCGGCTGCGGCTACGGCGGCCAGCACTCGATGGATCCTATCGGTCTGTACGCCCTCTTCTCCGGATGGCGCATCGTCGCACCGTCGGACGCGTTTGACTACGTCGGGCTCTTCAACAGCGCTATGCAGTCCCTGGATCCCGTCGTCGTGCTCGAGCACAACGCGCAATACCCGAAACGATTCCCGGTGCCGAAAGGGGACCTCGACTATTTCATTCCGTTCGGCAAAGCGCGCGTAACGGGCGAGGGCAGCGACGTTACCGTCATCTCGTATGGATGCCTTGTCGACCGTTGTGACGCCCTCCGGGAACGGTTGGCTGCGGGGGGTGTATCCGCGGAGACCGTCGACTTGCGGACGCTCGACCTGCCGAGCATCGATTACGACACGCTCGGCGAATCCATCATGAAAACCGGCGCAGCCGTCATCGTCGAGCAGGCGGCTGCAAGCCAGTCTATCGGACAGCAGATTGCGGCCAATCTTACGGAGAGGTTCTTCGACTACTTAGATTGTCCCGTGGCCTGTTTGGCATCGCTCGACGTGCCGACCTCCGTCTCGCGCGTACTCGAGGCTGCCGCCCTCATTAGCGACGAGGATATTTTCCAGACAACGGTCGCCGTGGCAAAACGGCGCAGGTAATTCGATGAAACGCAGCGGCCTGCTATACCGGCAAACGACCAATCGACTCCTGGATCTCGTCAGCAGCGGGTCCAGGCGCCCGTACCCCCTCGAACCCGAAGTCGGCTTGGCGGGCCGGCTCGGGGTGAGCCGTTCCACCGTGCGGAAGGCAATCCAACGACTCGAGAAGCTCGGCATTGTGAAGATAAACGGACGGTCGAAGACGGTGGTGCGGAAACCGGCCAAACGCGACTACTTCCAGGTCGAGCAGGATGCGGCGGCAAGCAATGAGGTCGCCGAACGATTCATTCTCAGCAAGCTGGCGAGCCGCGAACTCCGGCCCGAGAACCGGTTTTCCGAACTCGAACTGGCCCGAGAGTCCGGCTGCAACCGCGCCGCTATTCGCGAAGCCCTGATCCGCGTCAGCCGGTTTGGCCTCATTGAGAAGACCCCTCGACAACAGTGGCACGTCATCGCCCTCGACGAGGAGGTCATCGACGAGCTAATACAAATGCGCGAGCTGCTGGAGAGTTTTGCGCTAGGCCAAATTCTCAGGCTGGCGCGGCGTCACGGGACATGGGAGCGATTGCAGGCCCTATTGCAGGAACACAAAGCCTATGATCGCAAGCGGGACAAGGGGGCCGTGAAGTTCCAGGACATGGACAAGCGCCTGCACCGGGCGCTTCTCAGCTCGTGTGACAATCGCTATATTGACAGCTTCTTCGCCGTATGCGCTTTCTTCATCGATTATCAATTGCGGCCAAAAGAACTCATGGCGAGCCGCGTCGACCTGGCCGTCGCCCAGCACGTCAAGATACTCAACGCCTTGCTGAAACGTAACGAACAAGGCGCCTTGCGGGCGCTCCGAATCCATATGAGAACCGTCAGGCAATTCCTCCTTGAAACCGCCGGCCTTTACTCGTGACCGCAGTACGTCGCGGACGACAATGCTCGCCCAATGCCGGACCTTAAAAACCGCGAAGGGTAGTGCTGTCCCTCTTTGGCAGACCTTCTTTCGGTACACGCTTTAGAACAAGGTACTCGATGCCGTGCTTCTCGCAGTAGTCCTGCTTCTCGGGTCTGTCGCCGTCCTCGTTTACCGCATACACGTCAGGCCGGATGCTCACGATTTCCGGTTCGGCGTCCAACCACCCGCGCCCTGTCGAGATCAGGGCCTGCTTTACATATCGAATCGACTGGACGACGTACCGGCGCTCTTCCTGCGGAAACATCGGGTGCCCTGCGCCTTTCAATAACGCGATATTCGCGTCATGGCCTACCACAACGTAGAGGTCGCCGAGTTCCGAGGCCTCCTCAAAAAACCGGACGTGGCCCGAATGGAACCAGTCGAAGGCGCCGGTTATCATGACTTTCCGGTGCGCGCTAGGGCCTTGGGCGAGATTGCGATTGCCCGAGGGGAATCCGGCTGGGTCTTCCTGCGCCACCACGTGATAAGCCATGCCGTGCGCGGCGCAGTACCGCCTTTTCGCGGGGCAGTCCTCAGCCGGATTCACCGCCCATACGGCGGGACTCAGGGATTCGAGATGCGGCAGTGCGTCGCGCTCGGCCCACTGGGCAACCATAACAACCCGCGTGACGTAGCGCACGGCCTCGAGCACATATTGTCGCTCGGCCTGTGAGAACTTCGGCCGTTTGCCCTCGAGCAATTCGGCGACATCGTCGGCCCACAGCAGCACATCGAGATCGCCCAACTTCGACGCTTGCTCGAGAAAGCGGATGTGCCGGGATCCCACGCCATCGAAACTGCCTGTCACAACAACCTTATTCACGCTGTTGCGTCCGAGTTGAATCCGTCCTGACGTTGACGCGAATCGAACCGGGCACCGGCTCGTCGGACACCACATATAAATATCCGCCGCCGCATCCGGAGTACATGGCCCCGGCATACCGTCGCTGGTACGTATCGAGAATGGGGCGAAGATCGACCTTTATGGCCGGGTGATTGACCGTGTGGGGGAGAATCGTCTCCCAGCACTTCATACATTCGTTCATCGAGTCCCCAAGCGCGGCGACGTCCGTATTCAGAATCGCGTTGAAGCAGTCTTTCCCGGACTGCCCCAGCCGTCTTATCCATTCGCCGTCCAGGTGTTTTTCCCCGAGGGGGGTGTAGCCCTCGGGCCTCGGCGCAACGGGCAACACATGGATCACGTTCTCCAGCCAGCGCGCGATTTCGCTCGAGTTCGTACTCTCGATATGCTTGGGAAATACGCCGCCTTCGTGGCAAAAATCGTAGTCCAACCGACTTATTCCCGGATAGATTAGGCCGATCATGTCCTGTGAACCGGAGGGCTCCGGCTTATCTTCGTTTTCTGCCTCGTAGAGTTCCTTGACCAGCGCCGCCGGGTCTCTCTGTGGCAATCCGCCGCGCCAGAGTTCCAACGCAACCTTCCGCGTGCCGGTGGCCATGCCGCACCGTTCCATGAAGTAGAACTTCGGTTCAAGCGAGACCACGACCATCGATCCCGGCGGGGAAGGATTGTGTTTCGACACAAACGGTTGGTCTATCCAACCTCCCGCAAACGCCATCCGGTACGGTATCTTGCCGATCACGGCTGTCACTGTCGGCGCCTTTGTGACGTCCACAAGCACCTTTCCTCGCCTCAGCTCACCGTCCGTTTTCCCGCTTTCCGGGCGGTATACTGCTGCTCGATCCACGCGTACGTGGGTTCTAGCCCTTCGCGCAACCGCGTATCCGGCGCCCAATTCAAAACGCGCTTGATCAGCATGTTGTCGCTGTTCCGGCCCGCGACCCCTTTCGGGGCGTCGAGATCGTACTCGCGTTCGAGTTTGACGTCGCCGATATCCTCGACCAAACTCACTAGCTCGTTGATGGACACCAGTTCGTCCGAGCCGAGATTGATGGGCGTGGCGATTAGGTCCTCGCAGTGCATGATCATGTCGATGCCTTTGACACAATCGTCAATGTACATGAAGCTGCGCGTCTGGCGGCCGTTCCCCCAGATGACGATTCGGTGGTCGCCGGTGTCTTTCGCTTCGATGACCTTGCGACAGATAGCCGCGGGCGCCTTCTCCCTGCCGCCGTCCCACGTGCCCCACGGCCCGTACACATTGTGAAATCGCGCAATCGCCGTCTTGAGTCCCCGTTCCGCCCAATACTCTTGGCAGAACATCTCCGACATGAGCTTTTCCCAGCCGTAACCTCGCTCCGCCATCGCCGGATAGGCGTCCGACTCTTTCAGCGCGCGGACATTTGGGTCTTTCTGCAAGTCCGTGTTGTATACGCAGGCCGACGAGGAAAAGAAATAGCGTTCCGCGCCCGCCCGCTGGGCGGCCTCGATCATATGCGTGTTGATGAGAATGCTCCGAAGACACTCGATGCGGAATCGCTCGATAAACCCCATGCCGCCCATGTCGGCCGCGAGATTATACACCTCGACGGCCCCCTCGCACGCCTTGACGCAGTTGTCCTTATGGCTCAAGTCCATCGACAAGTTTTCGACGTCCGGCGTCCGTTGATACCACTCCGACAGCGGCTTCTTGTCAATCGCGCGCAGTCTCGCGAACCCCTGATCGTGGAAATGCCTTGCCAGCGCGCCCGCAATAAAGCCCCCGGCGCCCGCGATCACAATCAAAGCCTCCTTGTCCAGCGTCGTACACGCCGTTTTCGCCTCCGCCATTGCGTCTGCTCCTTCTCTGCTATCTACTCGCCGTAGTGGGTACGCGCTCTGTGAGTAAAGACGGTCTTGGTCTCTTCATTAATGGTGTAGACTATTCTGTCTCTGTGCGTGAGTCGTATCGAGAAAAAACCCGCCAGGTCGCCGACGAGCCTCTTACCCTCCTGCGGATTCTCTGCGACCTGGCGTAACACGATCGCCCGAAGCTTCTCTCTCAGCTTGGGGGATAGCTTCTTGACGTTCTTGACCGCCTCTTTGGTAAAACGCACCTCGTACGCCATTAACCGTCGGCGCCGAGCGCCTCGTAAACCGAGTACGTTTCGCCCGCCCTCATCTGCTTTACCGAGCGCGCAATGCTTTCGCGGAAGCCCGGAATGGACAACAACTCGAGCGTTTCCTGGAGCGCCTCGTACTCTTCCTCAGACATCAGCACAACGCCGCCGTGTCGATGATGGATGTGATACACCTTATGCTTTTCGATCGCGTCCTTGATAAGGCCGAAGAATTTCTTCCTCGCCTCTGTCGCGTTAAGATCGGTCATCTTGGCCTCCCTAAAAGTGTACGCTCTCACGTACACGATCCTAGCCGACATGCCCCACGCTGTCAAATCCTGCTTGGCGCCATAGTCGCGGACCAACTGCCCCACAGAGAATCTGGGGCTCACCGTCCTAGTAAGCCCCGGCCGCTTCCCGTGGCAATTCGTAGCGCGACATCCCCCGACAGTCACGAGAAGAAGCAAGTCCGCTAGCGACGCGGACATTACGATTTCTTCCGCGAATGTACGATCTTGAAAACATAGGCATGTTCACAAGGTTTCGTAGACGGCGTGTGTATCTTGAGGCCTGCTTCGTTCTGTGTCCACGAAAGCTTTTCGTCCGAACCCTGCATGGTGACATGTAGAATCGCGTCGCCTTCTATGGGACATCCTGATGCCAGCGACTTGATGACGATTGCCTCGCCCGGCCACCCGAAGCAGATCGCATACAGCGCGTCATCCTTGACGGTGAAGCGGATGTCCTCTGGGGTATACGCTACCTGTTCCTTCTCCTTGAATCCTGGCGGTATGCCGGTTTTGCCTTCGCCAAACGTGACCCAAGGGCGCGTGCCGTGGATGGCTTCGCCGTTAATTTCGAGCCAGTCGCCGAGGCCTTCGAGCACCGCCGCCGCCTCGTCCGGAATCGTCCCGTCAGCCCTCGGCCCGACGTTTAGCAGTAGGTTGCCGTTCTTACTCACAATGTCGACGAGATCGTGAACAACGGATGTGACCGTCCTGAAATCGTCGTTCTCGACGTAGCCCCACGACTTGTAGCTGACGGACGTGTCTGTCTGCCAGTACTCGCCGCGGATGGCGTCGAGTTTGCCGCGCTCGATGTCCAAGACCGCCACGCCATCCGGAAACTTGTCTTTGTATTGCAGCACCGGTTCGTAGCCATGCTCGAGGGCGTGGTTGTAGTAATACGCCGCCACGCGCGGCCGCCACGGCGCAAACTCGTCGCGATGCCAACCGAAATCGAACCAGAGCACGTCTGGCGAAAACTTCTCGACCAACTCCCGCGTGCGCGCGTGCCAATCCAGCACAAACTCGTAACTCACCGGCGCCTCCGCAGGATGCGCCACGCCGTACAGCTTGGCGTAATCCGAGTTTACTGTGTCAAACGCCTCCGAAAACGTGTAGTGGCGCCAGTGTTGCGCGCGGTGCGTCGACACACCGAACTTGAGGCCCGCGCCGCGCACGGCGCTGTCGAGTTCCGCCACCGTGTCCCGGCAAGGCCCCACGCGCGCGGCGTTCCAATTCGTGAACGCGCAATCGTACATCGGGAACCCGTCGTGATGTTCGGCCACTGGCACGACGTACCGGGCGCCCGCCCGCTTGAAAAGGTCCACCCAAGCCTCGGGATCCCAGCGTTCGGCCTTGAAAAGCGGCACAAAATCCTTGTACCCGAAGTCCTTCTGATCGCCCCAAATCTTGCGGTGATGCTCATACTCCGGGCTGCCTTTGACATACATGCTGTGCGGGTACCATTCGTTGCCAAACGCGGGTACCGCGTACACGCCCCAATGTATGAAGATCCCCAGCTTCGCATCCTTGAACCATTCCGGCACGCAGTAGCGTTTCAAGGATTCCCAGTTCGGCTCATACTTGGCGTTCAGTGTCTCATCTGACGTCATGGCTGTCTCCTACAATCAGGCATCATTCGCAGTGACAAGTTCAGGCCTCGGCGTGTCGCACAGCCAATCCGAAATCTCCTTTGGCGGGAATCTCCCGCCGCCGTGCAAATACTCGTCGAGAAAAGTCTGCGTTGCCGTCAGCAAACGATCGGCGTCCTCTGCACCAATCTGTCCCGCTTTGATCGCTTCTCCAAAATCCCCGAGGTCGATAATTCGATATGTCCGGAGATTCTCCTCAATGATGATATCAATCTGCCGATCTTCGACTCGCCAGACACTCGGGTTGCGGCTCAACTCGCAGACGTCAACCAGGTGGACGTACCACTCCGTGTACGGGGCTATCGAATCGGGCCAAGGACGGTGCGCCAGCATCACGCATTTCTCAGGAAACGCAAAGAATCGGATGTCTTTCCCTTCATTGGTGCGAAAGTCAAAACGCACAATTCGCCGTTCATAGCGTCCCAGCCAGGCACGGCCAGAGAAATGGACTGTTGACGGGACCATCGTGGGAACCCTCCTGGATTCGTGGGCCAAAGACGACATCCGCTGAGTGCGCTGCGCTCTAGTGTATTGACTCATGCTGTTTCCATCTTATCCAAGACGTCTCAGGCGCGACGGCCCTTTTGCGGCATTGCGACGATGGCCGTAGGGAGCGACACTTGCCACAGTTGCCTCAACGCTGCCGCCGAGGAAAGTACATCCTACACGTCACCGTCATTGCGAGGAGCGAGTCCCCGAGCGACGCGGCAATCACTTCTACCGCAAGCACTTGGCAGAAGTGATTGCTTCGTCGAAAGACTCCTCGCAATGACGATCATAACACGGCTTGTTCATGACGCAGACCACTAGATGGCGTAGTCGCTGATACACGCTGATACATGACACCTCCGCTGAGGGCGTTAGCCTTCAACACATCGACGATACCTATGGATTCGGCCACACCGACAGCGCGGAACGCGGCGTCGCCGTCCGTCCAGTTGCCTGAAGTCAGTACGTTATTCCGCTGGCCGATCAACTTGCCAAGAGTACAATCGGGCGTTTGTTATGGTGAATCGCAACCGGATCGGCATGTCGGCAAACTGAGTCAGTGATTTGCCTGCCGGCCAAGACACCGGCAACTTCACGCCGTCATCCTTCAATGGTTCTGAGGCCATACCCTTGATCAATTCACCGGATTCGTCGAGGACTTCTACCTGAATTTCACCCCATCGGGCTTGGGCGTTGATGTACAGTTTCCCTTCCGGAAGAATAAGGGGGATGGTGATCACCTCGCCCGCGTTGAATCCGGACGCCATGGAACACCAACCGTCCAGTCGCAGCGTGGCAAGGCCTATGCCCACGAAGTAAGGGCCGCTGTCTCGCGGCCCTGTAGGGTCATAGCCTCCGTGACGATAGAGCCTCCCGGAATAATAGACCCACAACTCGTCCCCGACGCGCACCGGCGCCGTGGCCGTGCATTGGTTAAACCGATCCCAATCGCCCAACGAACCGTTGGGAAGCGCCAAAAAGTCCGTAGTACGGACTCGGGACCATCTCATACCGTCGCGCGAATGCGCAATACCGACGTCTATGGTCGAAACGTCGGCGCGGGAGCAATAGTTCTGCCAAAGCCCCACCCATTGGCCGCCGCAGGGAAACGCCTGCAAACCGTAAATCTGCGTTGTGTCGGGATCCTCGCCGTCCACGTGCATCGCCAGCGGCGGGTCGGCAAGCGTCCACTCCTTGAAATCCGCGCTTGTGGCAACCGCGACGGCCCGCGCGTTGCCGCCGTAATGCCTGGGCCAGTTCTTTTCGACCGCCTTCTCCCGAACCGCCGGCGGACTGTAATACGTGCGATTATACAGCACGTACAAGGCGCACGAGGGGTCCCACACCAGACACGCCCTATCCGCTTCGCAGGGCTCGGGGAGGGCGAGCGCCTGGCGGCTGCGCCAGTGGATGCCGTCCGGCGAGACGATCAGGAGGTAGTCGCGGCCGACCCGTTCGTCTTCGCGATACACGAGCGTGGCAATGATCGCTTTGTATCGCTCGTCCTCGGGAATGTTTTGACGCGGATCCCTGATGACGCCGCCGAAATCGATCAGCCGCCTGTTCTCGAGCGCCGGCGCGCCGGTTTCCCAGACGGGATTGAAAACGATGTTGTTGTTGCGGCTGCCGTTGAATTCGTACAGCCCGCAAATCGGCTTTTCCCAATGCAGTCCATCGCGACTCACGGCGTAGCCGATGCTGGCCGTGCTCCGTGGCATTTCTGCTTTCTCTTCGTCATGCACCGCCGCGTAGTACCACATCCGGAAGACCGCCTCGCCGCCGACATCGGGGTCCGGCTCGCGCAATACGGTTCCGAAAAGCCAATGCTGGTCTTCCCAGGGCGCGGGCAGCAACACGGGATTCGCGGGGTGTTTCCGCAGCGCGTGCCATGTCCGAACAACCTGCTCCTTGGACGCAACCAACGCGTCATCCAGGAATACTTGCGGTTGACGTATGGGTATCCTGACATATCTCCCTGTCGTTTCAGCCCGGCTCGTTGCCGCACCTCCCGAGGCAACCGCAACTCCATTGCCGGCCAACGCGATATGGCCTAAGACAATGCCAAATTGAATCGCCCGCGCGCTAACATTGAATCGGTACGAACACCTCATGACACTCTCCAAGGTGATTACGCATAGAACGAGTCTCCAAACGCCGCACAAGAATAGCGAAACTTCATCGCCCTATCCAACTCCGCACTTCGCGATTTTGCCTTAGTCGCCGGATAAGCACCCGCGCAACAAAGGGACTGATGCAAGCGAGCGCGCATTCAAAGGAACGGACGGCGCGACGTGTCTGTCCCTTTTTTGCGCGGAAGAGGCGGCCACGCCGCGCGTCAATAACTCCGTTAGCGTTGCGCAAAACGCGCGTCAGCTTGCTGATGCGAGGATTGCGGATTTCCCTATTGCCTTATTCCCGACGCTGTACTATACTCAGATTCAGACAGTCGGCAGCCTTCACGCGCTGCCATCTTCCGAGAACTGGGGCCGCACGATGATTTCCGCCAAGTCGCTTCGCATTGACTACGAAGATCTCACCGCCGTCTGGGATCTGGATCTTGAGGTCCAGCCCGGTGAGATATTCGGCTTGGTTGGACCCAACGGGGCGGGTAAGACCTCGACTATCAAGGCGCTTGCCGGACTCCTCGAGCCGACCTACGGCGACATCCGAATCGGCGGCCTGGACATGGCCCTCGAGCCGGAGAAGTGTTGGAAACAACTCGGCTATATGCCCGATTTCCCGCCCGCGTATAAGAACCTCAAAGTGGGCGAATACCTCGAGGTGTTCGCGGCGGCACACTTGATTCCCCGCGGACGCCGCGTCGAGCGAGCCATGAACTGGGTCGAACGCCTCCATATCGAGGCGAAATGGGATACCTTCGTGCGCGACTTGTCGCGCGGGATACGCCAGCGCCTCGTCCTGGCAAAAACACTGCTCCCCGAACCCAAATGCCTGCTGCTGGACGAACCGGCAAGCGGCATGGACCCCATTGCGCGCGTTGACCTTCGCAACATACTCAAGGAGGTCGCGGCCCGCGGTGTTGCCGTGTTAGTCTCGAGTCACATTCTCACCGAGCTGAGCGATATCTGCACCGCTATCGGCGTGATGGAAAAGGGGCGGATGATTGTCCAAGGTTCTGTCGAGGAAATCCGCGAACGGATAGGCGCAAAGGCACGACTCAGGCTTCGCTTGTCAGGGGATCGCCAGGCAATCCCAGAGGAACTTCAGCGGATTATCGGCAGATCGAACGTGACAGGCGAGTTGCGTGCCGTAGCGGCAGGCGAATTCGAGGCGGCATTTGCCGGCACGGATCAAGACGCCGCGGCCCTTATTGCCGAAATTGTGGCCGCGGGACTGCCCCTGGCCGATTTCCACGTCGAAAAAGAGAACATAGAGGACATCTTCATGAGAATCGGCGCGAGGGAAGTGTCATGAAGATCTTGGCGCTTGGCGATAACGCGCTTTTTCTAAAGAACTTCCGAGAGCGGACGCGCCCGGCCCTCGTCATATCATCGGCGACCGTGGCGTCTTTGATCCTTGTTCTCATTGTGGCTGCGTGCCTGATGGTCGAGACGGACTTCAGCCGGCCTTCCTGGCCGGGCTTCGCCTTCTTCTGGCTTGCCATTTGCCAAGGGGCCACCATTCTGATTCTCGGGAGCATTTCCGTTTCTTCGATGGTCTTGGATGAACGGCGAGCGGGCACCCTTGATTTTCACCGCACGTCGCCCACACCGCCCTTTGACCAGATTCTGGGTCTGGTCTTAGGAGCGCCAATCCTCGAGTGGTGCGTCGTAGGGGTCACAGCCGTCATCGCGACTTTTCTGGCCTTGGCCGGCGGGATCTCTTTAATGATGGTCGTGCTCTTTTATGTGTCGCTCATCCTTACGGCGCTGCTTTTTCACACGCTTATCCTCTTTGCCTCCTTGGCCTTCGAACGCAAGCGCGGACGCACCTATGAGTCGTCCTGGCCTGTTCTCGTGTTTGTCCTTGCGGGCCTTGCCTCGCTGGCCGGCGTCAGCGGGCGTGTCTCCGTGCTGTACCACGCCACGTGCGCTCCCGCCTATGTACGAATAGGGGAGGAAGTCTTTCGTAACTCGGAAAGCGACGTCGCTCCTCAAGCCTTCATTTTCTTCCACACGCGGCTTCCGAGCATAATCCTCGAGGCAATTGTGCAGCTTCCCTTGTTGGTCTTGTTCTGGATTGGCGCCATGAGAAAGATGGCCCATCCGGAGCGCCCTACGCTCTCGAAAGTCCAGTCGCTTATCCTTGTGGCGTTTCTGCTGACCTTGTTCGTTGGCACGGTTCTACCGTTTCTGCCCACCGAGGGCCCTCGAGTGCCACGGCACACGATCCAAGCAATTATGGGCATATTCCTGTATTTCGTCTTGATGCTCGGGCTGTTTGGCGTTGCGCCGGTCACCCCCAGCCGCCTTTTCCATCTGAAAGGGCTGCGGCGGATGCGTAAACAAGGCCGGACCCGGCTGCCGCGGCTCGGGGACTACGGGTCGAACGTGACGTGGTTAGGTGTTTTCCTGATATTTGCGCTTGCCACGCACTGCGTCTTCCTTTGGCCCGCTCTCGAAGGAACGATGCGTGCCGAATGTTTGGCGCTCGTCGGCCTTGTGGCGGCGTATGTGGCGTGGTTCGCGGGGGCGCTCGAAGTGTTCCGGCTCGGCAAGTATCACGCCAAAAAGAGCCTCTTCACAGTGGCCGTGGGTATTCCCTGGTTGTTTCTGCCCATGTTCGGGTTTGTGCTCGCGATTAGTGACTTGCTCCGATGGCTCATGCCTTACTTCTTGTCCTTGTCACCCATTTTCGGCACGATAGTGTTCGCGGGTATCGTGTTCGAGAACTCGACGGGCGCCGGGACCCTGCAACTGGAATCCGTCTGGTTCGCCCTCGTCGTGAACGTGCTGCTCGCCTGTGGTATGCTCTTCGCTGCGCACCGCGCCAGAAGGAACCTGCTCGAAGGGGAGTAGAGCCCTGAAAGCGCCATGCCCGTCCAGGGCCTCGCGGCCTGTACGTGGCGAGGGACGAACTCGGCAGCACGATTCATCAGGCAATTCAGCGAGACGCAGCAGCTCGTCCTTTTCGCTCAACGAGACGTCCGGCGACGTACCGGTGCAGGACGTTGGCCGTCAGGGTTTGATAGGGGAGGGGTCCTCAACCGCCATGGCCTGGAGTTGCTCGAGCTCCTTCGAAGAAATGCGGATGTTGACTCTTCGACTTTATTGAGCGGGTTTCATGCACACTGCTGGCGGCGGCTGATCGCCCGGGCTAATTCCTGACAGGTACCCATTCGCCGCGTTCGAAGGAATCGGGAATCTCCGGTTCCTCGCTCTCGAGTCTTGTCTTCTTCATCTCGCACTTCCAGGTACTTCGCGCTAGCCTTCGGGTTCGGGACCCGGGGAAAAGAGGTACGCAGCCCTGCGCGTCCGAGCAGGCCTAGGCGCCGTGCAGCGTTTTGGCGAGTTCCGCGACGCGGCGTCCGAGTTTTGCCGCGTTGGCCTTGGTCCCGGCGTCGGGGGCGCCCACGCACGAAACGCCGTAATGGCCCGTGGCGTCTAAGGGATCCCCGATCACAATCATGCCGTAGATCAAGAACGCCTGGAGGATCGACAGCAACGTCGTCTCCTTTCCGCCGGAAGCGTCCCCGGACGTCGCGAACGCCGCGCCTACCTTGTCGCCCATTTGGCTTCGGATGGTCACGTACCTGTCCAACACGTCTTTCAGTTCCGCGGCCATGCCCCCGAAATAAACCGGTGACCCCGCGATGATGCCGGCCGATTCGAGGAAGTCTGTCTCCGTTACGTCCGCGGCCGTCTTAAGCACACAGTCGACTCCATCGACGGCCCGAACGCCCCCCGCTACCGCCTCTGCCAACTTCTGGGTGTTCCCCGTCTTCGATACGTACATGACCAATACCTGCATGGCATCATCCTCCTCTCCGTTGGCGGCCTAGGCCGGGCCTTCCCACTGGTTCCGACAGCCACAGGCACGTTGCCTTAACTGCCGTGCGACACGCGAGCCATCATGCACAAACTGCGCGAAGTAATGCAATGCCAACGAAACAACCGTAATCGCCGGGTAAGTCGACGCCAAGCGTACCCTCAATAGTCGGTGCAGGTGCTTGGTGAATGCCCCTAGGCGCCGCCGCGGTGCTCGCGAAGAACCAGGGACAGACCCGTCTCGCTCTCTACCGGTCGCTCGCTTGCGTCAGTCCCCGCTTTTCGCTCATGCTTACCCGGCGATTAGGGAAACAAGTACGCCATCGGGGGCGCCTTCAACGAAGCAGTATTTTTGCGCTGCTTCTCAGCCGGCACACATGGTCCGTTAGAAATCAAGCGGTTGCAGCTTCTCCGGGAAGTTGTCCCGGATCGAGGCTTCTGCGATAATGGCGGCGCTGAGAAGACGCTCGAACGGGCTTGGCTCGAGTACGCGGAGCACGAACGGGTCGCGGTTTGTGCCGAAACGACCACGGCAATTGGCAAAAGCGCTGCATAAATGTTAGGACTGCTATAGATGAAGGCGGCACAGCTGTTTGCTCCCGGCGATCTAAGGGTGGTCGAGATCGAAACGCCGTCGCCAGGGAAAGGCCAGGTCTTGGTGCAGGTCGAGGCCTGCGGAATATGCGGTTCGGACATCCCCCGCATCAAGGAAACCGGGACGTACCATTTTCCCACGGTTCCGGGCCACGAGTTCATGGGTAAAGTTGCGGCAGTCGGCGGGGACGTGCCGCAAGACCTCGTCGGCCGGCGCGCCGCGGTCGTCCCGCTCATCGGGTGCGGCACGTGCGCGATGTGCCGGGCCGGCCTGCCGTACCACTGCGCGTCATACGATTTCCTCGGGTCGCGCAGCAACGGCGGGTTCGCCGAATACGTCGTGGCGCCGGCATCGAATCTCGTATTTGTGGGCGACGCCATATCGAGCGTTGCCGGGGCCATGCTGGAGCCGATTTCGGTGGCGCTTCACAGCGTGCGCCGGCCCGGCGTGGACGCAGGCGATACGGTCGTGGTTTTCGGCGCGGGCGCCATCGGCCTATTCGTGGCACAATGGGCGGGCACCTGCGGCGCCGGCCGCGTGATCCAAGTCGACATCCGCGAGGAATCGCTCGAGGTGGCCCGACGCTGCGGCATCGACACGGTGATCAACGCCCTGCACGAAAACGTCGTCGAGAAAGTAAGCCAACTGACGCACGTGCGCGGGGCCGACCTTGCCGTCGAGGCGGCCGGGGCGGCCGAGAGCACGGCCGACGCGTTTCGCTGTGTACGGCGACGGGGCCGCGTCTCCTTGATCGGCCGCATCGACGGCGATTGGACGATGCCCGAAGACGTCCTGACCGGTTTCATGCGCAAGGAACAGACCCTGTTCGGCAACTGGGGTTTTGACGCGTGTCCGTTTCCCGCCAGTGACTGGGACGTCGCCGTCGACGCACTTGAAAGCGGCCGCATCGTCGTCGATCCGCTTATCTCGCACACGTTTGTCCTCGAGGATGTCCACGAGGCGATTCAACTCATGGCCGAGGGGCGCGAGTACTTTTGTAAAGTAGTTCTAGTGTTTCCGAGTTCGGGCAGAGTCGTTTAGTATGCTGAATCACAAATGCCCTGAATAGACGTGCGTGACCTTCTTTGGGATACCATTGACACAAGTCCTAGAGACGAGACTTCGCGTCCTTGAAGCGAACGGAGTAACGAAGCGGTCTCGACAATGAAGAGGGCGACTGTTCGTCTGTCAAGATTGGATTGGGGGATCGACCATGTTACGCGTAATGCTGTGCCTTTGTCTGGCAGTCTGGGGCGTCGCTGCCCAAAGCGCCTTTGCGGGGCTGCGGGAATACGTGGCCAAGCCGGATGACGCCTATACATACACCGTCGAGGCGGAACGGCCCCTGGGCGCCGCTACAACCGTCAGCGTCCGTCTCACGTCGCAACGGTGGCAGGGGATCACGTGGTCGCATTGGCTCACCATCCTGCGCCCGAACGAAGTGGCGCATCCCGACAAGGTCCTCTTGCTGATTGCCGGCGGCCGGAACCGCGACGCGTTGCCGGACCTGGGTTCCGGCGTCGCCC